>Ga0247760_1000046_pt1 | contig 104768 bp, 66 predicted proteins | sample UWRJL171409R4_FD_179936 | JGI IMG/M metagenome (GOLD analysis project Ga0247760, IMG submission 179936) | Plant litter microbial communities from Arlington Agricultural Research Station in Wisconsin, United States - UWRJ-L171-409R-4 | ecosystem: Environmental > Terrestrial > Plant litter >...
ATATACAAATGGAAGCTCCCTGTGTGTGGGGAGAGCACATGATCCAAGGCCCCTGCGCTCCAGCCAAGCCTGGAGCGGTAAGGCCCCTGCGCGCCTGAGCGCCAAGAACTGCCGCTGCAGTTCGACAAAAGATTAATGAGAGCAAGGCGAAAGCGGCTCAGATTGAAAGCGATAGACAGGCTGCGGAGGACAGACAGAAGGCTGATGAGAAGACGGGTGATGCGAAGAGCAAGTCGGCTGACGCAGCTTTGCGGGAGGATTTGAGGTGAACGTGGTTTGGACAAATCCACGGTGTTGATGATCTAGGACTTGATATGACCTATTCCTATCATTAGAGGTTTGTTTCCTATTATTAACGGCTGCATTTACGGTTACAGAGACCTACTATATCAACATAGGTCGTATTAACATTGTTACCAGTCTTTACTTGCATTTTAAAAGGCCTTCATTACGTCATAATAAGGCGCGAAAGAACGCAAAAAGGCGTGCTATAACGGCTTAGTTATCTGAGACGAATCTGGGCTTACGAAATTTCCTTTTTCGTTCGTAATCCTAAGCTAGGGTGAGCTGTAGCTGATTTACACTGAGCTTTTCCTGATTCTTCCCTAAGCTCAGGCCATCCTATACCTGGCCGTTACACAGCCTCAGACGCCTGTTTTCACTCCCCCAGCTAAAGTTTCCTTTCGATGAAAATTAGGTGATAAGCTGACTAGCTACGCCCAAATAGGCCTGGGCAGGGTCATGGATGGGCATAAGGGTTACCACAACCCCTTACTATTACCCATCACGTCACAGTACTTCTCTGACTAATAAGAACCCCAGCCAAAAAGCACCAGGGCCAGGGTATTTAAGGATGCCCTGATCTCAGCTCAGCCTCCCTAACCTCAGCCGTCGAACTTAACGCTAGCTACATATTTTCAACTATTTCACCGTGAAGGGGTTTCATTCGTCATCCACTAGGATACTCCCCTTCATCCTGTTCGATCAGAATGGGTTGACACTGCGCGACTTTTCCACCCCAGGACAAACAACTCCTATTCCGGCCACAATAAATGTCAGATCCCCTTATTTTAACTCTAATGTCCAATTGCAGGAAAGGCTCCAGTTCAAAGGCAGGATGGCCATACTGCTATAGATAATCGACATCCTGTTATCGTCGCAAGCTAAACAAGTTATTTAGTACCTCTCCTTCGCCGGTCACTACCTATGCAGCAGCTCTTGGGGACCTAGGAAGTTCGTCATCAGCACGCTGTCCCTATGGGTACTGCCGAACGATGACCCATTCCCGCAGTACTCCATCGCCGCTAGACATGGCATTGACATACTCGCCCACCTCGTTCTCTTCGCTTGTCTGGCTTGTGTACTGCTGGAGTTTGCTACCAGACACCCACCTATTGAGCCTGGCGATATCCGAATCGAGGTCCTCGAAGTTGTAGTATATGGGCTTGTCTGGGGTGGCCTCTTCGGGTTAACGAGCCTTGTCTTATTTTGCCTGAGCCCTTTCTCAAATCTTCCACCATTCCCCAAGGCAGTATTAGGGACAACGGCATTTAAGGCTTTGACTGTCTGTCTGGCGAGCGGATGGCGCCCCTGGCACTTGTGGAAACCCCGCCAGCAGCCCGCAGTGACCAAATGGGACTGGGACACTATCGGCGGCCCAGACAAAGTGTCTCCCATTTGTTACCAGATGTCCTTAACATTCGGTCGTGTGGCCTGAGTCATCAAACTACTCCCTAAAACTGGTGATTGCGAAGTCTGGTGCGAGATGGAGCCTTTCGTCGACCTGGGCTACAAACAAGTTTGCACATACGAAGCGATATCCTACACATGGGGCCACTCCACCGAGAAAGCTATCATCCGGCTTAACGGCCGGCGTGTGTGGGTGCCCCGAAATGTGTACGACATGCTCCTTGGCGCTCCGTCCGCTCTGGCAGCCCCGGTTCCTGTGGATTGACTACATCTGCATCAACCAGGCGGACAAAGACGAAAAGACACACTAGATCCAGATGATGCGCCACATTCACCAACACCCCTCGAGCGTCATAGTCTGGTTGGGTGACTCCCCCGACGCGAAGCAGGCCACCCATGTGCTGGCTGAGATTGCCCGCTTCGTCCGTTTTCAGAACCTCTGGTCCGGAAGGCCTCTCTATTTACGGCAAACCGAACCAACAGCGGCGTTTGGCGACGCTGGGCCGTCTGCTGCGCCATGACTGGTTCAGCCGAATCTGGGTGATCTAAGAGGCGGCGGCAGCGCGCATTCTTCAGATTCTGTACGGGGATCAGTAAATCGACTGGGTGGACCTGGCGGCAGTTATATTGTTCTTCAAGCGTCCTGAGACGTTGGGGCTGATTCGCCGGCGGGAAAATGGGGATGTTGGCATCGACGATTTTATTCGGCTCAATAATGCCCACAACCTCTTTGAATTGAGGATGCAGATCTCAGCCGGTATCTCGCGACCACTCGCATCTTACTTGTATGTGCTCAGAGCGTTCGGTGCCACCGATGGCAGGGATAGAGTATATGCCCTTTTAAGTCTGATCAAGAACCCACAGCATCCATTAATCCTTCCCAACTATACTAAGACGGAGGATGAGGTTTCCGCCGACGCTGCTCGGTATATTCTCACCGTGGAAGACTCGGAGCATCGGATGACTCTCCTCGCACTCTCCGGGATCGGACAATATTACAGCCTGCAGAAAGCTCCATTGTGGGTTCCTAACTGGTCGTCGACTGCCAGGAAGTGGACCAGCGATGCAATCATGACGTCGAGGGCTGCCGCTGACAGAGTGGTCGACACGGATGATTCCGTGGAGAATCCAACCCTCTGTCAATTAACACCGACATTTGGAGGCTGGAGGTACACCAAATTCCTGCGAACCGCTCCGTCACAAGGACCTCCGGGGCCGGAGACCATATATCCCCACTACAGCGCATCCATGGACACGCATCCTCAGTTCTCCCTCAGCCCCAACTCTAATGTCTTACACCCCATTCAATCCCTGGTCTTGGGCTCGCAGTAACTGCCGTTCCACTATTTGTGTCCAGTCCTCAGAGTTCAGCTTGGTCGGCGCAACTGATGAAGCATGCGGTTTAAACACGGTCAGATATATGGAAGCAACTAAGAAGTAGCGCTGGGCGGAACATGAGCGCCGTATCAAGTCCCGAACGGGGCTAGTAAATGGAGAACTGCTTGACCTTACAAGTAGGCATCTATTAGACGGGCATCCCCATTTTCTTATTCGGGCATCCCCCCCCCACCAGGGTTAGGGTTATATATGAGCAAAAAAACATGCCGTGTCTTCCACGCATCTCGATGACTTACAGCATTGCAAAACTAAATTAATATCTTTCTTTACAGTAATCTACACCTATTATTAATACCGAATTATAATCTACATACTTCTCAACACTCTGTTCAGTAGCCTCGGCACACCATAAGGCCAAAAGGCTAAAGATTAACTAGTAATAATACTGCCAACACGGTAAAAGGCCTGGAAATCGCGTTTCCAGTCTTAACTGTTCCATCATTTCACACCCTTTACTTTCTCCGTCAGTTTCACCATACAGCCACTCCTAATCTTCTTAACAGGCCTTTCAGGGCTTAAACCCAATTCTCCTACCTGTTCGTTAATAGAGTTACCTGTAATAACCCGCTTTCTTAACTTTATAGCTATAAGTAATAAAGGGTGTAAGTGTGAGTAGCTATGTAAAATAGTTCTTTAAGGTTAAGGCGTTAGGGGCTTTACCTTAACCTTTAGGTTAGGGGCTGCTTCTTCCTCTAGCTTAGCGCTTAGCTCACGGTAACGGTAAGGCTGCCTCTTAAGGCTTAGGGAAGGTTTAAGCTCCTAAGTTAACAGCTAATAACGTATATTAGGTTATATACGTGCTAAGTTACTGCGTAAAGGCCTAGGGTAAGTCTTTCTCAGTCGCTATTTACATAAAGCCTTAGGGGTAGCCTTTTACAATGCTACTAGTATCTATAATATAGTCTGTATAACTGTAAACTTAAGGGGTATTATAGTATAATTATTACGTAATCTTCCTCACCGTTTCTCTACTACTTTAAGATCGCGAATTTATAAATAAGGGTCCTCCTTATCTTAAAACTGTTAGAAACACTAATAATATAAATAGTAATTACTTATAAGATTAAGTATAAGGTGCTAATAAGGCAGAACGCTCTAAAGGTAAATACGCTTCTTATTAATAAGCTAAGTGTAGATAGTATAACAGTATAGAATTCTATACTGTAAGGATACTGTACATTTTAACTAATAAGGGCTTAAGGGCTTAATTAACTAAGTCTTTATTATAAACATTACTATCGTATATTAATACTTACAATTAATTAACTTTAAGGCTTTATATAATACCCTTATTAGTAAGGAATTAAAATAGTTACACTTAACGTAATTTAAGCATATTTTAACACCTTTATCAGTTTACTTATCCTCCCACTTCTTTAACTAACGTAATATTAAGGCCTAAAGGGTGTTAATAAGGTAAAAGGTAAAGGCGTAACTGTTAATAAGGTAGTTTTTAACATTAAGGTTAGTTAACTTTAGTAAGGTGACTTTAACTCTGAAATTACAATATTGTTTAATATAATAGTTAGCTTATTACTTATAAAAAGGAAACTACTATTTTTAAATATAACGGAAGATTATAAGTTAGTCTAAGAACTCCACCTTTAAGGTAACTTAAGCCTTAAAAAACAGATCTTTACTCTTAATATACACTATCTCCTTAAACATCACCTTAACGCTATAAAGGTTATAAGGAATAAGGGTAACTATAAATCTAACCCTTATATTCTAAGCCTTATTATTATCTTCCCTATTCTCTTAAATCTTAATTAAGGTGCTAAGCTTAAATGTAAAGAGTGTATCTTTATCTTTATTAAACTCCTTATTATTAGAGTTAACCTTAATATAAGCTTTAGAATACTTTTCCACTTCTTTTTAATATTACAAAGCATATTTATAATAATATAGAAAATATAAAGCTGTTACTAGGCTTTAGGAAACGTAATAGTAATTAATAACTTTATCTCTATATAATAATCTGTTATAAATATTAAAGGTTTAAGGATCTTTATCTTTACTTAAAGCTGCTTTATATTATTAAGGAGGAAGTTAAACACCTCCTTTTTCTTATTATTAATAAGGCTAAAGATAGACGTAAACGTAATATTACAGCTTATTAATCCTATAACCTAAAACAGAGGATAACTAAAGATATTTATACTATATGTTATATTTACGTATATAACCTCCTATAATAATACTGTTAAAAAGAGGAGGAGAGGATATGTAAAGATAATATTAATAAGGTCTTCCTTTTTCTTATCTTACTATTTAGTAACGTATAATATTTTAAACTTATTAAAGTCCTTAATAACTATTACTATACTTAAGTGATTATTTAACCTTTACTAACGAAGTAATAACTTAACGTTATAAATATCTAAGTTAATAAAGATACTTTCTGGGAACTAAAAGGTGATAAGGCTATTTACGTCTTTTACATAAATATTAAGGTAAATAAAGGCATTAGTAATAACTTAAAGGATCTCCTTAAAGACCTTACAGTGTTAGGGATAAGCTGTAAGCTTAAGAGAAGGTCTGTAATTATAAGTTTAATAAATTAGGTCTTTATAGATTTAAAATAACTATTTACTAGTTAATTAAACAGCGTTAGCTATCTAAGTATAATTACACTTCTAAGAGTTTAAAGCACGTAATCTAACACTTTTAAACTTTCTTAACTAACTAAACTAGTTATATTTTAAGGTATATTAAATATAAGAGCTGTTCTTCTTTATTTAGTTATACCTTTTAATAACGGTAAAGCCCTTATCCTTCACCTAAGTATTTACAGTAATCTATAAGCCTTTAATTATACTTATTATAATTATCTTTAAGAGGTTAAGGATAACTTAATCCTTATTAATAAAGTAATTATCGTTTAAATTGTTACCTTAACTATACGTGGAGTTGTTATTAGAGTTATTATTAGAGCTGGAATTAAATTACGGTAATTCTAAAGGTATATTAACGTGTAGATTAATCGGTATAAAACCTTTTATAACACTTAAGGCCTTATATAAAGGCTGAATTAAACCCTTACGTTAAAAGTAAGGCTTAGATTAGTAACTTAAAGGCTCCTTAATTACGTAAACTTTATTAATATCACTATAATAATACAACTTATTATCGCTATCACTATTAGGGATAGTGGGGGTGCCTGTATTGGCTGCTATCGCTGCGGTTGCGGAACTCGGCGACTGCTCGACAGTAAATGGGAATCTGGTGTTTCAAAAGGCTTCAGGGTATAGACTGGCTATATTATTAGCTACTGGAACCATACTGGGGTGATGTGACGAACCGTTATAGGCGTTGGGTGACCTGGGTGAAGTTGAGAGGTTGTTGGTGGTGGCAGAATTGCGACTGTGGGGAATGGCGCGCATGCACTGGGAGCGTGGAAATTTTTTGCTTATATATAACCCTAACCCCGGTGGGGGGGGATGCCCGAATAAGAAAATGGGGATGCCCGTCTAACAGATGCCTACAAGTATCCCAGCACTGCTCCCAGTACTTGGAGCCATCCCCGCACGAGCCAGCCCGATCAGTCCTACCCGAGTGTATTTTCCTTGACTGCATGGGGCCAGCGCCAATCCCAAACCCCAATACAAGTTGCTTCCTCCCAAGCGCACAAAGGGCATACAGAAACAATGCCCCTTGCTTGCTTCGTCGTAGCTAGCAGCCGAGTCGAGGAATAGCTGTCTTTGATACTCGTTGGACGAGTTGAAAGCAGCAGCAGGCCAGGCGCCATCAATTCATTTGCTCGAAGAAGATCCTTTGTTTGCTGTAGATTGCCGAATCAGGATTCGGAGCATTTTCCCCTCCACATTCACCGAGGTGAACCGCCTTTCGACCTTGGACTCGGTCATCACCGCTTGCTCCCACTCAAAGGTCGTGGTTACAAACTTGGCCAGAGGTTCTCCTTGGTCCTTCGAAAAATATACTCTCGGCAGGTATCTAATGGGGCCATTAGGTCTGCTAGCCCACGACCAGGATGGCACACCTCGAAGTCGTTGATTATTTGCTTTTCCTGGGTGTTCCGCATTCAGCTTGTACCAGGCTAGACCGTACACAAAGTCGTCGGCCCAGAGACCAGCGTGGTTGCGCCCGCCAGAAAGATTCGACACCGCTGTGGCTACACTGCAGAAAGCTTGGAACTGTTCTTCGGGAACAGAAAAGTTGCGGTGCGTATACCGGGCTACAGCGGCATACCATATATCCAGATCGATGCGAAGCAGGGTTTCGTGTGTTGCATTGTGTATTATTGCTTTTTTGATCCACTCACGCAGATTTCTGGATGACTCGACGGGACACGGCGGTACTTCCTGACCGGCATCGCGAATGTTGAAGGGAATGGACTCGGCCATGTCCATAGCATTACAGCACCAGACGGCATAGTTTGGCCCAAATTCGAGTGTGCGGCGGGAGAGAACCTGTTCCTGAAAAATCCAAAGACGTTTATCGAGTATCGATGGCACGCTTGCGACGTGTTGGCAAAAGACGGCCTCGCGTGATTGCTGGCCGATCTGGAATCGAACAAGGCAGGGGCGGGCCATCAGTGGATGTCTTCCCCTAAACAGCCCCCGCCCCCAGCTGCCCGGCTCATTGGCTGCGGCGATAGTCAGGGCAGCGTTTTGGTAGATGTAGCCCATGTTGAGCATCTGCTTCGTTCTGTCGTCGTCGCTCGGCTTGTGCTGTCTTCGGCAAGTCGCGCCTGACGGTCCGCTGGCCGTCGTGAGTCCAACCCTAGACAAAGGCGACGACAACAGAACAAGTAGCAGCCGTTCGGTAAGCTAGTTTTGCAGCTGATATACAGGGTCGCGGAGGCTAACTTGGATAGATTAAATATTATTATCCGGGTGCTTATCCTGAGTTCGCCAACACTATTTCGCATCTGCCCTTCCCGGGCAGTGAGGACAAGCCAACAGGTAGTGTTTTTGATTTGGGGTGTCATCTCGGCGCAACCAAAATGCCGATTGGGGCCGGCCCGAGTGGACGTATATCGGTGTGGGCGATGTCCAAAGATCGGTTCCCGCAGGCGGATGCAAAATGTCATGTTATCCCCACTGTCAACAACGAGCCCCGGATCTGCTACCATGGTTGCCATCAAAAATGCCACGCGGGCGCTCTGCACGACGCCCATGTGTCTACAGCTCGCCGGCGACTTTGTGAAGAACCTGTCGCCAAACTACAAGAAGATCGATCCATGCGCCAACTTTGAGGAAATGGTGTGCGGGGGGTGGCGGATGCGTCATGAGATCCCAGCGACGCAGACAGCGATGGAGACCATAAGGGTGATGGAAGAGGAGAGCGCTGGGGTGCTTCGGGCCATTGTCGAGGGGCCGTATCCCGGAGACTCAGTCCACTCACTGGTCGACCAAGACAACTTTGAGACCATGCAGCTCGCGTACAACACTTGCATGGATGAGAACGAACTCAAGAAGTTGGGGGTAGCCCCTATTACCAACCTACTTGATGAGCTCAGGAGGACATTTGGCGGTGATGACTGGTCGCAGCCTCTGCTGTTTACCAGTCATATTGGCACCAATTCACTAGTGTTGATGTACGTCGCCTCAGACTTGGACAGCCCAGACGTGCAGCTTGTCCACCTGAACCCCGGAGCGGGATTTTCACTGCCGAATCAGGATCTTTACACCAACACGTCTATGCTGATGGACGAGTATGCTCCTATTGTCGCCAGTATCTTACAGGCGGTACACGGCAACGGCTCTGCGACAGCCAACTTTACCGAACAAGCCAGGCAGTTGGTCAAGTTTGAGGCTGACCTCGCGGCCATCAACCCGCCGAGATCGACCAGCTTTTATGAACTCGCCACCAAAGCGTCCTTTCCGGAAGCTGACACTCTTGCACCCCGGCTCGGACTCTCCAAGGTCTACGCGGCCCTCGCACCCCCTAGCATCCCCCCCGGGCCAGGCAACCTCCTCTGGGACAAAGCGTACACCGGCAACCTCAACCAGCTCCTCGAGACTACGCCCCGCTCAGCTATTGAAGGCTACTTCACCTGGCGCGTCATCCTCGCCACGCAAAGCCTCGTGCTCGCCGACGAGATCTTCCAACCCTTCACCACTCTCCACAACCGTTTCCAGGGCGTCACCACCGCCGACCCAGAGCCCAGCCCTCGCTGGCGCACCTGTCTCGCCTCTATACGCAGCAACCTTGGCTGGGTCCTCTCGCGTTTCTTCACCGAGCGCTCCTTTACCCAGCGCGACTTCGATCTCTCCAACCAAATCATCTCCGACGTGCGCGCCGCCTACGTCCAAAAGTTCCACACCCTCCCTTGGCTGGACGATCCCACGCGCGCCAAGGCCATGGAGAAAATCAACCTCCTGATCCAAAAGATTGGTTACCCGACCTCCAACCCTAACCTGACCGACCCAAAATCGCTGCGGGCTTACTACTCAGGCCAAAGCACAACGGCCAGCCACTTCAGCAACGGCCGCAGCGCGCAGGCCCAGGCACTGCGGCGGAACTTCCAGCTTCTCGGGAAGCCTACTGATAGGACGAACTGGGGGGACTTTTATTCTGTGACGGTTAATGCGTACTATGCGCCGGACACGAATGAAATTGCTTTCCCTGCTGGTATCTTGCAGTTGCCGGTCTTTGGCGGGGATCTCCCGAGCGCGGTCAACTACGGGGCTTTTGGGGCGGTGGCGGGGCATGAGGTTAGCCACGGGTTTGATAGAACCGGGCGGAACTTTGATGGGACAGGGCGGTTGGTTGACTGGTGGAGCGAGGAGGTGTTGGTGGAGTATAAGAAGAGGGAGCAGTGCTTTGTCGAGCAGTTTGGGAATATGACGGTGTATGCGAACGATAGGAATGCTAGCGGGAAGGGGTACAAGGTAGATGGGCTGCGAACTCTGGGGGAGAACGAGGCGGATTCGGCGGGGATTGTTGCTGCGTATGATGCGTGGTTGCTGAGGCGGGAGTTGGATGGGGATAAGGAGGGCGGTTTGGCACTGCCGGGGCTGGAGGAGTGGACGGATGAGCAGCTGTTTTTCTTGGCGTTTGGCAATGTTTGGTGTGGCTTGATCAGTGATGATGGGCTGAAGCTGCATTTGCAACAGGCAGGGCGGGCGCCGAATTGGGGGAGGATTATGGGGAGTACAGCAAACTCGAGGGCCTTCAAGGAGGCGTTTGCGTGTGGTGCGAAGGAACCGACTTGTGAGCTGTGGTGATTGTCATCTCAGTTAGGGTGTTTACGGCTGCAGCCTGTCAGCCAAGTAGGAGACCGGCAATTTCCCATGAGCTACTGTAGAGCTGTCAGATGGGGGTGGTCAGTGACGGGTCAACTTGGAAACCCCAACAACTCATGCCCCCTCTTGCCCGCTTGACCCTCGAGGCGTGAGCTCACTGTGGGTGTGTGCAGTGCAAATCTCTATTGAGAATGCAGTCATGTGGCAGATCTCTCGCCCCTTCCTCTACATCTGCCAGGCACATCTCTTTCCAAGCCCGAAATTCTTCCTTTTTTCAGCCCCTCCAAGCCTCTCCGCATTGACATTTCTCAACGGTTGACACGAACCACAAGCCAAAATTGGTCAATTGAGAAAGAAACCGTGAGTATCGCCGCATTCGCTTTGTTTCGCCCGCAATCTACAGATGTTATAGAATATGCCAGGCGACGACGCACCTGCCAAGTTTTGAGAGGGCCCGCCAGGAGCCAAGATCTGTAGCGTAACATGTGTCGCCTAATACCGCCACAAGACACAGCTCATACATCTGGTCTTACGCTGTGGCTTCTTTAAGCAGCCCCCTTGTACGTAAATTAGCACTCCACTGAGTGGAATTGTCACTCTACTGAGTGGAGTGAGCTATTCTACTAGATATAAGCTGTGAGACTAGAAGCGGGTCCACCTTGTGAGTGTGAGTTGGGACGCTCCTGCCTCTAAGTTTTTAAGCTGATTGCAAAATTCGCCTTGGTTTTGGTGGGCACTTTCTGCCCCTCTGACAAAATCTCCCTTCCTATATCACCGATATCTTCCAGGTTCTTCATTGCATGCAACACATGCAACGATTGCAACCTTCTTGACGACGTAACAGTGGAAATGCATCCTCTGTATTGAAGATACGGCATGCTAGACATTCTCGGAATAGGGCCATAGGTCTCGTTGGCAGTAATAATACATCTTCCAAAAGAGCCTCCTTTCTTTTGGCCGGAGCCTTTGTACCTCGACCCGTATCAACTTCCAGGCCCGGCCGCGGCTTTAGGGCTACCGTGTCGACGGATCGGGACCCATAACGCGGCGAAGCGGGGAAGTGGGTTTCGTCGGCAGCATTTTGAAAGTGGAGAGATGGGTTGCCAAGCGCAAACTATTGGCGAAACACCCCCCTGATTTTCACCAAGATCGGCAGATACCTGATCTCATATTCTCCTTCTCCTTCTCCTTCACCAAACTCAAAACTCTCAAACCAATCCACCATCATGCCCGTCGTCGCAGTAGCCGGAGGCACAGGCCATCTCGGCCGTGCCATCGTCGACGCCCTCATCGCCGACGGAAAGAACGAAGTCCTTGTCCTCGCCCGTGAAGTACATATCCCCCTCTTTGAACCCACACCTCCCCAAATCCTAACCCCCCTCAGTCCACCCCCACCAAAGAAAAAGAAATCGGCGCGCGTATCCTCGCCATAGACTACACCAACCCCACGACCCTCGCCGCCCTCCTCGAAGCCAACAACATCACCACTCTCATCTCCACCACCAACTCCAAAACCTCCGCCGTCCCCGAACAGACCCTCTTCCACGCCGCCTCCCAATCCGCCACCACCACGCGCTACATCCCCTCCATCTGGGGCATCGAACCCACCTCGCAAATCGCCGCCCACTTCCCCGCCGGCGTAGGCCAGGCCAAGCTCGACCTCATCAAGGCCATCGATTCCCCCAGCACCACCCTCGAAACGACCATGATTCTCAACGGATTCTTCCTCGACTACTTCGTCGCCCCAAAAGTCCCCTCGTACTTCCAGCCGCTAGCTTTCGCGATCGATTTCGCGCACGACACTGCTGCGATCCCCGGGTCGGGGGACGTCCCTGCGGTGTTCACGCACACATGGGACATTGCAAGGTTTGTCGCTGCGCTGGTGGCTTCGGATGAGAAGTGGGAGAAGAAGTCGTATATTATTGGGGATAAGGTCACGTGGAAGGAGTTTGTAAGATTTGCGGAAGGGGCGAAGGAGAGGAGGTTTGAGGTTGGGTATGATAGCTTGGAGATGTTGAGGCGGGGGGAGGTTACAGAGTTGCCGTCGCATCGGGAGGCGTATCCGTTCTTTCCGAAGGAGGTGTTGCAGGGGTTGTTGGCGGGCTTTGGGGTCATGATTGAGGAGGGGGTGTTTGATTTTGAGGTGCCGGAGGGGACGCTGAATGGGAGGTTTCCGGGGATTAGGGCGAGGGGGGTGAAGAGGTGTGTTTTTGAGGCTTGGGAGAGGTAGGAACCTGTCTTGATGCGTGGTATAAGAGTGGGTTAGAACTCGGTTGAGACGTTGTCGGTTCATTTCCATTGTTCCGGGCTGTGAATAGTTGGTTAGAATCAGCGTACCCTTCAACGACTGACGTTCTGTATTCGTGTGACCAATGTCTGCTAGCCCGTAATCGAGATAGTGAAATGAGTCTGGCATGGACTGCGACAACATCTTCCGCATTCTCCCGATCAATCCTCTTTGCTTCCAGTCTTCATGTGGTCTCGTCGTACAGAGCCCTTTCACTATTCAACTTCGCGTCACACAATCACACAAGCATAACTTCGGATTTCACCTCGAGCCTGAAAGTTCCCAATTGTCTCCGGCCAAAACTTCCCGGCAACAGCAACAGCTAGCAACTACCACTCCCAGCAACTCAAGCGATTGGCTCCCACAAGCGAAAGGCGTTGAAGCAACGCGTGTTTGCATCACGATGCGTGTTTCCAGTGCAAGCCGCAAGCCAGTGGTGTAAGCCACCAAGCACCATGCATTACCAAGCTGATGACAGGCACTTTTCGGCTTTTTGGCGACGGGGAGCAATCCCGGCGGGGTGTGGATCAGCCGGTGATTAGGTACCTGGGGGATGGGACTTGGAATGTGGAATGTTTGCCTTGCTTACCTACTTGGAAGGGAGGGGCGGAGGGGGGGTGAAGAGGGAGCGGATGGCGCCACAAACGTGAGGTTGGAGGTAGGGAGACCGGGATGCCAGACGGGGTGAGTCCTAGGGGAGAAGATAGGTCGAGTCCTAGGGACAAACAATGGCTGAGATGGGAAGGAGATGAGTTCCTTCGGGGGTATGTTTTGCTTGAATGGGAGTGGTGGCTCTCCCTACTTCCGATGTCGTTTGGAGGAACGGGGTTGGATGGGATTCATTTCAGGTTTGAAATGTTGATGCCTTGGGATGATATGTGAGTGGTTTTGATGTTGTTCGTCACATACTAGAAGAGTGATAGTAGCAGCCTGAGGATTGATATTTTAGGGGCAAGGTGGCGATGGAGGTGATTAGGGGCCTGATTAGGTAGACAGCGCCGGAGATAATCCATGCCAGACCCAAAAGGGAACAACCAATGTCCGCCCGCCCCAGGACCGAGGCGACGGGGCGCGGGGCCCAAGATGCAGCTTGGAGTGTGAGATGGAGATGGTACTGTGTCGAATTCCTCACGGCCGTGGGGTCCGGCGTTTGGTCGGCGACATGGCGGACAGTGCGAGCCCAACGCACATTGTTCAAACCGGAGTCTTGGTCCGCCCGAGTTCAAGTGCAGAATCTGTTTCCATGTCAATTGCCCATCGTGCATTGCGGAACGCAAAGACCACCACACCGGGAACCTGTTAGCTGGGCCCTTCTGAGATTGGCCGTCGAAGCTGGTGGTTTGTCCCACTCAGCTGAGATCCGTGCCATGCAAACTCAATATCAAGCTCTTCAGCTCTGGGAAGCTGGTAGTGAGGCTGCAAAGCTTTGTGCAACACTTTGCTTGGTTGTGTCTATGCTTCTTCAAACATGTAGAAAGCACCGGTGTTGCTAGTATGCCAGTGTGCTGCAGGGCTGTTGTTGGTAGTTATTGCAAAAAAGGGGTGTAAACGCCGCGCCCGACGGTGTTGAGTGTTTCGAGAGTTAGACTCTGCGTAGTGAATCAGGCGGCGTTGCATGCCAGCAGACAGTTTGCTGACAAATTGAGCTGTTGTGAACATAATTGACTGCAGCTTATGTTATTGGGGTGGTAGCACAAGCCACATGCTGCCAGTAGTGTCCGCGTAAATGGGTGAAAGGCACATCTCAGTCAGCCCCTGCAAAGATGCTGAGTGTTGAGGCCAGGGAGCAACTGCCGCAATCTCGCAATCTACGGACTGTCAGAGTTTCTCGGGCACTATGTAGGTGTGAATGTGCAGTGTCATCCCATAGTTATGGGGCGGAAGGGGATATGTTGTTGTTGGGAGCCTTGGACTTTTGATAGTTTGACCGACCCCAAGATGCCGTTTGAGGAGGAAATGATTCCAAGAGGATGCACTCGGCTAATCCGCCGTTGCGGCGCGGGATATTTGCTGAGCTTGGGGGTGGAAAAAGTCGGGTACTAAGATTTGGGAAGTAATAATACCATGTTTCCTCTCCTTTCCTTACTCAGCGGCAGACGATGCCACCGAGAATAGGCTCGACGATGTGACAATATCCTACAATAAGAGATGAGAGGGCAGGGTTTATTTACTGAAAGCCGATTGCTGTTACTGATGCCGCGGTTTGACCGACTGCCCAGTTGCAGATTTGGCTGAAAAGGATGCGACAAATGTGACACCCCAATGATAGAGGCCGCGTCAGTGCTCGATGGCACTCTGGCCATTACTAGTGGCACTTTCAACGGGGGGAGACAACCGCATCAGTTGCTTCATGTGCCGCAGGTCTGCAAAGCTGGCTACCTGGGATGGGCGAACCACCACAGCCGACAGGCGGCATATACGGGATGAAGCTGGTGCCAACTGCGGAACGAGAGAAGAAGAAAAACCACGGCTTGTCAATGCCATACCTGGAAGCCATACCTAACAAGACACGCCGTTAGCGATATACCGAGGTACCTTTTAAATGCAGGGCGAAAATGGCCGAATCTGGAGGGACGGGGCGCCTACTCGTCTCCGGGGCGAGACATCGCAACCTAGAGGTGAAGGCCATGTACCCACCCAAAGTCCGACTTCTAGACCGATAGGCCGAGCGCTAATATCGAACATGCATGTCTTGCTAAACTCGGCCTCGGTGCCTCGGTGGGATGTGTTGCACCTGGTGTCCAGGTAAAGACCGGACTCTGCTTGCACTCCAAATCGCTCGCATCGCCACGCCGTCGGACTGCAGAATACCAGCCGAACCGGGTACCGCTGAGGTTGGATCTCGCTCCGGCATCAATGCGAGGAGGTTATTGTTGAGACTGTGTCACCCGCTGTGTCAATGGAGGATATATTCTGGTGGTCTCGCTTGCGGCAGGTTGCTTCTGGCTCTCCTGGCTGTCACACTATATCCTTCATATCTTAGTCGATGGTCGAATGAGAGGCTACCGTATTGTGGCTGCCTGGGCTTGTACGTCGTCGCTTGGCCTTGGCTATAAGACCGTGTCCTCGCCAAAGGGGTTCAACCTTGCAGGTTAACCTTGGTGTTGTCATCAGGACCGCACAGCGCCGCAAAACTTGAATGCGGGTCGTTGATGAGTCGGCAGAACCTCATCGCGAATTGATGATGATAGAGTCGACATGTGTCGTCTGATGTTTCAACTTCGGGCCGGGATCCGACGCCTCTGCGTGCAACAGATGACAAGAACACCGGGTGAGACTCGTGTTAGCTGGGTAGGCACAGTTCTGACCCGGATGCGGTCAGAGCATGCCAGATGGGCCGCAGGGTCTGTCTGTGAGTGGGTACCAATCTGTCGATTGGGTTGGGTAACCGCGCCATTCCGCGATTCCACAAACCGCAGACCTACACACGACACAGGACCGGCATCCCGCTGCGCACCAATGCTGGACACAGCACTTGCGAGAGTGCCAAGCGTGAAAACATTGCCGACATCATTCCCACTGCAGTTTTGTCTGCAGTTTTGTGGGCATCGGGAAGTGTTGGCGGGACCGAGCTCGATCGGACCCGTTCCTTCCTGCCTAATCTCATCAGGTCGTTGGCAGAATTTGATTAGAACCTGGCACGTCGGTTGTTGGGCCCGACCGTTGGGGCAGGACCCGTCGGCGAGTCGCAAATCCGAACGAGGGATGCTCTTGCCTGTCGCCTCAACTGACGACTTCCAATGTCAACGAGGCAGCGCCAAACCCCAATGTCTTGCACCATGCCGCTACAGTTCCAGAAACAGTCCTCCGCATAGGGGCAGTAAGCTGAGCCTTAACATTCATTTCGTTGAGGGGCTCTATCACTTGGTCGCAATCTCCTTTCGCGGCAGCCTGGAGGTTTTTATGGCGACGTTGGTCCCGGGCGCCACGACGATGCTTGCAAGCTCCTGTCAGCCCCGCACCTGCCAGCAGCTGCCAGAGCCGGCGATTGTCCACCTCGAACTGAATTCAACGGCGAGTCACGTGAATCACCCCGCCAATCCAGGCACCAATGCATGCCGACATGGATGGGGCGGGGCCTCCTTTGACCGAAATTCCAGGCAGCAGGATTCTGGACCAACCGGCGCCCAGTGTGGGGCACCGATTCGACGATCCGCGCAGCGCCAGGCGAGCAGCAGCGTCCCGAGACAAGCAGGCCATGCGGCATTGTCCCGCACGCGATAGGCACCGAAATAAACCCTCCCATTGTGCATGGATTATGGTCTGCCGTCGTGAAAATCGCCACACATGTCTAGGCTGCTGGGATGGCCTCGGGGCTCTCCGAGATCATGATCTAGCTTTCCTCTCCCAACTCCTGTCGCAATTGCTGCAACTTGCCCCATCGCAACACCAAGAGACGCGCCGAAGTTCCTCCAGAAGCGCAAAAGACTCGCCGACCGATCTTGCTGACGGCGCAAACGGCATCGTGATTGGCCGCCGGTGCTTGTGAGTGCGGCCCGTCGTCCGGTTGACTGCACGAGCCTACAAGCCTGCGATCCCTCAGCTGCTGCGGGATCTCGTCTTCGTCGTCTTTGCACTGTCCCTGTGGCGAGCCATGCTCTAGGCACTGCAGTGGCCTCCACTGCTGCCGCTGCCGCTCCGCCGCCGCTTCCATTGCTGTTGTTGCTCCACCAGGCCTCGCTCCCTCTTAAGGGGCGCACGCCGTCCAGCGCGGCGCCACCTCGTCCTCGACCTCCTCGGCCCTCGCCCATCCATCCTTTCCTTCGTTGTCCAGCATCATGGACTCGATACTGCCCACGGGCGTCCTGCCCTTGCCGGGCTTCCAGCGCCGGCTGAGCAGGCTGTACAACGACACCAAGCGGTCGTCCGACTTCGTCAAGGACCCCGTCCAGAGCGCAGAGGCCGACCCCGAGATCAAGTCGCTCCACCGGAAGCTCCGCATCCAGAACGACCGGCTCGTTAGCTGGGGCCTCGAGTGGTCCGACCCTAACCAGTCTGCCGAGATCCTCATCGACTCTTCGTTGAACAAGGCCGGCCTCAGCGAGGTGGTCGGCAGCATCATGTCGACCATTAAGGACATCCTTGCCGAGGCCGAGCCCCTGTGGCATAGCTCCCGCCGCCTGGCCGGCGAGCGCGTCGGCCCGGACAGCGCGCCCAAGCGGGGCGAGAAGATCCAGTTGGTGGTATGGGACAAGAGCCGCTTTGAGGATCTGGTGCGGGACTTGACGACCTCCATTGACACCCTCTACGATCTGTCTAGGACACGGTCGTCGTACGCACAAACATCTGCTGCTGCCCGGGAGCGAATGTCGAAGCAGTCCTCTTCTGTCGAGGATTTGCGCCCGTTCGAGTCGTCTAGGATACAGACCCCGCAGCAGATTGACCCGAAGACCCTCACCAATCTACGCGCCATGCAAGCAGTTCCGATGACTGAGCTTGCCGAGCGGGAGCGCGCCAGAGATGTCGTCTTTATGGACCGTCACACTTACGCAGAACTGACCAGCAGCATGGGTGGGCGGCACCCCCACGCGCCGCTGCTTCTCGAATATGCTACTTTCGACTCGATTTATTCCATGACGGGCATCTCTCCGCCTATGGAACGGTTTGGAAGACTATCACAAGGTCTCAGCGCCGAGTCACAAAGGTCGCCAGCATCCTGGACTGGGCTGCCGCACCTTTTGGGCTTCTTTGAAGACATGGAGAACTCTAGATTCGGTCTGGTTTACCAGTTCCCCAAGACCTTCAACCCCGTCAGCTTCGAGCACCTGACCCAAAACCCCCTTTACAACCTGTGCTCGCTAGCTGACCTCCTGGCGCGCCCCGACTTCGAGCCCAAGCTCGAGGCCAAGTTCCGACTAGCGGCCAACCTCGCCAACACCGTTTTCGACATGCACGCAAGGGGGATCACACATGGCAACCTCGTTGACGAGAACATCACATTCTGCAATGCTGTCGGGACGGATCCTGAAGTCAGCGGGATAACGCAAGGCGAGGTGGACATCAGGAGGCCGCTGGTCTCTTCTTTCGACCTCTTCTCCGACCCCCTATCGCAGGACGAGCCGAAGACCTTCTCGCTGTACAAACACCCCCTCGACCCGAGGAACAGCTCCCAGTCGCCACTCGCCAACAATGCCGACTCCAAAACCTTCGACCTCTATTCTCTTGCCATGATTTTGCTCTCTGTTGGTCTTTGGAACAAGCTGGACAACCTCATTGCCGATCCCGCAGCGCCCGTAATAACCGAAGCCGTGCTAGAGCAGTTGGCCATTAGATGCGGCTCCCTGTACATGAAGGCCGTTCAGGCATGCTGGAATGCCGTGGACCAGGAGATGACGGGCTCGCGCACAACGGAACAGATAGTGTCACGGGTAGAGTTCAAGGCCAGCCGATATCTCGAGGCTTGCTGTATTCTGGATGGTGTTAGCAACCTCGAGGAGCGGTTGGGCGATGACTTGGGCGAAGCTCGCCCTCCTACTTTTAGCGCCCCGTCAAGGGCGTCCACGGCCGGCCCGTCGACTGATACCAAGTCCGAAAAGGGGCCAAGGGAGAAGGTCCTTCTTTCCGGGCAGAGCACCACCCATCAACCAACAACGGCCCCTGAGGAGCTGCAAGCGCAAGTAGAAGGTATGGAACAAACCCAACCTGCAATCGCTGATACCATGATACTGACTTGCGCAACCTCAGATGTCTCAGAAGCGCCTGTCAGGTCCTCGGCGAAGATGCGACTCTATCCACATATTTCACTTGGGCCCGATATTGTTGATAAGTGGAATAAGGTGATCATGCCACAGATCAACTCGGCCTTGCGACACTTTTACCGCAAGAACCCCGAGTCGGTCGAGATATCCTTGGAGTCGATCGGCGAGTCACCACAGCTCACGAAGCCCACGGTCCTCGTTGTGTGCACCTCAGTCAGCAAAGTACGAGCCATCCTCAAGAAGAAGCTTGGCGACTTGTTTGGTGGCGAGGCTGGGTTTGGGCTGAAGGTCTGCCGGGGTCAAGTGGTGCGGTCGCGGAAGGAACAGCGCCGCAGCATGGCTAAGCCGGGGGACGACAGCGACGACGAGATTGTCGCAGCCAACCCGGACTACCAGGAAAAGCCGCAGAACGGCGCAAGTATCGGGGCGTGGATTGGTGACCGGCATCTTCCTCCCGTCAGTTTTGGTGGACTTATTATCGTGGACGATAAGCCGTATGGGATGACGGTCCACCACATGTTGGACGACCCGGATCAGGACCTCTCGAGCAGGGGGGACGTCTCCCGAAGCATGGCAGGACCAGATATCCTGCCTGATCTCAACGCGTGGTACGCGGAACGGTATCAGAATGCGGACTCGGAGGCCGACAGCAGCGGGAGCGAGGACTACACGTGCGAGTTTTCCGATTCCGATTCCGACACCTATACCGACTCGGCCATCACAAGCGAGTACTCCGATAGCGATGATGACGATGAGGACGGCGACTACGCCGAGGCTGGTGACATCCCCGGCATTGAGCCGGGGTGTGGGGAGGGATACATCATCACACAGCCTGCCCTCGACGACGTGCCCCCGGGTTTCTACCCGAGCGCCGAGACCGAGGACGACGATCACAATGACACCTACGGCCTGGGAGAAATGTACGCATCGAGCGGCATCCGTCGACGCACGATAAACGGGCTACTACACGAGATCGACTGGGCGCTCTTCGAGTTCAAGGATGAACGGCAGCCCGGCGCCAATACGGTTCCTCGCGCGGACCCTGCCGCTGCGAAGAAAGGTGCCAAGTCTAGAAAAAGCAGGCAGCCGCCCACACTGCAACCTACCTCTGTCACGCCGACGTCCAAACTACCTGGGCTCGAGGTCCAATGCATGGCGCGGACGAGTGGCCTCCAAACAGGGCAAATTCTGCAGACGGTCGCGTCGGTCAAGATCTACGGTCGCGCGTCGCCAAGTCAGATATACCAAGTCTCGGGGGCACCGCCCAGGGTGACGGACCAGTCGAAGCGGGCGCTGCCGATGGGTATCCCAGGCGACAGCGGGGCGTGGGTCCTTGAGCGCGACGGGGGACGAGTGTGTGGACATGTCCTGGCATGGAGCGAACGGAAGCGCGTGGCATATATCTGCCCGATGGATGTGCTCCTTCTCGACATAGCGGAGACACTAGAGGCGGCGGAGATTAGGCTGCCCAATGGCGATATCATCGTGGGCAGCGAGGGGTATGACCAGAAGAGGATGAGCAGGGTAATTGGCGATGAAGAAAGGCACGCGGGTGGCCCTTATCTGGTTACGCAACACGAGCCTGGCGCTGGGGAGGAGGCGGATGACGACGATTCTTATGACGAGGGCGTCGAAGTGGACCTTGCGCATGATCTCAAGCAGTTACAGCTGGAGGGAGCGGTGGATCTCGGGCCGCTGAATGTCAGTTGACCCGCGGGGTCTAACACGGCGTTTACATCGGAAAGCGACGTGTTTTTGAATGGAATTACCTACTCACTATACCCAATCGCATTTTTTGTTGTGACTTCCTGCTTCCTTCCCCAGACACCTCTTTGACTTTTTGCGTGGGATCCCCGCACCCCTGCTTGCCCTTTACTGTCACAGGCGTCTTGGCATCGAACAACCTGGAGCGGCTGCCTTGACCGTATGTATTTCGACAGCCGCGTAAGGGCCCTCGCTCCTACCTTCCTCTTGGGCGCAGAGACAAACGAGGATATTTATTTCCCACCTTCCACTGTCGTTTGTATTTTTGTTTGCTCGTACATCATCTCTGTGCTTTGTTGACGTGTCCGCTTTATTCCAGGGCAGCGCAATACCCCACAGGTAACGATCTCATCTGATGCATTCACTAACTGGACGGTCAAGCGCTATAGTACCCTAGTCTCAAATAAGCACCAGCCAACTCCAGCCTCCAGGGGAACCAGTCAGGGCCCGGACCATCCTAGAGCGGGGCGTATCAGGCCAACAGCAAATGACATCGGCTGATCCGTATCCACGGCCACTGCACGCCACGTCCGGCGATTCCCGCTGCACCGCCGATTGCAGATTGCAGATTCCGCTTGCGGGCGGCACAGGACAAATTGACACCGACGCCGACCCATTTTTTCTCTCCTTCGCGGCAAAGACTTCCGGGAACAAGACCGCGGGACCAGCGGAATCTAACCGCACCATCACCACACCCGACCAGGACCGACCCGCTCCAGGATTGAGGACTCGAAAGCTTCGCCAAACTGGCCCGGATCACAGCACAGAGGAAGTCGGACGTCGCAGACGGAGGGAGCGGAGGCAGTCCCTCATTCCGGCGGCATCATGGGCATCCCGGCGCTCACCTTCGACGTGCAGCTCACGCGCCCTGACCGGCTCGTGCTGCAGCAGCTGAGCGACGACATGGCCTCGCCCTCGGCCACGGACGACGAGCCCATCATCGCCAAGCTCAAGGCTGTCAACGACCCGTCCGACGCCCGCTTCGAGCCCACCGTCTTCACCACCTACGACCAGGCCGACACCGATAACCTACCCGGCGTCCTCCACCGCCTGCTGTCCTCCTACATCACCTGGGCGCGCACCGCCTGCCGTGTCGAAACGGACGTCGTCTTCGTCACGCACCTCCTCCTCTACTTCTCCACCTCGATCCCCTCCGCCATCCTCCTCTTCACCCGCTTCTCCTACCTGCACGCCGTCTTCCACATCGCCATGCAGGGCTACTACATGGGACCCTACACCCTGCTCAAGCACCAGCACATCCACCAGCGCGGCGTGCTCGCCCGCCGCTTCGCCCTCATCGACAACCTCTTCCCCTACGTCATGGACCCCCTCATGGGCCACACCTGGAACTCGTACTACTACCACCACGTCAAGCACCACCACGTCGAGGGCAACGGCCCGGGCGACTTGTCGTCTACCATCCGCTTCCAGCGCGACTCCCTCTCGCACTTCCTGCAGTACCTCGGCCGCTTCTTCTTTCTTGTGTGGCTCGATCTGCCGCAGTACTTTGTCCGCTCGGGACGCACGGCGCTGGGCGTCAAGTGTGGCTTCTGGGAGGTCGGCAGCTATGTTGCGCTAGTGATGGCGTTTCGCGTCGATGCGAGGGCGGCGCTGTTTGTGTTTGGCCTTCCGTTGCTCTTTTTGAGGATTGCGCTTATGGTGGGGAATTGGGGGCAGCATGCCTTTGTGGATTGCGATGAGCCGGATTCGGATTATAGGAGTAGTGTTACGTTGGTGGATGTTGCGGTAAGTCATGAGTTCTTTCTGGGTTTCAGTGATTTGGGGAGTGGGGTTCGGGTCGGAGGGAAGGGAAAGTGTTGGAATGGGGGGTGAGGTGGTGATGACGAGGGGATGTCGCTCGGGTATTGTACCTGTTTGCACATGCGCATCCCGCTGTTGCAGCGAGGATGCAGTCTCACTCCCATCTCGCATCTCACCGCCGGGATCCACATCTCCTTGGCATCACCACCTTTCCCATCCCATCTCATCCCATCTCATCCCCAAACCAACCCCACCCTCGCAACCCCCCCTCGGACTTTCCCTTCCCCCACCATCGACAAATCACTAACCCCTCCCTCTGTTAGTCCAACCGCTACTGCTTCAACGACGGCTACCACACCTCGCACCACCTCAACCCCCTCCGCCACTGGCGCGACCACCCCGTCGCCTTCCTCCAAGCCCGGCACGACTACGCCGCGCAAGACGCCCTCGTCTTCCACAACATCGACTACGTGATGATCACAGTGCGGCTCCTCCGCAAAGACTACAACACCCTCGCCAAGTGCCTTGTGCCGATCGGGGCGAAGCAGATTGCCATGACGCACGAGGAGCGGATGGAGATGTTGAGGCGGCATACGAGGCAGTTTAGCGAAGAGGAGGTTAGGGAGAAGTATAACCTGGCTGGTAAGGCGAAGGTTAACTTGGGTAAGGGGGATGCTTTGGCGGGTACGAAGCAGTCTTGATCTCTGGTGTCATTGGTTCGCGCTGTTGGGTTGAGTTCACGTCGGTCTTGTGTCAAGGACGAACGGACGACATGCTCGCTGCCGGTTCACTTCGTCCATCCGCGTCTGCCATAGACACACACAAACTCCCACCATTTCCTTTCGTCTTCACAATTAGAAATAGACATAATATGGGAGGAAACAGGGTATCTACCTAGACGGCGCAGGATTAGGAATGTACCTAGATATCACTCACATATCCATTGCATTGCACTGCACTGCAACTACGGCGTCGCGTGGCATAGCGTAGCATAGCACATCGATCACAAATATTGTTGTACTGGGCATTCAAAACCTCAAGTAGCTACCAAACTAATGTAGAAATACACGCACAGCGTTGTATCGTGCTGTATCGTGCTGTACCCCCAACTCCAAGACGCTACTACTCCGATCCGAGTAACAAAAAGGAGATTGTGACCGTCCGTCGTCATATTCGTATCGGCAAACACGCTGTTCAGCCTAGGTCCGTCCGTCCGTCCATCCTTCCACCACCCGCCAAGCAGACGCTGTGATAAGCAAAGAAAAATTCGGCGGTCGTGAGGCCAGACGGCGACATCAGACAGAAGCCGAGGGTATATGATGTGGTTATAGATACAATATGAGAGAGCCAGCTTCTCTGTCGTCCCCGCCTCGTCCATTCATCATCCGCACCCCTCTTCTCCCGCCCAGGTCTCGTCTCTTCGTCTTCAGGCCTCGTGTTTCTGTTCTTTCTTCCCAATATTGGGGGTTAATGTTGCATTCTGCAGCTAAGATGCTGTTAAGCATCTGGTCATAGTACGAGTGCATCGCCTCGTCTCGGTTATGTCTCCTGAAGTAGTGATGATAGCCATCAGAGTTCATCTTTCATGTTCGTCGCATCCTTGACCGCCTCGGCCGCCTGGCTTGCGACACTCGCAACCTTTTCGCCGGCCTCCTTGGCGACGCTCGATGCCGCCGCGAAGCCCGTCGCGTATGCCGCATTGACGCGGGACAAGACGCTCTCTGAGAAAGTGGGCTCCTTCCCAACGAGGAGCTCAGATACAATGCTGCTGATCACCTCGTACTGCTGGGCGACGCCGTCCGTCGCAGCAGCAGCGTATGAACCTGCGGCGCTCGCGGCCGAGGAGGCACCACTGCCAACGGCCTCGGTAGCGGACGATGCACCGTCTATTGCGACATTCAAGACGCTTGCGTAGAAGGGAGTGGGTGTTGGCGCGCCGTAGATCTGGACGCTGATCCGGGTGACGATGACGTCCCAACTCTCAGCAACCTTGTCGGCGGCAGCGGATGCGTTATCGTACCCAGCGGCAGCGGCGGACGAGATGCCGGCGCTCGCAGCGGATGCAGCGGAGGCAGCATTTTCACTGGCGAAAGATCTAACATAAGCGGCGCCCTCACCAGCGGCGGATGCGGCAGAGTACATGCTGGCGCTGGCGGCAGAGACAGCGGATGCGGCGTTTTCACTGGCAACTGACGCAGCAGAAGCGGCGTTCTCACCAGCGGCGGATGCCGCAGAGTAAGCGCTTGCGCTGGCAGCCGATGCAGCCGAGGCAGCATTCGCGCTGATCACCGAGGCAACCGAAGCGGCAGACTCACTCGCCACAGAGCCAATTGAGGAGGCAGTGCCGGCAAGATCAGTCGGCGTGGGGGTTGCCGTCATGGACGACACCGCCAAAGAAGCAGCCGATAGGAACTCGGAGTACCGGGCATGGGCTACACCGACGCCGGCATAGTAGTTGTACTTTGCGTTATCGAGGACCTTGTTGAGATGCTCGGCTGGTGTCGAGGGCGTCGGGGTGGCGAGCCCGACGGCAACCTTGGCGCTTTCGTACTGCTCCTCGGCCCAGGAGATGCCCTGGTTGAGCCGCTCGGCGGCGACCGACTCAATCTGAGCCCAGTCAATGGCGGGCACCGTCGGCATAGGAACCGACATTCTCTTCTTTGTCGGGGTACCGTAGTACTTGGTTGACGCAAGCTTGAGAGCGTCGTCCATTCGAGAGCTTGCGGATGCCATGGCGTTGCTGTAGGCGGCTGTCACCGATGCGATCACCTTCTGGTGGGCGGGCTCAGGGGTGCCATGGATCTGAGCGGACATAATAGAAAGTGCCTGGGAGTACTGGCTGTTGGCCCGGGCGGCAGCGGCCGAATATGCCGACTTAATCTCTTGTGCCATCGACTCGAGTATATCGGGAGCATCTGCGTCGTAGTCTTCAAGGATCGGCTGCCGACTAGGGACCGATTGAGCCGCGACACCAAATAATGCTGGCTTAATCGAAGGTGTCGCAGACGGGACAATGATCTCCTCAACAGGTTCCGCAATGACCTCCTCAGTGTCTTCAGCAATCTCCTCTTCGACAATCTTCTCCTCGACTAGGAGTTCGATAGGGGCGGGGCTGGCATCGTGTGCGTCTGGTTCGGTGACGTTTCCGAGGATGATGGGAGGCTCCTCCAGAATAATGGCAGAAGCGAGATCGGGGCCGGAAGCCTCGACTGCCTCTTGCTCTGCCTCCGAGGTAGGCTCAACGACCGCAGATAGTTCTTCTGATGATTGCTCAACCGGCTCCTCAGGTTCGGAGACAGCAGCCTCGGGCACGGGGCTCTCCGACGGCGTGGAAGCAATGTCCTTCTCAAGGATGGAAGACTCCGCGGCATCGGAATTGCTGGGGAGAACGGCGCTGCTGACTGCCTCGATAACCGACTCTGCCTGCTCAACAACGGCATCCTTAGCTTGCTTGAGGGCATCCGCGGCAACCGTCGCGGCGTGGGTCGCAGCCTCGGCGGCTTGCTCCATCAATGTGCTGTCAAATTCCGTGGAGTCGTCAGCGGCAATCAGCTTCCAACCAGCGACCTGCTTAAGACGTCCAAGCTCCTTCGCCGCATTCGCCGCGAGTTTCATGGCCTGTTCCTCGATATCGGCTCCTTCGGCTTGGGCTGCCTCAAGGCTCGGGTGGGTGACGATCGACTCTTGGATGTCATCATTCCACTGGTTGAACCGAGTCTTCAGTTGGTGGTACTTCTCCCAGTCCTTATAGGTGATGCCGTCCGTCCACGCCCATTTCATGCCGATTTTCTGGAGCGCCAGATCCTTAATCTCCTGGAGAATGACAAAGTGGCTCTCGGCCGCTTTTGTGATAGCCGCCTGCATCTCAGCCTCATAGTGTTCGCGCCATCCGCGTACGTTCTGGGCCTTCTCTTTGATGGCAAGACCGGCGGTTCGAACTACCTGGACGATCTGCTCGCGACCCTCCTCTGGTGTAGCGCTCCCCTTGTTGACCGAGCCAACGATAGACACAATGTTGCGGCGGAGCTGGACCAGCTCCTTGATAACGGTGTTTTGAAGCTGATCCAACACAGACTTGCCAACCACCTTCGCGTCCCGGCGAACCATCCTTCTGGTAATATCCCGGACCTGATCATTGATCTCGGCGGCACCCTCCTTTGCGGCCTTGTCGTATCTTTCCTGCCAGTCTCGGAGATCAGCAGCAACGATCTCCCGAGCTGCGCGATGGCCTTCATCTTCACGTTCGAGCTGCTCGTTGGCTTCGGGGGGAGAGACAGGTTCAATCGTGGGAATCGCTGCGCCAGAGCTGCTAATAGCCTGCTTAGATCGCTTGCTAGTCGAAGTATCTGCCTGCTTCTCGGATGTAATCGAAGAGGATGACACGGACAAAACTGTGTGTGACGAGGCCGAGAAAGTCGAGCTAGATGCCACCGATGGCGTGGGCTTGGCGAACGAGGACACGGTCTTGCTGGAGGGGCTACAAGAGTTAGTGGGGGGAAATGTGCTGGGGAAGATTGGTATTTACCTTGCCGTCGACTTAGCCACAGGCTTTGGCACCGACTTCTTGTCGCTATTGTACCGTCCGAGGCGTTTACCAATCTTGACTAGCTGGGGCTCGACATTTTCGACATAAATTACTCTCAGCTGCGGCCAGACGGTTCCGTCGAGGAAGACATAGGTCTTGTTCCAAGTCCAGAGAGCGGCAGGTACTGCCGTTCCGGTAGTGAAGACAGAGGCAGACGTGTATCCTTGCTGTGCGTACGGGTACACGTATTGGAAGGACGGAAGCAGCACCTCGTGGTACGTTTGCAAGGCGTTTGTCCGGGCGATATCGTAGTACGGAGCAAAGGTGGCCCCAAAGTTGTTGACGTGGGGGGCGAGCGTTTGGTCGTACTTGGAGTTGGCGAGCTGTTGGTACTTGGAAATCTGGGGCTGGACGCTCTTCTCCCACTGGGCCTGGACAAAGCCTTGGGCTTGCTGGAGTCTCGGCGCACCGTGTCTTTGTGCATACTGCCAGCTCGGGGCAATAACCCGATCGTCAACGATGTTGTAATACGGCCGCACGAGCTCGACGTACGGCGCCGCGTATACGTCGTAGTACGGCTCGAGATGGGGGGAGACGGCGTGCTTGAGTTGAAAGTACGGCTTGCAAATGCGCGGTGCGCTTCCATCACAGGCGTCAAGAGTAGCGGGACATCGGAGCAGTATTGTCACGATGGAGTACCAGGTCAGCAACCTGTGGCGAGCAACGGCAGTTAGCGCGCGTCTCGTTCTGGGTTTTGTGGCAGACAGGGAGAAGATAGGAGATTGACTGCTTACCTCGCGAAGATGCTAAAGCCCCGCGCAATGAGTCCAGGTCCGGCAGCGGTCTTCCGCCTTCTTGGGCCGACGGCGTGGCCGTTGAGCGAGGACTTGAGCGAACCGTTCATCCCGTTCATGGGTTTGGAGCCCTTGGCGAGCCCATTTGTGTCGTCCATGGTCGCCAGCGCCAGGCTGAGAATGGGAGAGGGGTTTGGCACCCGCGTCAGCGCCGTTGTTCGTCGTCGCGATGGATTCGCAGCGATCGGTCCAGGTGTTCAGACTTGAGGTTGCTTGTCGGTGCGATTACGGGTGCTGTGGCAGCGGCATGTACTCGGTGATGGGCTGGTGGGTGTTGTCGGCAAGAAACTCGGACGCGCGAGCGGGGGAAAGATGGAAAGTTGAAGATAATGGCGATGACGGGCGACGAGAAGAAGCTTGGACAATTGTCACAAGCTGTTGCAGCAAATCAGGCGAGACATGCAGGGGGTCCTCAAACAAAGCCCCACCCATGGAATCTGGTTCAACGACGTCGCAGGGGCCAGGCTCGGCAGAAAACTTTGGAAACAAAATTTATCGCTGGTTTTTCCGCGTGCAACCCTGGAAGTGGTCCAATATACATTCCATCAGCGTAGACCATGGTCATGGAAGTTCAAACGGGACTTTAGTATCGTCGTCTAGTGGGACCAAACGTCACCGGTCGGCGGAACGGGTGCATTTCTTTGGGAAACTGGGTTTTAGCGCGAGCTGGTGCCTGCAAAAACGTCATCGGGCGTGCCGGGCAGCGAAGCGGCAGCGCCAACAGCCAATCCGATTTGCGATCGGCCCATCTGTGGAAGCAGACAAAGTCGCAAGCCTGTGCGCGAATGCATTTGGCTGTTGAACCTGACAGCATTCCGTGGACTTTGTGGCCCACTGCATCTGCTCCAGGTCCTATCATACGCTTGACGTTCAATGCAATAAAACGTCCGCCACGTCTGGAGGTATAAGAACCGTGATAGCTCAAAGCCTCCCAAACCCGCAGAGTCCATAGTCCACATGGAAGACTCGAGGCTGTATGAGGGCATGTTGCCTTTGCTGGAATGTTTACGGTGGAACGTAACCCCGCGAACAAAGACAGATGGGGAATGCGTCTTTCACCCGAGTCCTCGATGCACATCAAGGCAAAGCCTTTACTGACAAGAAATAAAGAGGGAAAAAATGGCGAGATACTCAGATAGACCATTGTAAGCTTGTCGGCATTGAAGAGATATCCGGGCAATAGGCCGAGGACATGCGATGTGGATTGCATCCGCGTTTGTGTCGCAGGGAGAAAATAAGTGGGGATGGATGTACTGCCTGAGGTCATCCGCCAATATTGCCCCAGCAGGCACGTGCCCGCGCCCCACCTCGCCGGAAAGGTTGCCAATCATTTGCCGGGGGTATGAGGTGGCAAGGCAAGCAAAGGACTCCCAATTCCACTGATCATCAGCTTCCGTCACCACCAACGCTGGTCTTCATCGCATCTCTGCCGTGTCCCCAAGGCGTGTCGCTTTTCCTCGCGCCGTCTACTCGCAACCCTCGGACCCGGAGCTACCACTCACTGCCGCTGTCTGCCAATCCATCGCGGCACATCCGAACCGCGCTTTCCGTGTCGGCCTGGCTAGACTTTGCCGCGAACCCCACCGCTTTCGACGGCCGACTCCAATTCGACGACCCGACGACCTGCGCACCCGGCGACCACCAACGAGGGCTGGGACTCCTCCGATGCGAAGCTGAACCCCGCTCGACCCTTTGGTGAATGGCGCGCCTCTGAAGCCAGCCGCCGCATCTGCATCGCGACATCGTCAAGATGGGCGACACACAACCCGAGCCGTTCCTCGGCCCCGACCTCGCTCGATACCCCAACACCCGCCTCCGATCTGCTGCCCCCAACGGCCCTGATGGCCCGGCCGAAGCCCCCCTGGCTGCCGTCCCGCTGGACGCCAGCTTGTTGATCGACCCAGATACCTGCCGGATATGCAGAGGCGAAGGAACCGAGGAAGAGCCTCTGTTCTATCCCTGCAAGTGCAGCGGGAGCATCAAGTATGTCCACCAGGACTGCCTGATGGAGTGGTTGTCACACTCGCAGAAGAAGCACTGCGAGCTCTGCAAAACGCCATTCCGCTTCACCAAGCTGTACGCCCCAGACATGCCGAAGGCGTTGCCCTTCCACATCTTCGTCAGCCACATGGCCAAATACACATTCCGCAACGTCCTGGTCTGGCTGAGGGGGGTCCTGGTGGCGAGCGTATGGCTGGGCTGGCTACCATACCTTATGCGCTCCGTCTGGGCCTTCTTGTTTTGGATCAGCGACGAGGGCTTGGGGGGTGCCGCCTTGTTTGGGAGATCGAGCAACAGTTCTGGAAGCGCGTACGATACCGCCACACTGCAGGGGACCACAGTCTGCCCTTCCAGTCCTCTCTTTGCGGCAACGACTACCGTAGCAATGGTGGGGGGTGTGAGTGAAGGACTCTCCCTTGAGACGATGCGCCTGGTCAAAAGCCTCTACAACTTCAACCTGTCATCCGCGGATCCGCTGTACTCGACCATCCTCCGTCTTCTCTTTGGTTCCGTGGGGATGGGCGAGAAGGCGTCTGCAGTGCCTTCGAGTACTCCTGTTTCCATCATCGAGAAGGCCTTTCCCACATCCAAGTCACACCCATCATTGCTCAGCGATGTTAGTTTCCTTAGGAATTTGACGCGCCACAACTCCATCAACAGAACCATCATCGCGACGTTCGAGGGCCAGCTCATCACGATTCTCGTCATAGTGTGCTTCATCCTCATCATCCTGGTCCGCGACTACGTTGTCCAGCAGCAGCCTGACCTCATGCGTGGCGGTTTTGGCCCGGTCGATATCCCCGCACCTCAGCTGCCGCAACCTCAGCCGGAGGCGCCCATAGGTCCACACCATGACGAACGTCCTACTGACGCGGAGCTGGCCGCCGTGGAAGAGGACACTGCTGAAGAGGATTTTGTTCCGTTTCTCGTCGAGGGGCCACAGCAGGCGGTTGAAAGCGACGATGCACCCCAAGGAGCGTTGATCGGTCCACAAGAGCACGCCGGGATACCAGAAGCGACTTCTTTCTTCAGCTTACCTCCCCCGGTACCCGACCAAGCCGATCGACTCCCCGGAGATGCCACGCAGAGAGAACATGCAACTGTGCACGAGTATCTCAGGATCTATCGAGAGGCAGGTGGCGACCCGGACAGAATACTGGCGATCGCGGCGGAGCTCAACATGGAAGACAAGCTCGAGTATTGGATCAGACTAACCAGGCTGAAGATGGATCATGCAAGGGCTGCCGATGAAGAAGGCTCAGGAAGCGCCGCCATCTCCGAATCCGTCGGCGAGTCGAGTACGAGGGCTCAGGCCGGTGGGTCGCCTGACTCCTTGGCTTCTGATCAGTCGCCGGATTGGGCATGGCTGGATGATCCAGCCTGGTCAGTTGGGGGTGATAAGGGGAAGGGGAAGCTCCTGGAAGAAGCCGAAGAAGAAGATACGACCCCACCAATGCCCGTTACAAGCCCACTGAGGCCGAGGGCTAATACAGATGGTCCCAAGGTCAACGATATACCAAACCCGTTGGGAAACAACAACTGGTCGTTCACCAATCTTGCCGACGAGCCGGCATCCCCCCAAAGCGGCCGCGAGTTCCAGGAATCTCGGTCATCACTCGGATCAGAATCTACAGAGGAACAGCGTCGGCTGCAAAGCATGTGGACCACTGAGGCGTTGCTCAACATGGCTGGTCCTGCACAAGCGTCTGGTCCGGAGGAGGATGCGAACCCTGATCCTGTAGACAACTCGACCCAAACAGAACCCAACCCCGAAGCCCCAGTCGAGGATACACTGGTGGTTGAAGAAGCGCCAATCCTGCCAAGGCAACCCGCAGATGTGCAACCGCAGCGTCGCCGCCAACCCGGACTCTTCAACTCCGTCGCTGAGTTCATGTGGTACGGGATCGACGACATTGACCCCGCAGAGCTGGCCGCTGTTGATATGGACGACTTCGGCGACGATGAGGATGTATTCGGCGATGATGAGCTCCTTCGCGACGAGATGGAGCGAGACCGTGAGGTCGTCGAGGCCGCAGTGGAAGCTGGCCTTGATCCAGAGGCCATCGAGGATGCTGAGGACCTCGAAGGCATCTTGGAACTCCTAGGCATGCGTGGGCCTGTCGCTGGCCTTTTCCAGAACGCTATCTTCTGCGCCTTCTTGGTTTCGATCACCATCTTCGTTGGAATCTTCGTTCCTTACAACATTGGCCGGATCACAGTCTGGACAGTTGCGAATCCCATGCGCCCGGCTTCGATGCTCTTCAGCCTATCCAAGTTCATCCAAGACTGCGCCGTCATAGTTGTGGGCGTATCGTCGGGCATGATATCCCTGGCCATCCAAACGATGGGCTGGGTGATCAGCTGGACCTCTCTCGCCGAGTACTTTGCTCCGGCTACCACCAGTTCCTGGGCAATGGCAGTGAGCGCATCCAACAGGATCAGCGCCAACTTCATGAAGGAACTTCCCATCATATCCGCCTCCGAAATGCGCAACTTCTCCGCCATCAGTCATGAGGCCTTGCTTGCAATCCAAGGCTACATCGCACAGGCTCTTTCCGCGCTCGGTCATACCGTCATGTTTGTCTTTGGCGGCGATTACTCCGTCAAGAGCTCCGAGGCCCTCTCGTTCGCTACTAACGCTTCAGAGGTTGTGTGGGCGGGGCTAAAGGACATCCCTGGAGTTGTCACCAACCCGAGCTCCTGGGTGATCAATTTGAGCGTGCCGGAATCGGCATCTCTTGTTGATCCTGCCCTTGCCTACTGGGGCGGCGTCGATCGCTTCTGGGCCATCATGAGCGGATATGTCACCATGTCGTTCATCGCAGGTCTCTATCTGCGCCGAGGCACACCCTTCTCCACCAGCCAGGCCGCTCAAGAATGGGAGGGGGCGCTAATCGACGCGCTCAACCAGGCAAGCGGAGTGATGAAGGTTATTCTGATCATCGGGATCGAGATGCTCGTCTTCCCGCTGTACTGTGGCATGCTTCTCGACATCGCTCTTCTCCCGCTATTTGAGGACACGACGATGAAGTCTCGCCTTCTATTCACTATGAACAATCCCATGACGTCAGCTTTCGTCCACTGGTTTGTCGGCACCGGGTACATGTTCCATTTCGCCCTTTTTGTGTCTATGTGCCGCAAAATCATGCGCAAGGGTGTTCTCTACTTCATCCGCGACCCCGACGATCCCGAATTCCATCCGGTCCGCGATGTTCTCGAACGCAGCGTCACCACCCAGCTGCGCAAGATTCTCTTTTCTGCCTTTGTCTATGGCGCTTTGGTAATCGTCTGCCTCGGCGGTGTTGTTTGGGGCCTGGCTCTCGCACTGCCCAACGTCCTACCTGTCCACTACTCATCAAACGAACCGGTACTCGAGTTTCCCATCGACCTCTTGTTCTACAACTTCCTCATGCCGCTCGCCGTCAAATTCTTCAAGCCCAGCGAAGGGCTCCACGCCATGTACACATGGTGGTTCCGCAAGTGCGCTCGCGTTTTACGGATCACTTGGTTTCTGTTTGGCGAGCGGCGAGTGGACGAAGAAGGACATTTGGCTCTGCGGGATACCTCGCCGTATCGTGATTCACCGTGGTGGATGACCCTGTTCCTCGAGCTAGACTCCAGTGGCGAGGTTGTGCCCAAGACATGGAACGACATCTTCGAGGGCGGTACCGCCAAACCCAACACGGCCATGCTACCGTCGGAGATCCTGACCATGACCATCAAGAAACACCAACTCGTTAAGTCCGGGCAGCTGATTCCTGATGGCCGTTTCGTCCGCACGCCAGCCTCTGACCAGGTCAAGATTCCCAAGGGCCAGCAGGTCTTCCTCGAGGTCGACGAAGGTAACATGCGAGTCGAGGCGACGGCGCGCGCTGGCGGAAGGGTGGCCGATCTCTACTCGGGCAGCCAGTATCAGTTCGTTTACGTGCCACCACACTTCCGCGCCCGCATCTTCCTCTTCATCCTCCTCATATGGGTGTTTGCTGCTGCTACGGGGGTGGGTATCACCATCGTCCCGCTCGTGTTCGGCCGACAGATGTTCAGGCTGCTGATGCCCAGGCACATCCGCACCAACGACATCTACGCGTTCAGCATCGGGGTCTACATCTTGACCACCATTGGCTACACCTTGCTGCACTCACGCACGATCTACCACTCCGTCAAGGACTGGATCTCTGCGACCGCCAATTCCGCTTTCAGCCAGGAGACAGTGCGGCGCGTTTCGGCGGGTGTTGCTGGCGTAGCCAAGGTGTTCTATGCCTACTTCTTTCTTTTTATTGCATTCCCCTTCATGGTCTCATCTCTCATGGAGCTATATGCTGTCATCCCGCTCCACGAGTTCATGTACAGCAGCTTGCTTGGCGGAGACGGAGGACTACCCGCCACCTCGGAGAAGGCAGCGGAGCTCAACCCGCACCACACCATTCGGATCATCCAAGGTTGGACAGTGGGCTTGCTCTACCTGAAGCTCAGCTCTCGCATTATTGTCACGTGGTTTGACCACACACGGCTGGCGGCTGCTGTGAGAGCGGTGCTCCGCCGCGGGTGGCTCGATCCCGATCTTTCCGTCCTTACCCGAGCGTTCGTGATCCCCGGCGTGGTGCTGTGGGCTTTCTCAATAGCGACCCCGTTACTTTTTGCAAGATTCACGGTAGCGAACGGGCTCGCGGAGGCCATCATCCGCACCTTTGGCACCACATTCGCGGAGAAGATTCCCGACTCTCAACTCTACGACGCTTACCTGGTCTTGATATATCGCTTGAGCTTCCCGTTCATAGCGCTCAGCGTTGCCGCAGTCTTCACTCTCCTGAGCATGTTTGGTGTTTTCCGGAGTTGGAAAGTCCGGATTCGGGACGAGGCGTACCTTATTGGCGAACGGCTCCACAACTTCGGAGTTGTCAATGGGCCGCCCAAAGCAAGAGGTGCATGGAGGGCAGGAGGTTCTCGGCTGTGATGTGAGCTGTTCTGGAGATAATATCCGCACAGCGTTTGTTTTACCTTTGTTTATCGCATGTCGGAGACCCCCACCTGGTCCTCCACAATCGGCGTTTGGTGGTCACGGCGGGCTTTTGGACTCTGGCGTAACGGGAAAGGGACCGCGAGCAGCGATGGAGTTGCCAGTGCGGGTTCCCGACGCTTGTCGCCTGAGTGGCTGGTAGGATGCTTAGAGATAAAGTAGAGATACCAGCGATAACTGTCGAGTGAATTTACTTATAATATCACCTCATAACGTGTTGACTTGTTTCATCAAGGCCAATGTTTTATTCAGGTAGGCGGGTTTGGATGTTACACTTGTAGTGGAGAGCTGCGCTGAGAAGCTATGCGGCATTGGGAGTTGAAGACAGGTACTTGATTGGTTGCGGTGGGAAAACTAAAGGAAGGAAGGAGGAATATATCTGATTCCGAACCCCGCCTTTCCGGACACTCGACCAAATCCCTGTTTCGATGAGGATAGGACCCAGCACCGACGTATCAAAGGAAACCACCCGTGCCAGCCAGAAAATCTTACAATGCGCCGCCGGATCAGCCAATTTGCTCACAGATGGCGGAAGTCCCTCCAGCCAGAGACACCTTCAAGTGGTGCCAACGACAGCGCACTAGCCTACAGCCCCCCATTAAGTCATGACATAGATACCCAACTACAGGTTGTCGCACCATCGTTCCTTAGACAATATACAGGACGGGCTCTGTGAGTATTGCCAGAGAATTAGAGTTGCCGACTTTGATCGGGGTGCCATGCTACATGTTCCAGACTCGGAAACTATGAGAGAGAATGCGGAGTTCTGTCTTCTATGTCGCCGGCTCCTTGATCTACGCTGAGGCAAGGCCGGGGATTTTCATCACCGCGAATACACTGTCGCATCACCCGACTTGGGCCCGTTGTCCTACGTCATGCATCCCAATCTCGAACACGGTCAAATGGATCTTGTGGATCTTGAGTTTTGTAGCGGCGAGGGCGAGGACAGTCTACGCAGCCATTACGGGATGCGGGCTTATGTGTCATCAGATGGTTAGATCCCAAAGCTTTCTAAATGTCTCACTCTCTGTTGGAAGTTCCGGGGGCTAATCAGTTGGATCCTATGACACAAAGGACCAGATTGGCAGAAGTCACAGGATCAGGACTAGGCAACACACCTCCGACATTGCTTCAGCTCGGACGAGGGATGTTGCCTTGGCCTGGTTGAGTCTCTACTACTCTCAACATAAATGTACGAGTTTCCGGCTGCCTCCGCCACGCACCACCCGGTTAGAAAAAGACTTCTTAAGCTACCTCATACCTGTTAGGCTTATTAACCTTTAAGATTTCCCTACCTTATTTCTAAAAGCCTAGGGGTTAACTTTCTCTAGATCGATGCTCTTTATATCATCCACGAAAGAAGACTAGTGCGCAAAAATCTGGCCCCTGAAATCAATCTGTGTGGGGAACCCTCCCCCTGAACTATCCCTCAAGCGCCACCCCAAGTCAATACAAGGTCTACGCGCAGTTAGTAGATTCCCACCACATTGCTTGCACCGAGCATATCAGCCTAAGGCTGGTGCCATTGACTGGGTATCATAAGGCTGGCAAGGGACGACATTCCCTGCAGAGATGTTGCACTATCGTGGGTGCCGATAACTCTTAGATAACGGTCTGACAACATTGTGGGGGCTGTGACCTATGGGGAGAGTTGGAGTAATGCATTGAGGAGATGCTTCTTACTACGATTCATCATGTGAAGTCTGGAGTATTTAGATTGAAAAGCTTCTGGAGACGCATAATAGCTTTTTATGTGGCCGTTTAGCATACAAACAGCCTCTCAGTCCGTGAGTGTAGGAGAAGGGTGGAGGATTTCTAAAACGAGTGCTAATCCACCAATCATGTCAAGTCCCCGCATGTTGCCATCCACTCCTCGACGAAGTCCCAGATCCCGCATTCATACGCGGGGAAACATGTCATGCATGTCCAGTGAATACTCGGTAAAAACATCGCCAATCCCTTCCCGGTGGCCCAAACGTAAGCTCGGGCGATTTGCGGGCCGGGATGGAACAACGGGGAGGCGATGCAGACACGCGATCGGCCTACGAACTCGGGGCGCTATAAACGCGCCAATCGACAACACCTTCAACCCCGCGTTTATCACGCATTGGATAGTATTGGAGATTTTTTGATGACTTGGTCAGCTGATGTTCAAGTTGTTGCACACGGGAAACACGGCAAATCTTTTCAATTTTACCGTCCTCTGAGCAGTCCAATGCCAGGATATAAAAGGGCAGAGACCTTCTCATAAGTGGGACCGCAGAAAGTCAAACCAAACTGGAAGCTCCAAGATCCGACTACAGTTCAATACCCCAGTTCATCATGAAGCTCCTCGCCGTTGTGGCTGCCCTCGCTGCCCTTGCCATGGCCCTTCCAGGCCTGGCTCCTGAGGCGGAGTCCGTTAGCTCTCTTGCAAGTCATGGTCAACTCATCTAAGTGTACGTTTATGTTAACACAGTGGTCGACAGGACAAGCGGGATTGTGTTAGTACGTAGTTCTTTGCCTACTATCCCTCGTCTCTACATCGATGCTATTCTTCTCATGAAAGGGGGATGTCGAACATGCCACTGACAGACACATTTTGACAGACTGCGTTACATACTGCTGCAGCACCCATGGCAACTGCAACTACATGAACTGTGCCGGCTCACGGGTAAGTTGTCCTTTCATTTGGTTTGTCTGCTAGAAACCGTGTTCTGGAGACGAAGACTCACATCACCGTGTTGACTGACACTCTACAGTGCATTACCAGCGATGCTGGACACTCGTACTGCGAGTGCAACTGCCATTACGGTTAAGTGCTTCCTGATTCTAGGAAGAGGGAATAGCCACGTCAAGCTCGGGGCACCACGCCCAGATGGATGAAATGAAGGGCCACGAAAGCGGGAAAACAAAGCGTGGGAATGACGTGGATGCATGTAACGTTTTCAGAGTCCTGTAGGGTGTCTGCCCTGGGGTATCTATATGCTTGGAAAGGCCTAGTTCATGTCGCGATATTATTTAACTTGGGTTGAACTTGAAGTAGGTTATGGCCGCCTTCGAGACGGTGTTCAATGGTAGCTCAGCTCAGTGAACGCCCCAAACTCCGGACGAAGAAACCCTAGAATCCTGTCTTTCTCAGTCTGATAAACTACTCGCAGCGAGGAATCGCCGACCTGATTTTCAGTCATCTCCTCCATAGCTCTTTCAACCCCTATTTATGCTACCTTCCCAAGGAAACGTCCCGTACCCCCTCCCCGATGTTCTTCCCTCTCCCCCTCTAACAGTCAACAACCCATCCCCTGCCCTCCTCGTATCAAAGATATGTCTCTCCCCCTCATCATACTTCCATTCCGCTTCCTTGAATCTTCTCAGCCTTTTCGCAGCGTCCTTTAACCGCCCCGCACACTCCCTCTGAGCATTCAACTCTGTGATATCCGCCGTCAAATGGGCACTTCGCTGCGCAATCCCCGCGACACTCAGGATCCCCGCGGGTTCCTCAAACAAGGCAGAGGACTGTGTTACCGAGATGAGCATGATTGCGGCAGATAAGATGGCCACGAGGGTAAGACACCCGAGGATGGAATAGGCTACTGGTTCTACAACGACTAGTCGTGTGTGTTTAATAACTGCGACGCCGACGGTTGGTTGGGGATCTAAAATCTCTTGTGAGAGGACGGTGGCTGCGAGACCGGCGTAGCTTCGTTCGAGCATGCCAGCTGTGACGTTGGCGAGCAGTGACGGTTGGAGGGGGTACTCTGGTTGGAAAAAGTCGGCAATGTCGAAGATGAAACGGGAGAAGTCGTTGGTGATGCGGAGTTTCAGGCCTGGTTCGAAGTAGAAGGGGTAAAGAAGAGCGGCTTCGAACACCATGTGTTCCGTTCCCGGAATTTGTCGGGCTAGGTGCCAAGCTGGGGTGAAGTTATTGATGCGAGGTGCATCGGAGTAGAGCGAGTCGGCCGGAGTGATGCTGGTGTTCAGGGTACCGTGGACGGCCCAATAGGTCGGCCGGCAGGTTATGACAGAGACGTTCGAGAAGTTGTGGTTGTCGAGTCGGTCTCCTATGTATTTGGCGGCGAAGAACAAGATCCTCGAAGATGAGCCATCGTCAAAACATGATCTGATTTGAGTGGTTGTCGCGCTGATCTCTTTGAAAGCATCCTGGCCCCGGAGCACAAAGATTAAGTCGCTGGAGATTGAGCAGTTGCGGTCGATCCCGTTCATTCTGATTTGGACCGTGTCGAGACCAGGAACATGGTCCCCAATAACTGTCCACGCGAAATCGGAGCCCTGTTCAAGGGCTACACAACCGGCCGTCGCAAGATATGCTGTGATGTTCAGAAGTAATGCCCCATTTCCCAGCGGGGTCGTCTCACTCGGCAAGAGGCTAAATTTCGCAAACGAAATGTTACCACTCGTCCAAGGGAGGGGAGGAGCGCCCATAGTGACGGAGGCTGCCGCCCAGTTGAGGGGCATCCTAACGGGAGGGCCATAGGGAAAATCCTTGAAAACCAATGAATGGTTGATCTCGGATGTGACAATAAGAGGGGTTGGGAACTGTAAATCGGGTGTTTGCGATGTGAACAGGAAAGCCGTCATCGGGACAGCGCCGAAGGTGAGCAGGAGGGAAGTCCCCATGTAGAGGGCTAGCAAGTAATGGCCAAGCCGGAGTGCTTTCCAAACTGACGTTGCCTTATTTCCTGCCCTGTAATCCAGAAGCACCGTCTTGGCCGAACTTGCCCCATGTACAAGCTCTACGAATGGTTGGCGTTCAGCGACTGCATCAACGATGCCTTCCCACATGGACCCGTAGACAGCCATCAAGAACGTCGGAATGGTCGTGTAAAAGATGCCGTTGTCCCAGACCGCCCGCAGCAGGTCGGGGTTGGACGCGAGAATGTCTGGAGGGTTGCCGATCTCAACAAAGCCAGAGTTAAGACGTGAGAGTCGCAGGAGGGAGAGTAGCGTGGTTCCGAGAGCCGTCGTCACAGATAGGTGGAAGAAGAGCCACGGCGCTTGTATCTTGCTTGATTTCCATTCCTTCCAGACAGCACCAGAGTCGATTCCCATCTCCATCTGCCCCGGACTGGGCTGAACGAGTTGGTCAGGAGCAGCATGTTCGGTTTCATCCCTACGTGGGACTGTTTCGCTCGGAGACGTGGCAGGCGGGGGTTGCTCATCTGTCGCAGACGTTTGCAAGCTCGCCGTCGAGACTGTAGTGGAGGGGGTGGTTGGACTAACTGGGCTTGATTGAACCACAGGGGATGACATGGGGAAGATGCTGTCGGAGAAAGTAAAAAATACGCCCAAAGAAGATGAAAACAAGGTAGAGAAAGGAATAACCGTGAGTCTGGTCGTATCAGTGTTGGACGACCGGCGCCAGCATCGGGCTCCGTCTCTGGAAGGAGGCCGCCAGCCCTTGTCCGGGGTGGCGCGGGCCCGCGCAGAAAAACACTGGCTGTTCCATTTGTGACACACCTTTTCCCGCCATCCTTTTCTTTTTTGCTCGGGCACGGCGGTCTCAGATCATCACATTCACCGCGGAGCGCCATGGCGTCAATCTTGGGCACTGATGTCGAATCAGGAAGAGGGCTTGTCAGCCACGCAAGCATGCCAAAGGGGGCGTTCGGGTTTCTACTTGCAGCTGAGTTGATGGGCGCTTCAATAAAAGTCTCATCGTGATCGCTGTTCAATTCCAAACGTTCTGTCCAAGGCAACAAGAAGTCAGTCGGAAATCTCCACTGCTCGGCAAAATGCTCTCCCTCACTTTGGCCGCCGTTTGTCTCCTTCTAGGAGGCGCCCATTTTGTTAGAGCCGGCTTCGTTCCTCCAGCCGAGCTCTGCCTCCCCGACTCGGGCCTGAAAGAGCTTTCGGGGTGTATCGCAATGGACAGTCGCATCGATTCTTGCAAAGCAAAACCGAACCGCGAAGAAGCCCTCGACTGCTACTGCGTACAGGAAATGCTCGATTCCTACTACGCGTGCAAAGAAGACGTCTACAAGTGCGTCCGCTCTCACGTTCTCGACCCGCAGTTCGATGACAACATCCGGGGCTGGCACCAAGCCTGTGACGGTCGTCTCGCCACAAAGACAACCACGATCACCACTCCACCCGAGCCAACTCTTACGTCAACCTACGACTTGGGCGCTTGCAATCGGTTGGCTACGAGCTGTTTCAGTGGTGACTACGAGACCAACTTGTGTTCAAGAAGCTGGTTGCCGACATCGAGTCTATCGTTCATCAGCTGCACATGCCGGCCGCCGGTTTACTCGCTCATGAGCGAGTGCTTCTACAATGGGAACATCAGCTGCAAACTAGAGCCAGGTTACAAGACAAACATTCCAGGATACAGCCAGTGTCCGTATTTCTGGAGTGGGTCTGTAAGTTCAACAGCCCAGCACGATGGAACGCTCCCAATTCATGAACCGCATTGGACCTGACTATTCATGCTTGCAGGAGACGCTTCCGCCCACGGATCTTACTTCATTCATGCCGGCCACCGAGAGTGGAGCGAGGAGCACTGCGGAACACTTGCAGCAGATTGCGACGACGGCGATTCCACCAAGAAAAACAACATTTGCTACCGTAACACAAACCAGGGGGTGGGATGGTGACCTCCTTAGGGACTTGTAAAACGGGCGTAGTCATCCGCGTGCTAGACATTGTGAAGGATCCCTAGGGTAAAAACAAATAGCAATCCGACGAGTTACAGAGTAGCTGAATAGGACCTGGTCACTCTTAACTTGTTTCATCCATTCCTTACTCCTCTTGCCGGTACCTCTTGGAAGCTTGACACCAACCATCAACCGTTTAACAAGCCCGTAGCACCTCAAACAACACCAAAACACTCCATTTTAACAGCTCGGCAAACCCTCTGGGGTACTAGCACCAATCTTCACCGTATTTCCCAGTTCTCCGGGGGAGAAACTGACCTTCACACCCCCACTGCGCTAACTCACTCCAAACCCAACACCATCAATCCGCAATATATACACACAGATCCGACACTGTGCGTCCCAAAGTCGGCTCTAAATCCCATGTGATCTGCTTGCCCTTACCAACACAGGGAGAATAGAAGCCATCACCGGGAGTGACGGCACGCTTGCGTTTGCCGTTGAAGAGGTCGTAGTCGCATCCAAGGGCTTGACCTTTTGTAGGCTTCATTGTGAGGGTAGCATCGGCGAGCGGCGGGGGCGCTGGGGAGGAGTTCAGGGACGGGGGTGTGAGAGAGGGGAGGGAGAGAGTGGGAGGAAGGAAGGCGAGGATTGGGAATTTCATTTTGGAAGCTGAGATTGGGAGTGGGCTGTGGAAGGGGTGCTGACAGGACGTCGCGACGGAGCCCGTGACCTTGATGGTTAACAGTCTTCAAGATGGAACGGGATTAAGGCCGAGTTTGACGTTGGGACGGGGATTCAATTTGAAGCCAGCGCAAATGCCTATGGGTAATGCTGCCCAGGAATCCACGGGACGGCCAAGGACACCGGATGGCACTCGATGGTAGTGTTGTTGCCAGCAACGCTCCTTTGCTTTTGCTAGCCCTGACTGTGGCTTCGATAATACCGATCAACCCTGTTTCCAAGTATTTCTTAGCTGCTTGTGACCTTTAGTTATAGTGCTTATCAGTTTCCCAATGCCGTTCCCGCCCCCCAAATCCATTAGCTCTTCCTCATCGCTGCTCAGGCCGCCCTCGCGGCAGCCAGCGTTGTGGCACACTTGTATGATGTGCGTCCTGACCGAGATGGCAGGCTACCGAGTGAATTTGCTTTTAATATCACCTTATGACGTGTTGACTGTGGTGTTTTTGAGAAGCCTTGTGCTGGCTACCTCCCAGTGTTGGTGGTGTCGAAGGGCGATGTCTTATTTGGGCAGATTCGGAGGTTGCACTCGTGGCGGAGAGCTGCGCTGAGGATGAGGCCCGGGGAGTTGGAGACAGCTACTTTATTGGTCTGGCTTTCCGTTGCTGCCTACTGAGCTAGCCTGGCGATGTCCAGAATGCATTTCAAAACCCGCCTTTCTCAACACTCGGGAAACTCCTTGCTTCGACAGGAAGGGCCCAATACCAAGATACCAAAGGAGACCAACGGTGCCAGTTAGAAACTCTTAGCAATGCGCCGTCGAATCAGCCAGTTTGCACGCAAATATCAGAAGTCCATCCAGCCAGAGAGACCTTCCAGTAGCGCCGACAACCCCCCAACCTCATCAAGTAACGACATTAAGCCTCAAGAGCTAGATACCCAACCAGAACTACAGGTTGTCACGCCATCCTCCCCCAATAAGATATAAAGTAGGCTCTGTAAGTACTGCCAAAGAATCAGCGTCGCGGACTTTTATCGTGGGATCTTGCCCCATGTGCCAGACTCAGAAACCCTAAGAGAGAGTCTGTTATGTGACACGAATCTGGGATCGTAAAATTTCCTTTTTCGTATCTCGCCTACATGACATTACTTACCCTAACTTAGGCTCGGCTTAGTCCCTGCTGAGGATTTGCTTAGGCTAGCTCACCTTTTGCTTACCTTAATTACCCTTTTCAGCAGGTTACGTCGTAATATGCTAAATCACTTTAACTCTAGGTAAGGGGGACTAAAATTAATCCTATATATAAAGATAGCTGAAATACATCTCATTTTTACAATTAGTTTGGTGGATGGATGCGTGAGATGGCAGGGAGCCTAAGTTGTTTAAGGAGTCTATGTTACACGCCAGTTAATCGGGCTAAAAAAGAGGAGGATAATTTTTTAGATATAATTTAGATACCTATATAAATATATTACGTCACTATAATATGGCGTTTATTTATTCATGTATATTAACTGAAGTGTGAAACCAGGGGGTTAGGCTGCCTTCGATACTTTGCTATAACGATCCTACCCCTAATAATCATTAGTTGTTAAACTTCAGGAACTTACAGGGCTGTAGTCCAGCGCTGTGACTTAGAGGAAGAAGTGCTGGACTGGTCCAAACCGACTACAGTGCTGTAGGCACTGAAGGAAGCAAACAAAGGCTTGTATTACAGGGCAGTGCTACTGTAAATAAAGGTATCACAGCGAATATTGACGCTGGAAATAAGAGGATCCGGAAGGCAGTGCCTTGTGTAATGACTAGGATTTAGTAGAGTGAGTTGCTTAACTAGAATTAGATACAGGAGAGGAGAGGGCCTGTTATAGGCTGTGGGGGGCTCTGGAATAATTCCAGAGCCTTCTGTATAGTGGAAATAACTAATACAATAATGGAATAGTACGGTTCTGAACCATTCTACGTGGTTCTGTTGACGTAGTGGCTGACGTGGTCACTGTGATGTTCTAGTTGATTCCAGAAGGTTCGGAGTGCTCCAGGGGTCCCAAGGGGGCCCTGGAGTGGGTTGGAATCCTCTGGAACCCTCTGGGGTTCTAGAAGATTCGGCTGGTGGTTTCGGGATACGCAACCACACCACAGGGTACGCGATACAGGGTACCCGGTACAGGGTACTCAGTGGCTAGAAATTAACAATTACTATAGCGTTCCTTAGGTTAACGTTAGCCTTTACGTCTATTATATAATCTTCAGCCTTACCTCCAAAATCCACCTTATTATCAGCGTTAGTAAGATTATAACTAAACTCGCTACTCTTATCCAGCCCTTCTTTACTAACCTTATTACCCTTAGTATTACCTATTATACTATTAGTTACAGTTACCTGACCTTTAATAAGCTCTACCTCGCCCAGTTCAAACCAAAAGCCACTAGTAACTCCACCCTCACCGGCAGCTAGACTATCGCCCGCTAAGATACCATCACCAACGGCACCTCCATCGTCAACACCTTCCGCACCCTCGGCGACGCCGGCGCCATTCCACCGTCTGAGCAGGCAAAGAGTTCCATCAACCCCCACTTCCGCAGCGTCGTCAACAAGATCATCACCATTATGACCGTCGCCAGGAACGCCTCTCTCGCTAACAAGGCGGCCTCGCAGAATCTGCTTACCAATGTTGTCGATGCTGGTCTCGGTGCCGCATCTCGGCGGTGACTCTAAAACAAGCCTTTCTGTCAAAGTACCTCTATGCAACGGCAGAGCCGGGAACCAAAGCGAATTTCACGGTGTCATTCACAGCTGGAGCTCAGTCCCAAATCGAGCTCGTGCAGTGGGGTGTCCCGACACTCAGCTGGTACTCCGTTCCGGCCAGGGATATTGCAAAGGGCTCTGATTTGCAGATTCCCATCGCATGGAAAGGACTCCACAGGGTCGCAGCGGTCAAAATCGCGACTTCAGAGGGGGCATACTTGTTTGATGACTGGACGCAATATCTCCCTGACTTGTAAAAGGGCCGTGGGGTATGTTTCAGTCTTCTTCGTTGACTGCTAGAGCTTGCTGACGATGGCGATGCAGACGTTCAACAGCAAGTGGAACTTTGACCAGGACCGAATCATCATCACGAAAGCGGCGGTGGAAGCCGTAGTTGCGTCAGGAAAGAACACGACGTTCACGTTTGAGTTCTATCCCCGCGCCGCGGGAAATGGTAATATGGTTCAGTACAAGTTGACAATGTAGATATAGCTAGGCAATCGCTAATTTCGGAGCATTGTGGTAAAAGTCCTTGGTCAGAGTTATTGAAGTTCGGACTTGTATGTGCCCTAGCAAGGTGTCGCTGAAACAGGCGCTGCATACCTGTACAATTCCATTGTTTGCGGCTCAGGCTGCTGATACACTCCGCCAAGAAGGTAGGTAATCGGAGAAGTGTCGTGGTAAACAAACTCACCGGCTCCACCTAGGCGGATGACAAAGGAGCTCAACACAATGCTGGGTGGACATTCCAGGCGGAAGAGGGCTCTGCACACCCTCTTGAAATTTCAATCCAGGCAAAATTTTTCTGTCGAATCAGCTACATTTGCACGTGGGCCAGGTTCAAGTTTACGTGACCAAACACAAGCGTTAAGTTTCGTGCAGCTAATCTTGACCGGTTGAGGCCGCGTAACAAGGCGTCCAAGTGGTCCGACTACTCCGACCGTGGTGTGCGGCTGAAGGGCGTCACCCCCCAGCCCCTTGAAAACGCTCGGCATCTCAAGTATAAATCCCAGTCGCCCCCCCTCAAGTGGATCCTCATCCGAGACCAAGTCATCTTACAGACCAACCCAACCATTGATAACATGTCGGACCCGCAATGCCTCACGGATCCCGCCCCACCCTCCAAGCCCACCAAGTCCACCTGCGCAACCGAAGAGCCCAAGCCCATCACCCTTACAACCATTGAGGACCCTTTGGTCGCCGCCTCCTCAGATAGCACCCCCCTCCAAGCCGCGGCCGGCGTCTCCCCAACCTTTCACACACACGTCCAAGTCTTTTTGCTCTCCACAGGCGACGACTCGGGCTCCGAGTGCGAACTCGAGGGATGGATCCGCTTCCCCGACTCCACACGAAACCCCCCGGGCCTCGACTTTGAGCGCGACTTCCCCATCAAGTCATCGTGGGCGGGCGAGAACGGCGGTCTCGGCCGGCAGCTGTTTGAGTATACGGCCTCGCGCGCGGGGTTGCCGCTAGGCTTCAACGTGCAAGTGTACGAGGATGATACGGCCGGGCTGGATTTCATCCTGACGTATTCCATGGATTTTGCCAGACCTGAGAATGCCCAGTACTGGAATGGGGGCGTGTGGACTCTGGGGGCGTGGAATACGGAGGATAATCGGTACAGGATCAATTTGTGGTGGCAGGTTACTACCTAGTTACCTTGGTAGCCATTTGCCTTTTGCGTCACCTTCTCGGGCGAGCTGTCGATGCGTCTCGCATGGAACCATCTCCCTGCATCTCTAACGGAACCTTTTTCTGATGCACAATCAAAAGGGCCCTTCCGGATGAGATGCACAGCCAAATAGTGCCCCAAAGCAGAGGCCAAGTCTCCCTCTTGCCAAGTACTGGCTAAAGAGGCGCTTGCAAAGGTTACCAGCCGACAGCTTGTCGCATCTTTGGTTTCTAAATACATACCAGATAGGTAGGTAAGCAAGTGAGGCCATATTGGAACCAGGCGGGAGCGAGGGAGGGAGGGGTTGTTAGGACGGGATAGGTCGGCGGAGCGGGAGGAGACGTGGAGGCCACTAGCAAACTACCTAGCCATCCGTGACTGGGAGATGCTCAATCCTGGCCCTTTAGACGCCAGTTTCACTGCCCGCTGAGATGAACTTGTACACAATATCCGCAGCTTCTCTTCCCCCAGTTTCGCTCAAGTGTAACGTAGGGTCCTCAATCCGCATCGCCCTGCTCGATATGGCCGAATGGCGCACCAGCAGCAGCAAGTACTGAAGCGCAAACGGGCTGTCAGTTTAGCTACTGGGTACCATGTATGAGCAACGAATCGATCTTTGGACGTAGCGACCGAGGCTGCGAGATGTAGGAGATACACGGGCGTAAATGCCAAGCGAGCCATGGCGGGCCTCGCTACCCATCGGACTATATACTTTGAGTGCGGCTGTCCGGTAACATGATGAGAACGGCAAAACATCCCATTTGTAAAGAAGCGTAAAAATGTAACATGCGGCAAGCCAAGGTAACAGTTGACTTTGTGCAGAAATTATGCGTACCTATATTACATGAGCTATTCATAACGGGCCTTTAGCAGTTGATTCTTTCCGAGACCAAAAACAGGTTGGCGTTTGGAATAGCTCTAATTATAGATAGGGCTTTACACGTGTATATAAGAGCCGTTGTTTTCCGCAGCAACAAAGACTCGTAAACAAGAGACAAAGACCCTCATCAAGTTTAACCCCCTTGTAACTCTCTCTTTCATATACGGACACAAAAAACTAACCATGGGTATCAAGGCGCTCTCCCTCTTGGCCATCTTCCTCCTCAACACCACCGGCGGAGCAGCAGCCGTCGTGTCCCCCCGCCTCCCCGCAGGTCTCCCCGACGGCCACTACACGGGAGACGGCACCATCGATCCCAAGACTGGGTACCTGCAATATACGTACCTTGGCCCCATCGACTACGATGCCGTGGACAAGTACATAGCGGCCACGGCCTCGACTGACTCCAGCGCCAGTCTGGTCCGCCGCTTGACCGTCAACTGCTACGGACGCACGAGCTGAGACTCGGTTGATCCCGTGCAGGCTGCATTCGCCAGTTATTGGGGCGGCCAGAAGCTCAACAATTACTGGGTGAAGTCGACACAGGGCAGTTCCATGGCGTAGTGAGTTTACCCCTCAGAAAATACTCATTATTCGCATCTAACTCGTTGGTCACAACAGCATGTGCAACTACGATGGTCAAACGGTGACCATCAGCAAGGATTACCTGAGCCAAATGGGGTCGGTCGGCTCGATTTGCGGCAAGGGCAAGGCTGGCTGGTATGATAATGGTGGTGGCAGGTTCACTCTTGGTCGGGACTATATCAATGCGCAGCTGTGCCCATGATGATGCCGGTTCACATGGTAGACTTTCGTCAGGGGACAGTTTTATTAGGCTACCTGCATCCCAAAAGAGGGAGCACCCAGAACTAAATTTACGTGCTTATCCACCCCTCAATCCATTACCACAATGCGAAGGAAAACAATAACCCTGTCTAACGGCGACGAGTCGATCCAGCACCGACATTAGTGCTAGGGCCGCCGCTGACCTCAGGAGCTGAGACTGTCGCCGGAGAGGACGAGGAAGAAATTGAAGAAGTCGGAGTGTGGGCTTGAGTGCGGCGACGGGTCGATCCAACACCAACATTGGTGCTAGAAGCGCCACTGACCTCCGGAGCTGAGACTGTCGCCGAGGAGGACAAGGCTGAAATAGAAGGATCCGGAGAGGGAGCTCGAGTGCGGCGACCTGTAGTTCCAAATCCGGTGCTCATGTGGGCTTGGGTAGTAGTTGTCGATGAAGCTGCTCCTGAAGCTGAGTCTGAACCCAAACCCGTACTGAAAGTCCTTGTTGCCTGCCCCTCCTGTTCCTGCGCCGTTGTACCGCGATTTGCGTTGTTACGATTACTATTACCACGGCTCTGAGCCATGCATCCCGCCGCGGCGGCACCTGTCGCGAAGCCCGTCAGAAAGCCGGGCCTCGGTGAGGTCGGCGTTGACGGAATAGATGGAGTAGATGGAGTAAGCGGAGTAGGCGGAGTAGGCGGAGTAGATGGAGTAGACGGAACAGAAGGCGTGGAATCTTACCAAATGCTAGAATATGTAGCACGCGAACCTCGCTGTTGGTCTGCCGAAGCGGTTTCACCGTCACCTCGTCCCTGTGATTGTCGGCTATTACCATCCCCATAACCCTCATGATGACTGGCCACTCATCTTCTTCTTCCTCCTTCTCGGTCCTCAAAGATGATCCATAAGAGGAGGACAAGGCATATCGGCACCAAAAGAGAAGTGGGTGACCAAGATGTCGAGGATGATGACGAGTTGCCATTCTGCATCCTGTTGCCACCTCCGGAAAACGCTGTCTGGGTGACGGTTTTGGTTGTTGTCCTAGTCGCGGTTTCTGTCGTGGTACTATTCGTGGTTCTTGTTCTTGTGCTTGTGCTTGTGCTGGTGAAAGTCTCTGTCGTCATTATGGTTGCGGTTCTTGTGTTCGTTCTTGTCACAATGTCGGTGACGGTCTTGGTGACGGATTGGACATGGGTGGCCGCTTCCTGTGGTGGTTGGTGCGCCTGGAGCCTATCAAATTCTTCGGCTTCCCAATTGACATGCCAGTGCTTCTTTTTACCCTCGCTCGTCAGCGCCAGCTGATACTCCACGCCGCAGCTTCCCTTGAGTACGTGAGGGTCATCGGGCGATGAATAACCCTCGCAGATGACGTGGGTCGAGCCGAGCTGGAGGGTCGAGGGGAGCGAGGGCGCGGTGCAGGTCCACTCGACGTCGTCGCGCGAGTATAAGGAACCTTGGTTGGTGCAGCGGAGGACATCGATCTTATGCAGTGCGCATAGGGACGGGTGCGAAACGCAGCGTAGCTGGGGGATGGGATCGGGTAGGCGCCGGTGCGTGGTTTGCTAGTCGGCATGGAGGGTAAGAGGGTAAGCATCTGCATATCAGAGAGGCGGATCGCGTCGCGCGGAGAGGAGAAGCCGATCGCCATAGCGACCGACGCAAAAATGAGAAACAAAAGCTGATGCATGATTGCTTCTGCTATTGCCTTTGCTCTTGCTTTCTTCTTGAGGGTTGATTTTTTTGTTCTTCGTTTTGAGTGGAAAAGAAGGAATGTGGGAGAGGTTGCAGTCCTAAGAAAATGCTTGCTGCTGGCTGATTATCATCTCTGCGCAGCATTCACCGATGCATTGACCGATGCATTGACCGATGCATTCACCGATGCATTCACCGATGCATTCACTGATGGGCGGGCGGCAAGGCCTTCCCCACTGAACTTGCAATGCATTCTTTTTGAAGCCATTCCCGCGAGCTCGATCTGGATCTGCGTGTATCATGTACCATCCCAGATTCCAAGCTGGGATATTATGTACTATCCTAAAATTTGAGCTGGGGTATTGTATACCATCCTAAGGTATGTACTGGTATGTTCTGGGCCAAGATTCGGGCCTGAGACTAGCCTAGAAGCTGTGACGCTTGCTTGGTGAGTGGTCTGACGCAGCTACCTCGCTACTATTATAGCAAGGCCACCATAACGAACAAAACCCACAGTTCCATCACCAACAGCATCCCCAGATGTTTATAAGCTCCATAGGACCAACCCCCAGCATCATTCTTCGCCGACGCCGGCGTCCCAGAAACCCCACCTCCATTACCACCCCCGCTCCCAGAAGTCCCCCCTCCGCCTGACGAGTCGGAACTGCTGCTGTCGGGCGGCGTGGTTGGGCTCGCCCCTCCACCCTCAGCAACACACGAGCCCCCGCCACCACCAAAACACGACCCATAGGTGGAACCACAAGAACTGCCAGGCGGGCAGTACCAGTCATCATTCACCGAGACGCACAGCTTCGAGGGCCGGGCCACACCACACGCCGGCTGCGTCTGCGTATGTACATCTGGATTAGCACCTCTGCTCTCTGAACACGGTGGCGGTCTCTCGGGGGGAAGTTACAAAAGTCGGCACCACGGCGCCGCAGTTCGTCGAGTCCCCCAGTAGACAGCATCCCTCGTCGGGACTGCCCTGGTTCACGCACCATGCCGTCAGAGGACAGCACCCGCCTGCGCAGCATGCCGCCCCACCGGCACAGCATCCCGGCTGGTTTGGGCAGGACGAGGCGCCGTTAATGAGAGCCGCGCTGCAGTCAGAGATGGGATAGGGGTTGATGAAGTTTGTTGCTGCTATCACGCAAGGAGAGAGGGCGAGGGAGACGAGGAGGGTGCGCTTGGCGAACATGGTTGGCAGTTATTAGTAGATTGGTCTGTAATTAGAGCACCGTGAGGTATCGAAGGTAAGGGTTAGCATTTGATCCAAAAACAAGGTATGAGCGGCCGGTATAAATATTCCTCCTGCGTTGCAAGGCTGTGAGTATTGAGTACCCCGTGCCGAGATCCGTGAGGGAGAGCAGGGGATGTGGTGTCGGCATGGTATCTGATTGGGTACCGAGGCAACGTTCTAAATTTGGCTTTTAGCTGGGTCGATAAAACACGCTCTGGACTTCCTAGTCTGGTCTTTTATTAGGAGCCACAGCATGCAGCAAGCACGGACTGTGTGATAATGAGCGGCCTAGATTCGCACACCCTTAATTTTGTGTTGTCCTTGGGCTGTGCAGTTCTAGACCAGAAACTAGTCGGATACCATAATGCAGGCCCTCCAACATGCGGACACCCTGTCAACCTTTGACGGTTCCTTTAACAGTTTCGACTGCTCCGGAGTGGTTAACCTCAGAAATAAAGTATTTCAAGAACCCGATGACTTTAATGTTTTTTTTATCCAGCAATGGATTTGAGTAAGAAAAATCAATGTGCTCGTCCCGTTTGCTACCAGCCTCCTCATCACTTCGCGAAAGCTCGCTATGTAACCGTGGTCAGCTTGCAAGTGAAACGGAAATATAAGTCGAGTGCACTGAGTGAAAACACTGAGGTTCTAGTAATTTGAGGCTAAGGTAGTAGTGTGAAGCTTAATTGCAACGAGGAAGAAAACCGATTGGTGTAATTTATCCCTACAGTCTACCTTGGCGCCGTATCCTAAACCGGGGTGATATCACGTCGCCAACCTATATCAGCCAATAGGTGCTCTCTCCTTATTAGCTCTCGGGTATCCGTTAATTAACGGGAGAATGGGTGTTCAGTGACCCTATGGTATACATATTGAGCCGACGCGGACCTTAAGATGATAATTGACCTTGATGTCAATTTTCAACGACCACCGACACCACCCATGCGTTCCTGGACGCGGCTCCTCGTGATTGTGGCGCTGGCCATGGTCGCGCCCCAAGTCACCGCTTGAGCTGCTGTTTCTTTGGCGGTGGTGGAGCCACCGGCGCAGTTCATCGCTAACCCTAGTCAACCTCAAGAAAGACATGGACTCACATTAAGGACACTAGAAATGAATGCCAAGCTGACTTAAAGTGAAACCTAATAAGCTTTACTACTATGTGGAGACCTGTATATAGAATCCTTAAGACATAGAGAGTATTTGTAATGTGCGACAAATCTGGGCACATGAAACTTCCCTTTTTATATCTCGACAGAACTCCACATTTCAGCATGGAACTGGAACAAAAGACATCAGATTTAGCAAATATTATTATTTATACACCGCTGTGCCCTAGGGCTCGCCGGACCTTCAACCTAGTAATTGTACAGGAAAACCATGCTGTCGCGAGCTAGGTGAAAAGCCCATACCGACAATCAAGAAACTGCGTGAGTCACCGATCCTACGAATACAAGAAACAAGGTCTCCTGGCCTTCGAGAGATGGGGCATTAGACCGTCTGTTCCAGTTCAAGCTTTCTAGCCAGGTTGTACATCGCCATGCTTCCCGAGTCCATCAGCCAGCTCAGGATCCTCCCCGTTAGCCGTGCAGCTGAGTGAGCTTGAACTGGCCAACCGACTGCTTCTTCTCTTGATGGCGCCTCTGGTCGCCGCAAAAGCCCTTGATCGCTGTGAGCCACGACGGGCCAACCCAGAAGTGCTGCGCTGAGCCGTAGCACGTCTACACATCGCAACATAGCGCATCTTGACGGCTGGAATGAATAAAACATTCCGTCTTAGAGATATTGCCACACACATCGGAAATAGAAGGACAGAGTTAAATTACCCAAACGTCGATGTTGCGGATGACGCCTTGCTGGGGATGCCGACTGGAGCCCCCGAGTCAAATTCGCCTTTTCACTCTCAATCAACTCCACCCTGAAAACACTGTCACATATCGTTATGCGGGCCACTCCCAGAAGGTTACACATGTACACGTTTATATTAACTAGAATGCAACTCGTCATGTAATCATATCTGCACCAGCCCCTTCCCCACCAACTTCTGGTAAGGATGCGGTCCTCCTTACCCACAGGCGTGTTTCTAAGCAACCGGAACCCGAATAAGAGACAGGGAAGTAGCAAGACTGTATAGATCACGAAGCTGTTCCAGTAATTCATGGCAGATCTTCCCTACGAGTGCGCGATAACATGCCAAATCCCATCCAACACCTTTGATCCATCCGGTCGCGTCAAAGTGCTAGGTGTGCATATCTCGCTCTTCACCTCATTACCATTGCAGGTGCCAGTTCCTAGGTGAGTACCGTACTGTCAGCTTTGAACAAACTAGGTGGCTTTTAATGAGAAGTTACTCACCTATGGTGTAGAGCAGGAAGGGGGTGAACGCAATCTCGCCGGTCTGGCCTTCTGGAACCTTGTAGGTAAAGGTATTTGTGTCCTCGGCAGTCCCAGTCATCTCAAAAGCAACCCCAGTGACAAAACATCAGCAAAGCCAATATTCATCGATGCAGTCCGCGATTGAGATCTGGCCTTGGAAATTTGCCTCTCAGCCGGCCCAGCAACCATGTTAAAAAAAATCTGGGGCCCATCAGCTGGTCTCGGGTATTCTTCCTTCCCCGGATCGGCCTTCCAAGAGCCCTTATCACAGCTGCGCTTGACCACCTTCGGGAGTCCCGTTAGAGATTAGCGCGACTGGGAGGGGGGCCGACCTCCACGGGATGAATGGCCGTGCCATTGATGTCCTGCAGCACCAGGCTGTAAATACCACCCGGGGGCCCGGTATCAAGGTCCCTGAAACGCCGGAACTTGTGCGGCGCCTCAGCGCCTTTGCAGTCTTCCCTGCCGCAGCAGAACTGGACCATGAAGCTCTTCTCAAGATCCAGGACTGCACAGACGGCCCCCTTGAAGGCACCTTTGACGTAGCCGCAGGCATCCAGGCTGGTACCGGCAGGCGATTTGGCGATGATATTGCAGCCTTCGTCGAGGGGTGGGATGTCGATATATGCCTTCCAGCCGCTGACGATCTGTTATCAGTCATTTTGCTGGGATTATAAGAAATGTAGGTAGGTATTCTCTTACCTTCCGTCGGTGCCTTCGAAGCCTTGGTTGTAGAAAACGTTGTCGGAGTCGTAGACTACGCAGTTTGGCATTCGTCAGTCCGACTGGGCAGTTCTGGCATTTGTTGTCTTTGCACATCTTGTACACGCCCCCTCCCGCGAGGTTGCAGGCGACGGGCAGGACAAAAATGTGGAATAGCTTCAAGTTGATCGAGATCATTGTGGTGGTGGTGAGGTGTTGATACTGTAGTGGACAGATGTAGTGTCAAGTTCAGCGTTGTTAACGGTGTGTTTCCCTTGATTCGGCGAGGCTGTCACAGGAAGCTCTGTCTGATGGGTCAGAAGAAGGGATAGGCGGGTGCACAAGATGTTCTTTAGTAGTTGAGTTCCCCCGGTCTCCGCAATCCCCTTGCTAGTTGTATCTCGGCTTCTACGATCCATGGCCAAACATCAGAATCGAGATGACCGCACAGCTTGGAGTGGAAGTTACTCTCATGGAACTGCCGCCGAGACTCATCGAGAAAGCGGGAACAGTGACGACATGATTGTATTGTCTCGAGAACCACCAGTTTTTCGGCAAGAGCTGTAGCCCAATGGCGTAACAACACTCCCAGGCGGCAGCTGACGAAGTGCGCCTTGTAATATCCGGTCAGGCCGAATGACATCGTGATCGAAACCATCACGGCGATGGGATGCAGAGACACAGTGCAAAGGGATCGATGGCCCAAAAAACACAGAGTTCAGGAATCTAGGAGGTCGCTGCACTGCTTGATCCAGGAGAACGGCGCGGCTATAAGATCGCGGCATCGCCTGCGCTTCTCCGCCACCTGCAGACCTCAACAGATTGCGGCACAGGCGATCGATACTCCCCTCCGAGTTTCCTAAAGCAAACATTGCGACGTTGAACAGTGGATCTACTATGGCGGCCATTCCAGGCTTTTGTTCCATCCTCCTTCTCAGTGGACTTGTTCAACCCATCACTGCCAACTGGTAAGACCGGTTCTCTCCCCAAGCTTGCCCGAGAAGGTGACTTAACACCTTTCCTAATGAGCCAGGGCTGTGAACCTCTACAAGAAAGGATGCCCCAAGGGAGACAACATCGATGACCCTGGTGTGCAGCTGGTTGGAAGCACTGCTGGACAGGCCAAGCAGGAAATTTGGTGCTACCAAGTTGACTCGGCGCACGCAGCATTCCTTGACGGCATTGTGGCCGATAGCATGAAGGTCGATGTATTTGCAGACTGGCAGTGCAGCAACCTGATTGAAACCTGGACTTCGGACGGGTGCATTGTTGTCAACTCGGACCCGAATGTAAGTGTACTTCGTCTGTGACTGGAGCACTTCAGGCCTCGGTAATTAGCCGCAGCTGACTGAAGTCCACAGACTGTCATTTCTGGAGCTAGGATTGTGCCGAAATGAGCTGTGAACTCTCTAGGCAATGTGAATGGATCTTTCTACACCTTATCTTGACTCTTCCTGCGAGGCGAGATGACTCGGACAGGAGAGTTGGAGGCACGACGACGGGAGCTGCTCCAGTATCATCAGCGAGAAATGTCGAAAGAGGTTCGAAGCGAGTGTAGCAATGTCTTTTCGGGATGATCAGGGGGGGGACCACCTGTGTCGATGTCCGGAGGTGGAGAAGCTTGATGCTTGTAGTGCGGAGGAGAAGGCGGCGTGGAAGGTAGTTTCGAGTTGTGGGGCTCGGAGTAAGTTCCTTTCTGGGTCTTATGAGAGGTGGGTGCTATGAGCTAACGATTGGTGTGCGGTAGCATTCAACTCGACGATTATTAACAAATGGGAAGGGGGGAGGTTCAGTCCGAGGAGCTATGGGAGTGTGCCCTATGCAAGGGGGCATCGCACGGCGTATGATTTTGCAAGTAGTTTGACGTGGCCGGTGATGGTGATGTGGGTGCCATCTGAGACCGGGCTGTCGATACCGGGCGCGAAGGGGCGCGAGGGTGTTCCGGACTCGGCTGCAAGGATGTTGTGCGTGTGTGCTAAGGAGGCTACTGATGGGAGTGTTGTGCCAGGGACCGTGTCAAGCGGGGATGTTAGGAGGAGTGGGACTGAAGGCCCGTTGGTGATATTGGTGATTGTAGTCATGCTGGTAACTGGCTGGATCATTGATTAAGGGTTCTGGGTAGAGTAATATAAGGTATTCACCTTAGATGACAGATACTCAGACGAGAATACAAAAGCACGCACTTGCAGAATACACCTTTTCCTTGTGATATGAGGCCTTAGTTAACGCTTTAAGGGCAAGTCACTCCCGCTGACAAGGTGTAAGAGGCAAAAAGGGGCAACCAAAACATTCTCTAGCAAGAAATGGCAAAAACATACAACACCAGGGATTCGCTGGTCGTCACCGACCCAACTACTAGTCTGGCCCTCACTGGCTTGTCTATGGGAGAGCGGACGGGATCCCGAATTCTCCAGTGGGTATGGCCGTATGTGGCTGTTTGTGAAGGTGTTGCTGCTGATGTCTGGCGGACTCTTGCGGCTGCAGGCGCGCTCCATCACTACTTACCCGGCAATGAATTCAAGGCCGTGAAGATTACCAAATCCAGTTCATGAAGAGAAAGCAAAACTGACGACACAAGTGGAGAAAAAGAATGGCTAGGGTCCACTGTGCCAGAGTGGAAAGGCAAAAACGAATGTTAGGACGAAACGTGATTTGAACACGTGACCTGCCGGACTGCAGCCGGCTGCTCTACCGCTGAGCTATTCGTCCTTTCTGCTGTTGATGTTGTGTCAGGGCGGTATGGATATCCATGAAGCAGTGAGTGGGGCTGGATGATGGGGGTGGACCCGACACTCAAAGGGGGTTGCAGCATGGCTCATCAGGAGGGGAGCGATGGCGTGCCAAGAGGGGGAAACTGGCAGGCATTTTTGTCTTCTTAATTTCTTTCTGTGTGCGGTTGTGTTTCCAAACGCGCTAGATTGCTTCAATGCTCGCTTGCTGCTCGCTTGTTTGAGAGATCAAATGAAAAGGTTCGTCGTCAGCGCTGGGCCAAGGTGAAGCAGCGGCTGAGGCAACAGCCTCATACTCCATCGGTTTGCACATCCACCCTGTGGGCCAAGTCCGATTCGACGCATCTAGAGCTCAACCTCTGCTGCAAAAGGTGCAAAAAAGTTCAGCTTATCCCCGCGCTAACAATAAAAGACCCGTGCATCGGCGCGGCGTGGCGAGTCCTGACTCGTTCCCGCAACACCATCTCCACACAATACCTCCATCACCCGTTTGAGGAATTAGGCCTTTCTTGGCTTCGCCTCACGCTGCCGTTTGAGCTCTCGGCACTGCTTGGTCTCGACGCTCGTCGTGGAGCAATGCGCCTGCTAATGGGGTCTAGCGGTTTCAGCCACATAAAATCTCTCTCCAATGACAACTTACATAGCGAGTTGAGGGTAATACCGTCACGACGCCCCTGTGCGGCAAGGTCGAGAACGGCCCCCACCGCTCGCATGTTACACGTGGGTGGGTAGGGCGAGTCAAATGCGAGAAAGATAAGGCATGTATTGATCTCGGCAACTTGGGGTCGGTTGGTATTTGTTCTTCTTTGGTCCTCGTTTGCTGTGTTTGGTAATCCGTCGCTCGCTTTAGACCTTACGTTGGGTTACATTCCGTTCTTTCTTGGAGCAGGCACTCCAGCAATTATTATTATCTCGGCTGGTCCCGACTGTTACCTTCTCTCTCACACATTGCCACCGTTGCAATGCAGGAGATCATCGAAATCTCGGAGCTCCCGGCGCTGAGAGACCCCGAACCCAGGCCGTCCGAGTCTCTGCAGCCGCAGTCGCGACTGCAACCGACCACCATACGAGCACCGTTCTTCAGACAGCATTCCTCAGTCGACGATTACTACTGCGGTAACAACAATTGTCAACTCGACTTCCTCAGCCCCGTGCAGGAAGACAAGCCACCTCGACGCAGCTTCCACACACCCCAAGCCTCCGACGCCTCCGACCTCACCCGCGTGGGCGACGCCTATCCCGAACTCTTCCAAGACCTCGAGAAAACCCGCTCCATCACCTCCATCACCGCCCTCACACCGCCCAACAACCAATCCAAATTCGACCATGGCGATTCCGACACCCCCGCCTCCCCCGGTATCGACTCCTCCCCTCCGAGCCCCCCGGACGATCCCCCCTCCGGCATCCCCCGCGCCAGCCTCCCCTTCCGGGAGCGCCTCCGCCACTTCACCTGGGCGTGGTACACGCTCTCCATGTCCACCGGCGGAATCTCCCTGCTGATCATCGCCCAACCGCACAACTTCCCCGGGCTCTTCCAGATCGGCCTCGCCATCTACATCCTCAACATCCTCCTCTTCACACTGATCACCTCGCTCCTCCTCACGCGCTTCTGCCTCTTCCCGGGGACGTTCAAATCCTCCATTACCCACCGGCGCGAGGGGTTTTTCTTCCCCTGTTTCTTCCTCAGCATCGCGACGCTCATCACCGGCACACACCAGTATTTCGTCCCCGACAAGACCGACCTCTCCGGGGTCCCGCCTTCGCTCCTCTGGGCGATCGAGATTGCCTTCTGGGCGTACCTCGTCGTCACCACTCTCGTCGCAATCGGCCAGTACCTGTACGTCTTCTCGGCGCATCAACTCCCCCTGTCGACCATGATGCCCACGTGGATTCTGCCGATCTTCCCCATCATGCTCTCGGGGACGATCGCCTCCGTCATCGCCGGCACGCAGCCCTCGGCACAGGCAGTCTCCATCATCACTGCGGGCTTGACCTGCCAGGGGCTGGGAATTGCGGTCGCGACGATGATGTACGCGCACATGGTTGGGAGGCTGTTCGTCTCCGGCCTGCCGCACAGGGAACACCGCCCCGGGCTGTTCATGTGCGTCGGCCCCCCGTCGTTCACAGCCCTCGCGTTCGTTGGGCTGGCGAAATCCCTCCCCCCCGACTTCGATTTCGACATGGACGGCTTCCTCGACACATCAGAGATCTCCACCATGGCCATCATCGGCGCGGGCTTCCTCTGGGCGCTGTCGTTCTGGTGGTTCGGCATTGCGGTTGTAGCGGTCGCGATCGCGCCGCCGAGGGAGTTTCATTTGGGCTGGTGGGCTAGTGTGTTCCCGAACGTGGGCTTTGTGCTGGCGACCTTGGCGCTCGGGAGGGAGTTTCAGAATGAGCCGGTGTTGTGGTTTGGGACCGGGGTGAGTATTTTGTTGGTGATGGTGTATTTGTTTGTCGGGGGGAGTTTGGTCAGGGCGGTGTGGAAGCAGAAGATTGTGTATCCTGGGAGGGATGAGGATTTTGAGGATCATTGAGGGTTGGGATTGTTGGGTTGTTGGGGACGGGTTAGGGGAGTTGTGGTATATATTCATAGTGTTTGAGATGTGGTTGGAGGGAGGAGTGATACAAAGGGGGAGAGACTGGATTGTGTTTAGGGAATTAGAAAGCAGGCGATTGGATATAATGCATTACTAGTATTGTTAGTCGAGATAAATCGGGGTATTTGAATCCTCCGGATCTGGTATGCGGCCTTGGTCAGGAGCGTCAATGCAGGCACCCTTGCTTTCAAGCTGCTATGTTGCTGCTTTCTTTCCCCTTTGCCTCCCGCGGCAGCGTGCTGGCGTGTCTCCGGTGCGCATGAGTCGGAAGATCAACAGGGTAGGTGGCTAGCTGTACCAAATGTCAATACAAGAGTGCCGGAGTACAGCCACCTCCAAACCTGGATGTCACATTGTCTGACATCAAATGTCACCACGGGGCGGGAAAGAGGTCCTTCAGCATTCCAATCCAACATTGTTGTTGTTACTTGCAGTCAGCCTAGCGGGGAATGTCTCACCAGCCGCCAAGCTGCGCCATCCGCTTAGTAGTAGAGGGAATGGTGGTGTCTCTAATGCCTGTATCCCTTGGGAAATCCCAGGGTACAAAGGGGCAGCTGTCTTGGCGGCGATTATTTGGAACCAGTCCACCCACTCCCTGACCTCGAGCACTTCCATGTTGCGTCCCTCACACTCCAACACGCATCAAGCCCTCCTGACGACGCCAGACGACCCTGTCCACTTGTACTGAACCATCAGACTGCACGACAGTCACACCGCCAACACCGCTAGAACTATGATCCTCACAATAACAAACACCTTCTCCCCCCTCCCACCGCCCCAAACCACCACAGGCGTCACGGACCCCGCACCAACCGCCGCAACCCATCTCCCACCCGCAAAGAAATCAATGTCAGACGGGGAGATTGCCTTGGCTCTCTTCTTGGTTTCCATGCTTCTCGTCGCCATCATGATAGCGGGGTGTGCTGAGGGGAGAGCGAAGAGCTTGAAGGGCTTGAGGGGTGGGGTTCGAGGGAAGGGAGGTGACCAAGGAGTGGTGGAGGTGGACTCCGAGATGTCAAAGGAAGGGCACGGGGTGTGTGGGGGGTGTGGGGGGACGGATTTGAAGGTTCCGGAGGCGGTGGTTACTTCTACTTTTTGGCGGCGGTGATGGGTGTGGGAGTGTGAAGCGATGTAGTGGAAAGAGGCTCTCATTGGAATGGGGGTGGCGCTAGAACTTGTGGCGGCGTCTGTCTGTAGTGTGCGCCCTGGAGATGGAGGATTTTAGGAATTTGCTTTGAAAGAATGGTCTCGACGAAAAGAGTTGAGTCCAAAATCTGAAGTCGACTAAGATCAATGCTGATTGCACTAAACTGACGCGGGAGGCATGTCAGTCACCATGTCGTGCCCTGCGTATTGATCCAAGCTGTTGAGCTTCATACATGCTCCAGAAACCTTGGCTCTTTCGTCCCATACCTACTCTATTGAGTTGTTATCTCGGGGATACCGAGAGCTCGTACTGGCTTTGGCGTATAGCGATGCGTTCGAAGGCTGAGAAGAACCATCCTCAAGGGGCCATCTTTGCATAGGGGGGTAGCCAGATGTATGTGACTCTTCAAGCTTAGGTGATCGAGTCGTTGTCCAGTTCAGGGGAGTGGCAAGTCTCGTGCTGGAAGTCGAAGCGCCAGAGGATGGGCGAGAGTTGGAAGACTTCAAGTTGTCAAGAGACATCTATTCTTAAAGCACAGCCTCGGTAGTGACCGTCTGTTTTGAGGCCATTGTAAATATGATACAAACTTCAAGTCTAGAGATATGAAATGAGAATGTAAATGAACAAACACTATTTTGGCCCGGATCTCAACGGCCTGAGGAATGTAAACTTATATTAGGCTCACTCGAAAACCTTCACCACGCGCTCTCCTAGATTTGGGGACTTCTTTCTCCCACTTGGGAAAATGAACATCGCCAGGCCTGAAAACACGCATATCTCGGACGAAGACCACCACATGCCGATTTCTTAGATTTGGAGAGGCTTAAAGTGCTCCGCTCATGCCGACCATTGATTCCCATCGAGTGTTATGCAGTGGAGGGAAAACCAACTGAGTGCCTAGACATTCCAGATCGGGAGCAAGAAAAAGATCCGATCCGAGCTCGCACTTAGATTCGGATTTTGCTCGGAAAGGCCCAGTTCAGGGGACTCAGCTTCGCTCAGCGTCGCGCTCAAGTCCACTCCTGGCGGTTTCCGGAGCCAGTGGCGAAAACCCAGCCTGTCAGACTTCCTTGGCAAACCAAATTTCTTCAGTTTTTTAACCGTGATTAGTACGTAGATTCAATATCCAAGACCCTGTAATACCAGGCCTTCAGAGAAAAGGGCTGGTGAAAACACAACATTCAGCTTTCAGCAACTCACTTATAACGTATTACGACCTGCACCTGGCACAGACCCGAAGGACTGATCAGGTTAAGACAGAGCGTATGGCAGGACGCTAAAGACTGGATAGGCGTTCCGAAGACAGCTTGTTAAGCTAGCACTCCTAGACGGGGGTTTAATGTTACTGTAAGCCGTTATCACTATAATGTACAGAGGTGAGTCTGAACAGTAAGATATAAATGAATAATTAAATACTAACGTGAGGAACTAGAAGTCCCTTACAGCTATTATGAACACGATAATAACTATCTATATTAACTATCTTAAGAGGTACTTCGTACCTTGATCACTGTGCTTACTCTCTTAAGGAGTAATTAAGGTAATTACCTTTCTAGCTACTTACTTTAATTACTAGGTCTTAGTGAGATTAGGGTGATTAACTAACGATAAGTCGTAAGGGCTTCTAGTCTTTATACCCCTAGCCCAGTGCGTAAGTACTGTACGTACTGTCCTTCTGCACTGTTCCTTCTGCAGGGAATCCGTCAAGCCGCCCCAGCCCAAGTGACAGCCTGCAGAGTCGTTACACGATTCCCCCTCTTTAATATTCTTTTTCTATAAAGAATTTCGGTTGGTTTCTCCTTCTTGTAACGTAACGATACCTGCTAACGGGGCGAAGAAGAACAGGAGAAACGCCATTCCCTTATCCACTGTCCGCTGTACTGCTGCTACCGAATTTATCTTAACTTTTAGCATTATAATGCTTGTAAAGTGCAGCTGTTATTAACACTTAAAACTAGCAGACTGTAAGGTAGCTGGCAAAAGTAAGTTATATAGTTACTATATAGTAGCTAACGGGACTGTGTACTTATTATGTAACGTTTACAGGAACGACTTAACTACTCTTCGCTAAGTTCTTAATAAGAAAAAGCGTCTCGACTCTAAGGAGCGTAACGTTTTCGTAAAGCTCCTTCGCATTAAGGACTAGCAGAGGTCTTTAGCTACTTGTACTGACGAGCTCTTTAGTCACGAGCTGGAAATTATTACCAAGGAGGAGCGCGCGATGCAAGAGGCAACCACACCAGTTCCCGAATTTGACTAAGGGGGGTTCCTAGCAAAGACCCCTTCCAGTTCCTTTCTTAAGGAAACGCCGCAATCCGCAACAACTACTTAACTTAATTCTTAACTTCTTTCTTTGGATAATAAATAAAACGGCTCTTTAACGTAGTAGTAACGTGGTCATATTTCGCTTCTTCACATAATATACCTAAGTGCATTATCTAAAGATTTCATTAACAAGAGGTTATAAATTTAAGTCTTATAAAAGTCCTTTCTGTTCTTCCTATAGTTTCCCTAAAGTTCCTGCCTTAGTGGAACTATAAGTTAAGTGGGTTTCTTTTTACTAACACTGACTGAGTTTTCGTTATATGCTGATTTCTATTCTCGACAGATGTTTATTATATAGATACGCTCTTTCTGCCGCGCACTGCTATACAACTGGTTCGGGAGTGTTAGGAGGGTGTAGCTTACGCTTTTCGCTTCCTTAGGCGAACCTAGGTCCCGGCGACAGTTAGTTTATTCTATAACGTTACCGTTACCTATTTCCTTATAGGGCGGGCTATACTTGTAGTATAAGTTGGTCTGTAGACAGGCTGCACCTTCCTTAACTTCTCTGTAATACCACGTATACGATTCGTGTAGAGCTTTTTGGCGTTTCCAGAGGCTTAGCCTCCTTATTAGGTCTAAGGTCTTTATAACTTTAGCTAAAGGTTTTAACAAATATCCTTCTATACTTACTAAAGAGTTTCTTACCACTTCTTAAGCTTTATATCTTATAGTAATCTTGCTTTTTAGTTTAGTAGTTTAAATATTAAATGTTATCTTATTTTTAATTCTTATTATTAGTTTTAATTAATCTGGATTCTTTCAGTAAAACTCCGCAATTAGGTCTAAGTACTTAAAGTTTTTAGTAAGTTCTTATAAGTTACTTTTAAGGCTGTAATCTAGTTACTTAACAAGATATTCAAACGCGTTTCTCTATTTCCGTAAATTTATAACTTCCTTAACGTTATATTTATTCTTATTAGTGTTAATCTCAATTTTCTTTTTTAAAGGAATTCCCTTTAAGGTAAGTTCTAGAAGTAAGATATAAAAAACCTTAATCTGTATCTTTATGCTAGTAGGTAAGTTAAGTTTATAATTAGAGGTGGCGACCTTATTCTTAATTTGGAACGGTCTGTACCTTTTGAAGTTAAGCTTCTTACTAGGCTGCCTCGAATGTAGGTTTTGTAAAAAAAAAGGTAGACATTATCCCCTTTCTGGAGAGTTAGTCTCTTAACTTATTCGTTATTATAATAAAGTCCTTCTTTAAGTATTAGTTACTTAGTTTAGTATTTGTTAGCAAATCTCTTTATTTATTTATGTTGGTTTCTAGCCCCAGTGGGTTTCACTCCCTGAATTCCACCAGTGAGTCATACAAGCACTTACGTGGCCTACGGCCACTATTCCAATTCTGTATAGTAGATAGAAGGCTCTGGAAGCCGACCACAGCCTACAAAAGCCCTCTCCTCTCCTATATCTTGCCTTCTACTAAGTAAGCAATGTTACACCACTCATTCAGTCATATACAGAGGCACTGCCTCTGTACCTCAGGCCTTCTTTTGCTTCCTACAGCGCTTCTAGCGCTGTAGTTGGCTTGGAACAGTACCGCTCTACTTCTTCTAAGCAACAGGCCTATACTACAGGCTTGTGGAACTCTACTATGCAACAATTTATATGTGAACTTAAGTTCGGCTTATAGGTAGTTATATAGTCCTTATATCCAGTCTGCGTAGACTGTGGCTTAAGGGGTACTAGTTAGTAGGCTTTAGTAGAGTTCAGGCTCCTTACTGTAATTTACAAAGAATAGTAATATACTTATTAACTTAACTAACGTTATATTGTAAGCTATTTATACTGTTAGTAACAGCTTAAGCTAATTGTCTTATTCGAAGTTAACGTAAGCTTAAAGATACGTTGTGAGTATCTGATTAACTTATTCTGTTTAACTATCTGTCTGTAAGTAGAAAGCTGTTAAAAGCTTACTTTTCACACTTATTCTCTATATCAACCTTTATTAGAATTTCGATACGATCAGCTTATCTTAATCTGTAATAATGTTAGTTAGTTAAAGGTATTATAAGATTATCTTTTCCTTAACGATATAAGTAAGTTACTCTATTGTTATGTATTTTAAAGTTAGTAAAAAGTAAGCCTATTTTGTAATTTATCGATTATTACTAAAATCTAATTATAAGTAACTCCTATAGTAAGGTCCTTAGACTTAAGTATCCTAGTAACGAAGTTAAGCAAGACGGAACTTTATAGTATTTATAATATAGGGAGTAGTTCGAGAAGCTTATAAGGCTTATAACGTTAGTTTTACTTTTAGTAGTAGATATTATAATTATCGATTACTTTCTCGACTAAGCTCTTTATTCTAAAGAAAGCATACGTTTGCTAAGCCTAAGCGGATGTCCTAGCTCTACTGATATATCCCCTAAGTCAAGACTTATAAACTTATTTGATATACTCTTTTCGTTTGTCCAGGTTATAAATATACAGTTTCTCCTAATATTAAAGCTTTACTTTTAGTTTAAGTGTACTGTCTATACCTCTTAATAACAGTTCTTACTAATAACTGGTTTTTTCGTAATTTAGGTATATTAAGCACTCTTTACTACATTTCTACACGTGCTTTAAGGAGTCTCCTAAAAGGCACTTATACTTACAAGTACCTTCCGTTAACCTTCTTACTTAGAAGTCCTGTTATTGCTAATAAATATTATACTCTGTTTATAAGTTTATACAGACACTAATAGTTTATTCTAGCTTTTAATTATCTAACACTTATAAAGTGTACTTTAATATACTGTTCTTAGCTTCAGTAAATATTGTAATAGAGATTAAGGCTTAATTAGTATCATTATAATCCTATCTCTAACTAAGAGCGTTAACTTACTTATTATCTTTTCCTTTAACGTAGTAGATCTGGAAGTAGAATAAAGCTATTAGTTCTATTTATTATACTTATATAACGACCCTACAGGCCGTCACTTGGGCCGGAGCGGCCCGACAGATCCCCCGCACAAGGAACAGTGCAGGAAGATAGTACGCACGGTACTGCGCACTGGGCCAGGGGTGTAAAGACCCAAAGCCCCTACGACTAACTAGCAGCTGCTTAGTCTTAGTAAAGGTGCTCACCTACTGAGCATCTGTGAGACCTTTAAGCAGGAGGTGCTTAGTAACAGGTTACTCAGTTCCTTATTAAGTAACGGGCTACTAAGTAAGGTATAACGTACCTCTGGCTAGTTAGTATAGATAGTTATAGTTATACTTATAACCACTATAAGGGACTTTAGTTCCTCACATTAGTATTTAATTATTCATTTATATCCTACTATTTAGACTTACCTTTATATATTATAGTGATAGCGACTTATAGTGACATTAAACCCTTATTTAAGAGTGTTAATTTAATAAGCTGTCTTTAAAATATCCTTTACCTATTAACGTCCTGTTATACGTTCTATCTTAACCCGTACTAGACCTTTTAAGGCTTATGTTAGGTGTAGGTTATAATATAATATTAACGTTACAGTTTTAAACGCTATTTATTAAACTCTTAAATACCACCTCTCTCCTATTAACATATTAACCTTTAGAAAAGGTAAGGAGCTTAAAGAAGTGTAAACTTAGCCTTAGCTCCCCATTATTAACAAATTAGCTACACGCCTTAAAGACTTAAACCTTAACTAGTAAGGACTGGTTAAGGAACTTAATAAAGTTTTCCCTAAAGATATTAAAAGCCATATTAGTTTTATTAAAAAACTCTAAGCCTGACTTAACGCTGTTAAGTTAAAGAATAATAACTTTAAGGGCTTATAGAAGAAATAAGTAAAGCTTCCCTTATTATTACGCTTTAAGGGAGACTTTATATAACTGGAGTCCTAAATAGCCTAGCTTTAAAGTTATGTTACTTATTACGACGAGTAGTTCTTTAAGGAGGAAGGAAAGGTTAGGTTTACTGGAGCCTTACTAGATAGAGTAGCTGCCTGCTAATATAAACCTTATATGAAGATAATTAATAACCTCTCTGTAGATAGAGTATAAAAGGAGGCCCCTGAGACTTGGGCCCTTTTTAACAATTTTAACGTTTTTATCGATTAATTTTAGACTGAGTTTAGAGAACTGGACACCCCTAAATAGGCTAAATAACGCCTTATAGCCTTAAGGCAGATATCTTTAATCCTTAAGTTCTTTATATACTTTAAACTAGAAGTAGTAAAGACTAAGTTTAGCTAAAAGGCCTTAATAATACTATTTTAAAGTGGTTTAAAGGAGCACGTTACTGGGGACCTTTATAAAGAAGATTAACTGGATTACCTTTAAGAACTAATTAAAATAGCTATTAAAGCTAATAATCAGTATTATAATTACTATTATTATACTCCTTTTGAGCTTAAAACTAAAAAGGCTAAATTCTTACGCTATAAAACCTTAAAAACTGTTTAGACAACGGATTTGGAATCAGCGACCTAAACTGCCTTACGTAGTGATAGCGCACCGATCGCGCACCGAAGGCGCGGCTGGCGATGGTGCTGAACCCTCTTTTAAGGGCGAAAACGTCTATCCAAACCAACAAGGAAATTTTTAGCAGAAAAGTGGGTTAAGCGAGCTGCAGCGTTTGCAGCACGCTTACAGACCGATCGTAAAGGGGAAGTAGAAGAATAACTAGGAAGAAAATCTTTATAAAAACTTCTAAGACGCTGTAACAGGTAGGGGAGCTAAAGAGCGTACGTTTAGAGCGATCCTTAAAGCCATAAAGGCTTACTTTAAAGCCGTCTTTAAGACGGAGCAGATGCGTAAATATGTTATAAACGCCCCGAAAACGCCTATTAATCTAATCACTACTACTAGCAGCATTACTAACATAAGCATCTAGAAGATCTTTGAAAAAGTAACGAAAATCGAAAAAACAGTTAATCGGAAGACCGGACCTAACGAAACCTGTACCTATACAGGGGCGTTTTAATTAGGAAATATAACTGCCCTAACCTTAAACGTAACCTATATGTACCACGTACTTAAAAAGGCCTTTAGGGAGCTTATAATTATAAATATAAACCTGGAGAATAATACCTTTATAAAGATTATATAAAGGGTTAACTAAAATATTAAGAAAATGGGTGTAATAGTGGTAAAGCTCCTTTAACAGTCTAGTAATGTGGTGATTACGTTTAAAGAAGATAAATAGGAATGGTATAATAACCTTAATAATAAAAGCTGGGTATATTAAGTTTTGGGAGAGGGAGTAGTCCTTAAGCGATATACTTACGTAATGTTAGTGAAAGGACTATATATCGAACTTATTAACAGTTATAACTTTATAATAAACGAAGGCCAGATAATGGAAAACCTTAATACTTATAATAATATGCAGATTAGTAAGATTAATTACAGGTGAGGCTGTAAATAACCTAACGGTGAACTAAACCTTATTATACAGCTTATTATTAAAATACATAGCTTAAAAGACGTTATTAGCTTAATTAAAAAGGGTATAATTATGAAATACGAGCACTTCCCCTATAAGCGTTACGAAGGTGAAGTGAAAGTAACCTAGTACTTTAATTATAGTAAATAGGGATATAAAGTGAAGTTCTGTAAGGAGATACTATACTACTTATTATATATAGGAGCATTATATGTAAACAGTATAAAGGTTAGTGAATGAGAAGTAACCTGCTTAATAAAATTAAAGTTAGAATAATATAAGCTAGTATGCGTTAACTGTAACAGTAATTACTTAGCTTTCTATAAGGACTGTTACGTAGTAAAGGAGCATTACGAGCGTATTAGAGCGATTTTCCTTAATAAAGCTATAACGTACGAAAAACTGTATAGGGAAAGGAACGAGTAAAACCTAAACTTTACCCTTATTATTAAGTGTAAACGTACTATAGCTGACTAGTTTATAGTTATGTGGGGATATGGAAACCAGGTAGCTAATAAGAGAAGATAAATCTTACAGGTTAAGGTAGGGAGACTTAGTCTCTTAAAGAAAGTAGGAATACTTAACAGTAATAGCATTATATAATATATAAAGTTACTAAGCCTTAACGGTGCCTTAGAGACTATATTGACCTTACTTAGATAGCAGCTTGTAAAAGCTTTAGTAAGACTAATAGTAACTATTAATAGAGTTTAATAATCTTTATAACTAGCTATATTACCACTTACAGGTAGCCCCTTATAAAACAGTTAATAAAGTTAAAAGTACTGTACTGGAATATTAATAATAAGGATATAAGACTTAATAAGGTGCTAGAAATATAAAGCGATTATAACTTAATAACGATATAAGAACTACCTTAAAGCCAGTTTACTAGTACTTTAAGATGTAGAAAAGGAGGGAAATTTAGTATAATTTATTATAGTAGAAAGGCAGCGTTATACGTTAGTAAACGGCTCGTTAACGTAGTGTGGATTATAAACTTTAGCCTAGACTGGGTGTTAGTAACGTTTAGTTATGGAGAGGAAGCTATTACAGTCTACTTAATTTATATACTAAGTAAGAAATTAGATAATTAGGTTATCCCCTTAACTGAAATTAGGGTGAAAGCGCCTTAAGGGAGAGTAGTTATAATAGGTGACTTTAATATATATAACCTAATATGGGATAAGGAGGGATGTAGGAGCCTTAAGGTTAAGCTGTTAATAAAGTTAGTGGAAAATTAGGACTTAACATTAAGGACTCCTTTTAAGGAATTAATACGACTTAGATGTAGAAATGGAGAAAGAGATAGTATAATAAACTATATATAAGTGTCCCACACGTTAGGTGTTAACTACCTAAGTGTAAAGAGTATAGTTAGGTTGGATTATGTACTGTAAGCAGTTAAAATTAATAATATACCGGTAAAATAAAAAGAAAGAGAGGAAGGTTATAGTTATAAAATAATAAATACTGTAATGGCTACGGTAATAGTAAAACACCTTATAATACTAATTAGTATAAATAATATCTATAAACTGGAAGAAGCTTTTAAAGTATTGTTAGAGGAGCTCTTACGTATTGTAAATATTACAGTACTTAGAAGGAAACCGAATATAGGGACTATAGTGTTATAATTGGATAACGAAATAAAAAGAGCTGTAAAAGATGTAAAGAGAGCGGAAAGGATATGGAGAACGCAGTGCTCTTATACCGTAAAGAAGGAGTTAAGGAAAGCTGAGAGGTATAGAGATAAGGTGATTAGTAAGGTGTAAACGAGGTGCTGGTAAGGCTCCCTTAATAAGATAGTAATTAATAAGGATTTAAAAAAAATGTGGAATATTGAACGTTAGGCTAGATTACATAATTACTAACCCCCTAAACTACCAGCTATTTTAACACTGCGAGCTATAAAAGACACTACACTTAACAGACCCTAAATAACTATTACCTACATTAAGAAGATAAGAGAACTTAACGAACGCTTCTTCCCTGTACTAGAAGCGGACTTCTTAAAACTTAAAGACTTTAACTGGAAAGCAGGCTCCTTCTTAGAGACTATACTAATAGACTGGAAGGTGAAGGACTTAAATGTGAAAGAGGTTATTTGGAGAGTAGGTGCCTTAAAAGTGCTAGGACTAGACAGGATCTTTAATGGCCTCTTAAAAACCTGTAATAAGGATGGAAGACTGTTAGCCATTTTAGCGAAGATTATATAAGTAAGCTTTAACCTCGGCTATTACCTAGAGTGTTAGTACATTATATACGTTATAATACTGTTAAAACTAGGGAAATCAGTTAATAATAAGAAACACGTTAAAACGTACTGCCCTGTAACTTTACTAAATGTAACAGGGAAGATTGTTAAAGCTATCCTAATAAAAAGGATCTCCACTATAGTGGAAACAGCCTACATACTCCCTAACCTCCAGTTTGGATTCAGAAAGAAAAAAGTGACAGATATAGCTATCTAAGCTATTATTAACAGCGTTTACACGGCATAGTTGCGTAAAGCCTACACCTTATTATTATAGCTAAATATCACTAAAGCGTTTAATAAAGTGGATTAAAACTGGCTGTTTACTACGTTAAGAGACCTAAAGTTTAAAAGAAAACTTATCCTCTAGTTAATTAGTTATGTATATAAGAGAACAGCTTAGTTACTATTTAATAACGGGCTGTTAGCGCTGTAAGACATCACTTAAAGGATCCCCTAAGGATCCCCCTTATTAGTAATCCTCTTTATCCTCTTTATTAGTACACTGTACGAAAAGCTGAAACATATTAAAAGCTTAATTACATTAGGTTTTACGGATAATATAAACCTCTAAGCTTTTATATATAATATATTAACATGTTATAAGATCCTTAAAGTTACGTATAAGATCTGTAAGGAATAAGTAAAGGAAAAAGGGATAATATTTAACCTAAAGAAGAGTAAGCTTATTTACTTCTTATAAATAAGGTGCTTATAAATTAAAAAAGTAAAGATTTTAGGAGAAGACTACCTAGGATTAATATTAGTAGAGTCAGTTAAGTTTTTAAAAGTCTGGCTTAATAAAAAGCTTAACTGGAAAGCTTATTAAAAAAGGATTATTAAAAAAATGGAAATTTAAACCCTTACATTAACTTAACTTATAAGGAAAATATAGGGAGTACAGGCTGTCTACGCTTAAAAAATTTACATTAAAGTCATTAAAAGTGTCCTTACCTACAGAGTAAATGTATAATACATATTAATAAAGCTAGGAGGACTAGTAAAAAGGATAATTAAAAAGCTAGAAACTACTTAGATATAATACCTGTAAATTATACTTAAAGTGTATAAGGTAACCTTAATAAGGAACTTAAAGTTAAAAGCTTAGGTCTTATTACTTAACATTTACCTGAACTGATGGATAGTAAAAGTTAAGTAGCGACTTAAACGTATAAGGATTGTGGAGCTTTTACGTAATATTAATAAGAAGATAGTTAAATAGATGAAATAAAGATAGGGTGTAATAACACGTGCCCCTCCAGTAAACAGTAGTTTAATAAAAACCGTGTGGGTAAAAGACTAGCTGGGGCTCACATTAAGAAAAGTGGAAAACCTAGACTAAGAGAAGTGGACAGACCGTAACCTTAATATTTCTACCCTTTATAATTAGAAGGAAAGACGATAAAAAAAAAGGTATAAGGTGTTTACACGCTGTGGTTACATCATTACTGTAATGGATATGTATAACCTTAACGAGAGTAAAATACCACTTTAACTTTATTAAAAACTTATAAAGGCTCGGAGCTTTATCCTTACACAGGTTAAAATGGAGAAGATTAGCCTAAACGCTTTCCTCTACTAAAGAAAGGTCCTTAAGGTGGTGTCGCCCTAATACTAGTACGGTATTACCCTGGAAACGGCAGCATATATAATCTTAAGGTGCCTAAAGTATAATAAAAGCAGCTTATACAGCATTCAGCTCTATAACCAGTAAGATTTAAGAGTAAGGCTATCACACCTAGTAAGTGTAACGATTATCACTAACTGGATTATAGAAATTAAAAGGTTAGAAGAATACAGCTTAGTTAAGATACTTAATAATAACGGGAGAGGTTTAGGCAGACCGTTACCAGACTATATTAACCCTAATAACACACAGGGCATAAAAAAGAAGAAGATACCAAGACGTCAGCTTAGATTTTAAGGCAGTATAGTAAAAACTTAACCTGGAAAATAAAACAGTAAATAATATTAAGGGATAATTATATAATTAAAGACTTAAACTGTAAATATACTGTAAACGCACTGTAAACACACTGTAAATAACCCTTATATTATCATACATTAATTAAACGCAGCCACCACTATTAACTTAAAGACCGTTAGGAGGAGGATAATTCCAGTCCCAGGCGTTATTAATAACAACCTATAACAATAGTTAGTAACGAACGAATTAAAGACAGACTGTAATTAATATATACTTATGTCCTAACTGGCCTATTACTAAATAATCTGGCCCTCCAGACTAGTAAGACTGCTAAGTATAGTTAAACGACGTTAGATAAGGTCTAAACGTATCTTAAAACGCTAGGCCTAAACAAGTGGAGTAATATTAACCTGTAAGCCACCTGTAAAAGTGGCAGGTAAAGGCACCTAAGCAGCTTAAGCCAGCGTTACAGGACTACCATTAAGACTGCTATAAATTATAACAGATAAACCTAAATTAGAGGGAGTAGGAGGGACGCTTTAACTGTAGCCTAAACGCTTAGTAGCCTATTATTTAGCTATCTTAACATTAGGGTAGAGAGATAGCTAGACCTGCCAGACCATATTAAACTAATTAATCAGCTATTATATTATTAATAACCCGTATATAACTTAACAGAAGAAATTACTTATATTTTAGCAAGCTGGAGCGGCGGCCAGCTTATAAAACGTACAGATTACTATAACAGCGACGTAACACTTTAAGGTGTAGGTAAAGCTTAGACCTTAAACAGTTTAATAGATAGTAAATAGAGTGTAAGCGATACGAGAACTTATTATATAAAGATAATTACTATAACTATCACCACATTTCTAATAATAAGCTAAGTTTATAATTAGTTAATAAGCACCCTGTAAACGGTAAGAGCAGTTACCTACTTTAAACAGGATAATACTTATAATAGTTTAAGGGGGAGTCTAGATAGGTACGGTTATTTAATAAGTTAATATAAGTTAAGTAAGGTAACTTATTAACGTTATTACTAATAACACGTTAGTGACATAATAAAGAGGGGATAACATGGATAACTAACGGGGTGTTAATAGGGTGTGACGACCCTGCAAGCCGTCACTTAAGCCGGGGCGGCCCGACGAATTCCCCGCAGAAGGAACAGTGCAGGGGGACAGTGCATACTGTCCAGGCGCACTGGGCCAGGGGTGCAAAGACCCGAAGCCCCTACGACCAATGAGGTGCTGCTCGCAGTATGCCGAGTGCTTGCATTGCGAGCAGGAGAAACCTTACAAGCAGAATACTTATATAGTGTAAAGTGCTTACATAGTAAGCATTTATAACATTATAAGTAAGGTACGAAATACCTCCCAGCTAGTTAGTATAGATAGTTATAGTTGTGCCTATAACTACCGTAAGGGACCTTAATTCCTCACGCTAATATTTAATTATTTATTTATATTCTACTATCTAGACTTACCTTTATGCATTATAATGATAACGACTTACAGTAACATTAAACCCCCTATTTAAGAGTGTTAGCTTAATAAGCTGTCTTTAAAACGCCCTTTACCTATTAATATCTTACTATACGTTCTATCTTAACCTGTGTTAATCCTTTTAAGGCCTATATCGGGTGTAAGTTATAATACAATACTAGTGTCCTAGTTCTAAACGTTGTTTGTTAAATTTCTAAACACCACCTCTCTCCCACTAACATATTAACCTTTAGAAAAAGCAAGGAGCTTAAAGAGGTGTAAGCCTAACCTTAGCTCCCCACTATTAACAAGTTAGCTGCACGCTTTAAAGACTTAAACCTTAACTAGTAAAGACTGGTTAAGGAACTTAACAAAGCCTTCCTTAAAGATATTAAAAGTCGTATCGGCCTTATTAAGAAACTCTAGGCCTGACTTAACGCTGTTAAGTTAGAAAATAATAATTTTAGGGGCTTATAGAAGAAATAAGTAAAACTCCCCTTACCATCGCGCTTTAAGGGAGACTTAATATAGCTGGAGTTATAAATAGCCTAGCTCCAGAGCTATATTACTTATTATAATAAGCAGTTCTTTAAAGAAGAAGGAAAAGTTAAGTTTACTAAAGCCTTACTAGATGGAGTAGCTGCTTATTAGTATAAACCTTACATAAAGATAATTAATAACCTCTCTGTAAATAAAGCACGTAAAAAGGCCCTTAAGACTTAGGCCCTTTTTAATAACTTTAACGTTTTTATTAACTAACTCTAAACTGAGTTTAGAGAACTGGACGCTTCTAGGCAGGCTAAGCAACGCCTTATAGCCTTAAGATAGATATCTTTAATCTTTAAATTCTCTACACACTTTAAATTAGAAGTAATAAAGACTAAACTTAGTTAAGAAGCTTTAATAATACTGTTCTAAAGTAGTTTAAAGGAGCACGTTACCAGAGACCTTTACTAAAAAGACTAACTAAACTGTCTTTAAGAGTTAGTTAAGATAGCTATTAAGGCTAATAACTAGTATTATAACTATTATTATTAGAAAAGTTATTAAAAGGAACAGACCCCTTACCAGCTAAACAAATTAAAGAAGGGGAACTAGTTAACTGTGACAGGTTATCACCCCAGGCTAATAAATATTAGTATAGTGAACTGTTAAAACCGACTTAACTGTGATAAGCTGTAATAATAGTAATAGTAAAAGTAGCCTAAGGACCTGTCTTAAGTCCAGTGTTTTAACTACAATAAAAAAGGATATATGGCATAGCAGTGCCCATTACTAAAATAAGTCGGTTAGAAACCTGTTCTAAAAGGGGGAAAGCACGTTAGGTTTAATTTAAGAGATATCTATATTAGGATAGTAAGTAATGAAGAAGATTACACCTAGATAGACAAGTGTAACCTAAGAGACGAGGAAGAAGATAAAGAACCTTAAAATGTGGTATATCTAATCCTTAAGGGTGTTTTAAAAGAGTTAACTATAAAGGTGTAGGTTATAAAAGACTGACTTTAAGGTGGAAACTTAAAACTACTAAAGGTGTAAGTTATAGAAGACTGACTTTAAGAAGAGATGTTTTAGTTAGCTGTTACAGGCCTTAAAAACCTCACCTTATAAGCTTAGGAATTAAGGAAGTTTAAGAAGGACCCTGACTTAGAAATTATTAAGATGGTAAAAGGAGTTAAAGAATTAGCCCTCCAGGCCACCTAAACGGTAAAGTAAGCTTTAGAAGATAAAAGAGAGTAAGTAAAGAGAATTAAACTAAAGAAATGGAAGTTCTTCTTAACAGTGCCCCCTAAGACTTTTAAACACTTTAAGCACGTTAAGTGGATCAGCACCTTTATCTCCCTAAAAGAAGGACAGTTTAGATAATTACCTTACATTAAAGCTGGTATACCTTAAACCAGTACTTTAAAGGTCCCCTAAGAAGGTATAAAGTAAGTATATTAGTGGAGGATCTGGAAGCTAGAGGAGAAATATTAAAAGTTAGTAGACGAAATAAAGAACCTGTAGGTTAAAGGTTTTACTATAACGTTAAAAGATAAAATAGTGGAAATTAGATTATAACTTTATAATAAAGTTCGTTTTACTAATTAACTTAAATATTACCTTATTAAGGAAGACCGTTTTATAAAAGAATAAACTGGGTTATTACTACCTGAGTTTTAAGAAAAGGTGTGGGAAAAATAACATACCTGGAGATAAGTGGAAAAAGAGAAGAAAGAAGGTGCCACTTTATCCGTTCTGTACTTTATAACTGCAATACCTGCAGTTAACGTCAATTACCTTAACTATAGGGATATACTGTGGATTAATTACGTGTACGATAACTACACTTTTAACTAATATTATAGACCTAAGGCCTTTTATAACCACTTTCTATATACCTAGAGACGGGATTACGTTATTATAAAGGTAGAGTTAGAACTGGCTTATTACTAAATCTCCTACTCCCTAATAAGAGAATTTAGTAGTAAGTAGAAAGTTACCGTGGTTAACTAAGCCCCTGCCACGTATTAGCAAGGAGGAGTGCTTAATAACTGCCTAGTTATAACGTGTTTATTACACCTTAATGGAAAAGCTAGAGAATGGTAGAAATGGGAAGATTATTAACGAATCTAAGAGTAAAAAGACATTACTGCGATCTAAGCTTACAAAGTATACTATTAACTTATTAAGGACTTTAGGAATATTATACTGTTTAAAGTTAACTGGACGTTAAAGCGTGAAAACCTAGGAAAGGTTAATCACTAAGTCTATTAAAGCTGCCTGTTTTTCCAGAAGGAATTAGGAAAAGGTTACAGGCCTTTTAAAAGGGCTGGAAACTAGTAATTTACTGGTTAGTAAAAACCCTGAGAAGAAGGAGAGGCACTTAAAGGTTAGGCTGGATAAGACTTTAAAGATAAATAATTATTATAACTTAAATATTAAAAAAGTATAAGCATTACTTTATTAATGTTAATATAACAGACGGAAGAGGGAGGCTATTTAGGGTAAGAGTAGTGATTAATAATGGGAGTACTTTTAACCTAGTGCACCCTTTATTAGTTAACTAAAAGAAACTCTTTAACTAAAAGTATAAAAAGGCTATTCCTATACGAAATAAAGAAGGAGGCCTGTACTAATATAATAACAGCAAAATCACCTACTACTTACTACTCCTAATTAAAGTAGACAGGGACGAATAATAAGTAAACTTTAACGTTATATTAATTACAGGATATGATATAATCCTAAGTCTACCTTAGCTGGAAAAGTATAACCCTGTAATTAATTAAAGGAGTGGTTACTTTACCTTTAATAAGTCCCTTAACTGTAATTACCGTTTAGAGAAAGCTAAGAAGGTATTAAACTGCTTTAAAGTTATATAAAGCACTTAAAAGTACGCTAAACCCTTAAAACTAAATACGGTTTAAGTTAGGTTTATAAAGATGGTTAAAGGACTAGAAGGTCTACTATACTACTTAAATAACGATTTAAAAGGTAAAGGAAAGTAAGAAGCTAATTTACAGATAAGTGAAGAAGTTAATTTATTTAAGGTACCTGTAAAATACAGGAAGTTTACCTTATTTTAAAAAAAGATATTATAATTACCAGACTACAGACCGTGGGATTACAAAATTAAGCTAAAACTAAGAGCAAAGCTCCACAGTTTCCAGCCTTACTATTTAAACCCCTAACAGGTTAAGGCCTTAAGGGAGTACGTTAATAAAAACTTAAAGAACGGGTTTATTATAAAGTCCTAGTCTCTAATAGGGTACTTAATACTGTTTGTCTTAAAAAAGGGAGACGGTAAGTTACGTATAGTTATTAATTACTGAATGTTAAACGAAGATATAATTAAGAACTGTTACTTATTATTACTTATTATAGAAATGTGAGAATGGATTATTAAGGTAAACTGGTTCTCCAGTCTTAACTTTCCTATAAGATTTAACCATATTAGAGTGAAGGAAGAGGATAAATATAAGATAGCCTTTCAGACTTGTAACAGGTATTACTAGTACTATGTTATACTAATAGGATTAATAAATATCCCTACGACCTTCTAAGGCCTTATTAACAGTGTTTTTTACCCCTTCCTTAATAAGTTTATCTTTATATATTTAAACGACGTTTTAATTTATTCTGAAACTTTAGAAAAATATTAAAAATATATATAATAGGTTTTAATAGCTCTTAAGAAAGTAAAGCTGATAATAAACTTAAAGAAGAGCCACTTTTACATTTAGGAACTGAACTATTTAGGGTTTAGGGTAACTCCTGGAAAGCTTAAAATGTAACTAGAGAAGATAAAGGTAATTAGGGATTAACTTATTTTAAAGAATTAAAAGGAGTTATAAGCCTTTATTAGCTTTACAAACTTTTATCGCTATTTTATTAAGTACTTTATAAAAGTTATAAGGCCACTTTATAAACTTACAAGTGAAGGGAAGCTGTTTAAGTGGACTGATAAATAGTAGAAGGTGTTTAAGGACCTTAAATACACCTTTATTATAGCATTAGTCTTAGCTCTCCTTAACTTTTTAAAACCCTTTTAAGTCGAAACAGACTCTTTGGAATTTGCAATCAGCAGAGAACTTAATTAAGTTAAAAATAATGGGAAACGTTACCTAGTTACCTTCCTGTTAAAAGGAATCCACAGCCTAGCCTTATAATATTTAATCTATAATAAGGAACTGATAGTAATTATTTAATGTTTTGCTAAGTGGGTACTGTACTTAAACGGTATAAAAGAACTAATTTAAGTTTTTTCAGATTATAATAACTTTTAATACTTCTTAACGAAGGAATTTAATTTACAGTAAGTATAATAAGTAGAGTTAATAGCCCTGTTCTACTTTTAGATCTACCACGTTAAAGGAAAAGATAATAGGTAAGCTAATACTCTTAATTAGAGACAGGACTATAAGGATGCTAATTTAGTCCTAGTCCCCGTCACTGTGTTTAACAAAGTAAAGAACGGCACCTTAAAATACACGTTATAAGTATTAGATAATTAAACGTTAAAATAAACTATTAACGTTTATATAAACTTATAAATAAAGTATAATATTTATTAGTAATAATAGGACTTTTAAGTAAAAAGGTTAGTGGAAGGAACCTGTAAGTATAAATACCTTTTAAAAGACTTCTTAAGGCATATATAGGATTATGGTAAGGAGTGTTTAAAGTATTTAAATTATAATAAAACTGGTTATTAGTTAGAATAGCTGTTAGAAGGTGTAGACAGTATACTTAAATTAGGAGTAAGGCTCTAGTATTAAGAGAAACTGTATATTTATAACTTAAATAAGTAAAAGGAGTACGTCTAATAGGTTTATAAATCTCGACTTAAAAGATATATAAGTTAAGCTAAGACCTTTATGTAAGCTTAGTAGGTATACGCCTTCTTAGGAATAAAAAAGCTGGTTAAGGAAGTGATTAATAACTGTAACGTCTACTACTATAAGTAAAACTGGTGTTATAAGCCTTATAGACTTCTTAAACTACTCCCTGTACTATAGGTGCTATAAAGTTTAATCTTACTTAACTTCGTCATTAGGATCCCAGAGTCTAAGGACCCTGTTACAGGAGTTACTTATAACTAGATCCTTATAGTAGTTAATAGATTAATAAAGTAAGTTTACTTTTTACTAACTTTAAAGGATATAATAGTGGAATAACTTACTTATATCTTTAAGAAAGAGGTAGTTTTACAATACCTTTAATTAGATAATATCGTTACGGATTAAAATAAGCTAATTATATTGAAGTTCTAATAAGGATTAATGTAGAGAATAAGTGTGAAGAGTAAGCTTTTAATAGTATTTTACTTATAAATAAACAGCTAAATGGAGTAAATTAACTAGATATTTATAACGTATCTTTAAGCTTACGTTAACTTTAAATAAGATAATTAGTTTAAGCTGTTACTAACAGCACAGATAGCTTATAATATAACGTTAGTTAAGTTAATAAGTATATTACTATTCTTTACTAATTACAGTAAGGAGCTTAAGCTCCGTTAAGGTCTACTTACCAGTACCCCTTAAACTGTAGTTTACACAGATTAAATGTAAGAGCTGTACGACTACCTGTAAGCTAAACTTAAGTTTACACGTAAATAAATAAAGAAGTTTATTAATAAATATTAAATTAAGTAACTAATACTTAAGAAAGGACTTTATTATAATAGTAAATAAGTTAAGGGATTAACCCTTTAAGAGGGGGATTACGTTTACCTTTTTTCACGAAACCTGTATTTAAAACGGCTTAGTAAGAAGCTTGATTTTAAAAGGTACGGACTGTTCTAAATTAAGAAAAAGGTCGTTACCTCTAATTACAAGTTAAACCTACCTACTAGCGTGAAGGTGCAGATTAAGGTTTTTCATATCTTATTTTTAAAACCTGCTTTAAAAGGAGTTCCTTTAAAAAAGAAGGTTAAGGTTAACATTAATAAGGATAAGTATAACGTTAAGGAAATTATAAATTTACAAAAGGGAAAAAACACGTTTAAATATCTTATTAAGTAGTTAGATTACAGCTCTGAAAGTAATTTGTAGGAACTAGTTAAAAATCTTAAGTACCTAAACCTAATTGTAGAGTTCTACTAGAAGAATTTAAACTAACTAAAGTTAATAACGAGAACTAGAAATAAGATAAAATCTGATATTTAAATTACTATACTGAAAAGTAAGACTACTGTGGGATTTAAAACCTGGGAAACGGCAGGAAACTCCTTAATAGGTATGGAAGGACATTTATTAAGACTTTAATTAAGGTTATAAGGACTTTAAACTTAATAAGGAGGCTAAGCCTTTAGAGCTCTTAATAAGCTTTATATAAAAATAAGTACTGTTAAAAGAAGTTAGTAAAAAGAGATAAGTATATTATTACTGTGTTAAAAGGAGCTGTTTCGTTATTAAAAGAAGTTATAAACTAAGTTATAAAGTAACTACTTACTGTAAAGACCCTGCCAGGAAGTTCCCCTAGTTAAAAGACTTTACGTCTTTAAAAGGAGTGTTTAGTTTAGTTTCCTTACCTTCTTAGAACTTTAACAGCTCTGCTTTACAATTAAACGTTTTTATAACCTGGTCCTTAAGTTGGGACTGCTGCTTATAAAGGCGTGCCAGGCGTGCTAATGCCTTTTAGAGCTTAGTAATGGCTTTATAAAGCTGCTAGGCAGTAGATTTAACTTGTAAGTTAAGGTTTTGCTTTTTAATAAGAAAAGCCTTTAACTTTACTTTACTAATATTAAAAGCGTCACATTAGGAAGGCCGGTGCCTTTTTAAATAGTAGTTATAATTATCAGACCGGTTTAAAACCTAGTAGATAAGTAGAGGGTTAGCAGACTTATAAAAAGAATAAGGGGACATTTCGCTACTAAACACGTATATATAGGCTGTAAGGTTTAAATAGTGGTTAATACTTCTGCCCTGTTCCTGTTTTAAGACCTGGGAGCTGGATATTTATTGTATAATGAAATAGTGTAAGGGGAAACTTACCTTTTAAGTTCTTTGTGGAAAAAGAACGTTAAAGAGGGGGAATTATGTAACGACCCTACAGGCCGTTACTTAGGCCGGGGCGGCCTGACGAATTCCCTGTAAAAGGAACAGTGCAGGGGGACAGTGTATACTGTCTAGGTGCACTGGGTTAGGGGTGTAAAAACCTAAAGCCCTTATAACTAATAAGGTGCTGTTTACAGTATATTAAGTGCTTATATTATAAGCAGGAGAAACCTTATAAGCAGAACGCTTACATAATGTAAAGTGCTTACACAGCAAGCACTTGTAACACTATAAGCAAGGTATAAAGTACCTCCCAGCTAATTAGTATAGATAGTTATAATTATACCCATAACTACCGTAAAGGACCCTAATTCCTTACGTTAGTATTTAATTATTTATTTATATCTTACTATCTAGACTTACCTCTATACATTATAGTAATAATAACTTACAGTGATATTAAACCCCCTGTTTAGGAGTGCTAGCTTAATAAGCCGTCTTTAGAACACCCCTTACCTGTTAACGTCCTGCTATACGTTCTGTCTTAACCTGCGCCAGTCCTCTTAAGGCCTGTGTTAGGTGCAGGTTGTAATATAGGGTAGTTACAGGTAGTAATAGTAAGAGGGTTATAATTAAAACCGTTAGAGTTACACTTATAAGGGCTTAAGATAGATATAATAATAGTAAAAGTAAGTAAGTAAGGGTATAAAGAGGTAATTACAAGGTGTGTAAAGCTTAAAGCTTAAGAGGAGGAAGTTAGTGGTTAAAGGAAGAAAAGTTTTAAAGGAAAGCTAGAGAGGAAGGAAGAATTTATAAAGGTTAAAGAGTGGAGTTATAAGAACTGTGAAAGCTAGCTAGCCTTAATAAAAAGGTTAAATAAAAGCTATAAAGCTATTAAAAGAGGTACACGGAGGTTAGTTAGCTATACTGGTAACCTTAGATGGAAGGAATAAAGTGATAACGGTTTAAAGGAAGCGAGTTAGTAAAGAGCAGAACTAAAAGTTATAATAAATAAAGAACTATAAACTAGCGATAGCTAGAGCAGTGTAAAGAAGACTGGATTAAAAGGGGGAGATATTATAGAGTTACCCTTAAACCGTTAATGCTTTAGTCCCGGTTAAACCCTAAGGAGCTGCCCCAGGCTAAAGGGGTCTCCCTTTCTACCCCGGACGAAAAAGGAGGTAACGTAAGACCTTTAAGCTATCACGGCTAAGGGGTATAAGCGTAGCAGAACCGAGAATAACCCACTCACACCCTTATCTCACTTATAACACACACTAGCATAAGGCACTAACCCTATAACCTGTCACCACGTTTAATAATTAAGACTAAACTATATATATTTTAGTAAGATAAATAGAAGAGTGGGCGGGGTGGAAACGCCCTAACCACACCCTAACAGTAGATAGTTAGCAGTAAAGGGACCGCTTGCCCTCACGGGCGGAGCTTTCAGCTCCTACAGTGTAAGACAAATAATAATAATACTATTATCGAAAGAATTACTAGAAAGAATAGATTATTTACTAGCTAAATAAATTAAAGAAGGGGAACTAATTAACTGTAATAAGTTATTACTTTAAGTTAATAGATATTAATATAGTAAACTGTTAAAATTAACCTAATTACGATAAACCTTAATGATAATAATAGTAAAAGCAGTTTAAGGATCTATCTTAGGTTTAGTGCTTTAATTATAATAAAAAAGGACATATAACACAGTAATACCTGTTATTAAAGTAAGTTAGCTAGAAACCTATTCTTAAAGGAGGAAAGTACGTTAAGTTTAACTTAAAAGATATTTTATTACAACTTGCACTCGACACAGGCCTTAGGAGGATTAGCGCAGGTTAAGACAGAACATATAGCAGGACGCTAACAGGTAAGGGGCGTTCCAAAGACGGCTTATTAAGTTAACACTTTTAGACAGGGGGTTTAATATCACTATAAGTTATTGTCACTATAATATATAAAGGTGAGTCTAAATAGTAAGATATAAATAAATAATTAAATACTAGCGTGAGGAATTAGAGTCCCTTACAGTAGTTATAAGTATAATTATAACTATCTATATTAACTAACTAAGAGGTACTTTATACCTTACTTATAGTGTTATAAGTGCTTATTATATAAGCACTTTACACTACGTAAGTGTTCTACTTATAAGGTTTCTCCTACTTACGATGTAAGCACTTAATATGCCGTAAGTAGCACTTTATTAATTATAAGAGCTTTAGGTCTTTACACCCCTAGCCTAGTGCACTTAGACGGTATATACTGTCTTCTTACACTGTTCCCTCTACAGGGGATTTATTAGGCTGCCTTAGCCTAAGTGACGGCCTATAGGGTCGTTATATAATTCCCCCTCTTTAACGTTCTTTTCCTATAAAGAACTTAAAAGGTAAGTTTCTCCTTTCACTATTTCACTATATAATAAATAGCCAGTTTTTAGGTTTTAAAACAGGAGTAGGGTAAAAGCACTAACCGCTATTTAAACCTTACAGCCTACACATATGCGTTTAGTGGTGAAATATCCCCTTATTCTTTTTATAAGTCCACTAACCCTCCGCTTATCTACCAGGTTTCGAACCAGTCCGACAGTTACGACCACTGTTTAGAGAGACACCAGCCTTCCCAGTGTAACGCTTTTAATGTTAGTAAAGTAAAGTTAAAAGCTCTTCTTATTAAAAAGCAGAACCTTAATTTATAAATTAAGTCTGTTACTTAGCAGCTTTATAAAGCTATTATTAAGCTTTAAAAGGTGTTAGTGTACCTAGCGCACCTTTATAAGTAACAGTCCCGTTTTAAGGACCAGGCTATTAAAACGTTTAGTTATGAAGCGGAGCTGTTAGAGTTCCAGAAAAGTAAAGAGGCTAAGCTAGACACCCCTCTTAATAACGTAGAGTTTTTTAATTAAGGGAACTTTTTAACAGGGTCTCTGTAGCGAGTGGTTACTTCGTGACCTAGTTTATAGCTTCCTTTTTCTTAATAAACGAAAATGGCTTTTTTAACATAGTGACAGCACACTTGTTTATTTTCCTTTTTTACTGACTTTTTCCCTTAACAGCACTTATTTTCATATAAAGCTTACTGGAAGCTTTAGAGGCCTTACCTCCTTATTAAGTCTAAAGTCCTTACAACCCTAGCTAAAGGTTTTAACAGATATCCTTCTATACCTATTAAGGAGTTTCCTGCCGCTTTTTAAGCTTTAAATCCCATAGTGGTCTTACTCTTCAGTACGGTAATTTAAATGTCAGATCTTATCTAGTTTTTAATTCTTATTATTAATTTTAATTAATCTGGGTTTTTCTAATAAAACTTTATAATTAAGTTTAGGTATTTAAGATTTTTAACTAGTTCCCATAAGTTACTTTTAAGGCCGTAATCTAACTACTTAACAAGATATTTAAATATATTCTTTCCCTTCCGTAAATTTATAACTTCCTTAATGTTATACTTATCTTTATTAATATTGATCTTAATCTTCTTTTCTAAGGGAACTCTCTTTAAGGCAAGTTTTAGAAGTAAGATATAAAAAACCTTAATCTGCACCTTTATACTAATAAGTAAGTCTAATTTATAATTAAAGGTAGTAACCTTTTTCTTAATTTAAAACAGTCTGTACCTTTTAAAGTTAAGCTTTTTACTAGGTTGTTTTAAATGCAGGTTTTGTGAAAAAAGGTAAATATAGTCCCCCTTTTAAAGAGTTAATCCCTTAACTCGTTCACTATCGTAATAAAGTCCTTTCTTAAGTACTAATTACTTAGTTTAATGTTTATTAATAAACTTCTTCATTCGTTTACGTGTAAACTTAAGTTTAGCTTACAAGTAGTCGTGTAACTCTTACATCTAATCTGTATAAACTGTAACTTAAAAGGTGCTAGTAAGTAGGCCTTAACAGAGTTTAAGCTCCTTACTATAATTAGTAAAGAATAATAATATACTTATTAACTTAACTAATGTTATGTTATAAGTTATCTATACTGTTAGTAACAGCTTAAACTAATTATTTTATTTAAAGTTAATATAAGCTTAAAGATACGTTATAAATATTTAATTAACTTACTCCGTTTAACTATCTATTTATAGGTAGAAAGCTGTTAAAAGCTTACTCCTTACACCCATTCTCTATATTAGCCCTTACTAAAACTTTAACATAATTAGCTTATCTTAATTTATAACGATATTATCTAGCTAAAGGTGTTATAAAACTACCTTTTTCTTAAAGATATAAATAAGTTACTCCACTGTTATGTCCTTTAAGGTTAGTAAAAAGTAAGCCCATTTTATTAATCTGTCGACTATTATAAGGATTTGGTTATAAGTAACTCCTGTAATAAGGTCCCTAAACTCTAAGATCCTAGTGATAAAGTTAAGTAAGATTAAACTTTATAACGCCTATAGTATAAGAAGTGGTTTAAGAAACCTATAAGGCTTATAACGCCGATTCTGCTTTTAGTAGTAAATGTTGTAATTATTAACCACTTCCTTAACCAGCTTTTTCATTCCTAGGAAGGCGTACGCTTACTAAGCCTATATAAGGGTCTTAACCCGGCCTATATATCCTTTAAGTTAAGATTTATAAATTTACTAAACGTACTCTTTTTATTTATCTAAATTGTAAATATACAGTTTTTTTTAATACTAGAGCTTTACTCCTAGTTTAATCATACTGTTTACACCTTTTAATAGCTATTCCAGTTAATAACCAGTTTTGTTATAGTTTAAATACTTTAGGCATTCCTTATTATAATCTTACACGTGCCTTAAGAAGTCTCCTAAGGGGTATTTATACTTACAGGTCCCTTCCACTAACCTTTTTACTTAAAAGTCTTATTATTATTAATAAATATTATACTTTATTTATAAGTTTATACAGATATTAATAATTTATTTTAACGTCTAATTATCTAACACTTATAATATATATTTTAATATACCATTCTCTATTTTATTAAATATAATAATAGGGATTAAGACCAGATTAACATCCTTATAATCTTATCTCTAACTAAGAGTATCAGCTTACCTATTATCTTTTCCTTTAACGTAATAAATCTAAAAGTGGAACGGGGTTATTAACTCTACCCATCGTGCTTACTGTGGATTAAATTCCTTCGTTAAAAAATACTAAAGGTTATTATAATTTAAAAAGACCTGGATTAGTTCCTTTATACCGCTTAAATATAATACCTACTTAGTAAAACATTAAATAATCACTATCAGTTCCTTATTATAGATTAGATATTATAAAGCTAAGCTGTAAATTCCTTTCGATAAGAAGGTAATTAAGTAGCGTTTTCTATTATCCTAAACTTAACTAAGTTCTTTACTAATAGTAAACTTTAAAAAGTCTGTTTTAACTTAAAAAAGCTTTAAAAAATCAGGGAGAGCTAAGACTAGCGCTGTAATAAAGGCGTATTTAAAGTCTTTAAACGCCTTCTGCTATCTATTAGTCCACTTAAACAGTTTTCCCTCACCTGTAAGTTTATAAAGTGGTCTTACAATTTTCGTAAAGTACCTAATAAAACAGCGATAAAAGTTTATAAAGTTAATAAACACTTATAACTCTTTTTAATTCTTTAAAGTGGGTTAATCCCTAATTGCCTCTATCTTCTCCAGTTACATTTTAAATCTTCTAAAGGTTACCTTAAACCTTAAATAATTTAGCTCCTAAACGTAGAAGTGGCTTTTCTTTAAGTTCACTATTAGCTTCACCTTTTTAAAAGCTGTTAAAACCTATTATATATGTTTTTAATATTCTTTTAAAGTTTTAAAATAAACTAAAACGTCGTTTAAATACATAAAGATAAACTTATTAAGGAAGGGGTAAAGGACACTGTTAATAAGGCCTTAAAAAGTCACTGGGGTGTTTATTAATCCTATCAGTATAATACAGTACTAGTAATACCCGTTACAAGTCTAAAAGGCCATTTTATACTTATCCTCCTCTTTCACTCTAACGTAGTTAAATCCTATAGAGAAATTAAGTCTAAAGAACTAGTTTACCTTAATAATCCATTTTTATATTTCTATAATAAGTAATAATAAGTAATAATTCTTAATCGTATCCTTATTTAACGTTTAATAATTAATAACTATATATAACTTACTATCTCCCTTTCTTAAGACAAATAGCACTAAGTACCCTGCTAGGGATTAGGACTTTATAATAAACCCGTTCTTTAAGTTTTTATTAATATACTCCTTTAAGGCCTTAACTTACTAGGGGTTTAAGTAGTAAGGTTAGAAGCTGTAAAGCTTCACTCCCAGCTTTAACTTAATTTTATAATCCTATAGTTTATAGTCTAGTAATTATAATATCTTTTTTTAAAACAGGGTAAACTTCCTATACTCCGTTAATACTTTAAATAAGTTAACTTCCTCACTTATCTGTAGATCAGCTTTTAATTTCTCTCCACCTTTTAAATCGTTATTTAGGTAATACGGTAGACCTTTTAATCCTTTAACTATTTTAATAAACCTAATTTAAACTGTACTTAGTTTTAAAGTTCTAACATACTTTTAAATACTTTATATAACTTTAAAACAGTTTAATACCTTTTTAACTTTCTCCAAACAGTAATCACAGCTAAGGGGCTTACTAAAAGTAAGGTAACCACTCCTTTAATTAATTATAAGGTTATACTTTTCTAATTAAAGTAGACCTAAGATTATGTTATACCTTATAACTAATATAACGTTAAAGTTTACTTATTATTCATCCCTATCCACTTTAATTAGGAGTGGTAAGTAATAAGTGATTTTACCGTTATTATACTAATATAAGCCTCCTTCTCCATTTTAAATAAGAATAGCCTCTTTATACTCTTTATTAAGGAGTTTCCTTCAGTTAACTAATAAGGGGTACACTAAATTAGAAGCACTCCCGTTATCAACCACTACTCTTACTTTAAATAGCCTCCCTTTTCCATTTATTATATTAATATTAACAGAATAATACTTATACTCCTTTAACATCTAAGTTATAATAATCATCTATCCTTAAAGTCTTATCTAGCCTAACCTTTAAATATCTCTTCTTCTTCTTAAGGTTTTTACCAGCTAGTAAACTACTAGTTTCTAGCCCTTTTAAAGGGCTTATAACCTTTTCCCAACTCCTTTTAAAAAAACAGGTAACTTTAATAAACCTGTCAATTAACCTTTCTTAAGTTTTCTCACTTTAATATCTAGTTAACTTTATACAGTATAATATTCCTAAAGTTTTTAATAAGTTAATAATATACTTTACAGGCTTAGATTATAATAATATCTTTTTACTCTTAAATCCGTTAGTAATCCTCCTACTTCTACCACTCTCTAACTTTTCCATTAAAGTATAATAAACACGTTACAACTAGGCAGTTATTAAGTACCCCTCTTTACTAACACGTAGTAGGGGCTTAGTTAACTATAGTAACCTTCCACTTATTATTAAATTCTCTTATTAGAAAGTAGGAGACTTAATAATAAGCTAGTTCTAACTCTACCCTTATAACAGCGTAATCCTGTCTTTATATGTTAAAGAAGTGGTTATAAAGGGCCTTAAGCTTAAAATACTAGTTAAAAGTGCAGTTATTATATATATAATCAATCCATAATATATCTTTATAGTTAAGGTAATTAATATTAACTGTAAGTGTTACAGTTATAAAGTATAAAATGGGGGAAGTGGCGCCTTATTTTTTCTCTTCTTCCACTTACCTCCATATATATTATTTCTCCTAAACCTTTTTCTAAAACTCAGGTAATAATAACCCAACTTATTCTTCTATAAAGTAGCTTTCCTTAATAAGTCAGTACTTAAGTTAATTAGTAAAGCGAACTCTGTTACAGAGTTATAACCTAATTTCCACTACTCTGTTTTTAAACATTACAGTAAGACCTTTAACTTATAAGTCCTCCACTTTATCCACCAGCTCTTAATATTTCTCCTTCAGCTCCTAAACCCTCCGTTAATATACTTACTTTATACCTTCTTAAAAGACCTTTAAGGTACTAATTTAAAGCACACTAGCTTTAATATAAGGCAGCTATCTAAGCTGTCCTTCTTCCAGGGAGGTAAGGGTGTTAATCTACTTAACGTATTTAAAGTGTTTAAGAGTCTTAAGGGGTATTATTAAGAAGAACTTCTATTTCTCTAGTTTAATTCTTTCAGCTTATTCTCTTTCACCTTCTAAAGCCTACTTTACCGTTTAGGTAGCCTAAAGGGCTAGTTCTTCAACTCCCTTTACCATTTTAGTGATTTCTAAGTTAAGGTCCTTTTTAGATTTCCTTAATTCCTAAGCTTATAAGGTAAGGTTCTTAAGGCTTATAACAGCTAATTAGAACATCTCTTCCTAAAGTTAGTCTTCTGTAACCTGTACCTTTAATGGTTTTAAGTTTCCACCTTAAAGTTAATCTTTTACAACCTACACCTCTATAGCTAACTCTTTTAAAACACCCTTAAAGACTAAGTACACTACGTCCTGGGGTTTTTTCTCTTCTTCTTTATCTTCTAAGTTACACTTATTTATTTAAGTGTAATCTTCTTCATTACTTACTATCCTAATATAAACGTCTCTTAAGTTAAACTTAACGTGCTTTCCTCCTTCTAAAACGGGTTTTTAACTAACCTGTTTTAATAATAAGCATTACTATACTATATATCCTTTTTTATCACAGTTAAAGCATTAAACCTGTAACAGGTCCTTAAGCTGCTTTTACTGCTGTTACTATTAAGGCTTATCACAGTTAAGTCGATTCTAACAGTTTACTATACTAATATCTATAAGCTTAAGGTGGTAACCTGTCGCGGTCGACTAGTTCCCCTTCTTTAGTTTACTTAGCTAGTAAGGGGTTTATTCCTTCTAATAGTTCTTCTAATAATAATAATTATAATACTAGTTATTAACTTTAATAGCTATCTTAACTAGCTCCTAAAGGTAATCTGGTCGGTCTTTTTAATAAAGGTCTTTAATAACGTACTCTTTTAAACCACTTTAAAACAGTATTACTAAGGCTTCTTAACCGAGTTTAATCTTTACTACTTCCAGTTTAAAGCGTGTGGAGAACTTAAGTACTAAAGACGTTTACCTTAGGGTTATAAGGTGCTATTTAGCCTGCCTGGGGGTGTTTAGTTCTTTAAACTTAATCTAGAGTTAATTAATAAAAATGTTAAAATCGTCAAATAGGGCCTAAGTCTTAAGGGCTTCCTTTTATACTTTATTTACAGAGAGGTTATTAATTATCTTTACATAAGGTTTATACCAGTAAACAGTTACTTTATCTAATAAAGCTTTAATAAACCTAACCTTTCCTTCCTCCTTAAAGAATTATTTATCATAATAGGTAACATAACTTTAAAGCTAAGTTATTTAGGACTCTAACTACGTAAAGTCTTCCTTAAAATGTAATAGTAGGGGGAGCTTTACTCGTTTCTTCTATAAGCCCTTAAAATTATTATTTTCTAGCTTAATAATGTTAAGTTAGGCCTAAAGTTTCTTAATAAGACTGATATGGCTTTTAATATCTTTAGGGAAGGCTTCGTTAAGTTCCTTAACCAGTCCCTGCTAGTTAAGGTTTAAGTCTTTAAAGTGTACCGCCAGCTTATTAATAATAAGGAGTTAAGGTTAAGCTTACACCTCCTTAATCTCCTTACCTTTTCTAAAAGTTAATATATTAGTAGTAGGAGGGAGGTAATATCTGGGAGTTTAACAAACAGTATTTAGAACTGTAACGCTAATATCGTATTATAACCTACACTTAACACAGGCCTTAAGAGGACTGGTGCAGGTTAAAACAGAACGTATAGCAGGACGCTAACAGGTAAGGGGTGTTTTAAAGACAGCTTATTAAGCTAGCACTCTTAAACAGGAGGTTTAATGTCATTGTAGGTCGTTATTACTATAATGTATAAAGGTAAGTTTAAATAATAAGATATAAATAAATAATTAAATATTAGTGTAAGGAATTAGAGTCTCTTACGGTAGTTATAGGTATAATTATAACTATCTATACTAACTAACTGGGAGGTACTTTATACCTTGCTTATAGTGTTGTAAGTGCTTGTTATGTGAGCATTTTACACCACGCGAGCGTTCTGCTTGTGAGGTTTCTCCTGCTCGTGATACGAGCACTCAGCATGCCGCGAGCAGCACCTTATTAGTTATAGGGGCTTTAGGTCTTTACACCCCTGGCCCAGTGCGCTCGGACAGTGTACACCATCTTCCTACACTGTTCCCTTTACAGGGGATTCGTCAGGCTGCCCCGGCCCAAGTGACGGCCTGCAGGGTCGTCACATATTTATGTTAAGATAGTAAGTAATAAAGAGGATTGTATTTAAATAGATAAGTGTAACCTAGGAGACGAGGAAAAAGAGGAAAAACCTTAAGATATAATACACTTAATCCTTAAGGGTGTCTTAGAAGAGTTAGCTATAGAGGTGTAAGCTGTAAAAGACTAACTTTAAAGTAGAAACTTAAAACCATTAAAGGTGTAAGTTATAAAAGATTAACTTTAGGAAAAGATGTTTTAATTAGCTGTTACAGGCCTTAAAAACCTTACCTTGTAAGCCTAGGAATTAAGGAAGTCTAGGAAGGACCTTAACTTAGAAATTACTAAGATGGTAAAAAGAGTTGAAAAATTAGCCCTCTAGGCTACCTAAACGGTAAAGTAAGCTTTAAAAGGTAAAAAAGAGCAGGTTAAAAGAATTAAACGGGAGAAATGGAAGTTCTTTTTAACAGTACCCCTTAAAACTCTTAAACATTTTAAGCACGTTAAGTGGATTAGTACCCTTACCTCCCTAAAAGAAGGGCAGCTTAGATAACTACCTTACATTAAGGATAGTGTGCTTCGGACCGGTACTTTAAAGGTCCCTTAAGAAGGTATAAAGTAAGTATACTAACGGAGGGTTTAAAAGCTAAAGGAGAAATATTAAGAGCTAGTAGATAAAGTAGAGGACTTATAAGTTAAGGGTTTTATTATAACGTTTAAAGATAGAGTAATGGAAATTAAGTTATAACTTTATAATAAAGTTCGTTTCACTAATTAACTTAAGTATTAACTTATTAAAAAAGGCCACTTTATAGAAAAATAAACTAAGTTACTGTTACCTAAGTTTTAAGAAGAGGTTTAAGAGAAATAACGTACATGGAGGTAAGTGGAAGAAGAAAAAGAATAACGTGTTACTTCCCCTATTCTATACTTTATAATTATAACACCTGTAGTTAATATTAACTACCCTAGTTACAGAGATATACTATAAATTAATTACATGTACGATAATTACGCTTTTAACTGGTATTATAAGCTTAAGGCCCTTTATAACCACTTCTTAAGTATATAAAGATAAGATTACACTGTTATAAGGGTAAAGTTGGAACCAGCTTATTACCAGGTCTCCTACTCTCTAATAAGGGAGTCTAGTAATAAGTGGAAGGTTACTGTAGTTAATTAAGCTCCCGCCACGTGTTAGTAAGGAGGAGTGTTTAATAATTATTTAATTATAACGTGTTTACTATATCTTAATAGAAAAGCTAGAGAGTAGCAGAAACGGGAGGATTATTAATGGATTTAAGAGTAAAAGGATATTACTGTAATTTAAACTTGTAAAGTATATTATTAACTTATTAAGGACTTTAGGAATATTATACTATTTAAAGTTAACTAAACACTAAAGTGTAAAAACTTAAAAAAGGTTAACTGTTAGGTTTATTAAAGTTACCTGTTTTTCTAAAAGGAATTAGGAAAAGGCTATAGGCCCTTTAAAAGGGCTGGAAATTAATAATTTATTAATTAATAAAAACCTTAAGAAGAAGGAGAGGTATTTAAAATTTAGGCTGGATAAGACTTTAAAGATAAATAATTATTATAACTTAGATGTTAAAGGAGTATAAGTATTATTCTGTTAATGTTAACTTAATAAATGGAAAAGGGAGGTTATTTAGGGTAAAAATAGTAATTAATAATGGGAGTGCTTTTAACCTAATGCACCCCTTATTAGTTAACTGAAGGAAACTCTTTAATAAAGAGTATAAAAAGGCTATTCCTATTTAGAATAGAGAAGGAGGCCTGTATTAGTATAAAACGGCAAAGTTACCTATTACTCACCACTTTTAATTAAAGTGGACGGGGACGAATAATAAGTGGATTTTAACGTTACACTAGTTATAGGATATAATATAATCTTAGGTTTACCCTGGCTGGAAAAGTATAACCTTATAATTAATTAAAGAAGTAGCTACCTTACTTTTAATAAGTCTCTTAACTGTAATTACTATTTAAAGAAAGTTAAAAAGGTATTAAACTGTTTTAAAGATATATAAAATATTTAAAAGTACACTAAACCCTTAGAACTAAATACAGTTTAAGTTAGGTTTATTAAGATAGTTAAAGGATTAAAAGGTCTACCGTATTACTTAAATAACGATTTAAAAGGTAGAAAGAAGTTAGAAGTTAATTTATAAATAAGTAAAGAAGTTAACTTATTTAAGGTATTAGTAGAGTATAGGAAGTTTACCCTGTTTTGAAAAAAGATACTGTAATTACTAGATTATGGATTATAGGACTATAAAATTAAGTTAAAGCTAGGAGCGAAGCTTTATAGCTTTTAACCCTATTACTTAAACCCTTAATAAGTTAAGGCCTTAAGGGAGTATATTAATAAGAACTTGAAAAATGGGTTTATTATAAAGTCCCAGTCCCTAGTAGGATACTTAATGCTATTCGTCTTAAAGAAGGGAGACGGTAAGTTACATATGGTTATTAATTACTAAACGTTAAATGAAGATATAATTAAGAACTATTACTTATTATTACTTATTATAAAAATGTAAGAACGGATTATTAAAGTAAATTAGTTCTCTAACCTTAATTTCCTTATAAGGTTTAACTATATTAGAGTAAAGGAAGAGGATAAGTATAAAACGGCTTTTTAGACTTATAACAGGTATTACCAGTACTATATTATATTAATGGGATTAATAAACGCCTTTACGACCTTTTAAGGCCTTATTAACAGTGTTCTCCACCCCTTCCTTAATAAATTTATCTTTATATATTTAAACGACGTTCTAATCTATTCCGAAACTTTAAAAAAATATTAAAAGTATATATAACAGGTTTTAACAGCTTTTAAAAAAGCGAAGCTAATAATAAACTTGGAAAAAAGCTATTTCCATATTTAGGAACTAAACTATTTAAGGTTTAAGGTAACCCCTAGAAAGCTTAAAATGTAACTGGAGAAGACAGAGGTAATTAGAGATTAACTTATTTTAAAGAACTAAAAAGAGTTATAAGCCTTTATCAGTTTTATAAACTTTTACTACTGTTTTATTAAGTATTTTATAAAATTTATAAGATTACTTTATAAACTTATAGGTAAAGGAAAGCCGTTTAAGTAAACTAATAGATAATAGAAGGTGTTTAAAGACCTTAAACACACCTTTATTATAACACTAGTCTTAGCCCTCCCTGATTTCTTAAAACCTTTCTAAATCGAAACAGACTCCTTAAAGTTTATAATTAGTGGAGAACTTAGCTAAATCTAGGATAACGGGAAACGTTACCTAGTTACCTTCTTATTAAAAGGAATTTACAGGCTAGCCCTATAATATCTAATCTATAATAAGGAACTAATAGTAATTATTTAATACTTTATTAAATAAGCACTGTATTTAAATAGTACAGAAGAACTAATCTAGGTCTTTTTAAACTATAATAACCTTTAATACTTCTTAATAAAGGAACTTAATCCATAGTAAACATAGTAAGTAGAGTTAATAGCCCTGTTCTACTTTTAAATTCACTATATTAAAGGAAAAGATAATAGGTAAGCTAATACTTTTAATTAGAGACAGGACTATAAGGATGCTAATCTAGTCTTAATTCCTGTTATTATATTTAATAAAGTTAAGAACAGCACGTTAAAACACACACCTTAAGTGTTAGATAATTAAATACCAGAATAAATTATTAACGTCTATATAAACTTATAAATAAAGTATAATATCTATTAATAATAGTAAGACTTTTAAGTAAAAAGGTTAATAGAAGGAACCTGTAAGTATAAATGCCCTTTAGGAGACTTCTTAAGGTATATATAAGACTGTGGTAAAGAGTGCCTAAAATATCTAAATTATAATAAAACTGGTTATCAGCTGGAATAACTATTAAAAGGTGTAAACGGTATGTTTAAACTAAAAGTAAGGTTTTAATATTAAGAGAAACCGTACGTTTACAACCTAAATAAACGAAAAAAGTACGTCTAGCAGGTTTATAAGTCTTAACTTAAAGGACATATAAGCTAAGCTAAAACTCTTATATAAGCCTAATAAGTGTACGTCTTTTTAGGAATAAAGAAATTAGTTAAGGAAGTGGTTAATAATTATAACATCTGCTACTAAAAGTAAAATTGGCGTTATAAGCCTTATAGGCTTCTTAAACCACTCTTTATACCATAGGCGTTATAAAGTTTAATCTCACTTAACTTTATTATTAGGATCTTAAAGTCTAAAGACCCTGTTATAAGAGTTACTTATAATTAAATCTTTATAATAATTAACAGATTAATAAAATAAGCTTATTTCCTACTAACCTTAAAGGATATAACAGTGGAATAACTTACTTATATCTTTAAGAAAAAAGTAGTTTTATAACACCTTTAGCTGGATAATATTATTACAGATTAAGATAAGCTAATTATGTTAAAGTTTTAATAAAGACTAATGTAAAGAATAGGTGTAAAAAGTAAACTTTTAATAACATTCTACTTATAGATAGACAGTTAAACGGAGTAAGTTAACTAGATACTTATAACATATCTTTAAACTTATATTAACTTTAAATAAGATAATTAACTTAAGCTGTTACTAATAATACAGATAGCTTATAATATAATATTAGTTAAGTTAATAAGTATATTACTATTCTTTACTAATTACAGTAAGGAGCCTAAACTCCATTAAGGCCCGCTTACCAGTGCCCCTTAAGCCACAGTCTACGCAGATTAAATATAGGAACTATATAACCACTTATAAGCTAAACTTAAGTTCACATACGAATAAATGAAGAAGTTTGCTAATAAACACTAAATTAAGTAATTAGTGTTTAAAAAAGGACTTTATTATAATAGTGAATAAGTTAAGGGACTAACTTTTTAGGAGGGGGATTACGTTTACCTTTTTTCATAAAACCTGTATTTAAAACAACCTAATAAAAAGCTTAACTTTAAAAGGTACAGACTGTTCTAAATTAAGAAAAAGGTCACCACCTCTAATTACAAACTAGACTTACCCACTAGTATAAAGGTGCGGATTAAGGTTTTTCATATCTCACTTCTAAAACCTGCCTTAAAAGGAGTTCCTTTAGAAAAGAAGATTAAGATTAACACTAATAAGGATAAATATAACGTTAAGGAAGTTATAGATTTATAAAAGGGAAAGAACACGTTTAAATATTTTATTAAGTGGTTAAACTATAGCCCTAAAAGTAATTTATAAGAACTAGTTAAAAATCTTAAATACCTAGACCTAATTACGGAGTTTTACTAAAAGAATCTAAACTAATTAAAACTAACGATAAAAACTAGAAATAAGATAAAATCTAACATTTAAATTATTATATTAAAAAGTAAGACCACCGTGGGATTTAAAGCTTAAAAAGTGGTAAGAAACTCCTTAATAGGTATGGAAAGACATTTATCAGAACCCTTAACTAGGGTTAAAAGGACCTTAAACCTAATAAGGAAGCTAGGCCTCTAGAGCTCTTAGTAAACTCCACATAAGAATAAGTATTATTAAGAAAAAGAAGTTAGTAAAGAAAAATAAAAAAAAAGTCAAATTAAACTCTCTAGCCTTAAAGGGTGAGAGTTTAAAATAACAGAAGACCCTTATAGGACTTAAACCTATAAACCCCTATTAAAAGAATTATAAACTAAGTTAGGAAAAGGTTATTAGCTAAAAAGACCCCCTAGAGAAAAAACTGGCAGGTATCCCTGCTAAAAAACCTCCCTAATTAAAAGACTTACTAGCTTTAAGAGGAGCAGCTAAATAAGCCTCCTCCTACTCCTAGAAATAAAGGACCTTTACCTCTTATTTAAATATAGAAAAAGCTTACTCTTCCGTCCTGTAGCGCTGGACTTTAATCTAGTTAAAACAGGTAACAGCTTTGCAGAGCTTTTAAGTTTTTAACTCTAGGTTTTATATAATAGTGTTATGTTTGGTGTTAAGACGGCGTTTCTTAAAAAAGAGCCGTTAAAGGAAAGCGTTATTATAATTAAACACGTTATATAAAAACAAAGCCCTTATTAATAAACATTTAAAGTAATTGTTTAATTATATAGTAATAAGATAAGAAAGTGATTTTAAAGAATAACGATTATAAGGTAACATTTGTAATCTAAAAGTTAAAATAAAGTCTGTAAGGTTACAGTGATAAGAGGTGCTGTTTTTTAAAATGCGTTTTTATATACGGTTAACAGGTATAGTTACGTTAAGAAGGAAGGAACGCTTTTACTAGGATTCTTTATAGGAAAAGAATGTTAAAGAGGGGGAATTATGTAACGACCTTACAGGTTATTACTTAGGCTGGAGTAGCCCGACAGATCCCCTGTATAAGGAATAGTGTAGGAAGACAATATATACAGTATTACATATTAGGCTAGGGGTGTAAAGACCTAAAGCCCTTATGATTAACTAGTAGCTGCTTAATTTTAGTAAAGGTGCTTACCTATTAAGCATTTATAAGACCTTTAAGTAAGAGGTGTTTAGTAACAGGTTACTTAGTTCCTTATTAAGTAACGGGTTATTAAGTAAGGTATAAGGTACCTTTAGCTAGTTAGTATAAATAGTTATAGTTATGCCCACAACCACTGTAAGGGACTCTGGTTCCTCACGCTAGTATTTAATTATTCATTTATATCCTACTGTTCAGACTCACCTTTATGTATTATAGTGATAGCGACCTACAGTGACATTAAACCCCCATCTAGGAGTGCTAGCTTAATAAGCCGTCTTCGGAACGCCCCTTACCTGTTAGTGTCTTGCCATACGTTCTATCTTAACCTGCGCCAGTCCTCTTAAGGCCTGTGTCGGGTGCAGGTTGTAATAACTTATCGAGAGCTAAGTTCCTTTATTAAGAAGTACTAGAAGTTATTATAGTTTAAAAAAACTTAGACTAGTTCTTCTATACCGCTTAGATACAGTACCTACTTAATAAAGTATTAAATGATTACTATTAGTTCTTTATTATAAATTAAGTATTGTAAGGTAGGGTTATAGATCCCTTTTAATAAAAAGGTAACTAGGTAATTTTTTCTATTGTCCTGGACTTAGTTAAGTTCTTTACTAATTGCGAATTCCGAAGAGTCTATCTCGACTTGGAATAGTTTTAAAAAATCAAGGAAGGTTAGGACTGGTACTGTAACGAAGGTGTATTTAAGTTCTTTAAACGCCTTTTACTATTTACGCCTTTTACTATTTATTAGTTCACATAAACAGCTTACCCTTTCCTGTAAGCTTATATAGTAATTTTACAATTTTTATAAAGTACTTACTAAAATATTAATAGAAATTTGTAAAGCTAATAAAAGCTTATAATTCTTTCTAAATCTTTAGAGTAAGCTAATCTCTAATTATTACCGTCTTCTCAAATTACATCTTAAGCTTTTTAGGGATTACTTTAAACTTTAAATAGTTTAATTCCTAAACGTGGAAGTAGCTTTTTTTTAAGTTTACTATTAACTTCGCTTTTTCGAGAGCTATTAGAACCTGTCGTATATGCTTTTAGTGTTCTTCTAAAGTTTCGGAATAGATTAGAACATCATTTAAATATATAAAGATAAACTTATTAAGGAAGGGGTAAAGAACACTGTCGATAAGGCTTTAGAAAGTTATAAAGATGTTTATTAATCTTATAAGCATAACTTAATACTAGTAATTCCCGTTACGAGTTTAAAAAGCTATCTTATGTTTATCCTCTTCCTTTACTCTAACGTAGTTAGATCTTATAGGGAAGTTAAGGCTGGAAAACTATTACGCTTTAATAATCTGTTCTTACATTTCTGTAATAAGTAGTAATAAGTAACGATTTTTAATCGTATCCTTATTTAACGTTCGGTAATTAACGACTATACGAAGCTTACTATCTCCCTTCCTTAGGACAAACAGTATTGAGTACCTTACTGGGGACTGGGATTTTACAATAAATCCGTTTTTTTAAATTTTCTTCTATATACTCTTATAAGGCCTTAACCTGCTAGGGGTTTAAGTAGTAAGGTTAAGGGCTGCAAAGCTTTACTCTTAGCTTAAGGTTAATTTTATAGTCTTATAGTCCGTAATCTAGCAGTTACAGTATCTTTTTTCGAAACAGGGTAAACTTCTTATATTCTACAGATACTTTGGATAAGTTAACTTTTTCACTTACCTGTAGATTAGCTTCTTACCTTTTTCTACCTTTTAAATCGTCATTTAAGCTATAAAGTAAGCTCTCTAGCCCTTTAACTAACTTAGTAAACTTAACTTAAACCGTGTTTAGTTTTAAGGGCTTAGTGCATTTCTAAGTGCTTCGTGCATCTTTAAAGCAGTTTAAGGCTCTTCAAGTCCTTCCTAAATAGTAATTACAGTTAAGGGACTTACCAAAAGTAAAGTAGCTACTTTTCTAATTAATTATAAGATTATACTTCTCTAGTTAAAGTAAACTTAAAATTATATTATATCTTAAGATTAGTATAATGTTAAAGTTCACTTTTTATTCGTCCCCGTCTACTTTAATTAAGAATAGTAAGTAGTATATAACTTTTCCGTTATTATATTGTGTTAAACTTCAGGATCCCACAAGTCTTTAGTTGTTAGAAGCGCGGCACTCTGGATTCTGTAGAATTGAAAGGGTTGCAACTCGTTATTCTATTGCTTCTTAGCTCTCTAGCTCTGCCAGAGAGCTTTCCTTATAGTTATAAATAGTAGTAAGCTATGTAGCAAAGCCACGTGGCTGTCTGTGGCAATGGTTACAAATCTATGGTTCTGGTGGTTTCCAGGCTCTTCTGACAGTTCTGGCTTCTGGCTAGAACCCCCTTCTTTCTGACATGTAGCCTATAGGATTATTAGGCCTATTAGGCCTGTAAGGCCCTATAAGCCTCCAGCTTGTAACAGGGTTACGTGGATTACATTAAAGGGTATACACTATCGTAGTGGTCCGTGTACTGCTTATAACCCTCTAAGCTAGAAGCCTAGAGGGCCTGTAAGGCCTTATAATTGCGTATAGTTTAATAAAAGCAACCCGTGTTTAGTTTAAGATATATAACTTAATATGGAATAATAACTCCTACCTAGCCACAGGTCTTATTTACTGGATATTTATTAATACACCCCCTTTTTTATATTTAAATCTCTAGGATTACTACATACACCTTTTGAGAAACTACTTAGCGTTAAGAAAGGTACTAAATATTAGTAAAAATACCTCTTTGCTAAGCTTAATACTATAAGGTATTAACGAGGATATTATCTTCTTAAAGCTAATCTTGATAAATGGCGACACTGTCCTCAGCAGGAACATCTATTAGCTGTCGCCCAAGACGTAAGACGTGCTTAACTGGGACCGATTTAACTTACGGTACATACCCGCGAGCAAGTACACCGATCTCACAGGGCTTAATACACTTCCGTCCACGAGGGTGGAGGTTACAGTGGAGGGTGATATCGGGAAAGGGGAAGCAACCGTCAGGTTGGAAATTTTGTCTAGCGCCCCGGCGGTTTTCATCAGTGTGAGTTTGGTCGATTCCGGCGGGAAAGCGGTGCTCCCGCTGATTTGTCCTGATAATTATGTTATGCTGTGGAAGGAGCTGGCGGTGACGGTGAAACCATTGGAGGGCGCTGTCGGGACGCCTGCAGTGGTCCGGATTTCGGGGAGGAATGTTGAACAGGTGAGTTTCTTACCCATTGTGAAGATGGTGTTCAAGATAACTGACCCCTGCCGAAGGGTAGTGCTGATGTCCCGAAGAGCTCGGGATCAGGACCGAAACTACGACCATGGTGTACTGATGCCTTGTCGGAACGCTGGGGCATAGTTGTGGTGTTTGCTACCACTTTGGTGATGTTTCCTTAGCCTAGCTTGCTTAGATCGCACACGTCATTGCTCAAACCGCTTCACACCAACCTACCGATACCAATACGCATCCCCCGTCCGACCCAAAGACGCTCAGTTATACCGACAGTTACACTCGCACCACGAGTAGCCCCCAGCATTGGTATAGCACTGCGTTCGGTCAACCGCCGTCAGCAAATCTGACACAAAATCCCACCCCTGATCGCAGCTAGACGGTTGATGGACTTATATATGAACCATCACAGTAGAGGTACCCATTGCAGCCAGCGCTCTTGCAGCAAGAAGTCACACAGTCTATGGTATCGCGTCAGATCTCAGATTCTCCGGTGGCAGATAGACGAAGACGATGGAATTGGTAGTACATACTGACGTTGCAACCTCTTCGTCCTGTTAATGAAGAAGTTAGTGGCCCATGCGTGGCTCATTATCAGGTCCGAGGCACTTACAAAAGTCGCACGCTCAGGAACCTCAGGCTCTGGTACCAGTTCGGGCAGAGCCGAAGCAAGGCCTGCAGGGAGGGCTATGATGGCAAAGGAACGCATTTTGGGTGGATGTCTTGATCAGGGATAGTAGATCCTGAGGGGTCGAGGGGGAGACGTGAATGGGCGAAGTGGTACTTATACCATCTTATGCCCTCACCCACTATGGGAATTGCAACATTTGCCGGGTCTCTTGCTTGCAGTGGTTTCAAAGCTAGCCGACCTTCACCACCCCCTCTGGACCACAATGCTACATAGCGAATGATAACGCAGTCATCGATTGAGGCGTTTACAGCATCCAAATGTCTGAAAATGGTAGTGTGGTTGCGTTCTGGCCTCGCTAACGATGTATTGCAATCCGTCACCGGTCTACAATCACCCCGAGTTTATTCCCGTTGCCAGACGATACAATGCTTGACAAAGAACTTTCACAAAGGGCTTCCCCGCATCCAAACTTAAACCTGGTGGTTGGTGTATGTTCAATATGGTGGGGAGAATATTTGCGAACGTTGAAGGTGATACGTTGTATTCTGAATAGGTACATTCAACTTGAATGAAGGAGATTTTACGAAAGTGTGTGGGTATCGAAATTGACCTTGGTGCTTTAAATGGCAATGATCTACAGTCGAATGTACAACTCCATCAGCAATGAAGTACGGGCTCCTCAAGGAATACTAAACAACCCCAAATATTGGCTACCTGTTAAACTGTTTGAACTGTTTGGGATATAGAGCTTCTGCACAGTGCCGTTCTCGCCTGGCTATTTCCGTCGTGTAAAGAACCCTTGCGGACTGACCGTAGTCAATCCCAAGCATTCCTCGGCATTTTCTTCTCGCCCAAACTACCACAACATCCAAACGCACAGCTTGGCAAACTCGACCTCTTCGAAAGGATTATCCTCAAGCTCAGGCTTCAGCTTCGCGCGCAGTATGAGCGCCTCCTTCTTGCAAGCCTCGCTGGATGGGATCATACCCCTCTCCCGGTGAATGACGGAAAGTTTGTAAAGGGCTCGAGCGCGCTGTCCCTCGCCTTCGACAAACGTTTCGGAAATACCGAGAATCTCCTCAAGGAGTTGCCTAGGTAGGAAGGTATAGCAAGGTCAGCAACCATTTTCCATTCTCATTGAGAAGAAAAGAAACCGAGGAATTGGTGGCGGCAAGTGACAACCGCAGCAACTTACACTGCTGAACTCATATGTTCCGTCATCGAGCAGCATGGACGCCACATCATATTGCGAATCGCACGTCTTGAGCCGATTTCCGAGAAGCGTACGGCGAAACGCCAGCGCCTTGGATGCCAACCTCAGTGCCTCGGTCGACCTTCCCTGTGCACGACGGATCCGAGACAGCAAGACCATGTCTCCTGAGAACCGGGGGTTGCCAGTCTTGAGAAAAGTCTCGTCGGTAAAGTCCTTGAGCGAAGGACATCGCGCCAGCATCTCCTCGGCTTCGTCGGGCCGGCCGAGGCGCAGCAGGAGACTCGACATGTTGCTGTAAGAGTTGCCAATCCGGTCGCTGTTGGCTTTGAGTCTGAGGGCGATGGCCTCCTCGTGTGCTGCGTAGGCGAGCTGTAGCTCGTTCATCTCGGTGTAAGCCAGTGCGATATTGTTTAGGCTGTAGGCAATGAAGGGGTCCTCGGGCCCGAGGCAAGCTTTACGGATCTCCAGGGCTTTTTGGAACGGCACCAGGGCGCGCTCGCTTTCGGTTAGGTCAAGATCAAGGAGCCCGCCGAGGTCGATGCCACTGGCGTAGGCGAGTGTTGTGGTGTCCTCAAACATGGAAATCGCTTGGTTGACCATGCGTCTGGCAACAAGATACATCTCGCGCTCGTATAGGTACCTTGAGGATTGAGTAACGAACGTTGTCAGTAACCATATCCGCTGTCAATGGCTTGATTGTTGACCCTACCAGCTGCACCGAAGGAGGAGATTGGCGTATTTTTGCTTGTCTCCTGCCATAACATTGTTCTTGGGCTGGTCGAAGAGCTCGACGAGACGATTGACGTGTGGAAGGCATTTCTCGCACCGTGTCCATGCCGAAACTTGATGGCCAATGTCGACTTTGGAGTGGTCAGGGAAGCCCCAGCACAACATGTGCACCACGGTGTCAAACATCTTGATACTGTCAGCCTCGCTCATTCGCTTTCTGGCTGCGGACTGCACTAGACGGTGGATGGTCAGGACGGCGGTTTCCCCGGTACGGTTTACCAGCGCAGCCCGCAGTAGCTCCTCAGAAGCATCGCCAAGGCTAGAGGAGAAATTAACGTCGGTCAGCAAGAACCTCGTCAAAGTTCTTAGGGGGGGGGGGGGGGGGGGGCAAAACCTT
>Ga0247760_1000047_pt1 | contig 103936 bp, 117 predicted proteins | sample UWRJL171409R4_FD_179936 | JGI IMG/M metagenome (GOLD analysis project Ga0247760, IMG submission 179936) | Plant litter microbial communities from Arlington Agricultural Research Station in Wisconsin, United States - UWRJ-L171-409R-4 | ecosystem: Environmental > Terrestrial > Plant litter >...
CACCTCCCCCTCCCCCAACCCCCCCGCCCCCGCCGCAAGCGCCGCATTCCCCGTCCTCCCTCCCCCGCCCTGCACCAACCCCGCCGCAACCGCCTGATCGATCCTCCTCCCGCGCATATCCACCACCACCACAAACTTCACGCCCGTATTCGTCTCAAAGCCATAGCTCGCCAGCCGCTCGTCAATCGCATGCAGCAGGCCGTAGTCGCCGGTGAGTCCCACAGCATTCAGAGCGTTTTGGCGGGCGCGCAGCTCAAACACGTCGAGGGTGGAGGAGAGGAGGAGGGAGAACTGCAGGGGGGTTCGGAGGGGGTCGAGAGAGTTGGATGCGGGATCGTAGGAGGGGAAGATGGAGATGTGGAGGGGGTTGTTCTGCGAGGAGAAAGGGGGAGGTTAGTTAGTGGTCTTGGTAGGTAGGGAGGGAAGAAGGGGAAGGGGGAGGGAGGTTACGTTTCGGCCGATTATGCCTAGGCAGGCTATTGAGGGGATTGCGATTGCCATCAATGGAGATGTGGCGGTGGTAATGGTCTGGCTTAGGAGGTAGAGGAGGTTTGGCTGGAGGTTGGTGGTTGGTGGTTTGCGCCGTTGAAGGTGCCGTTGGAGGGCTTGAGCTGTCGTGCAACGACGGGCAAGCTAAAATGTGGGGGTGCTTGGGACCCCTGATCTGCACGGAGAGGGGCAGCTACGGAGCTCAGGGACATGCAGATAATTGAATGAAATGGTAGTTTTCAACAATGAACCAGTTCATTGATCAGAGGTAGTCAGCACAGTCAGTGGATTAAGCATATACATAGAATACATAGTCTTGACACGCCGCTCGCTCGCGCTGCTACAGATGCCTCGCCCATAATTTCATCAACACCCCTGTCTGTCTCTGTAAGGATAGGTCTCCGGTAAGGATGCGTCTTGTCGCCCATAATATAAAATCACTGCTCTTCCCCCTCTCCGTCCTCTTCTATCAAAGACTCAGTTTCTTCTAAACCCCTCAGGACTTCCTCGATTTCACTTGGATCCGTGACCGCCCAAACTCCGCCGCCCTTGACGGTATCCTTGCCTCTCATCCCTACCTCCTTTCCGACCAAGTTGCGCCCAACCTTGCCAGGGCCGATGCCGACCCACCTCCTCACTTTCTCTTCTTGATCAAGATACTTTATACTATCCCACCATCGTACCGTCTCGAGACATCCTCTCGCGACGAGATCCTTCAAGTCCGCCTGGCTTTCAAATGGTCGCGCGCTGATATTGCTGATACACGGTATCGTGCCCGGGAACGTGACGATATCCTCGCTCTCGTGCCCTTTTACGCGGCTCTTGCCCGCAAGTATGTGTTGCATGACCGACACAGCCGGCTTCATGATGGGGCTGTGGAATGGGCTGTCGCTCTTCAGTCGCACCGCCCTAGGGTCATGGCCGAGAAACTGCCGGACGTGCTCGACGAGGGTTTTTATCCGCTCGATGTTGCCGCTTAGTACGATCTGGTTCTTGCTGTTGATATTGGCAATGAGTACCTGCTCGATTGGCGACCGATCCTCAGCGCTCTCTGATTTTGATCCTGCGCTGCTGTAGCCAACGAACTCGTGGATGGCTTCGATCAGCTGCTGTAGGTACTCGGGCTCCGTAACGATCGCCACCATCCCGTACTCGCCTCCATACTCCTCTTCAGCCCGCTTTGTAGCCGCAGCCATGGCCTCCGCACGCTTCTGCACCATGTGCAAGCTGTCCTCGAACGCAATGTACCCACCGGAAACTAAGGCTGCGAACTCCCCGAGCGAATGGCCCAGAGTGTAATCTATCCTCTCCGAGACCTTGAAGCCGAACTCCTTCTCGAGGATCCGCAAGATCAGGATCGATGTCGCCATAATGGCTGGTTGCGCATGCACCGTCAGGTTGAGAACCTTGTTGGGCCCCTCCTGGATGACATCCGAAAGCTTGTACCCCACAATGTCGTCAATCTCCTGGACGATGGCCGATGCCGTTGTCGGGAACGCCTCGAGCCATGGCGTTAGCATGCCGACCTTATGGACGCCTTGCCCTGTAACCCCAATGCGAACGTAAGTCACGCGCGTTCAATACGAGAGCAGCAGGAGAGCCACGGACCTGGGAAGAATATGGCCGTCCGCGGACGCGTAACTTGCCCCGTCGACACATTGCGGAGCTGTTCTGCAAACGGCCGTCGTGGTCTGAGTATCCTCCACCCGGGGCAGCGGGCGAGTGTTGTCGCGAGCTGCGCGCTGTTGCGGGATGCGCGCATCGAAGGCATATTCGGTTGTACAGATCTGTAGCTGTTTCTCTCTCCAGCGGCCAGCTACTGCGCAGCTGAGCCGGTCAGTGAGGCCCCTTCATGGGCTCTATTCGAGTGGTAGTTTTTGCTGGGAATACGCGGCTTGAGTGTCCGGCTGTTTGTACCCGAGGTGGAATTGAGCAATGGAGACAGTCAGTCGGACGGATTAAAGCGGGCGGGGTTTGGGGTCGACAGGGGTCGCGTTAGCACAGTGCAGCAGGGGCGGCGCACCCTGGAGAAGCGGCGTTTTTAGCGGAGGTGGGGCAGACCGCCGTCTCGGGAACGCAGCAGTAGCCACGAGCAAGCCCGACTCCGACTGCAAGCGCAAATCCCGAACCGGCATCAACCTCACCTAACCGGCAACCAAAGTCTTCACCCGCTCACAACAATCTCACAACCAACAAATCCCCTTCATATAACTTGAAAGGGAAACAACAAAACCCAGATACCCATACCCCACTCCAGAGAAAGACATTCTCACATCTCAAAAAGCGCCCCCCAAAATTTTCACAGCCCGCAATTTTCCTCATCCGAAATCTCATCCTCCACAACATACAACCCACACAAACAGCCACACCCATCCCCCCACCAAACCAAACCCCGGGATGCCCATCACCATCATAGCACCCAAAGCGGTGCGCGACCCAGGCCACCACGCCTTCGGCGCCTCCCGCTCAGCCGACGACTCCGACTCCGACTCCAGCGTCGACGGCGACGCCCCCAAAGTCGACAATGAAGGCGACTTCGACATGTTCACCTCGGCACCCGCCGCCACCAAGCCCTCCAAATACTCCATCGTCACGCCGGGCGAGGTAATTACCTCCGACCCGCAATGGATGCGCGGCCATGGCACGTACGTCTCCGCCGCGACCGCATCCATAACCTCCTCCGTGGCCGGCACCATCACGCGGACCAACAAACTCCTTTCCGTGCGCCCCCTTCGCGCGCGGTACACGCCCGAGGTCGGCGACCTCGTGGTCGGGCGCATCGTCGAGGTGCAAGCCAAGCGGTGGCGGGTGGATGTGGGCGCGACGCAGCTCGCGTCGCTGCCGCTGAGCGCGATCAACTTGCCTGGTGGAATCCTGCGGAAGCGGACGGAGACGGACGAGCTGCAGATCCGGTCGTTCTTTGCGGAGGGGGATCTGCTGATTGCGGAGGTGCAGCAGCTTTTCCAGGACGGCGGGGCGGTGCTGCACACGCGGTCGCTGAAGTATGGAAAGCTGAGGAATGGAGTCTTCGTGGCGGTCGCAGGTATGGGTGGTGGAGGTGGGGTGGTACGCAGCAGGAGGCAGGTGTGGACGCTTGAGGCGGCGAATAACGGCGGGCAGATTGATGTGGTGTTGGGGGTGAATGGGTATGTGTGGATCAGCAAGCATGTCGAGACGCCGGAGGGGGATAAGTCGACGACGGGGATCACGAACTTGGAGGAGAGTGTCAGTGCTACGATGTACTCTAGCCAGAACGACCGGATCGGCGTGGAGACAATGCGGGAGATCGCACGGCTGCGCGGTGTTGTCACGGCGCTGGTGGAGAATGGGCTACGGGTGGATGAGGATATAGTTATGAAGGGGTACCATGAGGCGGTGGAGATGGCCATGATGAGCGGCGAGGGCCAAGAGGATATCTACCTGGGAGGAGAGAGGGGCCAGCAGTTGGCGGCGGCACTCACAGCTGTTTAGCTTCGTGACAAAGATGAAAGTAAATTAAATGGATTACCACGCTTGTGGCTGTGTACTCGTGTCAAGAGCCATAACTGATCTAGGGTCATGTTGTGAGCTGTATGATAGTTCTTCCTCCGCCTGCAAGGTCTCAGGGCTGTATGATAGTTCTCCCTCCACACACGAGATCATGAGACCTCACTCTTCCTCACTCAATATTTTTGACACCAACTAGTCCAATCTAAATTTAGATAACCACCACGCTATCATCCCCGCTAGGGATAAGGTATATATATGAATAGGATATATCGTACAATCTCGCCCATGTAATAGTTACTCGTCATCTCCTATATGAATAACAACACCACAAGGCATCAGAGACTACGCGCGACAAAAGCAACAGGGAAGCAACAATCAAGATTGCTGCCTCTGCTGGTAGTAGTAGCTGCCCGCGAGCACGAGAAGCCACCTCACAAACGCACCTTTCGCACCCTTGGCGCCCAGCCCGAGGATAAAGCCCAACCAGTAGCCCAGACCCTTCACGACCTTGCCGTTGCGGTCAAAATTGGGCTTCGGAGCCAGAAACCTAATCATGCGCAGATTTTTGAAGTCGTAGGGCATATAGCGCGCGCGGAGGACGGTATCAGCCCAGCTAGGTGTGTCGGCGATTGTGCGTGCGTGGCTGAAGGTATCGAAAGCGGCCTTACCGTGGGCAGAGCCCGTGCCACTGTCGCCGACGCCGCCGAAGGGGACGGCGTTGACGGAGCCGTGGAAGTAGGAGTCGTTGAGGGTGACGCCACCAGAGGTCATCTCGTTGACGACTATGGGGCGTTAGTATCAGCGCATCGAGCTATGGGGGTTGAAAGGGGACATACCTCTCTGGTTCTCCTTCTTGGAACCGAAGGAGTAAAGCGCGAGCGGCGTGCGGTGGACTGAGTTGGCGATGTTGAGCGCCTGGTCCAGCGAGTGGACGGGGTAGATGGCAAAGATGGGGCCGAAAGACTCCTCCACAATCATGGAATCGTCGGTCGAGTTGACCAGCACGGCGGTTGGCTCGATGTAGAGCTCCGACTCGTCCAGCGCACCACCCATGACGATCTTGCCCTTGGTCTCGTCGAGCATCTTCTTGAGGCGCTGGAAGTGCCGCTGGTTGACGATACGGCCCAGATCCGGACTTGCCTTGGCGCCATTAGGGAATGACTCTTTGTACGCCTCCTTGAGAAACTCGATAAAGTTGGGAACCAAGTCCTTGTCGATAAGAACATAGTTCTGCGAGAGGCACACCTGGCCGGCGTTCAATGTCTTGCCCCAGAGAAGTCGCTTGGCGGCCACCTTGAGGTTGGCATTTTTGGTGATGAAGGCCGGGTTCCTGCCGCCGAGCTCGAGGCAGACGGGCGTGAGGGTCTCGGCGGCCTTCTTGGCGATAATGGTGCCTACCTGCGCGCTTCCGGTGAAGAAGATCTTGTCCCACTTCTCATTCAGAAGGGCGCCCGTTTCTGGGATCCCACCGTTGACGACGGCAAAGGCGTTGGGGTCGAGGCGCTTCTGGATCATCTCCTTCAAGACCATGGCGCAGTTGGGCGTCAGCTCCGAGGGCTTGATCACGGCGGTGCACCCGGCACCGATGGCACCGACCAGCGGGCTCAGGGTCAGTTGGATGGGGTAGTTGTAGGGGCCGATGATGAGGGCGGTGCCGAGCGGCTCCTTGCGGATGCGGAAGTTCATGAGCGAGAAGATGCCGGGCACGATAGGGGCCTTGAGCTTCTCATCCTTGGCGAAGGTCTCGAGATTCTGGATCATAAACATGCAGTCGGCCTTGACCCAGTCAACCTCGGTGAGGACGGCCTCGAAGTTGGACTTGTTCAGGTCCTTCTTCAGCGCGTCCATGAGCTGCGACCGGTAGTCCTCGACGGCCCAGTACAGCTTCCGGAGCTGCGTCAGACGCCAGTTGACACCCTTCGTCTTGTTGGTGCGGAAGGTGCCGCGCGCATTGCTGGCGATGGCGGGGATGATGTCCACCGCTGTGCTCTCGAACTCGGGGATTTTGAAGCTGGCTGCCGCCATCGTGACTGTTGTTTCCCTCACTTGCGCAACTGGCGGTGGTCCAACGTAAATGCACGGAAGCTGTGAGACCGTGAGACAAGCAAGATGGCACGTCTACGTGAGACTGTGCAACAGGATTCGGGAATGTAGTGGGAATGTAGTAAGCAGAGCGAGGAGGACAGTATTACGGGAATGGAAGAGATGGATCGGTGAGATTAGGTGGACGATGTGCGGACCGACGGCTTGACTATGTCGCCGTGTGCTGGGTGGGATTTTGATACTTTTTGGGAACGAGCGACCTGCACGCTTCGATACCTACAACCCCTCGTGCTCAAGCAGAGCAGGACAAACACTCGAATGAACCGAGGCACGGCGCGCCAAGTGTCGCTTCTGGGCGATCATCGGTGAGGGGCCGGTGTTTTAGTGACCCCTGTCTCCGTCGACGAATGCCTTGCCTTTCCTGGGCAAGCCTTCGGGGGTGGCTTTTCACATGCAGCGGGCGCCGGGACCACTTCGGGATCTTACCCAGCACGCAAGCACCTCAACGATGGGAGGTTCAACTGCTGGGAAGTGCGGAAGTCTCGAATTGAATGATATCAGGAAAGACGTACCTAATCTTTCGTGATACCCAATTTTTACTTTGTTAATCGAAGCTCTTACCCAAGCTTGCTTTCCTCCCACCGCACATTCTCACAGCTGGGGAGCGCTGCCGAGGTCCCGTGGACAACGGCGAATGGTAGGTAGGTACCTCTTGCTAGCGAAACAGCGCAGCTGAGACTGGATATCAACACCCGGAAGCTCAGTCTTTCAGATATCACCATTGTTGAAGCAGGATAGCAGATCAACAATGTATACTGTGCCCGAGGCCACAGAAAAGTCTATACAAGATTGTGTACACTAGTTTATTACAACCATATGCCGCGACCCTCCTCGTCTGACCTCGAAGGGGGGCAGCATGGTAGACCTTCTGATGAAGGCCAGACAAAGTCGTTGCCAAGTCTGCGAGCTATGGTGCCTCGACATGCTCCTGTCCCATACCTTCTAAATCCTCGTCCGATTCGGCATTACCGTGCGTGCCTAGAAGTTACCTCGCCTGTCTATAAGGCGCTCCTCTTACTCCAACTGGCTCGGGGATCCTCATCTTGGGCGCAACCCGCCCCTTGATTGTCAATAGGCCATCAATGATCCCTCCCTCCGTCTTCTTCTTCTGATCCAGGTGATAAGATCGTCTCCTCTCTTCCTCGATCTCCTTCTTCCGCTCTTCAGTCAAGAGCCACTCCTTCGGGAACTTATGCTTGACCTTGAACTTGTGGTGGCGAGTATCCAGGGGAATATCCTCAAACGTGTCGGTTGGGTCCTGGTCCAATTAGCATCGCGTCCCGTGCCAGAAAAACATCAGCCGCTTCTTACCTTTGCCATCGTAATCATGTTGTTGACGAGGTCTCCCAAATACCGCTTGTTCTGGGCCTGATGCTCAAACTGCTCGCAGCTCATCTTGATGATCTCCTTCTCCGGGTTATACCGCGAACCAGCGAGCTTCATGAGCTTCTGTTGTTGAATCTCTGTGAGATCCTTCAGATCCTTCGGAGAAAACTCCACGACGACCTTCTTAGCTGCAGGGTGAATTTCGCCCATGTAGGTGGTATATCGGAAACGTAGAACCTCGTCGCCCTTGGGTGGCTGGAATGGCCTCGCGAACTCTGGTCACGGGTCAGTTCGAGCTGCGATGACACACGACGGCGCCAATGAGCTTACTGGCTAGCAATGGCATCTCCCACACGGCAATGCGAGCGTACTCGCGGTACTCTCGGTGCTCCTCGAGCTTGCCGTGCGCAAGGGACATGATATCATTCTCCTCCCAGTCATCCTCGCCGACCTCGTCTGTGATATTATCGGGGTCAGGCTCCTCTATATTCCAAAACGTTTGTCTCGCCTTTCGGATGGGCCTTCGGATCGCCGCCGTTTCTGAGATAACGTCTTTGGTGAGCTTGTCAAGCTTGGCCACTTCCTCCGCCGGCAACTTTTTCCAACTCTCCATCATGCGCGCAGTGGCTCGACGTTGGTTTGCGCTGACCGATGACATGTCCTTCAAGACATCGCCGACGGTATCGTAGTATTTGCGGGTCGCTGCCTCGCCGGAGCCTTCCTCATCGTCCCGTCGCGTGGGCGTCGTCGACAATGCTCGACGGAGCAGAAGAGCCTGTCGAGGGGCCGCCTTGAGACCAGATATTTGGCCGCTGGTCCGGGCACACAGCCGGAGCGAATTGGCTGTGGTGGCCATCCCGAATGCTGTGTTTTGGGTGCTGTCGTCGCTTCAACTGCGAGCTGTCCGGCCAAAAAATTTGGCGTGGCTTGGGGCCGTCACCGTCCAAGGTCCCTGAGCCACAACGACGTGCACCTCCACAGCTTCGTCAGCCCCAATGATCCACCTTTCTGCACCAACGCACGGACGGGGTCCTCACCACCGCGGTTATCCGATGAACAGCCGGTACACCGCCTCGCTTATCGAAATAACGCTAACGTTATCGACATTCTGCCATGCGATAACCCCAACTTCCCCACCATGAGCTGTCATCGCCCTTTCCCAGCTTCGAACCAGGTCCTCGACGCTTCTGACCCCAGCGTTCATTTTCGACCATCACCACAAACCTCACTCAGCGGCGCCCTTCCTTTTCCCGACCGCCGAAAATGTCTGCCTCGGATACCAGCGCGCCGAGCGGCAGCGGCATCGCCGCGCCGCAATGCTTCGTGACGGTGGGCGCAACCGCGGGCTTCCGCCCGCTCCTCGAGGAAGTCGCCTCGCCGGCCTTCCTCAAGGCGCTGGCAGAGATGGGCTTCACCGCCCTGACAGTCCAGTGCGGCCCGGACCTGGCGTGGCTCGAGGCGAAGGTGGCCGGCCTCGGTCCCGGCGAACTCCACGGCATCGAGGTCGCCGCCTTCGACCTCACCAACAACATGCAGCAGTACATGGTTGCCTGCCGCAGCGAGCGTGGAGTCCGCCTGCCCGGCTGCATCATTTCGCATGCTGGTAGGCCGATCCCAGTTACACTTTGACAAAGTCTCCTTCTAATCCCATGTCACAGGGACCGGAACAGTCCTCGAGGCCATGCGCTACTCTGCGCCTCTGGTCGTTGTGCCGAACCCGGCACTCATGAACAATCACCAGGCCGAGTTGGCTGAGGAGTGCGAGACTCAGCGCTGGGCCATTTATGGAAAACTTGGGTGAGTGTTCTTCAGCCATGAGGCGAATCTATACGCGGGCTGCCATAGCTCCTGTTTGCGTGAGACGGCACTGACCTAGCTATTAGTCATATCGCCGAAGCTGTCAAACAAGTCCACGAACTCATCCGCCAAGGTCCGCTCACAAATCTCCCGCCGTATACGCCGCCGCCCTTCCCGGTATCCGAGTCGGAACGCGTCACGTTATTCGATTGGATGGTGCTAACATGCTACCCAGAGGAGATGAAGATTCAGCAGCGTAAAATAGAGCTTTACAAGCAAGAGAAGAACTATGAGTCCAGCGACTCATCCAATTCGCCGCTGAAGCGCGAGGAGACACAGCGCATGGACCTAGACTAGGAGTTCCAACTCCCTGAGGTTTTCCAAGACAGCGACGAAGATGCTGATGACGAGTTTTCGGACGACGACGACGATAAGATGGATTTCGTCATGGATCCATTCCAACGCTCAATCAGAAGGATGAAGGCTCAGATGGCCAGAAGATCCTGATTTCCCGGTCGCCCCATTACGACTTCTCGAAGGATCCTACACGGTTCTGCTTTCTAGGTCTCCAAGAAAGTGAAAGGATTGACATGATTAGAATGATTGGAATGATGGGCTGTTTTCTTTGGTTTGGGCAGGGTATCGCAAGGATGGTACTCAGCACGGTTTCGACTTCGCATTGGGATCAGAACTCGCCGAATTCCTCAACTGGATTTGTGGTTCATGGTGTCATCGGTTGGCATCGCTTCTCTGGGAGTTTGCAGACACGGTCGAGCGATTCTCTCTAATTTCTTCTCTTTCACACACGTTTTGGGACATGGATGGGCATATCGGGATCTCAACTTTGAGCATTCGCTGATTTCCTTCTTCCATGTATGGTTTGGGGCATGGATGGGCATATCGGGATCTCAATTTTAGGATTCGCGAATCCTGTTCACGCATGGTTTGGGGCACGGATGGCAGCATATCGGGATCTTAGTTTCGAGCATCCTCTAATTTCTTCTTTCACACACGGTCTGGAGCACGGATGGGCAGGCATATGGGAATCTCAGTTTTGAGCATAGGCGTTTGGGGCATTTCGGGTCTATGTTTGGGTGGTGGCGCATCTAGAACTTCGCATTTGGGTGTGTGGCACAAAAAACAGGACACTGGCCGGCTGGCAGGATGCCTCATTGCATTTGTTTACACAATAAGATACCCACTCCCCTGGACATTCACCAGGAAGGACGTAAAAGTTGTCTCATTTTGTTAGTTTCGTACCGCCGTCCGTCTTCATACAAACACAGCTCAGCGGTCCCTATTTGGGGCGCTCATTGCAATCCCTTGACGGTCCAGACCTTGATCGCGGCATCGCCGCCAGTGCTCACTACCTTTTGACTGCCCTCAACCCACGCAACGCCGTACACACCGTCCTTGTGTGCATTGGCCGCCTTGACTCTGCTCCCGGGCTTAGCCAAACTCCAGATATGGACATTTGTGTCAAGCGCTCCACTCGCAGCATGAGTTCCAGCCGCATTCCACGCAATGCTCAGCACACGTGCGGTATGCGCCGACCATCGATTCGTGACCACCTCCCAGGAGCTGGTGTTGTACACCACGATTTTCCCAGAAGAGCTACCCGCCGCCAAGAGCTTACCGTCAGGTGAGAAAGAAAACGCGACGACTTTGGCCATGGAGTTCTTGAGTGTTGCCGTTGGCGAGGACGAGAGCTTCCCGCTGCTGTCGAGCTTGTAGACTCGTGCCGAGTTGTCATCGGGGCCTCCCACGACTACGGTGGATCCGTATGCAGCGACAGCGGCGGGTGTGAAGTCTGTGCTGAGCTCGCTGATGAGCTGGTCTTTGGAGTAGACTGCGATGCCGTTGTTGAGAGCGACGATGACACGACCGTCGGCAGCGGCAACGCCTTGAGGTTGAGCGGTGAGCTTGACGGAGGAGCCGGCGAAGGTGTTGGCTGACTCGTCTACGGTGCGCAGTGTGTCATCCCAGGCGACGCTGTATGTCCTGCCGGACGCAGGGGCAAACTGCTTGACCTGGTTGGAATGTGCTTGCCCATCGATAACGCTGCCGACTCCCGAGGAGATGTCCCAGCTGCAGACCCGGCCGTCAAAACTACCGGTAATAACGGTCTTTCCGTTGGCGTCTGATCCGGAGCCCAGCGCGGTGATGCTCTTGTTGTGCCCCTGGACGACCTTGACGGGTTGGGGGCTACCCTCTTTCAAGTAGTTGAGGTTGCCGTCGAGACTCAAGCTAATGAGCAGCCCATCGCTCCTACCGTGTGGCCAGACGACGCCGACTTGCTGGTCCGAGACACTAACAGCTCCCTCCTCGCCAACACGCCATGAGTACAGACACTTGTCTGCCTCGGTGTCCCAGACCCGAACTGTCTGATCCGCGCTGGCAGTAACAAGCCTCTTGGAGTCCTTCGCCCAGCTCACGGCGAAGATGCTTCCGGTGTGGACGCCATCACCAATTTGCTTCGTTGGCTCTCCGGTCTTGCCATCGTACAGCTGGATTCGGCGGTCCGCGCCCACTGTGACCAGCGTGTTGCCATCCGGGCTGAACGCCGCGCCCATGACGAACCCCTTGTGCAAGCCTGTCGCATTTCTGGCAAACTTAAACGGCGCACCGTGCAGGAAGCACATGGTGCTGTCGTCCGAAACGGTCGCAGCGCGCAGTGGCCGCTGTTGCCTGATAGCCACCGCATTGACGACCTTGCTGTGCCCGCTGACCTCGCCAACGCTGTTTCCACTGTCGGCAGTGATGCAGTGACCGTACCGATCCCGGCCGTCACCAACGGCAATAATGCGCTGGCTATCACCATCCCAGGCGATGTCATTGATGCGACCTGAGATGATCGAGTACTCGCCCTTGGTGTTGACACCCTCGACGGCATCCCACACGCGGACCTGGCCTGAGACATCACCGGACGCTACCCAGAAGCCCGAGGGCGAGAACCGGGCAACGGATGTGGTGGTGGTGTGGCCTGTGTACTGCTTGCACAGCGCTGGGTTGTCGATGTTGCGCAGGAAGATGGACTTGCCCGACTAGCTGCATGGTTAGAGGAGGGATATGGCTCGGCGGTCGTCGTCGTCATGCGCTTACTGCGTAGGCTATCCGCTCCCCCTTTGCATCAACAGACAGCTGCGTGGGCTGCCCCCGCGTCGTGGCGGGGGAAGCAGCCAGGATCTTCTCAATCTCGATCGACATGATGGAGGTAAGTTCGCTGTTTTCTGAGCCGGCAAAGTTCAAATTTTCTGATAATAAACTTGAGAAAGAAAAGAGCGAGCTCGCCAGAATAGATAGGATCGTCTCAAACCGCGCTTTATGAAGGTGCACCTCTACGAGGAAGCCTGGCGCAGCTCATCCTTGGTCCAGGTTGGAGCTTTGGAGGGGTTGCGGGGCAGCAACGCACGCTGACGCCTAAATAGTGGCTGAAACAGCGTTCCCAAGTTTCAATTCACGCCAGAGTTCAAGTTTCACGTTCATTCGGGCATTTCCTCGACGGAAATTCGAAATTACAGCCTGCGACCCGCTGTTTACGCACCTGCGGGGGTCACCAATACGGATCACGAGAGGGAATTTCAGTGTTCGGCCCAAAAAGAATTCGAAATTCATTTGCGTCCAAAATTTGAAAAGAAGAAACGACACGAAATGTCACTTTCAACTTTTGGACGACATAAACCCCCGATGTGGGGTTCATGCCGCCCCAGAATCCGCAACCACCCCCCCACCCCTTTCGCCAGCCAATCCCCGCTTCCCCCTAACAGGCAAAACCTCCGCCATCCCATCTGTAGCGCAAATGCGCCGCGCTGTACACATGCTGCTTGAGCAGCGCTTCTTCTCCGTCTGCGCGCCTCGCCACGCGTATCTCGTGGTTCGTGCCGAGATACTTTATGGCACCGCTGACCGGGCGGCCACCCCTGAAGACCAAATGGCCCGTTCCCTCCTCCACCCCCGCACTGGCGACAGGCCAAAACGAACACTTGAAGGGGGACACACCATCCCCAGGTGAGGACGGCGTGTCCCCCAGGCGCAGCACGCCCCTGAGGAGCTCGCCGTCCTCCTCCTCGCCCTCCTCCTCGCCCTCCTCGTCCTCCACGCCATAGTGGCCCTCCGCCAGCTCCAGGCCGCCCCAGACCACCGCCCCGTCGGGGACGATGGCCAGGGTGCCGGCCGCGAAGCCCCAGACTTCGATATTGTAAACGCCCGCGACGGGGCCCAGGTCGGAGGGGGCGGGTCCGCCGGGGGTCTCATCGGTGCCGGACTTCTTGTTGCCGGCGGGGGGGTTGTCATCGGTGCCGGACTTTTCGTCGCGGCCAGGGGCCTTGTCGGTGCCGCTGGGGGTGTCCTTGGCGCCGGACTTGTCGTCGGTGCCGGGCGTGATGGTGGTGCCGGCAGGGGTCTGGTCGCTGCTGGGAACCTCGGGGATCGGCTCGGTCTGATGGGATGGAATTGTCAGTGAATTGCTTCTGTGAGTATACAATGGGCAAGTGAATGGTTTGGATGAGAGAGGGATGGATAACAGGTAAGCTCAGACATCGTTGTTGTCCACTTGGACAGTGTTCTGGGAAGGATAATGGGAATATCAGGTGTTGGTGAGCTTGAGGGAAATCCTGAGTGGCAAAATATTCTTGCGGATCGATATGTGGTTCGATATACCCGGCATGCCTAGGCTAGACTTGAGATCCTGTGAGGCTTGTCCCTCTCGGCATGATAGTCCACTTGCACTGTTCATACCGCATGTGTGACAAGGACCTGCAAGTTCAAGGGATAGGGTTCCCAGTCGGCCACGAATCCAGTTGAGACCTTCAGATTCAAAAGCGGAGTGAGATGATAACGGCAATGTGAGAGAGCTAATCTGACTGAAGGAACACAGGCGTTCTGAGGGCCGCGAGTACAGGAAATGAGAGTTGTGCCGAAATCAGGTCACAATTCCTTCACGAAGGCCAATAGTCTGTCAAAGGAGCGAATGAAGGAAGGTTTTGGCGAAGCAGCCGGTCTGATTGAAAAAAGACACGATACTTGAAGAAAACCAGACATCTCATGGAACGCGAGTTCACTTGAATCCTGAAAAAGCCCCTCGCCAGAAAGAAAGAAGTGACACCTGCGAGTGGCCATGGTGGGCAGCAACCAACACCCAGCCTCCGGTAGACCTGGGATGATGAAGTCGGTTCAAGACGTCTCAACTCTGAGGGTGGTAAATTGGTGGGAGGCAGGATACAACGCAAAGATGATGTGGTGATGGCAGGAATGAGGAAGTATGACTGAAGAGATTCATAACCTACCAGCTTGGTTCTTTTGGCCTCGATGGCTACGGGGGAGGCTGGCTCGCCAGCCTCTTCCGCCTTGCGCTTTGTGGCCGAAGCCAACGGGGACGAGGACGAGATGTTAGACATTTTGGTATCTGGCGGGGGGGAGAATCAGTTAGCTGGACGGAATATGTGATGCTGGGAGGGATGTGTCTTACTGTCTATTGACGAACGGCTAAAGCAAGAAGGAAGTTCGTGGAGGCTGGAGTTGAGAGGAAGAAATATTTATACTTGGAAATCCAGAGGAAGCACAGGGCGCGCGATCGGGCCCATCTCATCTATTCAGTCCTTCAAACACAATCACAAAGCGCACACGCGTGGGTCCCTCTACCCATTTCGGATTCGAAATGGTCACACGGCGTGCGGGTCCTGAGCAATTACGGGTCATATGGTGGTGATGGCGGCCTAAAGCGGTTTAGATGGGTTGTGAGAAACAGCTGGGAGGTTTGGAGATGGCTTGAACGGCGAGAATCTTGATGGAACACTCGCAATTCGGGAATGAATGGGTTTAACATAGAGACGGAGGCGGTTTTCCTGCCAGTTGTTTGATTTGTCATGACATTGAGATAAAAGAGTCAACGTTGTTTACTTTCTCAAGGGCAGAGGCAATTTGATACATGTACTGTCATCTGCTATGCTGTGATATGTTGAAGTGAAATACATTTAGGTAATGGTGTGATCTCAGCAACTGCCATCTTGAAGCTTGTTGACAATGTCCCTTTTCATTCGGCGGGTTTTGGGTGGTAGATACACCCGATTTCCGCCACCCCTTGTGGCAGTTTTCCACGTTCTGCGCCACCTCCTTTCGGCGCTTGAACAGATGCAACACGGCCTGAAATACCTGTGAGTTTTCCAGAGCGCCTTCCCAGCCTGGCACCTGTAGGATTTGTGTCTCATTTTCACCACAAACTTCACAACTGCGCGACTTCCAGTGGGATTGGCAAAACTGTAGGTAGTTTCCAACACTACTTTCCTGAGATCGAAGAAATTTGTCTATTTATGATGGGCTTAGAACTGTGGCGGTGAAGCATCTCAGGCAGTGCAAGTCCGTACTCGACGGAGTTCTCTTGCTTGACAGAACGATCTCTCACGTCACTCGTTGTGTTTGTGAACAGCCATGTTGTCCACCAAAGATGCCCATCACTTGGAGCCAGTACGCTGTAGGTTGCCACACGGTCCAAAAGTGGGTTGTATTTGGTGAACTGGCTCCTTTGAAGATAATCATACCAACACAGCTCCTTCCAGTAGCTACCAGATGCTTCAAATTGCTAAAGGCAGGCAATCAGGTGTGTCCATGAATGCAACACCCGATGAGTCCAGGTTGACAGTAACTAGAATCGCTAACTAGGAAGCAAAGGGAGTTTCCGTCAAAGGAGCGTCAGTTCATTCTGCCAACTTGGTCAATGCTGGGGTCCTCGAAGCGTCACCAATGCATCTCCCTCGACTTGCAAAACAGAGCTCCTTTGTGCCAGTCGAACATCACGGTATCATGTAATATTGAAAGCATCGGGGCCCGAGAAAGTTGAGAAAACGCTCAGAGACAATAATATCATCAGAAATCATCCATCCGGTGGCACCAAGCACTTTTCGTCTGATACCTCAATCACGTCTTGGTGTTTTCATTCAAGACTTCAGGAAGCCCCTGAGTCTTGGCTTGAAATATTCCCAAGAGCCGAAGTTTTGCCGGATTATGTCACCCCCATCACCCAAGTTGTTACACGCACGCCCTACGTAATCTATCGGCGGGACCGATAACTTTGTTCGCGTCCTCGGCCTCGTCCATTCACGCAACAAGAGTTACAGTTCTTAGCTTGACCAGGACGTTCCTTGCGCTCCAACCTCATTATTCATTAAAGTAAGTCTGCGGTCATCTCCACCTGAAGTGTCCCCAGCTTCCCAGCTTCTGCTCCCCTTTCAAGCTCCGACGCGACTATCCGCTGCACCTGTTGCGCGCCGTCCTGCGGTCGCTCTTGTCGGGCCCTAACAATAGCTAACCAGACTGTCCTAGTCGCTTTTGGCAGACGTTGCAGAATCCGATTATGTCTTCGCCAAAGGAGGAGGAGAAAGCGCACGAGGAGCTGCGCGAGCAGCAACCCGAGGGCGACGATGGCAATGATGAGGTGGGCAACAGCACTCAGGCAATCTGCAAAACGTCCCCGTCAAGCGGTCGCTGATTGTGGTAATAGGAGGAAATCTCAGCCATGAAGCGGCGCGTCGCCGAAATGGAAGAGGAGGCTGCGAAACTCCGCGAGATGCAGGCGTCCTTGGACCAGGCGCATCACGAACTCAGCGACAACAAAGAGGACGTTGACAGCCGGAGCATCTTCGTCGGGAACGTGGACTACTCGGCATCGCCCGAGGAGATCCAGGCCCATTTCCAGAGTTGCGGGTCGATCAACCGGGTCACAATTCTCCTGGATAAGTTCACAGGACAACCAAAGGGGTAAGGCGACGCTAGGCCCCCTGGCAGCGATGCGAGGACGGGGAACGCTGACCATGACTTTTTCTACAGATACGCATACGTCGAGTTCACAGAGCCCAGCCTTGTCGCACAGGCCCTGGTTCTCAACGAGAGCGTGTTCAAAGGGCGCAACATCAAAGTGACGCCAAAGCGAACGAACATTCCGGGCATGTCGCGCGGCGGCCGTGGTGGCCGTGGCAGTTTCCGCGGTGGAGGCCGGGGTGGCTTTGGAAGGGGCGGCTTCCCCCCCAGGGGAGGCTATCGCGGGGGCTACCGTGGCCGGGGCCGGGGATTCTCGCCATATTGAGAAGCTGGAGGCGCAAGTATACAGTCGAGCGTTGATTTTCTGGGGGCTCGTCAACTCCTTCAACGGTGTAAGATACCGAGCTACGGAGGTGGTTCACATGGATATCGTCTTTTTGTTTGCACGGCGTCCGGGGAACGGGTAAAAGAATGGATGGATGAGACTGGGCGCACCTCTATCTGATGCTGGCGGTCTGGACACTTGGTGCAGATCCTTGCATGCTGATATGAACCCGACAAAGCATATTTGTTTGTCATGATACTCCGTGTCCCTGAATAATTTGCCCGTGATTCGCTCTCATCAAGTGTGCCGAATAAGCAACAGCATTTAAACATGCATCACGGCACCCCTGTGGCTAGAGAAATCTCAATTTCGGCCAAAGGAGACGCACTCAATGAGAAGTGCACTGACATCCAGAAGGGGAACATAAACCGACCAGAAGCATCAATGGGATGTGACGGCGGAGGATACTGAAATAGCATGACTAGACGAAAATAGACGACAGAACTTATCCTGCCATTGGCAACACAGACTGATCCCCCTCTCTGCAGATCCATACGTCTGCATTCCGCATCTCAATCGGCCTTGCGCGCTTACAGCCCGTCTGAATATCGACACAACTGACCAGAGTTACAACAGCGGCATTGATTTGCCGAAATGTCCCATCATCTTGCCCTGGAAGCTCCAACAAGCCGCGTTGGACGGGAGCTCAGGAAGATCTGAGAGCCGGAACGACTACTCCTGCTTTGCGCCTGCCTTACCGAGCTTTGCCGCCTAGCACTGGGACACAAAGTATTGGATCAGCATTGGAAATGCAAAGTAAATGGCGGATATATGGCAGCGGAAAGGCGTAGCACAGAAACGACCAGAGCGCCACGGCCTGGTATCGTTGCGGCCGATAGTTATTCGCTGAGGCAACTCTCTTGAAGGTTTGTCATCCGCGCAACAGAGAAACAACCGGAGGCAGCCGAACCTGGACCTGTCAACGTTCCCCAGCACCGTACGAGTACCGAGAAATACATACTGTGACAACCATAGCCCCTCCTTGCACTGCTGACCTCTGGAACGACGCCACTGATGTATACGGGCCGCGACGGCGGGGTCATCAAGGCACGAAATGTGTTCTTTGCTTCGCAACGGCCCTGCAGCATAGATATTGGACGGATTCCTGCATCTCACGGGGCGAATGGGCCATGCCAGTAATAAGGGGCAGCTCGCTGTTCAATAAGTGTCACCCGGACCAGCCGCAGCTGCCCACTAGGTTCCTGCCCCTCGCTGCTGGCCTTTCCCGCTTAAGGTGGGGGGCGTGTGGGCTTACCCAGAAGAGCCAGCTGAAGCTTGGGGTGGGGCCAACTGGCTCCCTCCGACGGTGAAGGTTTCCCAAGCACCTTCCCATCCTGGCACCTGGGCAGCGTTGCAGGTACACCGTGCGCGGAACGAACCTGGAAGGGCGCCAGGGATCCTGGGAAGCCTGGAGTCCCAAACCCGCTCAGACGATACCAGTGACCACAGTGTCTGCCTCACAGTTGGCCGAAGCCGTGGAATGCCTCCCTGACACCACAACTTCGCGTTTTTTTCTGTTTTTCCACTCCCGACCCTTACGGCGGGCACCTCGAATCGGCGTGCTTCAGACAGGGGCATTGCATCTTTGTCTGTTCCATTTCGCTGCATCCACCCATCGTCGCTGTCAACTCGGGATAGCCGCCGTCATCGCTTTCTGGGTTTGGCCCGCCCAACCCTGACGAAACTCCAAAGCGGGGGGTCCAGCAGCACAGCCCCAGCCATTACTTCGCCTTCGACTGGACGGCCCGGCCACCTTCGTCTGATCGATCGCGCATCGCGCCTTTTGCCGACGTCGACGTTGATTTCATCTCTTCCGCCTTCCCTGCCCACGCGTTTTCCTTCTGCGCGTATTATCGTTCCATCGCCGTTCCGACCGCTCATCCCCTGGGCCAACTACATCCCCACCAACCTCCCACCGTTGCGGTGGGAAGACGACGCACCGCGAGGTCCTACCCTCGACGCCTGCGACCATGAGTGGCTCCCGGAACGAATCTGGGCTACCAGCGTGAGTATCCATCCAGGCAATCCGCCCGCTTCCCGATGGTTATCCCATCCGGTGCAGCAACTGACATTGTCCAGCAGCCAGCCGAATCTCCGCGTGACAAGTAGACAGGCCCTGCGTTCCGAGCGATCGAAATGAGCCGAGACTAACGTGCGCTCCTAGTTATCGCGGCCGATGGACTTGCCAAACGGGATGTCTTTCGTATGCTAGCACCCCTCTTCCGCCCCGTGTTTGTACGATCTAACCGCCTCGTAGAAAAGCCCGACCCTTTCGCGGTAGCCACCGTCAGTGGCGAGCAGACGAGGACGACACAGGTTTCCAAGAAGAATCTCAACCCATATTGGAATGAGAGCTTCGACTTGTATGCTATACCCTTTTTCTTGCCGGTGGGGCTCGTGGCTGATAATTACCAGCAAGGTGAACGAGGACAGCATCCTGGCTATCCAGGTATTCGACCAGAAGAAATTCAAGAAGAAGGACCAGGGCTTCCTCGGGGTCATCAATATTCGTATTGGTGATGTTATCGAGCTCGCCCCTGATGCCGACGGTAGGTACTCGCCGCGGCAATATTCTTGCATCTGCTGACTCAAGACAGACCAGATGCTCACGCGGGACCTGAAGAAGTCTACGGATAACCTTCAAGTGCATGGAAAGCTCATCCTTAGCCTCTCAACTAACCTCACGACGCCCATCCGTGCCGCACCGCAACCGCCGCAGCAGGTCGGCCCATCGTCGAGTCGGCCTTCTCTCCTCACCCCCCAGGGTTCGACTGTTTCGAATGGCGACCGCCCAGCTGACAGACCGTCGTCGGCGATGTCGGCACAGCCTAACGGTACACTCGGCGTAGGGGGGCAATTGACGATTCCTCACCGCCCGGCGAGCATGGTGACGGCCCCAGCCGGTGGCCCGGCTCCCCCGGCGGGCTTGAATGGGGCTGCCAATCGGCAAAGCGGTAGCACTCTCAGTCCTTTTGAGGACTCGCAGGGCCGATTGCCCGCTGGTTGGGAACGCCGGGAGGACAATCTGGGCAGAACCTATTATGTCGACCACAATACTCGGACAACAAGCTGGAATCGGCCAACCGGTCCGTCTGGGGCTGCTGAAACCCGTATTGCGGAGGCGGCCACACAGGTCGAGCGCCAGAGACATCAGAACCGAACGTTGCCCGAGGACCGCACCGGTGCGAACTCGCCGACGCTGTCGACCCAGCAGGCATCCACCCCACCTCCCGCCGCAGCAGCAGCAGGAGGCGCGGTGATGCATAATACGGGGGCTACCAGCCCGGGGACAGGAGAGCTTCCGCCAGGATGGGAGCAGCGATGGACGCCCGAGGGCAGACCTTATTTCGTCGACCACAACACCCGGACGACTACATGGGTCGACCCGCGGCGCCAGCAATACATTAGGATGTACGGAGGGCAGGGCAACCCCAACGGCAGTATCCAGCAACAGCCCGTCTCACAACTCGGACCTTTGCCGAGCGGTTGGGAGATGCGGCTCACTAACACTGCCCGTGTTTACTTTGTGGACCACAACACAAAGACAACGACTTGGGACGACCCGAGGCTGCCGTCTTCGCTCGACCAGAACGTTCCGCAGTACAAGCGGGACTTCAGGAGGAAGCTCATCTACTTCCGTTCGCAGCCGGCGATGCGCATTCTCTCCGGGCAGTGCCACATCAAGGTCAGGAGATCACACATCTTCGAGGATTCGTTTGCCGAGATTTCCCGGCAGTCTGCTACTGATCTGAAGAAACGTCTCATGATTAAGTTTGACGGTGAAGATGGTCTCGATTATGGTGGTCTTTCGCGTGAATTCTTCTTCCTCCTCTCCCACGAGATGTTCAACCCCTTCTACTGCTTGTTCGAGTACTCGGCGCACGACAACTATACCCTCCAGATCAACCCTCACTCGGGGATCAACCCTGAGCATCTTAATTACTTCAAGTTTATTGGACGCGTGGTGGGTCTCGCTATCTTCCACCGACGGTTCTTGGATGCGTTCTTCATCGGAGCCCTCTACAAGATGGTGCTCGGCAAGTCGGTGCAGCTGGCCGACATGGAGGGTGTGGATGCCGATTTTCACCGCTCGCTGCAGTGGATGTTGGACAACGATATTTCAGGCGGTATCCTGGAGCAGACGTTCTCTACTGAAGACGAGCGGTTCGGGGTTATCACGGTGGAGGATTTGATCCCGAACGGCCGCAACATCGACGTGACGAACGACAACAAGAAAGAGTATGTGGATTTGATGGTGAAATGGAGGATCGAGAAGCGTATCGCGGAACAGTTCCAGGCGTTCAAGGAGGGTTTCCATGAGCTCATCCCGCACGATCTGATCAACGTTTTCGACGAGCGCGAGTTGGAGTTGCTGATTGGTGGTATCGCCGAAATCGATGTGGACGACTGGAAGAAGCACACAGACTACCGCGGTTACACGGAGTCGGACGAGGTGATTCAGTTCTTCTGGCAGACGATCCGGTCTTGGGACGGCGAGCAAAAGTCACGTCTCCTGCAGTTCGCTACGGGGACATCGCGTATCCCGGTCAACGGCTTCAAGGACTTGCAGGGAAGCGATGGACCACGTCGCTTTACGATTGAGAAGGCTGGGGAGATCAACAACCTGCCAAAGGCTCACACTTGGTAAGTTCTGAGATGTCTTGGTGATGGTGACCATTTGCTGACTTGCCCTAGTTTCAACCGCTTGGACCTCCCTCCGTATAAGACACTGGAGATGCTGCAAGGGAAGCTGACGATTGCAGTGGAGGAGACCATGGGCTTCGGGCAGGAGTAAGGGGTATGCATGCACAGCTTTTTTATTTCCAGCGGCAATGTGTACATAGATACGGGCGGGTTTCACAGAGGGGTAGCATGGCAGAGCATTGTATTCCTCTTCAGTGTGCTCGGTAGGCGCCAGTTTGTTTGGTGGGTGTTGTCCGGGAACACAGCGCGGTGACGGTGGGAGACTGGCTCAAGCTCCTCGGCTCTTTGGTATTGGGTGGTTGAGGGAGTAGTTATAGTGGTGAATTGGTCGCCACGGGCCCAGACTAGAGGTCGAGCTTCAAGAATGAGGGCAGACGAGATCTATTTCAACCTTGTGAGGTATAGCTAGGCAGCGATTTGTAAATGGTTAAGCAGCGACAGTTCGGGCCGCGTAACGGAAACCAGTCCATAGAAGTTTGTTGACGGATGTCATGTTTCTCAGAATACGCTGCAGTTTGATGTTGCGAGGTGAGTGTCAGTGACGTTGGGTCTTGCGGCTAGTCCCATAGTCCTGTAGTAGGATCCCGCCTTTCTTGGTCGAAGATCAGATAAGATATGGCTGCAGATGGGTGGACCAAGCGATGTCGCTGCAGCCGGATCCCATGCACAACTCCTCACTGTTCGGCAGGTCCATATCATCAATGCCGACCGAGGTGAGTATTTATTGCTGCGTTGTCTGATGATTCGGAACTAATTCTTCAGCGCTTTAGGGTACGCGGGTTCTCAGCTGTCTTCGCCTTGCGCTGCGCAACCTCCGTTTGTTGAGGTCACTTATTGAAGAGACTCTCACCGTTCACCACTATGACCCGCAATTAGACCTGGCGACCGGACATCTAAACGGAGCAATCAACTACAAACAACTACGTACCGGGAAACGTATATGCCTATCACAATCCTGAAGGACAACCACTCACCGCGGCAATGCCCTCCTCTATGGCGACTCTCCTCTGGTGGGGAGTCCGTCTGTCCCTTCTCGCGGGGTGTATTGCGCTTGTTATCCGCCTGCAGCAGCATCCAATTCTGGATTCTTTCACTCCCGACGACTCTCATACCGATGCCTCTGAGCAGACATACTGCTACGACGGGGTATTCACCAACACCTCCCCCTCCCCCTCCGATCCTAGCGCAAAATGCTTTACCATCACCTCCTCCCCCAGCGGCGGGCGCTTCTCCGCCATCCATTCCCACTCTCCCCCTTCCACCTCCCATACAATCCAAACCCGAAAAGGCTACGCCCTCCCCGGCCTCTGGGACGGCCACGGCCACCTCCTCCAATACGGCGAATTCCTCCACTCAGCAGACCTCTTCGGCTGCCCCTCGCGGGAATGTATTCTCGACCGACTGGCCTCCTACCTTTCTCTCAACCCCGCCGCAGGCACAGCGAACAACTGGCTGCGCGGCATAGGCTGGGACCAGATGCTCATGGGGGAGATGCCCACGGCGGCGATATTGGAGTCTGATCCGCGGCTGGCGGGGCGGTATATCATGCTTGATCGGGTAGATGTGCATTGCACGTGGGTATCGCAGGGGGTGTTGGACTTGGGGATGGCGGGCGGGGGGGAGGTGGAGGATGTTCCGGGGGGAGAGATCGTCAGGGAGCCGGGGATGGGTGTGTTTTGTGATAATGCGATGGATTTGGTGACGCGGGTGTGGGTGAAGCCGGACGCGGAGAGGAAGAAGGGGTTTGTGAGATCGGCGATGAGGGAGCTAAATAAAGTCGGGGTGGTAGGGATGCATGATGCGGGTGTGGTGCCGGGGATTTGGGAGTGTTTGAGGAGATGCTGGGGGAGGAGGGGTGGACAGTCAGGGTATATGCGATGGTGGAGTGCGCGGAGAGGAATACGTTCTGTCCCAGGGAGGCGCCTTGGGTGGAGAGGGAGGATGGGATGTTGACGGTGAGGAGCGTGAAGTTGTTTGCTGGTATTTACTCCCCTATCCCCCTTTTTTCGTGTTTTCTTTTTTAACCCAGATGAACTAACATCCGGGGTACAGACGGTGCCCTCGGCAGCTGGGGCAGCGCCCTCATCACTCCTTACACCGACCGCCCCACAACCTCCGGCTCCCTCCTCATCAACGCCTCGAAGCTCACCTCCCTCACGACAGCCTGGTCCCAGGCCGGCTACCAAGTAAACATCCACGCCATCGGTGACCTAGCTAACCGACACGCCATCACCGCGATCTCCACCGCTCTCGCGGCCCTTTGTCCCTCCTCTTCTACCACCACCCCCGCCGACGCCGACCTCCGCGCCTGCCAGGCAACGCACCGCTTCCGCATCGAACACGCCCAAATCATCCACCCCACCGATCAAGTCCGTCTTCACGCCCTCGGCGTCCTGCCCTCCATCCAGCCCACCCACGCAACATCCGACATGGCCTACGCAGAAACCCGCCTGGGCCCTGAGCGTATCGCAACCTCTGCCTACAGGATGCGCTCTTTGCTGGATCTGAATCCCGTTCTGGGGAGTGATTTTCCCGTTGAGCCGCCGAATCCCTTTGAAGGGATATACGCCGCTGTGGCACGGAGGAATCCCCATACTGGGAAGGGACCGGAAGGGGCAGAGGGTGGGTGGCATTTGGAAGAAGCGCTGAGCGTACAGGAGGCACTGAGTGGGTTTACGCTTGGTCCAGCGGGGGGAGCGTTTATGGAGGGCAAGGCAGGGGTGATCAAGGAAGGGGCGTTTGCGGACTGGATTGTGCTGGACAAGCCGTTGGGGGAGTATAGTGTTGAAGAGTTGAGGGGGATCAAGGTGAGGGAGACGTGGGTTGGCGGGAAATTGGTGTATAAGAGAGAGGATGTTGACGCGCCTAAGGATTTGTGACGGAGTTTCGAGGTTCGTATATATGCATAGCTTGGGTGTTTGATGGGCAACATTCCTGTTGTCATGAAATATGGGCGAGTTAGACCGTACCAGAGGACAGGTCTAAGACGAAAACACTGATATTCTGCTCGGGCGATATTCTGCTCGGGCGATATTCTGCTCGGGCATGATATGTATGTGTTAGCAGTTTAAGCGTCAAAGCTCTGAGGGTCTTGGAGGTATGAGCTATATCACGGCATCATTCCTAGTATTAAAGGTCGGCATGAATGCGAGAAATACGGACTCTGGCCTGCAATTGAGCATCAATGATGATGTCGCCCGCTGACCATCCCTTCGTGACCAAGCCGACGCCAGTTCCTCTTGGTTGTGTTAGTTGCCATGTAGCACGAGAAAAGAGAGATATGTACGTACGCCCAGACCACCTGCCGGTTCCCCCTTCTCATTATCTCGTCAACAGTCTTCCCCGCAAGATGCTCGCGGTAAGATTCATTAACGAGGGCTCTGCCATCATAGATATCTGGCCAAAAAGGGTTAAGTTGGAATTCGTCGTGAACTGTTGACCTGTTGAGAGCAAAATGTCAGCGTGTTCGTGACTTGTACTGATGTCAGGTTGCTGTTGTCGAGGCTTTACCGACTTCGCCGTGGAAAGCCCACCATCTTCCGACTTAAGGATAAGTTTCTTGTGGCCCTCGGTAATAGGGGGCTCATCGACGACTAGGAACTGTTTACACGTCAGCTTATACGAATTTCCTCAGGGGAATGGGGAACTGGCCCTGGTCCCCATAACCACAGCCTCAGCCCCTGAAATAAACAAACGTCAGCATCTCTCACAACAACAACAACACCAGCCCTTCCGATACAGGCACTCGCCCAAAGCCATGCAAGCAACAACACCCCTCCCATCTGCGATCCCCCCCGCAGAAACAACAACCACCCCCTTCTCCGGGAACTCCCGTTCAACCATATCCACCACTTCAGAATCAAGACTAATCACCCCACAACCATTCACAAACTGATGCCCCCCCGCATCAATCCCCTGCGCAACAATGACGTCTGCCCCATCTTTCACGGCCTGCCTCGCCGCGGAAACATTCCCAACCTGGAAGAACACGACGAAATCATTTGCACGTAGCACCGCAATGATACTCGCGACAACACCCTCGGGGAAGTTGGCGTCGGGGTACTTCCCGGGTCGCCTTCCGCGGGGGGGGGGGACGAACAGCCAGACAGCTCTGGGCCGGTGTCTCCGTAGGAAGGGGATGGCATTCTTCACGAATTGACTGACGGATGGGTGGAATAGGATGAAGCCTACGCCCAGAGGGAGAGGTTTCTTGCGGTCTGCTTTCCACGTGAGGCCGAGTGCTGTCCGGGCGATGCGCAGTTCCCTGCTGAGGCAATGTAGTGGCGAGTTTTCGTTGGGGCCGTGGAAGTCTTTGCCGCCGGAGATCATGCCTGGGATTGGTTAGGGTGTGTTGCTGAGGGGAGGGGTTACCGATGCCGCCGTGCCTGGAGACCGCTGCGGCGAAGGTGTGGTTTGAATGGCCGAGCATGGGGGCCTAGATGATGATGAGGGTTCTGACCGTTGGGAACCAGGTCAGCAGTTTGTTAGGCGGCATTTTGTGTGTTGGTGATATCAAATTGGCCTGAAATATAGCTCGCCGTTGTATCGTTTGTCATGTCTGCCGATGTCCCGAGATAGAGCTGGGATGTGTTCAAGTTCCACAAATGGAAGACGGAATATCGCTAATGGTGTTCGGTGTTATAGCTAAAAGGGGTGAGTTTGCCTGATTCTTTGAGAACCTGGAACACTAGAGAGCGGCCTCGTCTCGGCCTCCTCGGTTACATGTTGAGTTCGGAGGTTCCCACGGCAAACCCCCATGTAAGGTCACGGTTACCGGGCTAGGCCGCGGAGAAAGAGGGTATCGTGCTTGCCGCAGTATGATAGGCCACAGTGTTGCGACAAGAGCAATTGTGGGGAGAAGGCGCGATCCTGCGTACCTTATGCGTACGCCCACCTAGTCGCAGCATGCAATCGCGTGGCGTTCACGTCAAGTATCCTTGCCTTGAATATGTCTCTTATTTGGGTATCTCTCATCACCATTATCGGGCAATCTACCAAAGTATACATCTAACCTGACACGTGTATATGCTCCATATTCTCCTTCCCAATGCAACAATGGATGATCTGCAGCAAAGCTCGGGTCCGCCGCCTGTGCTGACTCCAGGATACGGAAACCCGGCGAGCACCGTCGCTTGTATCCAATCTCTCCTCAAAGCGGCGCATTGCCCACCACCAGTACCAGCAGGATGCCGTTCAGTATGCACGCCGCCATGAATGCCACCCACACCGACAACACGCTCACCAACCCAAGCCGATCCCGCCGTGAGAATGTCATACCGAGCCCAGCGCACGCCGCGCCTAGCGACGCCATGATTCCCAAGGTCACACCGGCATCTACTTCCAATCGCAACTTGTGCCGCCCGGTCTTGACAAGGAGCGCCGCAATACCCATGAGGGTGAACGAGGATGCGAAGCATGCCCACGTACCCCATAAGAGCACTCGCTCTCTGTACCGTGCTAGGTGCTGCTCCTGTATGCTTGGTAGTGCGGCGTAATATGTCTTGTACCCCACAGGGAACTCCTCCGACGAGGCATACCCATACGAGACCCTTCTGCCAGACATGATCGGCTGTGTGTCCTCCTCTGCCTCAGTGTCACTCGAGCTCACGCCAGGTTGATTTGTGAAGTAGCTCGAGTTCACAGAGCCATACCCGGTTGCGTTTGCCTCCAGCAGCGGGCCATGTTCCTGATCCCCATCCCCGCGCCGACCGTTCATCATCCACCTATTCATCTTATCTATTGGTGTCCTGAACAAGGCGGTGAGGGTGGCAATCCCCGGGAAGCTTGTGTTCTCGTCTGGGTTGACGTAGATAGCGTATGCCGAGTCGCGGTTGCAGTCTGCATCGCCTGCCTCACTCCCGTTGTCGTACTCGTTCCAGTAGCCTTGCTGCGGTTCGGGAACGGCTATTGTCTCACTCGGCGACACAACTTGGCTCGCGCGGATTGAGGGGGCCGTCGAGATCGAGCCGGGGGAGTCAGACCCGCCAGATTGAGCGGGTAGCGCGGCCCGCAGCGTTGCTAGTAAATTGTCGTGCTCTGACTGGAGTTGTGAAAAGTCTCGCCGGGTGAAACTTTTGGGATGGGACAGCACCGACTCCCTGAAGCGAGACCCGAGCGTCGAGGACCCAGTCCACTTCCTGTACTTTTTGAGGATCTTGCGGAACGCGACCACTTGTGCGCCCACGAAGCGTTGAAGAAATTGGATGTCGTCGCCGCACTGCAGCAACTCATTTTCGTGCTTGGCAAATCGCCGTTGCCTTTTCATTGACATGCGCTCGCGCCTTGATGCCGCGCAGCGAATGAGCATGCGGTGTATCTGGTTTGACAAGTGATCTGTGGTACGAGATTAGCTCTGACAATTGACAAGACGGTGTCTCTCGCGGATCAACATACGCAACCGACGGGCGATCTCGTCTGTTTTGCTCGAGACGAAGAGATCGACCCGATCATGCTGGCGGCAGAGTTCCTCGTAGAGTTCATCCTCGAAGAGGCGGAGAGCAACATCTTGATGGCCGGGGATGGCAATGGCTGTCGCCTGGTCTTTGGTTGTATGCACCTTGATGTGGTGTTTCAACGAGTTGTAGTCGATGTTATCTACGGGTGGATCGCCGACGATCAGCGTGGGGTCGAAACAAGAGCGGCAGGCGCCGGCAGCATCGCCAAAACACGCACGGCGCCATGGTATGACTTACGGAGGCTCCATTGTGGTGCGGACTCTCTCTCAAACACTTCTCCGTATTTCATTACTCTCCCAAGACCAATTGGTTCTGCTGGTTGCCTCTTATCGCGGTCGAGAGAGCGTGGTGGGGATCCTATGGGCGATGACGAAATCGAACGGCTGGCGCGGAACCTGGAAGTCTGGATCCGGTTCCCGTTGTGGGCGGCAGAGGGGAGCAAAGACCAATGGCAAGGCTGTCGATTGAGATACACCTGATTTCTGTTCGCAAGAGTCAAAACCTAGAGGCCGGACGCTAGAATGACCGATTTAGAGTTTCGCTTTTGGATGGCGAGAAATCAAGGAACAAAGACGGAACTGGGCGGTTGGTGCCATGGGAATTATAGAGCCGAGCATGTGGCGGCCATGGAAGTCCCTGGCGCGCTGTGGGGCGTTTGGCGGCCCTGACTGCGCCTTTCAATCCCGCTGCACTTGCAGCACTGGCTGCGTCTCCCCTTGCGCTGGCTCAAGCGAGCACTCAAAACGACGCATGTGGAACCGGGAGGCCTACGGGTGACGAGGGTGGAGGGGCGGGGAGGTTGGCCATCCCGGTCGTCGATACAGATCCGGCCGACCAGGTTCTAGGCCTTTTCCGGCTCTACGTACCACCCCCCACTCCCGAAGCTTATCAGCAAGTGCGTCGCACTCGGCTTCCAGGTTGTAACCGCTCCCCTAGCACATGGGGCTGGCCGAGCCTCGAGAGTGGCTCACTGTACTCACGTTGCTACTTTGTTTCTGTCGCAGTGCGTTGGCATTACCAAAATGTCGATATATCAGGCGAATGTCACGAAATGGCTGTCTTGGAGTCTTCGGCAGAGCGCCCGGTCGAGCCGCAATATCCTCCCGTCCATCACACCACCAACCGTCGGCAAGATTTTACAGACGAGCTGCAGGCTGACTGAGTGATTGCAAAAATGCGCTACTCGCCACCAGGCTCGGCCCTGTGGCTCTGTAGGATCGCCATTGTGGACATCGGCGCAAACCTGCGTCCTCTTCCCTAGCATTACAACCGTCCTGTTCGCCTGCCCGAAGAAAAAAGCTTTGTTCATATACCTAACCAGACTCGATCAATAGACACCTTAGGCGCCGCTCTAGGCTGGCGAGCGATGCTACCTCTGAGCTGTTGTCTTTAGCGGTCTGAGCGAGCTTCTGTTATCTATGAAGACGTTGGGGTCCAACCAGTGTCTCACATCCGGATTGACTGAGACCAATCACGGTACAATTGCCGCCATCCACAGTTCCTGGGTGCAGCGACGGCGAATAGGCGAGACCGGTGCTGCTTGGTTGAGCGAATTTAGAGGGTGAATGATATGAAAAGCGGCAGAGGAGAGGCATGCGAAAAGTGGCGGTATCGGTGATGTTGAAGCACTGAATAAATTTTAAGGTCATGAACCTGGACCCTTCCAATCATATCAATTATCACCTGGTCTGGAACCTTCGGCGACTTCGGGGGGAGGTACCTGTGGTACCCCAAAATGGTGATGTTGCCTCGTTGCGTGCGATCAATCCGGGGGTGCTTGGCGCGGCCTCGTTGCATGCACGACACACTTTGACCTGCCTAGCAACGGGCTGCAGAGAGCGAATCTTGGGTGTTCTCTCGCAGGAGAGACAGACACCGGCTCCGGTGCCGCTTCGGTGCCCGAGTGGCCTGATAATTCGCACCAGGGAGCTGTAATGTGGCGGGGGAGCAGGTGTGTACAGTATATCCGACACCGCGCTCTGATGCCGGGTCGACTATAAACCACACGTCACAGGGGTCCCTTTCGAAGACAGGCCCGCTGGCGCCACAAGCGCTTGATTCTTGTCTCCGCACAGGAACTATTCTCTGTTAGTAGAGGGTAGAGGGGATACCTAGGTCTCATTGCATGTTTGAGGGGTAGACATGGGTTGGATGGACAGTAGTTCTTTCACACTTCGGATAGCGAGCCTCATCAGTACTGTTGCTCCACAGCATCGTGTATCCGACCCGTCAAGTTCCGGGCAGAATTTCCAGAGCTCCGAGGTTGAAGATAGGGGGATAACGGCGCCGGTCTGACTCTTCGTTAGCCCGCCGGACTATCCTTCAGATTCAGGGAGATCTCCCCGACATATTCAGCATTTCGAACATGAAAATGAAGGAGTGAATATTCGAGCTAGTTTACACCTCCTGGTTTGGGCTGTGGAGCCGGCCTTGCGTTCGGGAGCGAACACCGTGTTCCCCGCGGGGCCCTTGAGAACTCTTGGATAGCGGATGTATTGTCGCTGGCGGATGAAGCTTCTTTGAACCCGGCAAAGGTATCATTACATGGTTGCGTCCGTGCCGTCCTTAGAGGCGGCTAACGCCCCGGAAAAACGGCAGTGTCGCGTGCGTTGTGAGGTCTCGGACCCCTCGGACCCCCACCTAAGAGAACGTTTGGACGGCGAGGAGCTTGCGTGGGGTGCGGGGATGCATTTGGGGGTAAATAGTTTACGTACTGCATTGCCGGTCTTGCAGGTTGGGGGGGCCTTGGCCGTTGGGGTTGGAATTGCCGCGGCGTTTCCGGCGTGTTGAAGACGAGGAGACTTGGAAATGCATGTCTCGAAATTCTGTTGGTGTTGGTGTTGATGAACCAAGCTTCTTGGATGGCGCCAAAGTTCGAGGGCCAAGGAGACAAGCATGCTTGCGTGACCCCGCTAAGGTGCCCCGCTAAACGATGGCCCATCTCGTAAACTCTGTGTGATTGGTCGATTGAGCTCAGTGCTTGGCGGTCTCCAACGTCCGAATTTTTATTTTTCGTGCAAGCATTGGCAGAAAGATTTGCGTCGCTTGGGTGTAACTGGGACCATTACGACCAGAATACCAACCTTGGGTAGTGCAGCTGTGTCGACAAATCGATAGGCCGCCAAGCATGGAAGGGACCGGCAGCACAACATCTTCCCTCACATCGACATCCCACACGCTCACGCACGCTCCCAGCATGTCGCAGGCAACGGCTGGTGCGGGGGCGCAAGACGGCTCTGCCGTCGCCGTCTTCCTCGACTCGACTTACCCTTCAAACCGCCATGTCTTCATCCGACCGCCACCCCTCCTCTCAGCCGGCTCGCTCCAGCTCGCCAAGGACACACTTGATGGCTTGGCCGGCCAGGTCGTTGACCAGCAGCAGGCTCGGCTACGGGAGGCTGGCAAGAAGCGAAAGCGAGAGGCGCACGACAGGAATGCTGTGCTGAAGTTGAGGAAACTCCATATCGACGGCTTTGAGACGGGCCAGGTATGGCAACAAGCCAAGAAAATAATCACTAGCACACTCGAGGAGTCCATCCAGCTGCTAGAGGAGCTCCAGGCCGACAACAAGGTTGAACAAGACGATGGGCCGGATGGCGGAGATGCCAAGGTTGTCGAATTTGGCGAGGACGGTTTTGAAGTTGATTCTAAAGAGGAGGATGCTAGTGCGTCCTCGCAATCTGGAAGTGACGCAGACAGCGAAGAGCTTGACGAGGGCTCGGATGGCTCAGATGTCAGCGAGGACGAGGAGTTGGAAGGTTTGAACGAGGAGGAGTCCGAGCTGGAGGTGGACGGTGAAGAGGGAGAAGACGTTGAAGGGAGCGAAGAAGAGGAAGAAGAAGAGTCCGCAGCGGAGCTTGAAGAAGATCCCACCGGTCTGAACGACGGTTTCTTTTCCCTGAAACAATTCAACAAGCAGACTCAGTTGTTCGAGGCACAAGACGCCCGGGCAGACCCCAACACAGATAATCACAGCGATGACGACTCGGTAGACTGGCATGGAGATCCTTTCTCTGCGTCAGGGAAGGGAGCTTCACATGGGATAGCCGACGATGACGACGAAGATGTGGAATCTGACGTTGAAATGCAAGAGGATAAGCTAGCTGGGTCGCTCCCCGAGAAGAACTTTCTCGAACCTGAGGGTGACGACGACGACGGCGGACTTGAGGACGATCTGGGAGATTTGGGAGAGATGGACCTCACAGCAAATGACGTCTACTACAAGGATTTCTTCGCCCCGCCCGCGACAAAGAAGAAGAAGAACGACTACTTTCCCAAAAAGCGTCTGACCGAGAGGCCCCCACAGCCGGATGCCGCTGATCTCGAGAGAGCTGAGAACGATGTTCGCCGTGATCTCTTCGAGGATGAATCTGATCGGTCTGACGACGAAGACGCTCTCTCTGACGCTTCGGCTGGCAACCCCAAGTCCCGTCGTTCGGCGCATGAACGGAGACAGACCAAATTGGCTGCTGAAATTCGGAAACTCGAGTCTGAGCTTGTAGCAAAGCGAGCATGGACTCTCTCTGGTGAGGCGACGGCAGTGGACCGGCCCCTCAACTCGCTGCTTGAAGAAGATCTCGACTTCGAGCACGTTGGCAAGCCCGTGCCCATCATCACCGAGGAAGTTTCCGAGTCTATAGAGACTATGATCAAGCGTCGCATTCTTGCCCAGGAGTTCGATGAGATTCTCAGGCGGCGTCCTGATACCCTTGGGAACCCAAACGGGGCGCGCCGCGGACTTGTGGATGTCGAAGACACCAAAGGAAAGCAGAGCTTGGCGGAGCTCTACGAGGAGGAACACATCAAGAAGTTGGATCCGGATGCGTATGTTAGCCAAGCCGATGAGAAACTTACTCGCGACGAAGAGGAAATCAAGCAGATGTGGAAAGATATCAGCGGCAAGCTTGACGCCCTTAGCAGCTGGCATTACAAGCCCAAACCGGCAGCACCAACACTTACCGTTGTCGCGGATGTTGCGACAGTGGCTATGGAAGACGCCCAACCGACAACAGCCCAAGGCGTTGCGGGCGGAGAGAGCAGGATGGCGCCCCAGGAGGTGTACGCTCCAGGCAAGGATACGGCTGAGCACGGCGAGGTGGTGGCTAAGAGTGGTCTGCCGGTGGCTCGCCAAGAGATGACCCGCGAGGACAAGCTCAGGAGACGCCGGAGAGATAAGGAGCGTATCCGCAAGGCGGGCGGCCTTGATGCCACCAAGTCGCTCAGCAAAAAGGCCCAGTCAGAACGTGAGACAATGAACGACCTGAAGAAGGGCGGAGTCAAAGTCATCAACCGCAAGGGCGAGGTTATGGGTCTAGACGGAAAGAAGATTGCAGAGAAAACATCGGCTCACACGAGTGGTAGCTTGAAGTTGTGATGTATTTAATTTGAGTCTTGAACGGGCGCGCATATCAAGGAGTATTGGTTGTATATATCAGCATCGAGCTTTGCCAAGGCTTTGCTCTCTGCGAGTTTGTCTGCATTGTTTCTATTTAACTACGGAATGTCTTCCTCAAACCCTCTCTCTACTTCGTATGTGCGTACGGTTCAGTTACCAAGAGATCAACTTGAAGCCGTAGTGTGAATATGAATAATCGCATCAAACAACCCGATCGCAGCACTGTGCTGAGATCATAGATAGGGTTGGTTTATGACGTTGGAGATCTGAGTGTGGTCAAATGTCATGGATCCGGAAAAACCCCCCACCACCGTTGAGTGGGGCCAGCAGATGCCAATTGAGCCAATCAAGTGGCCAGCCTTTGTGCTTGGTGCTCTCTGGCTGGCGAGAGGCGAAAAGCGCTCGGTTCGCATATCAAACGAACGTCGACATTGATTTCGGGCGGGAGGCACCAATTCGAGCTCGACCTTGCCTCTCACCAGACTCCTCCCAATTGGGATCTCTCCACTCCTTTCGACTCTTTCAGCAGAGCTCCACACAAAATGCTCTCCTCTGCGAGGACAGGAGCCTCGCTGGCGCTCCGGGGTGCGTGCGACCGGAGGACGTCCCTGGTTTGGACCGCGATAGCTAACAATTCGATCAATCCAGCAGCCACGAGGCCGACACTCCAGCTCGCCCCCTTCCGCGCCGCCGCCGCCATCCACTCATCCTCCCGAAAGGACGCAGCGAGCGCGGTCACACCGCACGGTGGATATGGAGTCGCCAAGCGTGAGCGGAAGGAGGTTCCGCTCGCCAGCCAGGAGGGCACCAAGGGCGTGGTGCAATACGCGCTGTATGTCGCTATCCCCTCGATCCGACTTGATTGAATCCCTCTCCCCTGGGTTTCGATCGACTCTAAAAGCCCCGTGTTCCCGACATGGCAGCCACTAACACCATTCCCCCAGGACGACCCTCGACATCATGACCAACTGGGCCCGCCAGTCTTCCCTCTGGCCCATGACCTTCGGTCTGGCCTGCTGTGCCGTCGAGATGATGCACCTCTCCACCCCACGATATGATCAGGATCGCCTGGGAATCATTTTCCGCGCGTCCCCCCGTCAGTCGGACGTGATGATTGTCGCCGGAACTCTGACCAACAAGATGGCGCCCGCTCTGCGACAGGTGTACGATCAGATGCCCGAGCCCCGCTGGGTCATCAGCATGGGATCGTGCGCCAACGGCGGCGGTTACTATCATTACAGCTATAGCGTCGTGCGCGGCTGCGACCGTATCGTGCCCGTCGATGTCTATGTGCCGGGATGCCCGCCTACCAGCGAGGCGCTCATGTACGGTATCTTCCAGCTCCAGCGCAAGATGCGGAATACCAAGATCACCCGGATGTGGTACCGCAAGTAGATGATCAGGGGACGGGGGTGGAGTGGTGGTAGAATGAGAATGCTATTGGGTCTGCTAAAATGGGCGAGCCGGGGGTTGCTCGTCACGACGAGAGTGGCTTAGAGTTGTGTGGACTATGTACATACGGCCTAGAATTCCGTTCACATAATACACGGGTTGTAACAATATGTGATCTTGCATCCCAGTCTGCACGGTGTAAGCTGGAACGAGCACCCTGGTTTTTGACCAGATGTTTTGTCAAGACTTTGCCACAGAGCCCTATCTTTAGCCCTCTCGAAGTACATGTGTATGGTCAAGCGTTAATCATTGAATTTTATCCCTCAAATACCAGATAAGTACAATGAGGCAAGTCATCACGTCGCTGCTGTTCCCGACTACCCCATAACGCCAGAATCATGTCGTTGGGGTTGATTGACCCCACTGCCATTGTTTCCCAAACCAACGACCAATAAGCCAATATTTCAACACTACTTCAGCCCATCCTCTTATCTGTCTCTCTTATCTGGCTCAGCAGACTCGTTCTTGTCGCCAAGATCAGGGTTCAAGTAGTCCGCGTTCTCGGCCGCCTCGTATTCAGCAATGAGGTCCGTGACAACTTCCTTTGCCTCGTCAAATTCGCTAAAGTTATCCGCGAACGGCGCCGTCTTCTTGTAACCCTCTAAGAAGGCATTTCGCTTGCGCATGCCGTCGTATTGTCTGAATATCCTCTTGAAGAGCTGTGGATTGAGAGTTAGCAAGGTGGCTTTCAGGGGTGGGAAGGGGTCCTCTTACAGTGGCAATGCTGGTGTGGTTTGCAAGCATCAGTCCGCTGACGCGGTGGGCCATTGGGATGTAGGGACTCCTCTTTGTCAGGGCAACTTGGATGCTCGCCGGCCCCCAGGGAATGAATGTTGCGAGGCGGCGTTCCCGGATACGAAGCAAGCTCTTGTGGACGTCTGTAGGATCAACCTCTCCCTGGATAACGTTGAGAATGGAGATGTAGCAGCTCTTCTTGCCGGGGACTGTAGACACCATGCGGTTCTTGGGCTGGAGGAGCCGCCTCATGACGTCTAGTACTGTTGTCTTCCGAACAGTCTTGGCCTGCTCAACTTGGTCGCCGGTAAAGGGGGTGTAGGATGTCATCAGGAAGTGGCATCTGGGTGTGGGGATCAACGAAGCGAGGATGCTGACAAGGTCGTTGTGCATATAGCCGGGGTATCGGAGGGTGGTGGTACTTGCAGACATGACCGTCGACACGAGCTGGTTCGTTTGATGGAACGAGGGCTCCTGCATATGGAGCCTGTCGGCGGCAATGTGCGAGAGCGCTCCGTTGTCGAGAACGACCACGGAGTCCGCGTTTTGTGTCAGTCTTCTCATGGCTAGCATGCTGTTGTATGGATGGACAACGACATCTCCCGAATTAGTGGTGTCAGGAAAGACAGAGTAGGTCTGAATGATCTTCTTGGGAAACCGGTCGTTGAGTTTTTCGAGGAGAAATGACCCGAGGCCGGACCCTGTGCCTCCAGCAATGGAGTGCAGCATCATGAACCCCTACCCGTCGTCAGCAGATGAACAAAGAAATGAAAGTTGGGGACCGCACTTCTAGGGAATCACTGCCGTCTGCTTCCCGGTCAATCATCTCCATGATCTCCTCGTGCACCAGTTCTCCCGTCTGGTAACCATCGCCCCAATTATTTCCTGCTCCCACGCCATTCTTCCCGACGTAGAAGTTCTCGGGGTTGTAAATATTCTTGTACGGCCCTGTCTGTATTCCGTTGATCACCTAGCCCAAAGTTAGATATGTATTGTGGTTGCGCGCATGCAAGTGGGCAATTGGGTTACCCGAGGCTCGAGATCGATGAGGATAGCCCTAGGAATGTAGCGCGTATCGTCACTCTGGTAGTAGAAAACATCCTTGCGGTCACCGCCTTCTGTCGCAAAGTCCTCAAGGTTTCCGTCTTGACTAATCCCGTGCTCCTGGCAAAGCTGCTGCCAAAACTGACTGCCAACTTTCCAAACGAGTTAGTTATATCAGGCCCATTAATCTCGGTTGCGACTAGATGAGAGCTGGAGAGATCCCAGCCAGAAAATACGCCGCTGAGAGGGGGACGAGTAATGAAGAAAACTAACTGCTGTTGCCGCACTGGCCGGCCTGGATTGTAATAATTTCCCTTGTTCAAATTAGCGAGAGCCCATGTATTCTAAGTCAGCTATGTCTTTGTACCTGGGCATTGTGGCGGCATTTGCGACATCAATGGTGTTGTCGTCGTCGAGGCCAGAGGTCGGAATATTGAGTCGACGCGTCGAGTTGCAGCCCGTTACGTGACGCGAATTTTGGACCCCGCCAAAGATTTGGAGGGGCAAGCATCAGTCCTCTTTCCACCGCATCGCTTTATGCCGTGCACCACATCCCGCTGCTCGTAACGAGCTATGCTTAAGCGTGCGGCATACATATGCAGATATCTATTTGATTTCATCTCAACATCGACTCGTACTCGCATAAGAAGCCATCAAGTGCCTTTGTTGCAGGAGGCGTACGCTGGATGAGAAAGTCCTTCCGTATCACAAACTGCACTGTGCCGTAATTTCAGTGCTCCTGGCTGTGTAATTCTGTCTCAGCTGCGAGTATCGATTCGTGTGGGGGCCACCCGCAGTGACGTTCCACCCCTGTCTTCAACCCATGCTCGCAATATCAGTGCTGGGATCCAGCTCGCATCTCCAACCTTGTTTCGCATCGATTGCGTCCTTCCCACGCCTCGGGACTTGTGCCGTTCTCCAGGAACCTTATTAATCCACGATACGACCAAAGTACTGTAACGCGGCAATTGGGCTCAAGACGCACACGGTCGTTGATCAATCGTCAAACCCGGTTGGTAATATTGCTCGTCCGGGAATTGCCCACTCTCATTCCAATCCCAAACGGTCCCGCCTGTTGGCGACGCAGCGGCCTCTTACTGGCGCCACGACGTTCGACGTTTCGATCCCACCCTCGCGCCCGACGACAGCACACCCCTTTACGTAGGCGGTTTGCCTGTACCTTATTTCGCGCAGCCCCGATTGGTACATTCGACCTTAGCATCACTGGTGGCTTGTCTTGAACACTGACAGGCCGGCGCGGCATGTTTCGCTACAGAGGACTTTAATATCCGTTGAGGCTTCGGCAAGGGCCGCAACTCTCCCGCCATGGCGGAAAGTCCCAGAAGAGACCCCGGGGTCACACCGCGTCAAGAAGCAACTCTTTCCTCGAGCAAGCTCATCGAGTTGCCGACGATTCCACAGGCGCGAACCCTCGGAGGAGCCTCACCCATTGGCTCCGATCTCTTTGATTTCGCAACAAAACCAGGTTCTCTACGGAACCAGACAGTTCCGGAGCACGAATCTGTCGACTACATGAACGGCGGGCTGCCCCACGACCGAATATCGCCCATTTCCGAACCCGCCCTGCCCACCTGGTCGTCGACTCTCTCGAACCTGAACACCGACCTCCCTGCTCACCCGCCCCCGTTTCCCCCCGTCGACACTCCCGAAGCCGGCTCGCCGACTGTGCCAAGAAGAAGCGTGCAGTTTGCCCGTGACGATGCTGGCCCCGAACTATCACACTCGAGACAGGGATCGTGGGATACAAGGGAGCATTTTGGCAAGTTTCGTGGGTCATCATTTATGGCGAAGCTGAAAGAGCTTGCCGGCCCTGGCATGACGCAAGGTATGAAGGGCCCGAGCCTGCCTCCTGAGCTTGGGTCGACGACGAGCTCTCCTATAGTGACACGACATAACACCCGCGCCGCTCGCGCCACCGACGAGGGAAGTGATGCGGATGCGGATGCGGAGGAGACCGCTGATGAAGCAGCCGCTGCGGGAGCTGCCAAGGGCAAGCAAAAGAAGAAAAGGCGGGTGAGGCGGCCAAGAATGGACTCATACTCCACCCCCAACACTCCGCGACTGCCCAGCATGGCCTCGGAAATCCCTGGCGGGCATGGTCGACTCAACTTCTTGAGACGGGCAAACCCTCCGGACGGTTCGGAACACGGCGATCATGGCGGCGTCTCAGAAGGCGAGGGCCGTGATCGCTTGACAAGAGAACAGCAACCAGCTCCTAGAAGACCCGCCCCCTGGATCACCACCTCTCACCGGTCCGGTGGCCCGGAGGAAGCGGAAAGTCCATCAGGCCGCGGAATGAGCCATCATTTCCGACGTTTATCTGCGTTAGGTGGTGGGGCTTCTGATGGCGATGCCATGACTCCTAGGAGGCCCTTTTTCAGTGGCGACAGGGCGACAACTTTCGGAGCTCAGAAATGGCGACAAGTCAAGAACACGCTGAAGCTGCTGCGGCAGAAGAAGGACGACAATTTTGACTACTACAAGTCCGCGGAGCTTATGGCAGAGCTCCGAGCAGTTGCGCCAGCCGTTTTGATACTCGCCAGCATGATACAACGGGACGAACACGGAAACAAGAGGATCCCAGTCTTGCTGGAGCAACTGAGACTGCGGATTAAGGAGAGTATTGCCATGCAAGACAAAGACAGTGAGAGGCATTGGCTGTTTACAATCGAGTTGGAATACGGCAGTGGCCCCAGTCAGATGAAATGGACTATCAAGCGCACTATCCGAGACATCTTGAATCTTCACTGGAAATACAAGCTGACACTCACCAACGAGAGGTTCCCGTCAACGCGCCTCGACCTCGGCGCTAAGCCGAAACAACCGCGTTTCCCCTTGTCTGCCTTTCCCTACTTGCGTGGTGTCAGAGGGTTAGACGACAACGACGAAGAGGACCTTGCCGAAGGCAGGGCTGGTGATGAAACCGCTGCCGAAGGGACAGCCGGAGAGGCGACAGTTGCTGAAGGTACCGATGCAGACGAGCGGCCTCATATGAGAAAACGGAAATCGCGTATGCCTGTCTTGGGCGGGCGACGGAAAAGCTCAGCCTTGGGTTCGACCGCAGACCTTACACAGAACGCGGCCGAAGCGAGGAGGAAGTATATAGAGCGCCAACAGAGAATGCTCGAGAAGTATTTGCAGGAGATGATTCGCTGGCTCATGTTTCGAGCGGACAGCAATCGCCTCTGCCGTTTCCTCGAGCTGTCTGCGCTTGGCGTGCGGCTCGCTGCTGAGGGCAGCTACCACGGGAAGGAGTGTTATCTACACATCCAATCCTCCAAAGGACTCGACTTTCGGAGGGTGTTGACACCAGGCAAAGTGATTGCTAGGCACAGTCGGAAGTGGTTTTTGGTTCGCCAGAGCTACATTGTCTGTGTCGAATCCCCCGAAAACATGGACATTTACGACGTGTATCTTGTCGATTCCAAGTTTGGGATTATTTCTAAGAAGAATAAAGGCAAGCAGATTGCGTCGAAGGCTCATGACGCCGAGGACGACATTGAAAACTTCGACCTGACGGCTACTCGTTCACTGACCAAGCACCACACGCTCAAGATTGTGACATCGGAGCGTGTGGTGAGGTTGTTCTCCCCGAACCAACACCTAATACAACAGTTCGAGGAGTCTGTTGTAGAGATGCTGAGGAACACGTCATGGCACTTGAAGAACCGGTTCGAAAGCTTTGCTCCAGTACGAACAGGGGTCCACGCGCAATGGCTTGTTGATGGCCGAGACTACATGTGGAACGTGTCACGGGCTATCAGCATGGCTAAGGATGTCATCTATATCCATGATTGGTGGCTGAGTCCAGAGCTTTACATGAGGCGGCCCGCATGCATCAGCCAAAAATGGCGACTTGACCGCCTGCTCCAGAGAAAGGCAGAGCAAGGAGTCAAGATTTTCGTTATTGTGTACCGGAACGTCGAGGCTGCTGTTCCCATCGACTCGGAGTACACCAAATTCTCCTTGCTCAACTTGCATCCGAACATCTTCGTTCAGCGGTCTCCCAACCAGTTCAAAAAGAACCAGTTCTTTTTCGCCCATCACGAAAAGATTGTCATTGTCGACCATGACATCGCGTTTGTGGGTGGCATCGATCTCTGCTTTGGCCGATGGGACTGCCCACAACACCCTGTTGCAGACGACAAGCCGACCGGATTCGAGCCCCGTGACAACCCCAAGGATGCGGAACATTGTCAGCTCTTCCCCGGAAAAGACTACTCCAATCCACGTGTTCAAGATTTCTTCAGGCTTAACGAGCCCTACGAGGAGATGTATGATAGGGGGAAGATCCCACGGATGCCGTGGCATGACATCTCGATGCAGGTGGTTGGACAGCCCGCACGAGATCTCACCCGGCACTTTGTTCAAAGATGGAACTATGTCCGTCGCGGGCGGAAGCCGACACGTCCCACCCCCTTCCTACTGCCCCCTCCAGATTCCAAGAAGGAGGAACTCGAGTCTGTAGGCCTGGATGGTACTTGTGAAGTACAGATCCTCCGGTCGGCATCGACCTGGTCACTGGGCGTGGAAGACACCGAACACAGCATTCAATCGGCTTATGTCAAAATGATAGAAGACTCGGACCATTTCGTTTACATGGAAAACCAGTTCTTCATCACCAGCACAGAGACGCTGAACAGCAAGATGATCAACCGTATTGGCGACGCCTTGGTAGCTCGAATCATCCGAGCGCACGAAAACGACGAAGACTGGCGAGCAGTCATCCTTATCCCGCTGATGCCGGGCTTCCAGAATGAGGTCAACGTCCAGGACGGTACGAGCGTCCGCTTGATCCTCCAATGCCAGTTCCGAAGTATCTGTCGCGGCGAGCATTCCATCTTTGGAAGACTCCGCGCTGTGGGTATCGACCCGGAAGATTACATCCAGTTCTTCAGCCTCCGACAGTGGGGTAAGTTGGGCAACGGCAATATTACGACCGAGCAGCTGTATATCCATGCCAAATGCATCATCGTAGATGATCGTGTCGCTCTTATCGGTTCCGCGAATATCAATGAACGTTCCATGCTTGGTAATCGGGACTCCGAATGCGCCGCCATTGTCCGCGACACGGACATGATCTCGTCGACCATGGGCGGCCGCCCCTATCAGGTGGGACGGTTCGCACACACGCTGCGGCTCCGGCTCATGAGGGAGCACCTGGGACTAGACGTTGACGCGATTCTCGAGGAGGAACGACAAGCAGATATGGACCGCGAGGACCGCGACGCAGACTTTTCTGATGATATGGACCGTATCTATAACGAATCGTCTGATACGATCCCAGTGGCGGAAAGCTCCAAGAGACGGGAGTCGAAGACCGACCCTCCAACGACGCCCCCGCGTGTTCAGCGGTCGCCGAGCTTCAACCATGACGTTGATCTACTAGAAAATAACACTCCTCGATCTCGTGGCCGATCAAGAGGGAAGTCAGCAGACATGGAGGCTGACCCTCGCGGGATAGCGAGTGAGGCACACAAGAAGGAAGTGGAGGGCTTTGGCCCTGATCAATGGAAGGCGGCCCAGCGAGAGGGCACAGACAGGGGCAGAGACTCGGTGATCATTGGCAACCGTGAGGTGTTGGTTTCAGATGTCTCTCCTGAGGGGAGGGGGACACTTCGCAATCCTGATCCCGCACATGATACCCGTCGGTTCTCGCACGCCGTCGGCCCTGACGGAGGTTCTACAAACGACCCAATGCCTCCCATGCCAGCATTCGATAGGCGGACGACTGAGCAACTTGGCTTGCCTAGAGCAAACCAACTGCCCGCGCTGCCTATAATGGACGACACGGACATCGGTGGGCCGCCCATCACCATCGACTCCAAGGTGACTTCTGGCATTGCCAGCGTTCTGTCTGCGGATATAAAGCTTGCCAATATCCACAAGGACTGCATGCAAGATCCTCTAAACGGGGCCTTCTATGATGATGTCTGGTCCCGTGTCGCGGAGAACAATACCAAGCTCTATCGCCGGGTGTTCCGCGTCATGCCCGACTCCGAAGTAACAAACTGGACCGAGTATAGGGAGTTTGACATTTATAACAAACGGTTCAAAGAGAGCATGGACGGGCCCCGAACGAGCGAAGAGGGGGAAAAGGCCGATGCTGCGTCGGTACCACCACAACAGTCTGCTGCGGGTGTTGGTATTGGTGCGCCGGGGCCCGCAGCGATTGCGAAGAGTGCCAGTGAGAAACTGAATGGCATATTCCACCCAGGCAACGGCGAGGGTCCCAAGGTTGTCGAGCCATCAAAGGACTCGACGTTTGACGAAAAGAGCTCGATGGTGGAGCCCCCGAAGGACGAAGATGTAAAGGCTGGGTCTCCCGCTGATCCCGAGAAAGCCGGTCTGTCCTCGGGTACGCTGAGCCCAACTTCGGCACCTATCGTCGAGGATGGCAGACCGTCCAGTGCCGTCACGAGCCACCTTGAGGTTGAGCCTGGCGTCCGCAGGGAACGGCGTCCCACGTTTTCGACGCCAGACAAGCCGCCCAACTCGGCCAGTGGCACATCTGCCAACGGCATGTTGAATGGTAGTGCACTAGAGACTGGCGGCACTTTCAAATCGGTGGGTTCGCAGAAGCGACGCCGACGCACCATTACGAGAGGCAGCCGCCGTGGCTTCAACCCTACCGACGACCTGCTGTCGCGTCTTGAAGCCGAAGAGCTGCTCAACCTGACGCAAGGCACACTCGTTCAATTCCCCTACGACTGGTTGCATGTGGAAGAAACCAACGGAAACTGGCTCTTCCAGGTCGACCAGGTGGCGCCGCTACAAATCTAGTAAGTCTGAACGCGTTTCTCGCTTCCTGACTGTCACATATACTGACTATTCTTCAGCAACTGAGCGCTGTTCGATGGGCATGCGACTAGCTATGTTACACTTATTCCGGACGGGTGGCAGATTGCACAGCATTTGATCCCGCTAAAAGCAGCATTATTGCATGGCGTTGCTGGGTTGTTTCCTTGGGTGGTGTCAATTCCCTGCCACATTCAGCATCTCAGCGCCACCAGCGTCGTTGGCTTTGTACTCAAAATTTTCTTTAGCTTGGGATCCATGGGCTACAACACATGGCCGGATATTTTACCCTGTTCTTTACTATCCTTTGTCCTTCGATTCTCCCGCGTGTCTTCTATACTCTACAAGTTTACATAGTAATACAAGGCATTGGATACACCGTTGTTACAGCGACACATCTCGTGTCATGTCATACCCGCTCACTCACCCAGATCGCTCCCCGACATCCCGCCCGAATTACGCCCGTCAACAGCCAATGCGGTTCTGCCTTTTGCGCGTCGTGCTGCACCGCGTGATCGAGATGCTCCAGCTCCTCATCCCGTATCCTCCTCAGCGTCGAAATCAGCTCCCGGAATTCCTCCCCCACCTCATACCCATCCCGCTCCCACTCCCCCACCATCTCCAACAACGTCCGTATCTGCCCGTTATAATGCCCTCCTATCTCTGTTTCTACCGCCTCTGTACACGCCATTGCCGCCTCGCGACTCATAACCGCTGTCCCCCATCCCAATCCCGTCGCGAGGACTGACCAAACCGGATACAGGACCGTAGGACGCACGCGGTGCTTCGCCAGCAAGGAATTGAACGTCGAAAGATGCGCCGCTTCTTGTTCGTACATGTGTGCCATCAGCGGCCGGAGGTGTGGCTCGCGAGCGACGATCGGCGGTGTTTGAGAGGTGTAGATTAGGGTTGCGGCCAGCTCGCCGGCTTGGTTTACGCGCAGGGCGGAGGAGAGGAAGGCCCGTTGGGCGGGAGTCAGGGGCTTTGTTGGCTTTGGCGGGGGGGTGGTGTTGGAGGAGGGGGCGCTGGTTGTGGTTGATGCGCTGGTGTGGGACGTTGACGAGAGGAGCCGGCGGGTGTTGAAGGCGCAGCGGAGGGTTGCTGGTGCGGGCGCTGAGCGCAGCAGGAGGGCATGAGGTGCGGCCATTTCGGTGGTGGTTTTCTGGAGGGAAGGGTGTCTTGGGGGAGGAGCCCGGGGATTGCCGTGACGTTTGGGACGGCCCGGCTTCCAGGTCGGAGCTTTGGAGGTAAGGTTCGGCTTTGTTAAAGTCAGGGTTCAGTCGTCGGGTTTCTGGAACAAAGCGGCCGGCTTGCCAGCACTGCAAGGCAACCCCTGCCCCACCTGCAGCCCACCAGCGTTTTGGCCAATCGTAGCGCGCCATTCGATGCGTGCCCGAGACCGCCTCCTCCATTGAGCAAGTGCGTGCTGAAAGACAGGCGTTGAAAGAGACGACAACTTTGTTGCTGCAGCTGCTGCATCTCCCGACAGTCGCCGCGCAGCCTGCTCAACCTTCACCCCTTTCGCGCCTCGAGCAGTGCTGCTTCTTTTATCACTGCACCCATCCGAATACGCTTCTATTGCTACGATATCGATACTATTCGGAGCGAATTCGTCCCGTGACTGTGCTGTGTGCTCTTCCTCGTCGATCGATCGCCCGCCTCACCTTTCGCCGCCGTCGAGTTCCCCTCCTTTGCTTCGACGTCTAAAGAGTCGCTTCACGCATCGCTAAATACCACTACCTAAACGTTGTGACGGAGATCCTGTTATTATTATGTCTGACATTGACGATGAACTGCTCGCGCTCGCCGGTGGCGATGTGTCGTCGGACGAGGATGAGGAAATGGATATGAGCAGGGACGGATCGCGCTCGCCTTCACCGCCCCCCGCAGCGAAGAAAAAGGAGACACAGTCTAAGGGCGTCGCGGCGAAAAAGGCTGCTCCGAAGGCGGTGAAGAAGCGCGCGAGGGATGACGATGGGTCTGAAGATGAGGGTGAAGCGTGAGTTTGCTCTCTCAGTTTCCGTTCCTGCCTTGTGGTCTACGCGTGAGAGATGCCCAACTTGCGCCGGCACCTGCCAGTTTCCTTGCGGCGCCGCCCATCTATTCACTTGCGCTGCCACCTATTGTTCCTATTGTTCTTTTGCTCAATAGCAAACCCGCCTCAATAGTGGTATTCGCGCAAGACTCAAGGCTCACTGAACCATTCCTCGCCGCCATTGCCTAACTCTTTCACCATTTCGCTTCCTCTTTCTACCAATACGCCACAGCTTTTTTATCTACGAATTTGCTCGAGTCTTTGGGCTATTCAAAGATCACATTCACCGCAACTTCGAGCTAACAATCATGGCTCTACCCAGATCGTCCGTGCCTTCGTCTCCTGCTTCGCAGCAATCCGCTCCCATGGACGAATCCGATTCCGACTCGGATTCCCCGCAAACCAAGCCACGCGGCGGCGACGATGAGATCAACCAGTACCCCATCGATGGTCTCTTCAAGGACTACGACGAGAAGGAGAATATCATGAGCATGCGCGAAATCGAGAGGGAACAGATCTTGGCCGAACGTCGAGAGGAGAACGAGCGTATCCGCCAGAACCGCATGCTGCGCCAGTTGAAAGTCAACCAGGAGAAAGACATCAAGAAGCGCAAGGCAAGCGCTGCCGAGCTTGAGGATGGCCAGCGCAAGACTTCACGGGTGCGGACGAAGATGGGTGAGACCAGCGAGAAGATGGACACTCTGCGCCGCGCGCGGGAGGAACGCAGCAGTCGTAAAGAGCAACGAGAGCGGGAGAACGATCGCATGAAGCAGTCGCCCTCGTATCGGCGCAGTCATGACGGAGATGAGGGCTCCAGCGATGTTGAGTGGATGGGCCCAAGCAAGTCGAAGCCGAGGTCACGATCGCCCGATGTGCGGGAAAGCCTGCCCGCCGAGTTGAGAGACGTTGAGCGCATTCGTTTGGGCCGCAGTCGTTTCGCCGAGGTCTGCTTTTACCCCGGATTTGAGGAAAACATCACGGGCTGCTTTGTGCGCATCAACATCGGCCCGGACCCGGAGAAAGGCCAGGACGTCTACCGCATGGCTGTCATCAAGGGCAGGTGCCCCCCTCCTGGCATTTTCTTGGGCTGGCTCAGAACTAACAGTGGGATAGGATTCAACCAAGGCCGTCCGTATGCAATCACGGATCAGACAGGTAATCAAATGGTTGTCGACATGTACGTGAAAGCTGCACATGGCAAGGCCCAGCGGGAGTGGCCCTTTATTAGTTGTTCGGACCGTGGATTCGCCGAGGCAAGTATCCTGGGGGATAGTCTGACCTGCCGGCCTGCATTCTAACCTGTCTTCAGTCAGAATGGGAGCGTTACAAGAAAGTATGCATTGCAGAAGGCGTTACCGTGCCCGACAAGATGGCCTTAGTCAACAAAATCGACGACATCAACAGGCTCGTCAGGCGCAAATGGACGGATGAGGAACTGTCTGAAAAGACGAAACGACAGGCCGCGCTCTACACTAAATTTAGCGGCGTCGAGCGGGAAACACTGACCTCGCAACTCGAACGCGCGCGAGCCCGCGGCGATGAGGAGCTGATGAACAAGCTTCAGGATAGGCTTGACCATCTTGAGGTTCCGCGGTTAGCCTTCAAGACTTCACTCGGCCCGCCGAAGAATGACGAGCAGAAGAAGATGTCACAGCAGGAAAAGCTGGCAATCATCAACGCCGAGAACCGCAGGCGTAACACAGAATCCGTCCGGAAGGCGCAGCTCAAAGAACGCGCACACATCCGAGAGATACAAAAGCGCATTGAGCGCGGCGAGGAGGTCCAAGATGACAGCAGTCGCCGGGTCAGGACGCGCATGAAGTTCGTCCACGACGTAAATGAGTACAGCGATCTCCGCGACAAGAAGAACGCCGAGGGTCCGGCAACCCCCGGTGGCGGAAAGACAGCGGCCGGCAGCGGTGCTAGCACACCCGCCAACGGCACGAGCACCCCAAAGCCGGATGGTCTCTTACCACATATCGCCAAGCTCCAGGAACTGCAACGCAGCCAGTCCAGGAGCGGCATTCCCACAATCCACAAGCCGCTGATGGATGACGACATCATTGGCGCGCTGGATTTGGATATCGATATCGATATCGACTAGATTGAAAAGGCAAGGCGTTGGGTATCTACGAATGCCCTGATATGCTGTGCATATCATGCCCGCACGGCTTTGCATGGGCAGGAGGCGACAACATCGTGTCGTAGCGTAGAGGAAAAGCACGTTCGCCGGGAAAGGAGGGGGTCCGTGAGACATGTAGACAGTTGTCCGTCCCGTTGCTTCGCTCAGATCAGAGTTCCACTTCCCAAAGCGTTTTCTCCCTGAGGGACAAGCGTTGATGCATCATCGGGATGAAGCTAATGTCTCTGCTCTGAAGCAAGGGGTTTGCGGTTTCTACACAAGTCACCATAGACACAGTGAAGTAGATTATATATTACCAATATGAATGGGAACTCGATGAATACCATACCCGTCCCGATCGAATAAGCGTGCATCGACAAGCATTATCCCGCCACATGGGAAAGTTCGAAACAGTGCCAACCGATGGTTAAGTCTCCCAAAGTTTTCTTTCAAGAGCATATCACAAACATGCAGCGGCAAAAGTTTGTTACACAGCAACAACGCTGAAGCTTCGTTTCAATCGTAAGTATCTAAATACAAGCACACAGCCGCTGATATGATACAACAGTTCAACACCTAACATTCTCGACAGTCGACAGGTTGGTTTTCAGCCTCCCAAATCCACCGCTGTTTTTCTTGACGCAAGCCTGCCTCTATCTTCGTCTAGGCGGGAATTCCAACCCCAGCACCGCTGAGACCTACGCCAAATCGCGTACAACAAAACATACTCTGGCACCACACCGGGTAAGAGACGTTGTCTACGCTTAATAATAAAAAATATATGTCACAAAGGCTTCGTATATCGTCACCAGCAAGAATCCAAAAAAGTAGGTCGTGTCTGGAGGACCGGTGCCCCAGACGTATTAAACAGGTACTTGCGAATGCGTCAAAGCGGAGACGAGGGCGCCCGGTAAGAATCGTCAACTTGAAACAACGTTACACCTTTTGCTTACGCCTCCCCTTTGCCTTGCCGTTTGCAATGGGACTGACAAAAGTAACGTGTTTGGGCTCTTCTTTTTTGAGGTTGACAGCATTGCCGTTGGGAGGACGACAATGGTGAGTGATTGGGCGTACTGTGACGTCCTGAACGTCATCTTCGATGTTAATTTCGGCAACATCGGAAACAGACTCGGTACCCATCACATCACTAGCATCAGATGCCGATCCGTCATCCGAGTCATCGTACTCTCCATCGTCACTGACAAGAGAGGGGGCGTTGTTGCTGGCGACGGTGTTCGGGCTGAGGTCCACATCCATGTCGTCATCATACAACGGTGTTTCGGGAAACTCGGAAGAGACTGAACCATCAAGCGGAGCCAGACCAAGATGCGTGGGGGTTCTACCCTTACTGCTAGCAGGCCGGGGAGCAGCCGCTGAAGGTGGAGGAGATGCAGCAGAACGAGCCGGAACACGCATGACTGCCGGTGTGCGCGCCGCAGGAATAGACGAGCTCTTCGGGCTCGCAGCACTCTCTGATGTGCTTGGTTGATCGAGGTCGGAATCATCAAGTGGTGTGAGCAGGTCCCAGTCCACTCTTGTTTTAGCATCATTCACCTGCTCGCTCAGGTTGCCGCTGTGCTTCCTCTTTTGCATCAGCTGCGACAAATAGGGGGTGTCTGAGGAGGCGACGAAGCCCGGGGGCTTTGCAGCGGAGCCCACGGGTATCTGCTCTAGGTGTGGAAGCTTTCCAGCATGGTAGAGATCAAGAGATGCGCGGATTCGGGAGGCCAGGGCTTTGTAGGCATCTTGTTCCGAGGCTGGTTCATTGCTGAGGAATGGATGAACCAAGCCAGAGGAAGGGTTCGAGGCAGCCTTCTGGTTATCGTCGCCGACAATACCACCGGTCTCGTCCACTTCGATAGGATGTCCAGAGTGAACGGCTGCCTCTTCGTGGCTCTTGAAATCTCTCCTGTGGGCAATGCGACAATGGTTGATGAATCCTTGCGTGCTTGAAAAGTCCCATCTCTGACAGTCAATGCAAACAAGCTTCACCGTGACCCCATCGGACCGCTTCAGTACGCAGGGGGCTTGCTTGTCCTTTTGTTGAGGGTATCCACTGGATAGCGCCTGCAACCTCTGCCCTCCCAGCCCGCGGACTGGCCGCTGCTTGCCAAAGCTCCCGATATCCATGCTGTTTCTTGTCGTTCTGCCTTCAGCATTCCTGGCCCGGTTTCCTTCCACAGAAACGTACGAGTCGGGTTGCAGCCCGTCAAACACGGGATCGGGTATCAGCCACTTAGCATAATGTCTGGCGTATGGGCCCTCGACAACCCCAAAAGGCGGTGCCCATTTTGGCACGGACTGGCCAGGCCTCGCCTGCAAGGCGGGACCCTTACCGCTGCTGATATCCAACATCTGACTAGGTGTTGGACACTGGACAGGATAGGGGATGAGATGACACCGGCGAAGCTGCTCAAGAGCAACCTGACACTTGGCGAGCTCCTGGTTGATGAGCCTCAGCTCGTCATGCTTCAGCAGGATCTCGAGTCCAAACTGGCTCTGAATAACATCCTTCACACTCTCCAGGTCAAAAGCCGCACTTGACCTTCGCGATACGTCCACCTCCTCACCATCGGCGGATGCGGAGACGGGAGAAGGAAGACCGCCATTCTGCTCCGTCTTGACACGCTTCGCCGACGGGACAGCACCCTGATACAGAGCGGTGTCGACGGCGCTTGGCCGCCTCCGCTTCGGAGACGGGGTCGGACGTTCCAGCGTACCGGGCACAGCCGGCTTGGAGAACTCCGTGTTGGCGTGAGTTGGGTCGGATGACTTGTCGGTGCTCCTGGAGTCGGAGGACCAGAAGAATAGCATCGACATGTCTGTGACGATGATGTCTGGTGCGCGCCTCCAGCCCGTGGTGGAGGTGCGCTGTTTTAAATGGTTGGCACCGTCGCAAGGCAGCAGCCGAGCGATGAGTCGAGCCAAGAGACGCGAAAAGGGGCAACAATGAACGGGTTGCGACAGGAGAGCTGACGTAACCGGAAGGTGGCGCACGGGCAAAGCCGTCCAAATTAGGTTAGTCGGCCCGGTCGGGGAGTCGGTTACGGTTTAGTCAGATTCGAGTGGCCGCAGGAGCCTTCTGCTGCTGATGTGGCCGCCCCAGACCCAACGGAAACAAGGTCAGGCTGGAGCAAAATGCTGCCGCCACTCCTCACTGCGCAGCGCAACAGCAGCAGAATGCGACCGGGAAATGAATGCGATCAGGGACAAGCGCCGTTGGACAGCGACGTCAGAAATGCGCAAGAGCTAGTTAAAGCCTCGCCGACGTTCGCAAAAAGGAACGGTGCGTGTTGCAGGAGCGAAATGAGCGCGCGAAGTGAAGAAAAGAGCTGATGTTGATCGACCGCGCTGCGCTGTTGCGTGGTTTTGGTCAGGTCGCGGGTGATGTTGGTTGCAAGTTGATTGAGGTTTGGGGGGATGGGCGCTGTCACGCGGGTTGTAAGGGGAGACGCAACACGGAGGGAAATTGTTTGGAAGTCAGGACCAGGTCGGAGGCAAAATGCAAGGGAACAGGGGGGCCCGTGACTAACCCAGGGAAGTGATCGAGGGAGGGAGCCTTCGATGGCTGATTGGCCCGTGCCGAGACGGCATGGGCCAGTGGCGGGTCCGGGCGCCTTGTCTTACATGCGGGTTGATGTGCGTGCCTGCCACCCCGACCGTGAAAGCACAAGCCACCTTCACGACCACACGCCCAACCGAAGGCAGGCAGCGCGAAGGCTGCAGCCCAGAGCGCTCAAGATGCATGCGGGATTCGCCGTCCAGAGACTTGAACACTCAGCACCAAATGGCGAGCGTCAAGAGACTGCTCGAGGGCACCTCTCCGAAGCCGGTTGGGGGATGCTCACAAGCGAGCCTGGAAAGCCGGCGATCACGTCAGACCCACTGATCTGAACCCGACGGGAGCTTAGCGTCACCCCCGACGGGGTAGGCGATAGCGTCAAAAGGCAGCGGAGGTAATGTGGACTCTGGAGTGGGTGAAGCACCCATCGCGATATGGAGGGCTGTGTCCGGCAACCTCCTGATGGTCAAGACGGATGCGACCAGCCAAACTAGCGGTGGTCTTTGGTTGGTCGTGGACAGCCAAAGAAAGCGCAGGAATCCGCCCGCCCTCGCACAGCCGTTCCTCGGAAGTCGGGCAAGATATCATGGGCGGGTCGCATCCAAAAGGTGTGAAGTCCATTTTCGGGGCCAAGACCACGCCTTTGATTAGCTTCCCCTCCAACAAGAATAGGTCCATAACGCACGTGCATCCATTTTTGGAGATGAAGCAATCCGCTACTGATGATACCACATTGCAAGACGCTCAGAGACGTCAGCATCAGCACAGGGAGGTTCTCTGTTTGCTCGTTGCCTCATTCCAGTTGAATCGGAGAAAGTCCGAGTACGTAATATATACTCTACCGCTAGAACGTCTTCGAAGATCGCCCTACCTGGGGGCCTTGCTGCATTGCAGCTGCAACCTGAACCTGAGCCTGCTTGTGGCTGCCAAGGAGATTGAAGAGCGGGTCGACGCGCGCTTGCCCCCCAACGGTGATGAAACAACCGATACCTTATCAGACGCATTTTAATGTGACTGAGCTCCGGCATCTAGAAGCCAGCAAGGAAACCTCAGCTGCCTTCAGCAGTCATGCATAACTTGGCAGTCTTTTCTGCCGTGTGGAGTCCGGGAGAGTGCCGATTCTACGAAGGCTCTGACCAAAATAAAGGATCCCTCTAAGATGGCATTAGAATAGATTGTTGAAGAATGAAGGAAGGCCTTTTGGAAGAGAAAAGACAATGCGCTACGCCTTACAGCATTGATCCATGGCCTGTCTTTACGGGTAAAGGGCATCTTTCACACTTGCTTAGACCCTTTTTTGGCCGGAGGCTTCCTACAGACATCATGATGCGAGAAGAACCTGAGGGCCCTCATATTGAATGCTCTCTCTCAGTTTATGTTGATTTCGATCTACCTCCAGCTCAGGTCCTAGCAATGCGTGCCTGTACCAAAAGTTCTTGGATCGGGGATTTTCTCCGGTGAGGCAGCTCATGCCCAATCTCACGAACACAGGTGCTGCTGCTGGATGCTTATCGATAAGACACCAAGCACCCCACATTCCATCCAGTAGTAACAATTTCTCAACTTTGAGGTCCAAACAAACCACCGCCGCCCCTTGTCATCACACTATTTACTCGACCAAGGCACATGCAGATAGCTCAAGCCAGCCGACTGGATTTCAGTCGTGAGAGCCACAACATGCCAGCCGAGACTCAGAAAATCCCCAAGCGAAAACATCCCAGCGATGGCGATGTCGTCCCAGTGCAGAAGAAACAGCGAGTTGCGATCACAACCGACCCGACTGCAACGGCGAGCCACTACTTCATTCTATACGAGCCGATCCTCGCCAGGCTGCGGCCAAAGTACGAAGTGAAGACCATGTCGATAATGCCTTCAACCAGCATCAAGAAGCATGTCGACAAAGCTCTCGAGCACCTTGGGAGGTTTAGCGCGTGGGACCAGTCCGTATTGCCCGGCGTGGTATTCTTCTCAGCAACGCTGAACGCGTCAAACAAACTCGTCACGATCGGGGAGCTCGTTCGCCGGAGGATTGGAGAAAGCGAGCAGAAGTGGTATCAATACAACGTGTTGAACGAGACGGAATGCGAAGAGAAGCCCTCCGTCGTCGAGGAAACCTTCATGGCAATGGATGGCGTGGACACTGGGAACGACAGCAACGAGGAGGACTACTTCGAAACCCTGAAACCGACCATCCACGACCAAGCTGCTGCACCTGTCAAAATTCGTCGAAAATCCTACATCAGCACTTTGTTTTCGAGAGTCCCCCTAGACGAGATAAAATCCCTCCCCGGCATCTCTCTGCAGACGAACGAGGCCAACATTGATCTACTACGAAGGAAGAAGCTTGGGGTTGCGCGGTAGGCTGAAGCGCACAGAATGGCATATTTCGCGGCAAGGAACGGCGTTTTTAGACGGGCAAGGATGCTAGGGTCCAGCAGCTTGCACAGCACGGCAGGGTTTTGGTCAGCGGGTGCATTATCACCACGGCATATCTATGATACCCCTAACTGTTAGGTTTGAACAGTTACACTGTAATTTTATTATGTATTCGTCTCTCGTCATCTGGGGAGATATTGTCTTCGGAGTATACAGTAAAATATCAACCGAGGAGCCTCCAGAGTACATCCTCTTGCATCGAGGCAATTCTGCTTCCGGATCAAACAAGAGTTGCGCCGGATGACTTCATCATTGCAATGAGAAGGATTACGTACCCACCGTGCCCACGACAGCGTGGCACGCAGGCCTTCTCTGTTTGGGGGCCCAAGTCACTCGGTCACCTGCTTTGACATGTCGCCATGCTGCTTTTGCAATCACAAATTGAGCACTTGAAGACTTTCAAAAGCTGGAAACCAACCTGGAAGCTACGCTTGTACCGAGTAATTGTCGCTTCAAAGTATTATTTGTGACTGATACTAATCCCGACTCCCGTAATGCATTCAAATGCCGCGCTGTCCTGATGAAATCGTTGTTGCAATTTATAAGTCGTATCCGCATACCCAAGATAATGCAGCCGGTGGAAATGCCGCCCATGATTCCCAAAATATTGTCCAAAATACTAGTTATGATCAGAAACGGATCTGCTCGGCTGTCCTCCTATCCATCAGATCGGTCTTCGCGAAGGCCTTTGTCAAGAGGCCTAGCCATAGAACATTTTCAAGGCTTCCGTTCCTGTTGACTATAAGTGATCCTCAGGACGAAGTTCACCACTACTGCGAGCAGGAGAATAATGGCCAAGAATGTGGGACCAAAGCGGTCGTCGAAGCCCGCCTGACCCCGCATCCGTATCGACTTCGCTCGCCAGTGATACGTCGTCAGCGCATATATCATTGTGGCCATCGCGACGCCGGTAAAAAGGAAGGCCGAAATAAACGCTGGTCGGTCTCCGAAGTTCAGCATCCCAATGGCGAGGGCGCCTAGGATAACGGTGAAGTTGAGCCATGACAGAAATGTTCTCTCGTTGGCGAAGAACACCTTGGGCTCGACTCGGGTCGGGAGCGCAATGCGCTTGCCTGCGTTTTGTCATGTTAGAAACTAACAATAGTCAAGCAGTGCAGTTCAACGAGGCGCTCTCTTACCCGGCGCTGTCTGAAGCAATGGCTGGCTAGACATCGTGGATATTCGAATATCTCTCAAAGTGGCGATCGGCAGTTACTGAGCGCGGGCAACGGATAAGAAACGCGCTGCCGGACGAATTGGCTCTGAAGCTGCGCGGACGGAAAGAAGTCTCCCAAAGACGAACTCTTTGTTCGAGGATAAACCTGGGAAGATACCGTCGTCCTCGATTCCAAGAAATAAACAGCAAGCCAGAAGAAACAAGCCCAGAGCGAACGCTGGATTCGCCAAAGTTATGTTGTCTCCGTTGATGAAATCAATTGGAATCGACGTCAGGTTTGGGGGCTGGCCCACCTCCCCACCAGTGACGCACGTGGGTGCCAATGCAAACTCTGATTGGATATGGTAGCTCTGCGAAACATCGCTCGAAGCTTTGACCTCGCGGAGCCGAGAACTCTTCGCGCAGTCACGTGCTGCTCTCTTGGAGAAGGCGCTCGGACTGCTGGTTATTCCACGCCTCTCTGCCAAGGACGCGTCTGATTGGTCAGTTTGGCTGGCTAACCTTGAACTCTCTGATAGGCGATGTTTTGCTCCGATCGTTTCCATCCCAACCGACCTCCACATTGCATTGTTTCAGCCTCGCCGACATTGCGCCTCGCTTGAGCTCTGCACTGGGCCACTCTAGCTATTGTATTCCCCTTGTTGAACAAGCACGTATTTCGCTGCTGGTAGGAGACCCTCTCACTTTAACCCCAGCATACACACATCCCGTCATCGCAGACAACTGATCGCAAAACCTACGACAGCACCAAACAAACAAATCGAACACCATCACTACATCCGTCACCATGGCCACTCCAACCAACTCCGTATGACCTCTGCCCAGCAGCAGTTCCGCAGGTGCTGACCCACTAGCAGCCGATTCCTTTGAAGCGCCTTGAACAGATCGCCGCGGATGTATGTTAACCAGTCAACCTCCCGGTGCTCTCCTTTGCCGTCTCTAACGCCAAACCACAGGCATGCAACAGCGCCCTCAGCGGTATCGAGACATACGAGCACCCAAAGACGGCGCAATGGAACGAGACTATCATCGTACGTGTGCACAACAGCCCCCCATCACGTCGGTAAATGTGGCTAACATGATACCGTAACAGCAAAAAATGCTGAAGGCAGTCATGTCTGAGGCCACCCCTCAAGGCGCCTCGAACCCGACCTACAAGTTCGCCATCAACAGCACAATCGTGCAGCATGTGGTTCCCACTTCGCAGCTGAGCAAGTCAACCGGCACGAGCACATCGGCACCAACGGAAGAGAAGGCCCCCGCTAAGAAAGGACAGGCCGGCCGACGTGGTATGCACAGCGCAACAGGCGGCTTCTGGAACGAGAAGACAGACGGCATGTGGAGTTTTAAGTTTGATGGCGAGGATAAGGGTCTTGATGTTGTCATCATGTTGATTTGGATTGCTGTTTAGGGCGGTTTCCTTGGCTTCTTTCTCGCATTCACATGGATAACAGGTCTGGGCTGGATGGCTATGGCGATATCCAGCGTTTGTAATGACCAGAATCACGATTACGAGTTACGAGGCTTTCCCATCAGAGATACAGCGTGCAGCTTAATACCAATCCATGAAATGGGCAAGCCCGTACTCGAGGGGCAGCAACCGAGGGCAACGGAAAGTTTCGTACCTGCAGCGAGCCACCTCACGTCTCCCCCAACAAATCCCTCGGTGGTCTGAATGTCCGTTTCATTTACTTGCCATAAACCACGCACAGGACCATGAGAGGACCCAGTCGCACTCCGTGACATCGACAGCGATCAACATTGGTTTTCATTTCGAGAAATGCAACGGCACGAACGGGTGATAGGCTCTGATCTCTTTGCCACACATTCTGACTTAAGGTTCACCAGTGAATATCCCGCCCAAGTGCCCCTCCCGTACCCCTCAAATGCGGCGAAGGATGAAAGAAACACCCCGTCCAGTTACGATGTCCCGTGTACTAAAGCGCATCTCGTCGATACCGTCGCATAAGGGACAAAACTGGTAGTCCACGTGCCAGCTACGTACACTGCCACCTCCATGCGTCATGGCGGGGGGGATTAGTGTGGGGTAATATACGCAACAAAGGTGGGGTAACCAATGGTCTCTTGTTGGAGTTCAGAGGAAAAAGTCTTCTATCAACAACACGAGACCACAGTTTAGACGGCCGGCCAGAGACGTTCGTGCAAAGGCCCGTAGCCTGGTTTGCAGCACCCGGCCGAGAACTAGGAGACAATCATGGCGATAAGCCGAGTCGGCCGGGCGGCATTGCTCAGCCGGCACTGCCCTGCCTGGTCCAAGAGGCTGGCCTGGACATGCATCGCTCGCAGGTTCACCTGGCAGGAACGATGGATTCGGCAGGAGGCGAGAAGTCCAGACAGGCCGATCCCCACATCGTCGACCCCTGCTATAAATGCTTCTCGCGGCCGTTGCGCGGTGCTGATTCAGTTCGACCCGCTCCAGAAACTGAGGCAGAGTCGAGCGCAGTTCATTGGCTAGGAGAGGCTACTGCCGCGCCGTCTTAGGTGCCAAGTTGAAAGCATCGGCATATCGGTATCCCACAAGAGGCCAGGCACTAGCGAAACATCGGCGGGGTCTCCAACTTTTGAGTCTTCCATCCTCGCTATTCCGCGACCCTCCATTATTGCCAACTTTCCAAGCAGGGCCTGAGATCGCTGCGAATCGGACCAAACGGTTCAGGACATCATCCTCGGGAAAGGCTCCCTGGTGGCTAGCCACGCAGCAGGTCGCAGATCTTCCCTAATCGGTTGACATCTTCGCCCCATCGCGAATTCGATTGAGAGCCAAGCGAGCCAAGACACACGGGTGCTCCGGCCCCCCGTCTTACGCCGGCTTTTCTAGCCGTTCCTCCTCACAAGACCTCCAACGCCGTTCGGGGCCGCCCTCGCTGTACACTGATATCATATCTCTCTTCTATTCTATTAAAAACCCCTCGGCTCCTTTTTCAACATCATATGAGCTTGCTAGTGAGGCAACTACTACCTACAACTTCCGACGCATTCTTCGACAACATCTCCTGACCCCTCCTGGCATAAAAGAGCCCACTCGAGTTGCGTTTACCCAGTTTAAGCGAGCAACAACGTTCAATATTGGGACACAACGCGACTCTAAATCCCAGAAATCGCATTAAATACACGGCTCTCTGCCCACTTAGTCCATCACGCCACATTGGTAACAACTTCTCTATTGTCCGCCCATCGGGTATCAGCCATTGAAACAACCGACGAGTTGCCATCTCACTTCGCAGCGGCACAAGATACGCACGGGTCAGGAAGCCCAGCCGGCATGATGGAGGTTCTGTACACCACTCCGGTCTCACTGCCGAGCCCTGGCTCAGAATTCACCAGAGAGGACCACAAAATCAGGGAACTTGGTCTTGTACGAGCAGGCAAGCGAGCACCGCGTCGCTCTCAAACCCACGAAGACTTCAAATATTCCGAGTCGCCCCTGGCCGCCATTCACAGCATCCTCGAGCAGCTCCGAGTCACAGAAGAAGGCGCTACGCAACCGACGAGTGTCTCGGTGGAGAGTTGCCAACCAAAGCCAGCCGCAAAGTCATCCCGGCGGCTCAGGCCGCCCCTCGGCCCTCCTCGTCGATCATATTCTGCCACAGACAAGGAGCCAGTTCCGGTCCCATCGCGTGCCTTTAAGCTATTAGACCTGCCAAGTGAGCTTCACTTTGCGATCTTTGACTTCCTTGATCCCATCGACAGCACATGCCTCGGGCTGGTCAACAAGCACTTTTACTCCATCCACCGTCGCATGTGCGGGACGGTGCCGCTTTCTACCCGTCGCGACGGGCCAAACGAACTTGAATGGGCATGGCACCTTGCAGGTAACATTGTCCGGGCACCTACAGCAGCCAAACTCAACAGCATCAAAACGGGATCGGTGATCGAGCTGGAGCAACAGCACAAGAACTCGCTCTCAAGACTACGTATCCGAGGTCAAGCATACTGCAGGAAATGCGGTGTCACTCGCTGTGAACTCCACAAACACATTCAGTCCTGGATGGGAGAGGATGCTGAGTATTGCTCCGTCACGCAGAAGTTCGGCCAGGCAGCACGTCAAGGCGCGAAGTCGTACTGCTACAGGAGCAAGCCCGGCGACGAGCAGAGATGCGGGCGTCATTGGGTACGGAAGTCGAAGGTCGTGCTGCAGTGAAGCGGAAACGGAGCAAAGGCACAACATCGGAGACCGTGGGATCATATGCGAGCTTTCGGCGAATTGTCCACTAGGTGATGGGAAGCTATGTGCTCCAGCATCAGCGTATCCGTTCCTTTCCCGGCTTTCCGGTTTCTCTGGCTCAATTCTATTGGTCATGTTGTCTGATATGAGCTGTTACGGTCCAGGAATGACGATTGCTTTGTCGGCAGGGTTCTGCACCTCTGCCAAGCTCTGTGCCACAACAACGTAACTTGATGCGACAGCGGGTGTGTTCCTGAGCTTTGTCCCTAGGTAGTTCAAATCTACTTCTAGTGTTGCCCATGCTAGACTGATTCCGCGCGCGGGGTAGCTTTCATCCCAGCTTTGGTGGAACAGAACAGACAACAGTGGCCTGACGTGGGGGTGCTGGATGAGACTTCCAAGATAAAGGAGGCAGCTGCTGATGATCTGTGGAGTCGATGATGAATGGCCGTCAAATAACGCAATTGACGCCACAGCCCGCCCCAGCCCAGTGTGCCCAGCCACACCACGGAAGCTGACTGCCAGGGATGACGTGACCCCCCGGCACCGGCAAAAGCACTTGGGAAATTTTGCGGGTTCGCGTTCAATCTCAAGGTTGGATGCAAGCCCCTTTTCTGGAAGCCCGCATCATTGTGGGCTTTGCGCTGAAAACCGGTAGGCACCTCAGCGAGCATTGGTAGACGACACGGCCTGTTTAAATTCTCACCCACGGCTTTCCTTGACACGACACTTGTCGTGTTTCGAATCCTGTGTATCCCTTGACGTCGTTTTCCCCCAGCGTGCTTTGGCTGCATGTGAAGCACCAAGCTACATCTTCCAGTTCGCCGTTTGCCTGCTAGCTCCCAGCTTCCACCCTCTCGTTCCTCCACACCCTCCCGCAAACCCAATCACGCTCCGCGATCACCGCCACGAGGACGGTCCCAAATTAAGACACAAGAGGCAGGAAGCCCGTCAGTTGATACACGTCAACGTCGGCTGTTGGCAGGGGCCCAAGTCGTCCGATCAGCCGTGCGTTGCTCCTGGAGCAGCTCCCCGCCGTCGAAACCTTGCGCAGTCGCGACACCCTCTCGGGCCCACAATTGGCTGCTAATTGCCCCATCCTGCACTGGTCGGGCCTTCTCAAGCTACCGACACTACTGGCCCTTCTGCCCCTTCTTGTCTGCCATCATGTCATCGCCGAGCTCGTCGTCGCAGCAGGCTGGCAAACGAAAGCGCACTTCCGCCGCGCCACACAGCAACACTATCGGAGACGCGGGATTCATCGAGATGGACACCGATCAGATTATCCAGGCCGAGTCCCGGGACGCTTCGGCAGAGGAGGGCGACACCACAGCCCCCGAATCGGCCGCTCCTCAGAGCCACAAAAAGAGCGACTCGACCAGCGGCAGCCATCCGAATAAGCGGCAGCGCGCCAACTCCGATCAGGCCGCATCCGCCGCCGCGGCGATGAACCAAACCCAGGCCCTCGACCCGGGCGAGCCCAGCGACACCACCGAGGCAAGCGTCGACATTGCTGAGCGCGTGGGGCGCAAGGGGAGCATGCGCAGACCCCAGGTCTCGCGAGACAATAGCAATGGCAGCGCTTCGACCGGAAAGTCAACTGCTATGGCGCCGCCACCAATCGGAAAGCTCACCCACCCCGTGGGATACAAGACCAACGACCCCCCTGCCGGTAGGCCTATACGGGTCTACGCGGATGGCGTGTTTGATCTCTTCCATCTTGGGTAAGTTCTATTCTGACTGGGACATGTCGGCACCTTCTTCTCCCTTTCTCCGAAGCGGTTGGGGACAGCTCAGCTTCCCGGGGGAGGGTGCGGTATGCCTTGTTTGACAGAGCTGGCGCAGGCGGTTGTGGCGATGATTCGGGTTGCGGTCCCGTAGAGAACACAGTGCTAACAGAACGGGTGATAGGCATATGCGCCAACTCGAGCAAGCAAAGAAGGCGTTTCCCGACGTGTATCTTATTGTGGGCGTGACGGGAGACGAAGAGACACACAAGCGCAAGGGCCTGACAGTCCTGTCTGGCAAGGAGCGAGCTGAGACCGTCCGGCACTGCAAGTGGGTAGATGAGGTGATTGAGAGCTGTCCGTGGATTGTGACGCCTGAGTTTCTCGAGGACCACCAGATCGACTACGTCGCTCACGACGATATTCCCTACGGCGCGGATGAGGGCGATGATATTTATGCCCCTATCAAGAAGGAAGGAAAGTTCCTGGTGACCCAGCGGACAGAAGGCGTGAGCACAACCGGGATTATCACAAAGTATGTCTCACCCGCCTTGCAACTTGAACTTATCAAAATATAGGCACTAACCAGGTCAGAATCGTCCGGGATTATGAGAAGTACATTTCGCGGCAGCTCAACCGTGGCACATCACGACAAGAACTCAACGTCAGTTGGCTGAAGAAGAATGAGCTCGATCTCAAACGCCACGTCCAGGAGCTCCGCGATAATATCCGTAGCAACTGGACCACGACGGGACAAGAGTTAAGCAAGGAACTCCGGCAGTTCTGGCCAGCTAGCCGACCCCAGAGCCCTGCGAGGCCCGCATTCCTCACTCCCAACGGCGAGGTTCCCAGCAGCCCTCTTGCACCAACACCTTCTCTAAACTTCGCGAGGAGCCCATCAACACACGGCAGCATTGGTGAGAGGACTGGTAACAATGTCAACGACTTCATCACGGGTTACACATTGGGTCTGATTGGGGGCGTACGATCTTGGGTGAGTTCCTGTCCGGCGGTATTCTCTTGGGGTCTGAGTCTAACATGAGCACTGCCAGATGACCAATCGTCGGGGCCTCAACCGGGAAGACAGCAGCCGGGCGCCGAGCGATGATGAGTCGGAAGGTGATGATAAGGTTAATGAGGATAAGGTTAATGAGATGCGGCGGCACGTCTCCACGTAGCTGCAAAGCGAGATGTGACGGGGCGGTTGTGGGGGTTGCGGCGCCTTATTCTTTTAATCGGAGCCATCTCCATTCTTCATTCTACGACTGTATTAGCAACTTTGGGCATGTGTCTTCGCTGTTTGTGATGATCGGCGGGTGGTTAGAGGGCGGCGGTAGTGGTTCCGGCAAACAAAAATGGCTAGGGAATAGATACACGTACCAGTCAGTTATTGGTGCCATTCCAGGGGGATTCGCGAGAGCCATGTGGTATTTGGTGTTGTAGATAGGGTCTCGAATAATGTTCTTAAACAGGGGGTTTGTTGTGATTTTTGCAGGGGTTAGCGACGAGGCGAACTCTAGGAACAAGACTGGTCACGCTCTTACGGGTTGTTGTATTCGTAAGTAATAGTAATAGACAGGCTGTATAGTGTCCTGATGAGAACTCATTTCTTCCATGACACTGAAGCAGCATGCACGTTCACATTCTTCTCGACAGCTAGGGTTTATCCTGATGACAACATGAAGGCAATATTTACTATTACATACAACTGTGTCCTCTGAACCTCCTAACTCCCTCCCAACGACAGACGGCATACCCACACCCCTTGGGCGACCAGAAACTTCTCCACGACAAAGGCCAGACTAAACCACCCCTCACTTGCGCGCAACAATGGTCTGTAGGTACGTCTGACGGCCTCACCCTCACCCTCACCATCACCCGGGCACCAAAGCAATCGGTGTGAACTCAACATGAAACAAACCTATTCCATTTCTAACCACCGAAGGCAGAATCTACACACCCAGCCCACACAGGACAGACAGACAGGGAGGTAAGGAGGTCAGAAGGAGGTAAGGTAGTCAGGTAGCACCACATACACCCCACCCCATCACTCTCCACACCAACCTGTACCCCCTGACGAGCAGATATCTAGACAGACAGACGGGCGGATGGGCGGATCGACGCCACAACTATGGACGATGTTGTTGGTCGCCTGCCATAATTCTAAAACATCTACGCCGCTGGTGGTGTAACGCGCTTGTCTTGTGATGCACGGCGGGAGGGTAGGGAGGGAGGCAGGAGACAGGTACTCGTATGTACCTACCTACCTCTTTGCTCTCTAGGTTCGGGTTCGGGGGCGGAAACAGAGTTGGGGGTTGGGGGTTGAAACGCACTTGAGGATATGGATTTTTTTTACCCTACCTGCCAATGTGAGGTGCGTCTGGAGAGCTGCTTCTCATGTCCAACGTCGGGTCTGTCGGGAGGTTGTGCGAGGTTAACTCGCATCTGGGCCTGGGCCCTGGGCTTGGGATGTGGAAATGTGGAGGTGTGGAAGTGTGGGAGTGTATGCCCTACCTCGTACGAGGTTCGGATTCCTCGGTGAGAGAGAAGTGCCCTTGACCTTGTCTGATCTTGGCTCTGACCTATGAGATGTTAGTTCTTGTTGCTTGTTCGTGTTGATGGTTGTTTGCAGTTCCTTGACGCCAGGTGAAGGGCATGGTCAGTGACGGGTGGAGAACCGGTGGGACGTTAGCCACCCCAATCAGACGCCTTCCAGGGTCTAGATTGCCAACTTGAAGGAGAGTGGTTTGAGTTCAGCTGCCCGCTTTTTCTGGTGTTTGCTTCTTGGCTGTTGGTGTTGTCCACTCCAGGAATGGGGAGGGTTACGCCAACCCCAGGACCCAAAATGACGCCTGCCACCTCTGACTGCAGAATCTGGGGGATGGTGCTGGATCGGCGAGACCTGGAAGCGGCACAGGTCGTCGTGTGATGCTTGTTCCTCTGGGGGCCGTGATCTCGAACACGGCCATCTCCAACGGCCCGTGTCCGTCGACAACGTCAGCATAGAATGTGTCAACAATGCCATTCATGGACAGAGATCACCGCGGGTAGTAATTGTTAAAGCCCTTAACTGAGTGTACTTACCGCGGCGATAGCTTACGACGCTGATCCTCTTTGTTTACAGTCCGAGATCCTTACAGCATGGGGTGTAAGACGAATAGTGGCAGCTCTACAACAGTCTCCTCGGTCCATGAAACACCCATCGCCGAAAGAGCGGAGCCCTCCTCGCGGCAGTCGAGTCCGATAAGCAGCATCCTTTGTCATCATCGACCATCACGTAACCCCGATGCCGGGGCACCGCACTGCTGTCAGGTTCAAAGCCCCCATATCTACGACGCCCAAGAAGGCTAGCGACGGGTCCACGATGTGTGGGACGGTTTATGGCGTGCTTACCGAATGGGGTCTTAAGCGCGATGGGATCGGGGAGTTGGCCCATAATCCTATGAAACAGTAGCTTGCCGCGCTGACATGCAAGTGAAGCCATTCTGATGAGTAGCAAAAAATGCGAGAGGATATCACGAGGCAAACCATAGAGCTGCAGTCTCGTCACAAAGTCATCAGTAAGTCTCTAGCAACCCACCGACCAAAATGCCGGTGACCTGAACGGTGATTCACCGATTCGTATTTCGAAATAGCACCGTCTCTTTCTCGAAGCAGGAGGTGTATGTTCAACTCACAAGCGAAGCAAGGTGGTGCGAGTGCTGAGGCCAGGCAGAATCTTTAGATAATCTGGTGTGGCTGTGCGGCATGTACAGGTAATCCTTGGGCTCCTTTGGTACTCGCCTGGAGGTCGGGTAGTTCGGACCGTTTCCTTCCTGCGGCTTGCGGCGCGCCAAGGAGGTGTGTAGTGTTTGCTACCTCTCACCTGGCTGCCGCCTACCTCCCGACCGACTGCCCGTATCTTGTGTGGTGAGTGTGATCACTGAATGGCGGCATCGCGCTAACTAGGCGGGATCAAGCGCGCCCGAGCAGCAGCTAGCAGTAGTTCTGGCGGGAGCTATGTACGTAGGATAGCGTAAGGCTACTAGTCCGGCCCCCCGTGTTTCAAGTTCAAAGCCATTGTTGTGACCCATCTACGCCCCACGGATGGTCTGAGCCGTGGCCGTTGGGGAGAGTAATCCGGGCAGCGCGGGAGGTCCCGGCCCCGCAATGGCGTCACTTGCCTGCCCTGCGGAGACGCCTTCCAAGATCGCCCATCTGGCTTGGGGGTTGGGAAGATGCTGTACGGGGTACTGTACGGCAAGCATGGAGAGAGAGCATGAAGATCCGTCCTATCTTTGGGGGAATGTGGCGTGGACATAAGGACCTTGTGGCTTGAAAAAGATCCGGGCAGCGTAAAGAGGCACGAGGGGCATCAGTGGGTGGGCGGGAAAATAGCTGGACCTGACCGGGAGCTGGGATTTCCGTAGGTGTATGCGGTGCTTCGCCCATTCGCTGGCCACGCTGAGTAAAGCATCGCTAAGACGCTACCCTAGCTGACAGGACATAGCACAAAGTCTGGAATCTTAACAGTGAAGGAGAAAAACCACAGTGTGTAACGCCAGAGGCGACGAAATAGTAGCAAGCGTGTATGGGAATAGAGACGGCATAGGCCGCAAGGCAGCACCATTATTGCTCGTGGCAAGCCACGAGCACAAAGTTCCCTGCCGTTTGATTGCGGAGACACTCCGGGAGCCCGGTGACCGGAGAGCCGCTCAGGCAACAAGATAGCTATTTCGGAGCGGAGCTCGAACGTGGGTCCAAGGGTGGAAAGCTGCCGTGGCGCGAGGTGCGGTTTAGCGTCTGGCGTCCAGCATCGCGGGTTTCGGCGCGGCATCTGGGCAATGATGGCGGTAGCTCGCCATGAAGTAACCTAGCCCCCCAGGCAGCAAGAAAAGCGAGCGCGCCGGGAGGGGAAAAAAGGGAAGCAAGAGCCCGGGAAATCGGGGGCCACTCGGCAGACCCGTGGTGGTGGTTCCATCCCACCGATACTACCGTCGTGGCCGATGGACGCTGCCGTGTAACAGCACCAACATTGCTTTGCTGGGTATTCTGGCGTTGGCTCTCTCGAGGAAGGCAATTACAACCTGGCCGGTTTTGGATGCTTGGGTCTCTGGGCCACTATGTGTTGACCCGATTTAGCTGTCCGCGAAGGCCGTTTAGCCGGACGATGTTCCCGTCATGCGCCTGCGGTTGCCATCAACCGAGATAGAAAGCGCACAAAAGCACCGATCACGCGAACGGCGGCGGGAGGATATCGATGCGGAGTCCGGGGCAATGGGCGAAGAGATGGAATAGAGTCAACGGCGTGGGAATTGGAGAGCGTTGGCTATAAATATCTTTAAGCGCTTGTGGCTTGCAAATGCAAGGAATTTGATAGCGCGGACGTGGGGCGTGGGGCCTTGTCGAGCCAAGACGCCAGGGCCCGAGCCATGTTGCGAGCCGTGCACAGTCGACGCTCCACCCAACCTCACCAACATTGCGCCGAAAAGGTCGAACCAGACTGTGGCAAGGAGCACAGATTGAGATCTGGCTCGTGCTCTCGGCCGTCGTCCAAATATTTTGGGATGAATTTTGCTCCTGATTGACACGATGCCTAGATTGAAGAGCTCGTCCCGTTGTCCATTTTTGGATTCTGTCCCCAATCTAGGTACCGACGCCTGCCCAGGGTTTGTGTAGCAGACAAAAGAGATTCTGTTAAGCTTGGCGAAGAGTCGGAGGGTCTTGCGGAAAGGGGATAGGCAACAAAATGCTAGCACTGCAACGGCAGAGACTCACCTCATCAGGAAACACAAAGGCAGCATCGACCAAGGGGAGATTTTTCCTTCTTGCGATGCTCCTTCTTCTGCTGCTGCACGGTTGCCGGCAGGACCCGCAGAGACGATACCCGGTGCCCTGCGCGAGAACTGTGGGCCTGATGGGGCTCTCCAACCTTCCCAACCCCAGGACTGGCTGCATCCTCTTTGCTGCTCGCACTCAATTGCATTCATGCCTGTGGCTCATCGCTCTATCTACTGCCACTGGCTCTCCCGGTCCCGTGAGGCTTAGCATGCCACGATATACCCCTACCTGCCGTTCTCTGCTCTGAAACTTCCCCGTCTCCTGGGCCGCCTCTCGGCCTCTCTGGCTGTCAACATGCAGCCCAGCAGGCCCGGGCCTGGAGTTTGGATGTTGTGCGGGGTCACCCGCTTGGCGTCTTCCTTCGCTGCACGACTTGTGCTGCTTGCTGCTCTTGGTCGCCGATTCCTCCGCCGCCCTGGCCTCCCAAATAGCGGCCCTGAGACGTCCTTGAAGCAGCCCACCTTTGTTGGTTCAGCAGTCGAGATCGTTGAGATATCTGTCTCCTCGCCTCTCTGCCCTCAATTGATGGCTGCGCGCACGCGCTTGTCGACAGGCGACAGGCGACAAGCGACAGATCCGCTAGGGCCGGCGGCAACGATGCAAGCCTGGCGATCGTGCTCGGATCAGGAAGGAGAGCGGGCGCGAGGGGGCTGAAGCTAACAGGCCTCGAAGATCCGCCGATTGCCGGGTGGCTTGTCCAGGGGCCATCCACAGATCTTTAGTGCGCAGTATATCTTGTTAAGTTGGATCGGGCGAATCGGCAGCTATCAGCTAAGCGCTCGGTTCCTGTATGTTGGACGTACTCGTCCATACCTTCGCTCTAGTAGGACATCAAGGCAACGAGAAATTCGAGCCGCAATATCGAATTCGGGTCGCTTGGGAAGCTGGGCGAAGCGTGAATGTACGATGCAACAGCAGCCGTGCCAACATCGGTGTCCAGCCTGGAACGAACTCGCCGCGGCACCGGCGTCTTAGCGCTTGCCTCGCACACACTCCCGCGGCCGCAGGCGAATCCGGGCAGCGCGCGGTCACACTGACTCGATGGGACCTTCACAACTCCAACAGGTTGAGCACGATGCGATTCGCGAGGCTGAGGAGCTGAGACGCTTGGCATCGCCAGAGCTCGGTATCTTGCAACCTGATGCGATCAGTATTAGACGTGGCAGGCCTGTTGGCTCGTTTCCTCGGTGCCTGGAAAGATGCGGGTCATTCGCCTTGAGCACCTCCAAACACGCCATGCAGTGCAGTATGCAGCGTTACAGACCCCCCGGGCAAGCTCAGCAATCCAGCGAAGAGGTCAAACTACCACCGTTGAAGCCGCACCAGCCCCCAACCTTGAGTCGGAATCAAACCGCACGATGAGATCTGCGGCACTTTCATCGAGTGGGGGAGCCGAGATGCGGTGGTAGATCTTGAATTTCGACTGGTTGCTTGTTTCTTGCAGTGCAACTCTTTCTCTTCGGTATTGGGATGCTTGGGCGCTGCGGGTGCAAATCGCTTTACAGTTGCTGCCGGTGGTAGGCTGCAATGGCATTGTCCGCTAAAGGTTAGCCTCATGTGGTCTTGGAGAGCTTCCAACACCAACAAAAATAGGATCTTACCGGCAGGCGGCGCGGGTCGAGGCTGGCCAGTGGGATTCGCGAGGCGTCTAAGCCCCCTGTCTGCACATCACGCCAGGCCCTACCCTTGTTCGCTACCCGCACCCACTGGGCTTGCTCTGCCGGGCACCCTTGACAAGCGCACACCAGGGTGGAAGGGGAGGGGAAACGCCGCCATTCATCTCTGACTGCCCTTTATCACGACAAGCGTCCTTACAGGTGGGAGCCTCAGACTTTACTTCTGCGGCCATAGCATAATCGGGGGCAGCCAAGAGGGGATCCACATTACCAAGCGCGATGCCCCCCGTCTGGTGCGATTGTCGCGCTTAAGCAGGGCAGGCGCCTGTCCCGCAGGCCTCGGTCTCAGAGAAGGGAAGTTTGCTCTTCACATCTTTCGCGGCTGCCACCCAGCGGCATCTGGTCTTGCCGGAAAGCAAGTTGCGCCGCATTAGGACTCGGCGCCCAACGGCGCAGAGGCCCGGCTCTCGTTCTCCCTCCCGACATTGTCTGGCTTCAACAGGATGTCGCAACTAGCGGAGGCTTTTCACTCGGAAACCTGCTGCCTGTTTACACATTCGAAGATTTCTGGGCGCTCCTTCTAGAATGGTAGCGTTTCGGCCCCTCGCTGCGCTTCGGCGGTTTCTGAATGCGGGCAGAAACCAGCACATTCGGGGTGCAGTCTCCAGTCTTCTTTCTAGTCTGGCCCTTTCCTGGCCGTGGGTGGTGGGTGGGCATGATGAGGGTGGTGAGCCCGACAAATCTTCTGTTTGTGTAACGTGGCTCGCATGAAGCCCTGCACCCCCTGTCGGGCGGCGGGTACTTCTGATGTACTGCAGCGTTTAGGTCTGCGCCCCTCGCCTGTCAGACTTGCGATCGAGCGAGCCCGGAAGAGCCTTCATCACAAAGCAGACTGCCAGTGCCGGGGCAGGGAGGAGGAATGGCAGCGAGCAGGAGGTGCGGACAAGCTCTTCGTAACAAACGCTCCAGATCCTTCCGCGACACTCCAAATCCCTCTCGGCAACACCTTTCGTAACGCGCGCAGAACGCCGGTGTCCCAACAGGGCCTGGGACTACTAATGTTGAGCAGAGTTGCGGCACAAGGTCGCGAATGGCGGGCTTGGCATCCTTCCATGAGTGGGTGCTGATACGTACCTCGTACATATCTCCTAGGCCACACCTGCTGCAACAGGCACTCTTCGAAGCACGGCACCCCCAAGGTTGCTGCTCAACCCACGTGGGAAGCAGTGAAGACAGATTTGTCGCGCGGTTGTCACAGTCGCGACTAACAGCGACTGGGTGGCCTTTCGCTCGCGCTGCCACTGTACGCAATGTTGGTACACAGTACGAATGCGAACGCTGCCGGAGCCGCCAGGGGTTTATTCTGCTGTCGCCTAGTCCTCGCGGCAAAACGAAAAAAAAAAAGCAGAGAGAAGGTGTGTGTGGTGTCGTCGGGTAGCCCAGAAAGGTCCCGCATGCTGCCATTACAGGGCGTGGGCTTGATAGCTTGTAGCAGTACCGCCGAGCGCTGCCTTCTCGTCCGCGTCTGCTCTGGGAGTTTCCGAGCCGGTTGTCAAAGTACCCTGCGTCCCCCGTCGCGCAACCTCAGCAACACCTCCCGACGCTCATCGCTCACTCACCCTTGCATGCTGCATCCCCGCCCCCCTTTACCGTCCCACCCCTGTCAGCTGGAGACCTGGCAGGGGCCGGGGTGGAACAGCCTCTCCCAAACCGGCACACCAAGCCTCTCTCTGCTGCGAGCCGGCCAAGACTGCTCTCTCGATCTCCATCCCATGTCGTCTGCGAGCTAGCACGTACCTTTTTCGCGGCCCTTGGAAAGCCATCTCTCAATATAGCAGTCGACGTTCTGGCGTGGGCCGGCTCGTACCCCAGAATGTTTCCGCTCCCGATCTCTGGCCGTGGAGACGACGGACGCGGTCGCCTGCCTCTCCCTGTATCTGTATTGTACCTCACACTCGCCGTCCCCAGCAGCAGCTTGAGGCTTGTTTCTCATCCCATCCCATCCTGACGTCTCCTGCCTCGCCTCGCCGACCTCCCCTCCCCTATGTCCCCTTCCCCTCGCATGTCTGTCTCCCCTCGGCGCGGCCATCGCCTTGTACCCTTCGTACCTACCTCTATCTGCCTGCCTGGCAGCCTTTAAGCCTCTTTCCCACATCTGCGTCTGCGTCTGCGTCTGCGTCTGCTGCAGCAACCGCGCGTGTACACCCGTACCTGACCCCGACCCCGACTTGATGTTTGTTTCCATATCGACTGCTACCTCCTCTTTATTTGTCGAGGCAGTCCAACCGGGCTGTGTATTACTAACTTGGTATCTTACTTCCAATTTGAGGGACACCACTCGCCCGTCATGGCTAGCCTCAAGTTCATTATGGATGTCAACGACGACCACCAGACGGACGCCCGGCACACCAATAAAAAGGAAAGCACTCCGGCCAACGCGGGCCAGCTCCAACTTCTTGAAGAACCCACCAACACCCATCCACACCCGGGACATGTCAGCAGCTCCGGTCTGGTCGTCGAGCACCAGAACAATATCAACCCGGCCATCCCCAGCCTTCAGACCAACAAGCGCCGCGGTGCCTCGACTCGGGGTCCCAAGTCTACAACCACCACTGCCGCCCCATCTTCTTCGGCCGCCATCCCCTCGATATCATCGTCTTCCTCGTCCCTGTCAGTGTCAGTGTCAGCATCCACTTCACGGCCCCCGGCCCGTCGCCGGAGCACGGCGAGCGTCGACTCGATGGATCAAACAGGTTATGGGTCCGCTGCCTCGTCGTCCTCGATGGGCGGCCTCCACCATCCAAACCAGCCCATGAGGCCGATGCCTCATCACCCCCAGGGCGGCGAGCTTCCCATGCGCCTCACGCCCATAACCGGCCGCGTTAGCAGGGCAAAGAAGGGCGTCCCAGTCCACGTGTGCGAGTTGTGCAAACCAGCCAAGGTGCGAAAAGAGCTGCCAGATAGATGATGGCCCGGCCCCTCGCCCCCCCGCTTGTGTTCCCGTCCTCGATACTGACAGTAATAGACCTTCACAAGAGCCGAGCACCTCAGGCGTCACCAATTGAGTCATCAGAACCCGGGGTATGCGTGTACTTATCCCGGCTGCGAGCGCGCCTTCCACCGGCCCGACCTCCTGGCGCGACATCAGCAAAGGCAGTAAGTATTTTGTCCCCGAATTTTGTGCGCCACGCTGACGGTCATACCAGTGATGTTGAGGGAGACAAGGCATCTAAGAGCGGGGGTAACGATGATGACCGGCGTACTTCATCGGCGCGCTCGTCGTTGGATGATGGGTATTCCCAGCGGGTACCGCTCCAGCAAACCGCCAGCGGCGCCTCACCTGCCATGCCGGGGACGGGAGCAGGGTCGATAACATCGCCCTCATCGACGGGTGTTTCGTCCACGCCCAATGCATCGGGAAGCCAAAGGCGCTTCTCACAGATGAGCAATTCGACAGTTGGGGGAAGCCCGGCGACACCGCGTGCGATGGGTAGCGGGGGCGCGTCGGCATACGGACAATCGGGCGGTGCTTCGCGCGAGTACAGCGGCTATCCAATGTCGTCCTCAACAGTCTCCATGATCGATCCGACACACCCCTATCCGGGGGTGATGGACTACCAGACGACACCTCGCACAGCATCGCATTCCATGAACATGATGCCGACACTCCCAACGCTCCTTATCCCTGAACAAAACAAGACGCCGGAGCTCTCCTATGCCCATGACGCATCACCTTGGACCTCCTCGGCCTCGGACAGCACCTACTCCACGCCAGCCTCCGATATCCCAAGGAGGGGTTGGATGCACAGGCCGCGTTCGCCAACAACTACTGACTGGCCCAGCAATCAGCTACTGTCGCCTTATCCCGGCACGGCGCCTCGTAACCTCCAGAACTCCGGCGGTGTCTTGGATGCTATGCCAGCACCTCCTATCTATGTCAATAGCACATACTCTACCCCGTCTTATACCCATACTCAAGCTTCTCAACAGCAGCCCTACTATGACGTATCCATGAACGCCTTCGGGTCGGCAGCCGCGCCGGGTCAACACCCAGGCGCGTTCCGCCCTCACCACCAGCACAACACGTCCATCTCCTCCATTGGTAGTCCGATCCAGCCTCCGAATACATCTTCCCACTCCGGAGAAACTCTGATAGCGCCCGCTGCACATCCTGGTCGCGTTGACCCCCTTATAGGTCTAAGCCGCCAAAAGGAGTTGGCGATGGGGACACACCAGAGTTTGGTAGATGCCCAGATGGGTAACTTAGACGTGCTTGATGGCATGAACGCTGGCTTCGGTGGTACCATGGACGGGTCTCGACACAACGGCGACAACGAAGGCAGCATTCTGACAACACTGGACTTGCCTTTGGGCGGCGGGTGCAGCATGCCGGCGGCTGGAATGGGGATGCCCCTACAGAGACCTGTCCGGGCATCTATCCCCGGCTATCTCGATGTGTATTGGGATAGGGTGCACCCCGTGCTTCCAGTGGTGCATCGACAGTCGTTCGAAGCTGCCCCGGAAGATGCTCTGCGTTGTGCCATGGCGGCGGTCGCCACTCAGTATCTCAACAGCAAGGAGGATCGAACTCGGGGTAATCAGCTACATGAGTTCGCCTGGCACGAGGCAAAGCGGGTGAGTCGCGAAAAAAAACCCACCCCCCTCTCCTTGCCCATCCGCCCACGCTAACGACGGCGGCTTCGTAAACAAAAGGTCACTTCGTGGAATCTCCAGACCATGCAAGCGATCCTCCTCCTGGAATACTTCGCCCGATTCCGCGGTCGGAAGGCCGTCACAAAGCCCTCGAAGCTGTTCGAGTCTCTCTACTCGAGGGTGAGTTCTTTGCAGTTCTTTGCTGCGGCATCCTCGTTATCGCCTGGTTCCCGGGATACCAGCGCGCTCTGTTTTATTGACACGAGCGCCTGGTCCCCTGTCTCCTCCTCTCCCTCTGACTGCTCCTCGTGTGCGTCAATCACGCCAACGGCCGCGGCGGTTTTATCCTATACCGCCGCCCAGCCCGCTCACACCCTGCCCAACTACACCCCCTGGGCCAGTTTTCCTTCGTCGTATGCCTCGTCGACCTCTTCGTCCTACGGCGGTATCCCGTCGTCTCCTATCTCTTTTAATCCCGAAGACCCTTTCCCTCAAGATACTCTTACATCCACCACTTTTAATGTTAATATGGCCCCCCCTCCCACATCTACCGGGGCACAGCGGTCCTGGTCCTCTCTTTTCTCCCCTGGTCGTTACAACCCGCCTCTGGCTTCGCCGCTTTCCTTCCGGACGCGGTCTCACGTTCCCGAACACACATACTCACAGGCTCTCTCCACCCTGCAGGTCCTGTATCACAACCCAGCGGTGTTTAACGACACCGTACTGGATGCGGATCAGCATCTTTCGGCAGAGCAGCGTTGGCGCAGCTGGTTGGATACCGAGGCCCGCCGCCGTCTGCTGGCCGGGTGTTTTCATCTCGACGGACATGCCGCCATCTACCAGCAGCAGGCGCGTGCCCACGACTTTGACTCCGACGGGATGACGCCAATCCCTCCGGTCCCCCTCTTCGTCCGCAGTGCATGCCTTTGGAATGCATCTTCGGCAGAAGACTGGGCAGCCATGCTGGCTGCAGATCCAGGAGCGGGCATCCCCATTTTCGCTCCTCCGTCTGAGCAGCTCACGCCCGAGTTCGTCATGTCGCAGACTCCCTACGATCGTATGGCGATCTTGGGGGTCGAGATGTTGCGGATGCCTCGCCGCCAACCTGTTGCCACAGCATCCGGCTCGGCGCACAGCTCACCAATCCCTGAGAACGACACCCAGCTCAACACTGATCCACAACTGCATTTCCAGGGCGGCCAGCAAACGAGCAACACGCTAGAGCCTATGGGACTTGATGCCGAAGAGCACATCAGCAAGCTATTTGCAAGGTGCCCGGTTGGAAACACTTATCTGGCCCTCCACCACACCCCTCTGCAGGACCTGCTCGCCGTCGGCGGCGACTCATGGGTGTTTTCCCAGAAAGTTCTGCCCGCCACCTCGTTTCTGGAGCATCAGAAGCGACTGAAACTCTGGGCCGAGCAGCACTCCCGGTCTTCTGGCAACGGAAATATCAACGGCATCGGTAACCTCAGCGCGGCTAAAGCGACAGTCTACGCCGCTCGCGCCATCATCGGCTTCCTTGAGGGCGGACTCCCCTCCAGCTGGTCTACTGACGTGTCCGATTATTGGGCATTGTATGTATGCGCACTGATCTGCTGGGCGTTTGGTCATCGTGCTCGTCCCGCGCCTGCCGTTGACACACGCCACCATCACCACCACCAACGAAACAGCAGCGGTGGTAGTGTAAGCAATGTCCCTGCCTCAAGGCTTTCCGGCAGTGCAGCTGTTGCGGCCGATGAAGAAGCCTTGGGCTGGCTGCGAACGGTCGCAGGTGAAAATACGCGCCTTGAGGACGTTGTTCGCTTGCGAGCTCGCCGAGAGGCGGCCAGCGTCGTTGGGCTGGTGCTGCGGCGCCTAGAAAGCGATTGTGTCGGCGGCCGGAGCAGGCTATACGTCGATGCTGTTGGCGTGTTGAGGAAGCTGGATGAGGGTTCCAACTGGAAGTGGTTCTGAGGTGTCAAGCACTCAGAGCCCATCTCTCTCTTGTCTCATCCCTCATCCATCGTTCCGCAGACGCATAGAGAAGGAGACACCAGCGCTCTCTGGGAATATCTCCCCTCTTCTCTTCATTTTCTCCCTTTCTTCTTTTCGATTGCATTCTCCTCCGCATTTCTATGCTATGGTCGGTACATCTAAAAAGCACGCAGGAGGGCGGTTGACACAAGGGTAATTACACGGCGGTTTTCTTCTGATTTTCTTTCCATGAGATGAACATCATGGGTCGACGATACCCACTTCTATTTTTGCTTTTTTGGTCTTCTTTACTTTTTCTGTGCGGCGTCTTCCTTTTGCTGTTTTCTCTCTCTCAGGGCCCGAGGGCCAAGGGGGTAATGCGAAGCGATGGCGTGCTGGAGTTGGAAACACACACACACACACACACACACACACAAACAAAATCTCATGACACGCACCTACACATACGAGATGACGATGACCGACGACAGCTACGACCGAAATATCTGACCTTCTGCTTCTCTTTCCCGGTTGGTTCCTGTCAGGTCCTTCTCGACGACTACCTACCGTTCGTATTGCCGTTCGGTTCAACACTGTACTTTTACATACACGACTTTTTGGCCTGTTCTTTTTGGATTCTCTCATCAGCTCGGTTCTGCACAGCATTTCTGGTTGCCTATTGTTTTTACACTTATTTGTTTTGTACTGCTAGCACCATTCATCTACTTGTACTTTTAGCTTCAGGAGGAAAAGGCAACAAGGCCACGGGACATTACTTATGATAGTATGATAGACGAAGGATATAATGGCTACTGGGAGGAGCTCAGCATGAGCGAAGAGTCTCAGACTCTCACAGTCAATTTTGTGTAATGAAACGAACCTGTTGATTCTAGTAATACCATGACTTCGTCTGTGCGATATGTGACACATATGCACCCTGGAACACTAGTTTACGTATGAGATGAGAAAGAAGAGTTGATGCGAATCTTGTTGATTCTTCCCATGCTACATGGTATATTCTAGTATCCCTCTACCTGTGTTGAACCCCGCCTGCCATAGCGCCATGTGTTAAACGCGCACTCTCAAAGCTCCTCGCTGCCGCGCCTTTGAGTTGATCACAATGCATGGCCGTACTTCTAACATGCCCAAGATGGCACAAAGGAAAATCCTACAAAAGATGACCTAAAATAAGCCATCGATTTCTCCAGTCTCTGGATCAACGTCAACATTGAGGTACCCAGGAGCTGTCGGGAGACCTGGGATCGTCTGGATATCCGCAGCCAATGCGTAGAGGTATCCAGCGCCGGCAGCCATCCGTACGTCTCTAATAGGCACCGTGAAGCCCGTCGGGGCGCCCTTGAGATCTGGGTCGTGGCTCAGGGAGTATTGTGTCTTCGCAATGCAGATCGGCAAGTTGCCGAACCCTTGACGAGTATATGTGTCCACCTTCTTCTGCGCGAGCTCGCTGAATTCGACGCCGGCAGCGCCATACATTTCACAGGCAATCTTTTCGATGCGCTCTTGGACGCTTCCCTCAAGGTCGTAGAGAAGCTTGAAGTCCTTAGGCTTCTCTGAAGCAGCGATAACTCCCTTGGCGAGGTCAATGGCGCCCTTGCCACCTTCGGCCCAGTGGTTAGCCATGATGGCATCCTCAGCACCAGCCTTGATGGCCTCCTCACGAACCACCTCAATTTCAGCTTGGGTGTCAGTGGAGAACTTGTTGATGGCGACAACAACCGGTACGCCATAGGTTTTCGCATTTGCCACGTGCTTTGCAAGATTGACGCATCCCTTGCGCAGGATGTCGACATTCTCTTCTTTGTAGATTGGGTCAAGAGGCGCTCCTGGGGAGATGGGTGGACCGCCGCCGTGGACCTTGAGGGCGCGAATAGTAGCCACTACAACCACAACATCAGGCACAAGGCCAGATGTGCGGCACTTGATGTTGAAGAACCGCTCGCCACCCATGGTGAAATCGAATCCAGCCTCAGTGACGACAAATCCTGCCTTAGTGGCGTAGTCTTCATCCGGCTCAGTACCGGCAAGCTTCAGAGCCATCTTGTCGGCGAGGATAGAGCTATTTCCGATGCTGATGTTGGCGAACGGGCCAGCGTGAACAAAGACAGGGGTTCCCTCCAAAGACTGCATCAGGTTGGGCTTGATGGCATCCCTCATCAGCGCCGTTAGAGCTCCGCCCGCTCCGACATCATCGCACGTAATAGGGTCGCCGCTTCTTGAGCTCGCGACAACCATCCTGCCTAACCTCTCCCGCATATCTCCAAGGCTCGTGCTCAGAGCTAGAATCGCCATGCACTCACTGGCAACCGAGATATCAAAGCCAGTTTGGCGAGTGTGTCCTTTCTCAGTGGGGGCATTTCCAAGGAGCATGCCACGCAAGTGGCGGTCGTTGACGTCCATCACACGCTTCCATGTGATGGTTTCCGGGTCTATATCGAGACGAGCAAACCGGCGAATCTCATCCTCGGTTAGGGAATCGGGGTCTGTCTTCTCAATACCAAGCTTCTTCAACCGACGGAAGAAGACTGGCGCAAACTCCCTCTTTCCGTTCTTGGCAGGCACAAGGCGTTTGTACAAAGGCCCATCCTTTTGAGTGCTCTCGTGGAACATGCGCGTCTCTATCGCAGCGGCCAAGAGGTTGTTGGCGGCCGTGACGGCGTGGATGTCACCAGTCAGATGGAGGTTGAACTCGTCCATGGGTATGACCTGGCTGTAGCCTCCACCAGCGGCTCCACCCTTGATGCCGAAGGTCGGACCCTGACTGGGTTGCCGGACGTTGGCAAACGTAAGGTGGCCAAGATGGGCTCCCAGGGCCTGAGCGAGACCCATTGTAGTAGTAGATTTGCCCTCACCGAAGGGTGTTGGGGTGATGCCGGTGACGACGACGTAGCGGCCGTCGCGGCGGTGCGCCAAGCGCTTGATGATGTTGAGATCAACCTTGGCCTTGTAGGCGCCATATGGCTCCAGTTCGGATGGGGAGATGCCGACCTCCTGAGCAATGTTGGTGACGTGCTTTGGTGCCTGTGCTCTGGAGATAGCGATGTCCGAAGGGACCGGATCCAGGAGCTTGATGGGCAAGGGTATTATGCGGCGCTGCTTTTGAGCATTGAAGGACTGGGTTGTAGCATCGACAACGTTCTGGAGGAGCATGGCGACGGTCATGGGACCGACACCGCCAGGAACAGGTGTGATGAACGAAGCAACCTGCGAGGCCGATTCGAAGTCAACATCGCCCACAAGACGTTGGCCCGATTTCTTAGTCGCATCAGGGATGTAGTTCGTCCCAACGTCGATTACGACAGCACCTTGCTTGAGCCATTCACCCTTGATGAAGCCCGGCTGGCCGATAGCAGCAACGACCACGTCGGCATCCTTGAGGTGGTGCTCCAAGTCCTTCGTCTTGGAGTGACAGACAGTCACGGTGGCGTTGGCATTCTTGAGGAGATAGCTAACGGGGCTGCCGACGATGTCGCTACGCCCAATCACTACGGCGTTCTTGCCCTCGAGATCGATGCCTGTCTCCTCAAGAAGAACCATGACGCCCTTAGGGGTGCATGGGATGAAAAAGGGGTGACCACCCCGCTTGGCGAGCTCGCCGATGTTCCTCGTTCCGAAGCCGTCGACATCCTTCTCACTGGCGACGGCCGAGGTGACGACATATTCCGAGACGCCATCGGGCAGCGGTAGCTGGACCAAGATGCCGTGCACGGCGGGGTCGTTGTTGAGGCTTTGAACGCGGGCGACGAGCTCGGCCTCAGTTGCCGACTCGTCGAATCTTATCAGCTCGCAGTCGATGCCGCACTATGGATGGCTCGGGTTAGGATCTATGGGCCGAGAGAGGAACACACAGCCGCTCTTACCTCCTCGGCAGCCTTCAGCTTCATGCGAACATATGTGGCTACGGGGCACCTATCGTCAACACTCGCGCTCCGCCCCGCGATTCCTCCGACGGTGACGACAGCGGGGTAACTTACAAGAATCCGAACGGCCGCCCACTACAGTGCTGATTGTCAGCCATGCTACTCCGTCCGCGCCACGGGTGACTCGTACGAACCTTGGATGATCTTGAGCGTCGGCTGGAATCGCGGGTTGGTCTCCTTGACCTGTGCGATTTCGGCCCGCAGTCTCTCGCGGATTTTCTTCGCAATTGCGGTGCCGTCAATCTTGGTGGCCGCCATCGTAGCTCTGGCGGGGGCGGAGCCAGAGAAGGATCTGATCGAACGGGCTGCTAGGTGAGGGTAGCGACCAAAAGGAACTACATGTGGTGTTGGGCGGAAATCAGGAGCGGCCGAGTTCCTGCACGGAGGAAAGCTCGCCGCCAGGCGGTGACAGTGGGTGGATCGCGGGGCAGCGGAGGGCACACCACCGGCCGAGGAAAGGCGCCGAGGTTCGGGCTCTTGCTTATGCTCGCTCCACGTCGCTTTGTTTGCCAGTGGCCACTCGCGAAACTCATGTGCAGCCCGGGATCTCCTGTCTTCTACCAAGGACCTCTGGACACTCCGGGCATGTGCTCCGGCCTTTCGTCTGGCGAGCGGGCACCCTGCTGGGCTCGACGCTTGCGAGACCAAACGGGAAAGTGTCATGGCTGCTTCGTTCCTGCTGTGTAATTGTCACAGACGCAGGAAACTCCGGGCCGACAGCTACCAAACAGGCCCTGGCTTGCAGGGCTTTTCAACGCCGGCCAATTGCCTCGATGCACACTGGAACGATCTGTATTTTCGATCTCGGGGCAGTCCCGGAGGGTGGAAGCACAAGGACAAGCTCTCGTGCGAAGTACGGGTCTGTCTTTTAGCTCTCGAGGCGCCGTTCAAGCTCGAAGCCGGAGCGAAACTGTGCAGCGCGCAAACGATACAGGGAGAAGCGGAGGTGCGCCAAGGCAGTGATACAACTTCCTGATAAGGTCGATGAGTCTTTATGAGTCTTCTAAATCCTTGAGAAGTCTCATCGTGTAGGTGTTTTGAGCAGATCGGGGAATGCTTTGACTCATTACCCGTGGCAGCAAAGAGGTCGAGGGCACGGCCTGGGCCATTAGCAATAAAAATTCGATCGCTGTTGCATCCCGAAAAGAGTCCCACGCTTTGCGAGCGTGGCTTCAGCGTGGCAGCAAGATATGGCACTTTGAGGCGGCAGTCTTGGTAGCCAGGTCCGCGAGGAAATCTAGAGGTTTACATTCTACGCTCCGCTAACACACTCAGCTTCAAGAAACAAACTGATGTTGACAATGCAGAGCATATTACCTATTGAAAAGGGGGGTCGTTGGGACGAGGTGAGACAAAGAGGAGAGTCACAGCCCCACCATCCGTTGAAAGGAGCGGGGATAGGTGTGGCTGTCCAACTCCAACCACCAAAGCTGTTCGTTATCCAGTCTTGCGCTTTGGTTATCCACCAGAGCGAATTATTTATTGATTGGAGTCTGGAGACTCAAATTTTTGTATTCGGCGGCTCGTACCCGTGGGGTACAAAGACTGGGAGCCGAATAACAGATGGTTCTACATGAGATAACCATGGTTCCGAGAAAGGCTTGGCGCTGTTCGATAAGGCGGGGCACAATGGTGGAGGGATTCGCCCCGCGATGACTCTTGGTTGGCTGCAGCGAGCGTCACGCACAACCCGCCAAAAAATTACTGGTCGTAGAAATCCCAACATCAACCATCGTGAAAAGGCCCCGGATACCCCCCCTCACCACGCTCGCAATCGAACATCCCGGAGAAAGATACAGAGGTCTTGAGAGGATAATATAACTGACCCGAAAATGAGGCCGATTCTGCTTTCGGGGCACGAGAGAGCCCTCACCCAGGTCAAGTGAGTCTCCAACGGCAGCTCTTTGACGAAAAGCGCAAACCCACCCAATCCGTCCCAGGCTCTAACCTGCTTTATTTTTGCTGTGTTACAGATACAACCGCGATGGCGACCTGATTTTCTCGACTGCCAAGGACCAGCATATTTGCGCATGGTTCGCTCACAACGGTGAGAGGTTGGGCACATATCACGGCCACCAAGGTGCCATCTGGACTGTCGACGTTGACCCCACCTCGACGATCCTCGCTTCCGGTTCCGCCGACAACACAATCCGTCTGTGGGATGTCAAGACCGGCAAATGCCTCAAGGCATGGGAGTTTCCGACAGCCGTCAAGCGCGTCGAGTTCAACGAGGACGGCACCAAGCTGCTGGGCGTGACAGAGAAGCGCATGGGGCACTTGGGCACCATCGTTGTGATCGATATCAAGGTCGACGTGGAGGCTGAGCAGGAGGACGAGAAGTCCATGACGATTGTCTGCGACGAGAGCAAGGCCACCGTTGCCGGGTGGAGCTACCTCAGCAAGTACATCATCGCTGGCCACGAGGACGGCTCCGTTTCTCAGTATGACGCCAAGACCGGAGACCTCATCTTCAACGTCCCCATCCACGAGCTTAACCAGCCCGTGGTTGACCTGCAGTGGTCCAACGACCGCACATACTTCATCACCGCATCCAAGGACAAGACCTCTAAGGTTCGTATAACCCAGCGCAACCTCTCTCGGGCGCACGCATATGCTAACACACCTCCAGCTCGTCTCGGCCAAGGACCTCGAGGTTCTCAAGACCTACGTCGCTGACACCCCTCTCAACAGCGCCGCGATGACCATCAAGAAGGATTTCGTCATCCTCGGCGGTGGACAAGCAGCTATGGATGTCACAACAACCTCGGCAAGGCAAGGAAAGTTCGAGGCGCGCTTCTACCACAAGATTTTCGAAGAGGAGGTTGGCCGTGTCCGTGGCCATTTCGGCCCGCTCAACACAGTGGCTGCTGATCCCACCGGAAAGGGCTACTGCAGCGGTGGTGAGGACGGATACGTGCGTGTCCACCAGTTCGACAAGGGCTATTTCGACTTCCTGTACGAGGTCGAGAGGGAGCGTCAGAACAGGGTAGCTTGAGTTTCGGCGCGCTGCGATTTGGGCTTGGCATTTCACACGGCGTTCAGGGATCTTGGGGTGGTTCTGGTGAAGGGAAGTGGGATCTAGGAAACCGGTCATGACACATCACAAGGTAGTTGGTTCTGGCTTGAGCGTCTCGGGCACTGTAGCTTCTGGGGATGACAGCCAGCCGAGCCCACGACCGAAAAAAGCTGGCGGCGGGTTGCGCTCCGCCTTGGTGGAATCAGCAGCGATCTATTGTATTGCTTTGCTCTGTCCTTTAAAGACCAGTTGTTTCCTTTCCTCGTCGTCAGGTCGACGGATCATAGACAGAACAGGCGATACGATACCCAGCAGGGGGCTGTTGTTTTGTTGTGATTGTGGGACAATCTGCACCTTGGCGTTTACCTAAGATGGAATGTATTGTATAAAATGAACGTCGCAAGGCTTCCGGATTGTGAGAGCCATTTCTAGATCTAGAGCTGAACGCACACTCACAATCTGAACTCTACGTACTTCTCGATTTTGCAGGAGTGGATAAAAAGACAGACCAAAGCAGCCAGAAACGCCTGTCATCTAACCCGAATTTCATAAATCAGCACCACACCACCATCCACAGTTTTCTTCAACAAGCGCATTCCGCCCAGGAAACCTAACGTACTCAAATCGCCAGACTCCGTCCCCACATACCCATATCCCGACAAAGTACAACATTTACTTTTTCTTGCCCTTTGCCTTGGTCTTTGAGCTCGCTACGTTGGAGTTTGTAGATACCACGCTCGATGCTCTCGACGGCGACGTAGAATTAGCCTTGCTAGCATTGGCTGACTTCACGCTGTCCAGTGCTTTGTTCTACAATACCATGTTAATACGGAGACAATATCAGACGAAAATGGGCGACTGCTTACCTTGACGCCGTTCGCTTTGGACTTCTTCTTGGCCGGAGCCATCCCGAGAATGCTATCCTCGTCATTCTCGTCGTCATCCGGTTCCCGCTTGAGCTTTCCGTTCACACCATTTGGCTTGGTGGGGTTTGCATCCTCAAACTCCTTCACAATCGTTGTGAGGAGGGTGTTGCAGCGACGGCTAATTTCGGTGGGCGTGCGGCTCAGGAAGAACCAATCGAAACGGAACAGAGGGCTTTCGCGGATCTCATCCCGGATCTTCTCATAGATGCCCTCGGAATCAACCCCGTACTTGTCCAGGAGAACAAGGAGAAACCTGTCCTCTTCTTCGGTGTACACCTTCTTGTTGGTTGTTGAGACCGAATAGTTGATCTTCAGCTGCTGTAGCGGAACACGATACTGGCTCATCTTCTTGCGCAGCATCTTGCGCTGATGCTCGATCTTACTCCTGCGATCTTCGCCATCCTCGATGACCTTGATATACTTGTTGTAATCCGCAATCTCGGTGTACCGTTGCCAGAAAACCTTTGCATAGGCCTTGATTTCAGCTGGGGTCTTGCTATCGACTTCCTGTGCAATTCCTTCGTAGTCTGTTCGGCCGTACCGCCCAGAGCCGTTGATGAACTGCTGGAAGTCTCTGCGGTTCCACTCGCTGAACCCTTGCTGTGCGAGTTTTTCCTTCTCTACTCGTTCCTCATCGTTCAGATCGGTTGCATTATCGATCTCTTGCTGGTCGAGAGCCCTCTCGGCTTCTCGTTCCGACAAGTTCTCTTCATCGCCATCCGGGAGGGGAACTTTGTAGCCGATCTCCTTGCGGTAGAAGGCCGTCTCACGATCCTGAAGATCCCGCAGCCTGGGTGGGTAGAACTGGTAGTCATGCACCGGGATTTGTCGCGGGGCCCGGGGAGCCTTGGGCTTCGTGTCAGCGGTGCGCCCACCCGTATGAAGTGTATTCTTGTAATATTTGTCGACCGAGTAAGTTTGCTCTTTCCGCTCTCGCTTTGCAGGATTGATCCATGTCATTCCAACATCCTTTTTGCGTGCGGCGAAGTCCTCTCCGTTCCACTCATACGCCGATTCCGACGTGAACTTCTGGAGATCGTCAAGTCCGAGTTTCTCGTACTTCGCGTTCAGCTCCTTTGTACGGTCCTCGCCAGCCGAAAGAATCCGGTCAATGTCGTCATCGTCGAGATTCTTCCCCTTATCTGCGAGCGCGCCAAAGCCTCCCTTCGATTGGAAGACCTTCTCGGCACCGTGTTGAATCATGGAGAGCAACTCATCCTTGTTCGCGGCAGCCTTTGCAGCAACCTGGGCACGCCCCTGTTGGATGACGAGCTGGTCGAGACGCAACTTTTGGGCCGCTCGCTCCAACACCTTCTCCTCAATCGCATTGTCTGTGACGAAACGATATACGACAACCTGCTTCGTTTGGCCAATACGATGGGCGCGATCCATGGCTTGCAAATCAGCTTGAGGATTCCAATCACTGTCGTAGAGGACAACAATATCGGCACTTGTCAGGTTGATGCCCAAGCCACCAGCTCTTGTCGTCAGCAGGAAGACGAACTTGTCCGAGCCAGGCTTGTTGTAATCGTCGATGGCAGCAATTCTGTCCTCGTGGGCAGTGCCACCGTCGATTCGGCAGTACTTGTACTGGCGGAAAACGCAGTAGTCTTCCAGAATATCCAACAGACGGCTCATTTGCGAGAAAATCAGGACACGGCTTCCTTGGGCCTGGAGTCTCTTCAGTAACCTGTCGAGAACGAGCATCTTCCCTGAGTTGTAGATCAGGTGCTCGTCTGTGGTATACGGAGGTCCGGGTTCCGCGCCCTCAAAGAGGTAGGGGTGGTTGCAGCACTTTCGGAGCTGCATGACGATGTTCAGTAGGCGGGTCTTGGACTCGCGTTTACCGCCAGCGCCGTTGACTGCGTCAATATCTTTCTCAAGAATTTTCTGATACCACTTGACCTGCATATCAGCCATCCCGATATAGAGATTGACTTCCTTCTTGGGCAAGAGGCTCTTTTCCACATCGGCCTTGACTCGGCGGAGGAGGAAAGGCCGCAGGACGCGGTGTAGCTGCTGGACAACCTTGTCCTGGTCTCTGTCCTGGCCCGAGAACCACTGGTCGAAGGCATCCGCGTCACCGAAGACATCTGGCAGCAAAAAGTTCAGCAGGGCCCAAAGTTCGTGCAAGTTGTTTTGCAGAGGCGTGCCCGTGATGAGAAGTCTGTTTCTGGAGTTGAACATTCGGATAACTTGCGCCAGCGACGACTCCTCGTTCTTGATGCGATGGGCCTCATCGATAATGATGTATTCCCAAGCAAACTTCCGCAAATGTGCCTTTTCGCGGAGAATCATCTCGTAGCTGGTGATGCAAACGTCGAAATTCTCGTCTACGAGGCGATCGTTGATTAGCTGATTCCGCTCCTCCTTGGCGCCCTGCAGGACCAACACATTCACCTCAGGTGTCCACCTGGTGAATTCCCTGTTCCAGTTGTCGAGTGTCGACTTGGGGACAACAATAAGGTGGGGGCCTGTTATGCCCATAATGTGGCGTAGATAACCCAGGAAGGAGATCGTCTGAAGAGTCTTTCCGAGACCCATCTCGTCGGCGAGGATGCCGGATATACCGTTTTCGTGGAGTGATATCAACCAGTTTAACCCGGCCACTTGATAGTCTCTCATCAGGCCCTGAATGAAAGCAGGAGATTCCCGGAAGACGGTTTCAGCGGAACCCCCGTGCTTCTCGTCCTTGAGAAGCTCGGCGTCCTCCTCGGCTTCGGTCCGGCGAAGTCTCTCAGCAGTCGCACCGCCTTGGCGGCCGGCGCCCTTCTTCGCCGCTTTGGCTGCTTCCTCATTTTGCCGGTCAATCTCGCGCATCACATCCCGGATTTTGGGGTCCGGGTTGGTCTCGATAAAGTGGCGGAACAAATCTGTGAGGCCCAGCAGATAGCGGAATCGACGAATGGTGTCATCTTCCTGTTATTCATTCAGCATTGGCTCCGCGCGGGTCAACCAATCGAGCCGGTTGTCTCAAACCTTTGATTCGCCTAGCCTATCATGCTTCTTGCCGAATATGCTCCGTCGCAGCTGGTTTGCTTCTGTGCGCCTCTTGCGACCGTCGGGAGGAAGATCTCCAGCGACACTGCTAGCGGTGGTATTTGGGTTGGTATCGGAGTCGGTGTAGTCGGGTGTTTCATCAACGTCCTAGGCCAATGTCAGCATTGCCGAAGCAAACACGGGTCCAGTTGTGGTTGCGCGGGGCGTGCCGCTACTGTCAGAGCGAAAAGGAATAGCTTTACATACCATGTCGTCGCCGTGGCGAGGGACAGGCTCTGGCGCGTCAGCCATTGACACGTCTGTATCGTTGCCGTTGAGGCGCGAACGAGGAGCCATGGCGGTTGCGATCCTCTCGCACACAGCGCTTTGTCGAGGCTCGAAGCCACTTAAACGCGACTTAGACGCGCTCGCTTAGAAGTTATTTCGCCGAATGTAAGCGCAAAGAAACCCTTGAATGGCCCGGTGCGGTTTGTTGATGGCCAAGGGCTGAGTGGCTGGTGGCACGGCAAAATCGAGGCAGCTCTTTGGGAGGATGTTGTTGTCGAAGGGTAGGGATGGTCTGCGGGTGGGAATTTCTCGAAAGTCGAAGTGCTACAACCGCGTCAGGCCAACTCCAGCCAATCAAAGCGCCGGCAAACCGGCGGAGGGGGCAGCCCGGGTGCCGTGACGGCCCCACCAAGGGGCGCTACAGAATAAACTTGTCCCAGAGCGTAGGAGCTGAGCTCATCGCCCTTAAAGTGGAGCATTTTACAGTTTCTACAGTATCCTCTGTGTTTTAAAAAAAATCAAAAAAATCTAATGTATACTCTAACACAATTTTCATTATTACTAGTCACAGTAATTGATCCGTACGTCTTTCCACGGTCCCGGAAGACTCCGTTTGTCTTCTATCAAAAGATGCTTCAGTGGAATTTTGGGGAGCGGCGCACGGCTCAGTTTGCGATCTGATGCAGTGGAGTGCAAGTGCCTGGGGGCTTCCCAGGTGTGACCCCACCAGAGGGCAACTATTCTTGCAGGGGTCGAACATGACGGAGCCTGGAGACCACCAAACAATCCAGTCATCAACGCCCCCGTGATCCTGAACAACTCAGACCTCAACAGCGGGACAACTCAACACCTCACTCCCAATCCGCGCCGCATCACCACAGCTCCCAATACCAGCCCAACCGCGCTACATCACGCCGTCCTCGATCTTCCTTTCACGCACTCCTGCACCCTCGGCTTTTGGCTAGCAAGGTGCGGCAAACGGACAAGCGAGCCCCAGCGACTGGCGACCGGCGACCCGCTCCGCCAACACTGCACCCCATCATCAAAGCTTTTGGCCGACTCCACATCCACTCTGACTGTTCTCTCGCAAAACCCCTCACAAGCATCCCTTCGCTTCCGTCACCGCCATCAGACCTGTTCCACACGATTCGACTACTACAGGCTCGCTTTTCCTGTTTGTCGAGCAACGATTGAAGAAATCGCCTTTCAAACACACGCGGCCCGACAATCAGCAATCAACAGGCTGTCCACCGCACACAAGCTGCTAACATGAACGGCGAACCGGAGTTGCTCGACGCCTTCAAGGCCGCGGCCTTGTCTGTCACCAAACTCTATAAGATCTCGGCTTCGAGTCAAGCAAAATCGCGCGTCGATGGCTATCACGACTGTCTCGAGGATCTCCTCGCTTTCTTGGACAAGGAAGGGCTCGGCACGACAGATGGCGAAGCATCAAGGATTCGGAGATGGGCATCAGAGAGGCTAGACGGACGCGATTCCATATCACAGTCGTTGGAGAGCGAGGACGAGACGGAGAAAACGGAGGTCGCATCACCACAAGCACATCGCTCAAACAGCGCACCAACACCTTCAGTCAACCGTAGCGAGGTGCAGATGAAGGACCCGGCACCACCACTTGCGCCACCAGCACACTCGACCCTTCACGCTATAGAAGAGACGGAAATCACTGTTCCGACGCAGGATACCTTCACTTTTCAGTCATCGGTGCCCTATCCCCAGGACACATACATGAGCCTGGCCAACTTGGATCTGTCTGATTCACAAACACATACGCCTACTAGCAGACAGACCACAACTTCGGCGGCCCCACCACGCACAACAAGGGGGCGAGTGGCGCGGACAGGCCCTCGGACTTCCATCGGGCGAGGTGCTGGCCAGAAGCGCAAAGGGGTCAATCTCGCCGAGATATTCGATCTTGGAAGTCTTGGAAATGGGAAGGACGTATTTGGCAGTGGGAACAAACGAAGCCGGCTCACCTGAGCAGCCATCTGGGATCTGATCGCGTCGCACACTGCTTTCTACTCATCGGCGTTGCCAGGGTCGGTCACCCCATCATCATCTCGTCTTGAACGGGAGGCGCGGAGGTTGTCAGCTTGAATTGCATCACGTGAATCACATATATCATCATAGGACAGGCCCCATGAAGGGAAGCATCGGGAGGAACTAGACGGAGCATTTGAGGCGTTAAACTATACCACACATATTGGTCTGTTTTGTATGTAGGGAAGCCGAGCGAGCATCCATCAGCCCCTTTAGCCCCGTCGGATCTGCCCTGCAGATTCGCGAGGGAAAGGGAGCCAGCACACTGCCCAAGTTCATTGAGCTTGGAGCGAAATATCAACACTCAACATCAACATGGAGCACACAAACCATTGCAACCATGACCCCACCACAGCTCCGTTTGGGGTTCGTGCTGCGTCTATGAGTCGTGACCCTGTCTTTCAATCTCCATGGCCCGTTTAGCCGTCGATCTCCCCATGCATTTCCTCCCCGTGCTGCTGCCGTATGTTTTGCAAGCGGGTGGACAACAAACGTGGAGTAAGTTGTCTGCTCAGTTCGATCCTCACGACAGTCACGTGCCAAATCCGATGTTCGTTCCCGTCTGTAACTTCCGAGATTTGTCCTGGAGATACCAAGTACCTTACTGATCTCCCCTGCCAAGATACTACACTGTCGAAGGTGCATCCTGCCATTTGCTCCTGGCTGAGTAACGATTTCTCTCGCCAATTTCGCTAGCTGAGTGTTTGATGTTTCTTTCTGCAATAGATCATGAGCTCTCTTATACCTTCCCTTGCGCTCTGGTGAACTTCGATGTTGTTTCTGTTTCTGCGATGGGAATGGGATGCGTCTGCTTGTAAATACTGGATCGACCCCGCCGCCCCCCGCCGCCGTTGTATTCTGCATCGAGGGAACATCGCTCGGGTGAGGTCAGCATTTGAACTCATTGCACCCCGCTGGTTGCCAGTATAAAAACCACGAGCGATTGCATCTGCTTTACAGACTGCCAACGATCTGAAAGAGCAAGGGCGCCCTACCGTCTGTCGCATCTCAAAATGCCCGGAGACATCACCGACGACGAGGACCAGCCCCTGCTCGGGTGCTGGCGGCGATCAGGCCCGTTTGTTACGGCCTACAACCACCGACGAGAGAAGACACGGGCGTTTTTGACGACAAAAACAAAACACTACATCGTCATGGGCTTGGTTGCCCTCGACGTGGTCGCCATCCTCGCGGATATCCTGGTCGCTCTGATAGCGTGCGATCTTCACTTGGACAAGGAGGGGTGGGTGGGGGAGACGCGAGAGGGTCTGCACATTACGGCTTCGGTGTTTAGCAGTCTGTTCCTGGTGGAGTTGCTGGCTACGGTCTGGGCGTTTGGACCGAGGTGAGATACTGCTAGGGGACTGTTTTGATGTGTGGGGAGTTGAGGACTGATGTGTTGTGTTAGATTCTTCCACGAGTGGTTCCACTGTTTTGACGCTTTCGTCATCGTGTCCAGCTTCGTTATTGACGTGGTCACACACGGCACGCTTGAGGAAATCGGGTCTCTGATCATCATTCTTCGTCTATGGCGGTTCGTCAAGATTGTTGACGAGCTGGGTGTGAGTGCGGAGGAGAGGACGCAGGAGATCGAGATGAAGATGTCTGCCCTAGAGCGGGAAAACGAGGACCTCAGGGCACGAATTGAGCGTATGAGGGATGTATGAATACCAGTGATAGTGAGGGAGAGACCGGACAGGTTTGGTGACGAGGCCGGCGTTGCTGGTCAGGGTCTGCTGTGTTCATTTTCTTTATTTTGTGTGTTTTGAGATGCCGGGTTGGTCCGGGGATACGAGAACTAATGCAGTACGGCTGCTCCAGTTAGAGACTTTGTGAGACCAACGGAAACATATCGTGTACTATTGCTAGACATCCGGGGCTCACCACTGACGTGTTGCCGCAGAGCAACGAGGCCAGAAACATAGTGTTTTGCGCAAAAATAACCAGGACCAACGATGCCCGTGTGTTCCTTTTCGTGGCCAACACGAGGGTTGGCTGCAAGCTTCGGCGATCACCAATAAGAACTGTGGCATGGCCTCCGGGGCCAGTCCACGTAGCTGACGCGTCGCCGGCCAGGAACCGGCGGGCCTCTCAGCAGAACGTCGGCGTTTGAAGCGCGTTGAAGCAATTTCAACATCCAGTGACAAAGTCGGCGACGTTCAACAATTTGAGGCCGGAGCGAGAATTTCGGGACCAACTGAAGGTGTCCGCTAGAAAACACCCTAGAATCTCGCCTACGGGACTTAATTATTTAAGCTTTCATTTTCCCCACAGCAATCATACCCTGGACCCATTGGCGAATCAGCGGGCATTTCCTCTCAGCTTTGGCGGAGCTGACTGCCGTGGAAACTGCGCGAGCAGCCCGCAGCACGGCCCCGGCGCGCCCGGTCACGGCCTGTCGCGATCAACACGCCACAGGACCCGGTCATCACTAACAAGAGGCGTGCTGGACGAACCGGAGAGCTCCAGCTGGCTGCCGGCGACAGCCACAGGACCACGAGGGGCCCGCCAGACCAATGCACGGGTCTGAGAGCTGAGAGCTGACCACAGAGGCTGCGAGGTTGCGTGCACTGGGCGCTGGGGAAGCACCGGGGAGAGACATGGGGACAGGGAGGTCCCCATCAACGAGGCGCCGCCTCCCCCTCAGCAGAAATTACATTTAGCGCCTCTGGAGTTCCAGTTCCCATGTTTCTCCTTCTCGAAGTTGTTTGCTTCCACCTCTCTTTCTTTTCCGTTGCCCTGTGAGATTCTTTGCATTCCAGTCGACATACTTCCCGTCTTCGTCCCCTCGTTGCTCGCCGTCGCTCGTTTCCCTCTCCGCTTCTCCCCAAGACCAACACCAGGAAACCTCTCCACCGTCAACATGAAGGCCGTGCTTCTGTCCCTCGCTTTCTTCGCCTCGGCCGCTCTGGCCCAGGACACGGCTTGCGCCGCCAACTACATCGTCGAGGCGTGCCTGGGCACTGAGAACGGCAAGCTTGCCACCTGCGCAACCACCGACTACGTGTGCCGCTGCAACGCCTTCGGCAACATCCTCACGTACGTGTCACGGGAGCCGGCTATCACGAGCCGAGGACTGACTGTGTGACAGATGCTACAACAACTGCCCCAACGACCCCCGTAAATGTAGGTCCCCTGTGTGGTCAGCCCTCCGAGCTTCCTCCTCTCAGCTAACGCGTCCCTCAAGTCGATACCCAGGGCCAGCAGCAGATCTTCTGCGGCTACGCAAGCCAGTACCCCTCCAGCACGACCAAGGCTGTCGTGGCCACCGGGACGGCGAAGACCACCGCCGTTGCGACAGGCAAGAACGAGGTTGCGTCGAGCTCCCCTGCTGGCACCGCTTCCGGAACCGGAGGAAGCCCTACCAGCTCGGCTCCCTCCACCGTCAAGTCCAACAACGCTGCCGACCTCGCCATGAACGCCGGCGGTATCCTTGCTGCTGTTGCCGGTGTTGTGGCCGCGGTGCTGTAGACTCTTTCTGGTCGCTGGAGTTACTCGGTTTAGAGGGCCAGGGGCTTTCGTGGAAGGACGAGATGTCTACGACCACTGCCCCTGGCCAGGTGCGTTGATATCAGGCGGGCATATGTTAATCTTTAATGTTTTCGGCTAGTTTTTTGGGTCTAGGGTAAAACAAAATTCACGATTATGCTTACAAGACTCGGTGTGTCGTACTGATATCAAGACGCCGGCCACTCATAACCCGCTAAATGCCCCGGGCACACCATCCGGATCGACACTCTTCGCGCCCATGGTACTGGTACCTCAGGAGACCCCTAAACTGGATTCCAAGAGGAACAGCAAAGTGGCTCCAAAATATTTGTAATGACAGGCCCGATTGAAGTCAATCGTATGGCTAGACGTCCGATGTAGGGCATTCATTGTTCGGTAAAAGTGGAACAATGTTAGACCTCGATGGGGTGATGCGAATTGCCAGCCAACATGACATCACCACCATGACATCATGGGATGAAGCGATCGCCCACCATTCAAGGTACTTTTGATGCCCATACTCAGAATAAAAGAGGTTGTATTTAAATCGATCACCGATATACTGAATCCGTCTTACAAATTATTCTACCATACCAAATCCAAGCCATTGACACCTTGGCACCAACAACACTCCTACCAACACCATACTACCAACATCACCTCACTCAAGAAGCAACACCAAACCACAACAATGTCCTCCAACTCCAACCCCACCACCGGCCAAAAAGTAACCCCCACCCCCGCACCCGTCACAACCCCCCATTCCCACGGCCAAATCGACCCCTCCTCCCTGGCAGCCTCCTCCCTCCGCTCCGACGGCGCATTCGCCTCCAACACAGGCGCCTCCCCCGGCGACACTCCCGCCGTCAACCCGCACGCCAACCCGCCCAACTCACGCAACGCGGCCAAATCCGGCGCACAATCCCAGTCCTCATACGGCGGGGCGGCGCCTACCTATGTGAACAGCCAGTTCTTGACGTATGAGGGTGGGCCGAAGGGGAAGAACTTGACGGAGGGGGGGTTCGCGGGGAGTGGGACTTCGGGGGGGCGGATGCCGGAACCCGGGAGTAAGGGTGATCCGGGGCGGGCGGCGCTGGAGGGGTTTACGGGAAGTAGTGTGGAAGAGGGGACGAAGAAGAGGAAGGTTGATGATGGGGAGGGAGAGCTGGGGAAGGGGGATAATGAGTTTAGGGTTTTGAAGGATGAGGAGGCTTAGGGGGGGGGGGGTTTGTAACTGGCAACTGAAGGGAATCGTTGTGTTGTTCGGGGGAAAATTGTAAAGGAGAGAACGAATGCTGCGATGTGTAGTTCATCAAGAAGATGGGTAGGGTTTAGATATTTACGGCCTGAAATCTCCTGTTTGGCAGCTAGCGGTCTATCTTGATCTCGGTCTATCACCACACAGACAACACTTCTGATCAGAGAAATTTCTCACTGTACATTGAAGATTCCCAGCACGTTACAGCGTGCCACTACATCAGTTGCCTCGCCGCCCACCAGTGCTCATCAATGTGATTTTCTTCTGCTTCTTCTTCTTGCCGCCTCCACCACCACCAGCACCAGCACCAGCGCCAGCAGAACCGCCAGTCGATGGTGCCTCATGGCTGGGCCCAGCAGGCTCGATACCCAGTGCTTCCATCTGAAATGCAATATCCGAAGCGCCAATGGTGTCAAGGACATCGTTATCCCTCAGCCATCCATCGTTAACCCCTGACTCCTCTGTTTGGACAACGGCCGCATCGGGGTCACCCACAATCGCGGGCGTTCCCCAGACAGTCCTGCGGCCCGACGGGCTGGTGCTGACATCCGAAAGATGACCGAATCCAAGTCGCGGATTGGGTGGTGTAGAAGCCTCAGCTCCCAGAGGAAGAAAGTCATTGATGTCGATGGGCGGATGATCCGGAATTGTGTTCCCAAACCGGACTGTTACATCCTCATCGATGGACCCCATATTGCGTCTGTTTCCCCGGAGCGCGGCAGCCTCAATACGTTCCGCTTGGACACGCTCCCGCTCCTCCTGGGCGGCCTTGTCCCGGTTCCTCTTCCGCCTACGCTCGATTTCGTCTGCGAAGGGCTCGAGAATCTCGGCAGGAACGATATCCGTCCAGTCGCACTCGAGAAAGCTGATGAGGCACCCGTAAGGCAAGTGGTTGAGGTATTTCGCCCGTCTCCGTAGAGTGTCATCAACCACGTGGCCGGTAGAGATGTGCTCGACCCTCGGCAGAAGAGTAGACGGAAAAGCGGAGAAGGATCCATATCTGGTCTTCAGGATCCGAATATCCAAAGGGGAGAGATAGAGGTGCGGCGCAGACGAGTAGAAATAAAAGTCCATCTCGCCAGACTTGGCCTGAGCCAGCGACGTAGTCCTCGACGAACCCACGCTTTCCGTGTCACCCAAGCCTTTCACCTTCTCCTTCGCAGCGGTAACCGCCCTGACGGCCTTCTGCGTCCACTCGTTGTCTTGGTGGAAGAGAAGTTCATCCTCTTTCTCTTGCCTCAGCAGGTCTTCCGTTTCCCGGTCATACTCTTCCTCCATGTACCCGCCCGATCCCTTGATAATCCTCGCATAGTCGAGAACATTGGCGGCAAAGTGCCACGGGATATCATCGCCGGAGTTGAGTACCTCCGCGCCCCCTTCTTTCGGGAGTGCGAGTGTGCCCTTGGCATTGCGTACCATCAACCTCAGGATAACGTCATCGCCCGGCCTTGGCAGGGGGCTCTCCTGACCAGCATAGAATCGCACCGGCCGTACCTCGGATATGAAAACGGCGTCTTCGCAGATGGGGCACTTCCTCCACCGGTTCTGCTGCTTCTTCTCCTGGTCGTCTCCGGTCGAAGTGCTCGAGTTCATGAACCGCAGCAGGCAAGGCAGGCAAAAGATATGTCCACACTTTGCCATACGTGGCGCGACGGGCTCAGACAAACAAATCGGGCAGGACGTCTGCTGGGACTCGGCAGATGCAATGATCTGCAGCACGTCGGACCACTCGAGGTGTTCGTCGGCATCGACAGCTTGCGAGGCATAGCTGCCGCCCGGCGACACGACAAACCGGTAGTTGGCGTGAACATAACGTGCCTTGTCAATCGCGTGATGTCCGGAGCCCATGCCCCATGTTGGATTCCTCCGGTAGGAGCGCGAGGAAAGGGCGTGGTGGCTATCGTAGTACGGGCGAGGAGGCAGGGCGTAGTTCATGAGGTGGGTGATCGAAGTCTGGCCACGACGGCTCGAGGGATTCCGCACAGCTCGCATCTCAGCCATCGCGTCGTCGTCGTCCAGGGGATTGGGATCTCGCATCGCACCCGCCCGTTTCTGGTTACGGTGCTGCTTCCTGGCCCCCTGGCCCTTGCGCGGGTTCGCCTGCGGAATCGACGGACTCTGGCTCTGGCGACGGTTCGAATCGAAACCTACAGCGGCTGATGTCTGCGGGAGAGCCGGCGCGTGGTTTGCCGCGGCCGGGGCCGAGGAGGATTTGATCGGGATAGAGGGTGTCAAGCTCATGGTCGGGTGTCGGAGGGAGGAGACGGTCGCTGTTCACCGCTGGTCATCGGCAGCCAGTTCTTGCTGCGCAAGATAATACTCTAACGAACCGGAAATGCACCATCAGCTCCTCGTTCGCACGGAAACAAAAGCAACCGCAGGTCCACGCCTTCAAGGCGCTATCGCGTACCTCACTCCTTGGCAGCCGGTGTGACGCACCCCAGTTTGGAGCAATCGGAGGCGGGGTCTTCTACACTGCAAGTTCCCCGGCAAGATTTCGCTGCAATGATGCAATACACAGAAAATGATTTTTCAATCTCGTCTAACAACCCTAGTGATAGAGACGAATTGTTCAAGAAGGGGTCCAGTTCCGGACCCCATGAAGGGAGGATTGGGTGGGGGAAGCAAGAGTCACTCAGTCGCGGGGCAAACCCAAGTTGCGACGGACCTGAAGGCAAAGCTCGGAGCTTGTAAAGGAGAACCCGGGGGCAAGTCACGTTTCTAGTCAGGTGATTGAACGATCAACGTTCCCCATCTGCCACAACACAACTGAGAGTTGCTGGAGTGCTGTTAGTAATACAGCTAAATCTGCAATTACAGACTCTACTCGTTAGCTTCGTTAAGGCAAGCGTGGCAATGGCGATTTCGGTCAAAATGGAACAAGAACCGTTTTACCATCTCGCCATAAAAGTAGTTGGATGGGCACGCGAGTACACCGGGGCAAATGTTCAGGTCATGGAAATGTCTCTTATATCACACGTAGCAAGCCGTGGGATCAATGCTGAAGTAACTCTTTATTCCGTCCGAGCCTTCCAAGATGTCTAGCAACGGCACCTACATCAACAAGACATTAAGAGTATAGGAAATCCTCGCCGAGGCTTGAAATCACAACCCAAAATCAAGCAGCCACCCACACACCTCCACACCCGTCCACCGCCATCCCACAAGCCTCATCCAGCCGAGTAAGCCTCCCACCCCATCCATAAATTAGGATGTGAAGAGAAAACACATAGTATCCCTCCCCACTGTTTTGTAACCGCGACATGAATGATAGAAACACGAGATATATGATACACTCCGATGCCCGCAAAAGAAACCACGGGGATATCCACCTTACTAGCTCAGGGGAATCATGCAAAAACCACCAGATAGAAGAAATTAGAGGCCCTTATCAACGGGTATCAACAACCTGAACTACAAAACCACCAAGCACCAAGCACCAAGATGCTGGCATCTTCAGAGGTCGTGGATCTTGGTCTTGATCTTGCTGATGAAGGCGCTTATCCTGTGCCTCTTCTTCTTCTCCTTCTCAGCGGTCGCCGCGGTATCAGCCTTGCCTGCGGTTGCTGCTTCAGTCGAGGTGGATGCAGGAGCTGCAGTAGATGCTTCGGGAGCGACAGCTGTCGTTCCGTTCGTCTCCGCCGGTGCGGGGGCAGGTGTGGTCTCCTCGACGACAGGGGCAGCCTTGGGCGCCTCCACCGGCTTGACTTCTTCGACTTCCTTCAACAGCTGGGCTTCAACCTCCTTCTTCTCCTCGACCGCGACGGGGTTGGCGGCGGCTTCGGGGCTCTCTCCCGATGCCTTGATCGAGTCCTTCACCTCAACCGGTACGTCCGCAGCGGGTACCTGGGGAGCTGACACCGCGTGCTTGAGTTCGTTGCCGCCCTTCAACAGCTGGGCCTCGACCTCCTTCTTCTCCTCAACCGCGACGGGGTTTGCGGCGGCTTCGGGGCTCTGCCCCGCTGCCTCAATCGATTCCTTCACCTCGGCCGGCACTTCCGCAGCTACCTTCTCGTATGTCGTCTCCTCGGGAGCCGCGCGAGGAGATGGGGACAGAACCCCCTGCGCGTAGCTAGGAAGCTTATCGCTGGCGTTCTTGGCGGCGGCACCGACGCTATCCCTGAGCGCAAGAGCGGCAACACCTGCCGCAGCACCAGCTGAAACAGCAGCGGCGGTGAAAGACCCAACAAAAGTCCTGTCAGCCTCAGTCTTTTGTGTACCCTGACCAGAAGTTCCCTCAGCCGTGGAAGGAGCCTCCGGCACCACCTTGAGAAGCTCTTCCTCCACGGCGGCCTTCTCCTTGACCTCTTCAACAATGGCACTAGCCTCAGGTTCAATGTTGGCATCCTCTTGGCTCTTCTTGACAATTTCAGGCACCTTGGGTTCAATGGGCACCTTGGCAGCCAACGCAGTGGTCGTCGATTCTGGGGTCACTGTGTTGATAGTGAAGTCGCTAGCCACAAGAGGAACGCTTCCCGCCAGTGCGACCGTAGTCGACCCGGGGGCAACTGAGCTGATAGTGGCATCGCCCTTCTCGAGGGGAACCTGGCCAGCCAATGCAGCAGTTGTCGATCCGGGAGCCACCGTGTTGATCGTGGCATCACCCTTTTCCAGCGGAACCTGGCCCGCCAATGCAGCCGTGGTCGACTCGGGAGAAACACTGCTGATTGTGGCATCTCCGGCGCCAAAGATAGGCAAGCTCGACTCGGGGATGAGGTTACGACCAACGACAGGAGGAAGGTCAGTCTCGATGCCGGGGATACGATCGCTCTTCTCGTACGACTCCTTGTCGAGGGTGACATTATCAGTAATGCTTCCCACCGCCACACCACCCGGTGGGTTGAGAGCTCCCTCGGTGGCAGGCAGAGGGTTTACGCTGAACTCCTTGTTGTCATCGGCGCCAACAATTGGCAGGCTCGATTCAGGGATGATCTTGCCAACACTGATGGGGGGCAATTGTTCACCAAGTCCGGTCTCAAGGCCAGGGATCCGATCGCTCTTCTCGTACGACTCCTTGTCCAAGGTAACATTATCGGTAATGCTCCCTGTGGCAAAACCATCAGGGGGGTTGAGGGCACCTTCGGTGGCAGGAAGAGGACTGACACCGAACTCCTTATTGTCGTCGGCGCTCGGCTCGGGGATGATCTTGCCAATGTCAACGAAAGGTTCTTGGCTCCCAAGTCCAGTATCAAGGCCAGGAATACGATCGCTCTTCTCATAGGACTCTTTGTCTAGGGTAACATTGTCGGTGATGCTCCCGGTGGTGATGCCGTCTGCGGGGTTGAGAGCATCCTTGGTAGCGGGGAGGGGGCTGACGCCGAACTCCTTGTCATCACCGGGGAGACGATCGCTCTTCTCATACGATTCCTTATCCAGGGTGACGTTGTCAGTCGTGCCTCCTGCCTTCACCTCATCAGGGATCTTCTCGCCGGGTGTAAGCTCAATGGGGTTGATAGCGCCATTTGCGGCAGGGAGGGGGTTGATCTTGATCTCCTTGTCGAGATCGGCCAGAGGAGTCTCGGGATATCCGCCGGGGGCCGTGATTTGTACCGACTTGTCTTCGAGAGGAACAGCGCCTGCCAATTGAGCCGTGGTCGACTCCGGAGCTGCAGAGCTGAGGATGGCCGTCGCCGGGGCGGCGTCTTCGATCTTGGACATATCTTTCGGGAGCAAAAAGTTGTTCAGGTTGCCTTGGGGGTCTGGTTCTTGTGGAGCAGTGTGGTCGGTAATCCACTTTCCGTCGACAACAAACTATGCAAAGCGTGGTACTGTCAGTAGCTGAAGAGGTTCGAGTGCAAAATAAATACAGTCTCTTGAAAGAAAGAAACGGTGAGGGGCTTGCTGGGCGCTCGGACGTCACCTGCGCGGGCAACTCTAAAGTGGGCACGCGAAATGTTGGCCGAAGGAGCTGGGAGATTGTTCAGGCCGGCCACAACGAGCTAGCTCCAAGTGATGCTGTGGCCCGGCCCTTGCTTAGCGACAGCAGTCAAGGTGGGACCACTGCGGGGACGTGAGACCTCGCACCAACCTCGTCCTGCTCAAGGAGTTGAGATCATCCTTCCGCGACCACCATGTGCGGGAAGCCGTCGCAAAGTGACCGGTATGATGCGCAGAGCAGCAAAATATCGCATCTCAACCATTGACTCTGTGCCGCTTGGCAGGAGACAACTAAGTCCAGATTCATCGATCAACTTGCCAGGCAAGGTGGGGGGCTTGGCAGCGACGCCTCACCTAGATCGCCCCATTGCGATATCTGCCTGTTGCCTCGGCCGTAGGACCCTAGGCGGTTATGGATGGAGCGCTGGGCCACGGGACATGAGCAATGGAGCCGCCGACAGCTCGCGTCATCGCCTTCCCGGCTAGACCAAGCCGCGTAGTTTTGTGCTTTTGCGCTGTTGCTCGAAGAACGCAGGTGTTTGTTTGCCTGCCACCAATGCGCCGCCTGCGTGGCCCACGGGTGGCTGGTCGAGAATGTTGGGGGCTGTGAAAGAGGGGGTGACAATGAAGCTACACCAACCTTGTAGTATATCTTCTCAGAAGCGACGGGTAGTGTCACCTTCTTCTCAAAGATGTCCCCGACTCTGTCGAGCTGTTCGGTCTTCTCCCAATTGTCGAACGTCCCCGTTACGTACACCTCCTCAGCCGGGTGAGGCCTGCGTGAGCGGACACACAGTCAGCAAAAGAAGCTCGTCATTGTGGCGCATCACGCAAAGTTAAAAAACCGACGAGATGTGCAGTCGCAATCGCCGACTCCCATTGGCTGCAAAGCTTGGAAGACCGGAGACGACGGCAACACATGAAAGTGGGACGGGGATGACGAGAAAGCCGCGCACGACTCTGTCGAAGGTGTGACTGACCACTTGAAGTTGAATGTCGCCATCGTGGATGACTTCTGTGACGGTCTTGCACTCTTGCGTTGTTCGAACATTGCCAGGCTGTTGATTGAATAGGTGGCTATCGCGGCAAGCAGGAGCTGGTGATGGCGGAAGCTGGCAGGTGTGGGATCCGCAGCAGCGAAAGAGCGCGCGAGAAAGCTTGGTCCGAGTCCGCTTCAACCGAGGAGCTGTCGCAACCAAAAAAAATCCCAGGAGAAATACTAAAACCAGCGAGGAGGCGGCAAAGCTACTGTCCACCAGGAAGCTGGCGGTTCGCCAAAAGATGCGGTTGAGGATGAGGGAGGAAAGATAAAACAACCAAGAGCTTCAATATCTGCCGTTATCTCGACGGGCACTGCGGGCGTGAGGGGAAGATGCGATCAACTGGATGGTAAGAACAAGCTGCAGGCGCGTCGTCGTGCAGGCGCAAATGGGAGAGGCTGGTTGATAATGAGATGGGCTTGAAGAAAGGCAGCCGAGCGCTAGCACCAATTGCGCACGCCAAGAGCAAGGTCGAGCAGGGTCCGGCAGGCCGCCGCCGATTCCTCGGCCTTCCACGGGAGTGCCTCACATTGCATCAGCAGGGCAGGCCGGAGCCTGTGGCGTGTCACCCCACCGAGGAAGCGATCAGCGTCATAAGTCACCAACCATCTGCGGACGCTGTGGCGCTTATCAGATGATGGCTTGCAGGGCTGGAGCCGTTCGCAGTACCCGCTTCACCGACGTGCAGAGGCTGCAGAGATAGCCAATCGCTGCTACACGGGAGCTCTGGCTGAATGCGGGGAAGCTTTGAGATCTGTCACTGGCGGCACGTTTGCAGTGTGGCTGAGGCGATCATGTTCTCTGCATGGAAACAAAGGATTGGCGGGTTGCGATTCAACACAAGCACCGATGAACCGGCTGAACAAACCGTCGATAACTAACTCGTCAAAACGGGCTAATAGGCTTGGTGTAGAACTCCTAGTTCTCTCCTCAAACCGCGATAACCGCTGGGTTTGATATCCGAATACGTCAGCCTAACGACGGGCAAGAACCGGCCGCCACGACTCGACAGATGCTCTAACTCCTAACTGCAGATGCCTGCACACCGGGGGAACCGTTCGAGAAGAAAGTGAAGTGACAATAATAGTAGATATCTCTCTGTACTCCATACTCCGTATCCCGTAACCCGAAATGAAATGGTCATCAAGCAACACTGAGCCGAAGCCCGACGGGAGAGGTACAAAAGTCCATCTAGCCCCCTGAATTTCTTGTTTTTCTGTTTGTTTTTCTACCTCTGCCTCTCACCAGCCAAACTGCTCGCAGTGAAGCTCGACAGCTGGCCCATCCCCGCGGATCAGCTTGGCGGTGGTATCGCGTACAAAGTGCATCAACCCGCCAGGGCCACATGCCGCGACAAGAACCCGCTGGTTGGAAGGCGTAGTCGTCACAGCGTTGCGAATCATTGCCGCCAAGTCGGGTCGACCGCTCTTGACGGCATGTTCCGCATGGGAGATAGTCATGGAAGCGGGTGCGCCCCCCTTGTCAGATGCGAGGTTGTGTTCTACCCGCGTCTCGATGCCTCGCTCTAGCTCCTTCTCCGAGAGCGCTGACTTTTTGGTTGGGGCCGGGAACTGAAGGGCGGCGCCTTTCTCGACGTCGTCTGCGGTCGGAGATAACGGAGGTGATGGCCCGCCCAAGGAGTACTGCGAGGAGGCGGAGCCAGAATCCCCTTGTGGTTGCGAGGGCGATTCCGTGACGTAGAGATCAATGTCGACTTTCGGCGAGTGTGCGTGAGTCTTCAGAAACTCGAGCTGTTCTTTGAACCAAGACAGGTTTTCTGAAACATGTGTTAGTCTAACAACATTCATCCGGGCAACGAAAAAGGAAAGGCGTCACAACGTTACTCACCATGCTTCTTGACTGCCCAAATGAAAACAATATTCTTATGGTTCCCGTCCTTCATCCTTTCCAGGATGTTCGCAGCGAGACCGAAAGTAAAGGTCGCGCCTCCGCCTCCGGCGATGAGCAAAATCTTGTCGAATTCCATGGGGTCGGGGAAGGTTCCGTAAGGTCCATCGACGGACGCCTTCAGCTTGCCCCCGGGGTTCTCAGTAGCGTACTTGTGGAGGTCACGAGTGAAGCCATTATGAGCCTGGACAGTGAACTCCACAGGATTGGTCCCGTGGATAGTGAAGGGGTGGGTCTCAAACTTCCTGATTTTGGGAATCCAGACAAAGCAATGCTTTCCGGCCTGTGCCAGCGCTGGTACCTTCTTCATGACAATCTTCGTACCTCCATTGGGCAGCGGGTACAGCGTAGCCTCGTTATTGGCGCTGTAGAGCACCAACCGTCCAGCCCTGATGAGTCGGTCCGAGAACCACATCGAGGCGATGAAGAGGGTGACGATCAAGCCCTTGCCGAAATCGGGCTGATGGAACCCAATGGAAACAATGAGGCTGATGAAGCTGCCAATATGGACGACGTAGAATGCCTCGTACTTGATGCGACGGAGAACAGTGGAGGCGAAGATGCCGGTCAGGAGGGAGAACCCAGCGACAATGGCAGCAATCATCTTCCTCTCAGAGTACATGCTGACCAATTTGCCAGTCGAGTTGAAGTACGCCGTGTACAGGGAGGCGTGAAGAATGATGTAGAGAAATACAGTGTATCCAGCGATGCGATGGAGACAATTCAGCCTTTCGTACGAATAGGCGGTAAGAATTGCCAACGGAGTGTTCTTGAGAGCAAGGAACACGACGAATGCCAGGTTGCCCAGGGCCATCCTGTGAAAGGGTTCATTAGCTTTTTTTCCCCGAGTGAACGAATCTGTGTCCTAAGCGGAGCGAGCGAGCCCACAGCCACTTACACAGCAAATCTGGAGGCATAGCTGGTCATGCTACTCTTGTCCAAGTTGGTGAATGTGACAGCCAGGTTGATAGCAACATAAGTTGTTACAAGGAGAGCATGCCCAGCAGAGTTGAACCCAGGAACCTTCCGTACGAGGACGTTGCGGACAAGCCTGGGAAGTAGACAATGTTAATGAATCTATCCGGATAACCAAAAACAAAGATATAGAGTGTCTCTCACCTCGAACTTCTCACAAACGGCTGCCCCAGAAGGGAACTGCCGCCGGATTTCATCGACCGTTCGATCTTGGCACAGAGCCATCGAGTCCAGTGGAAGAGGATGAAGACAGCAATCAGGCCACAGAGAGAAGCGGCATAGATCCGCATCTGTTCTTCGTTGGCAAGCTTCCGCGCGGTGAAGCTAGGGCCAGAGCCGCCCTTGCTAGCCCCTTGGGCCCCCTGGCCTGTGGAGTTGCTGGTTGTACCGGCCATATGGGAGGCAGGAAATAGAATGAGAAGAAGAACTGAGGGTATGATCAGGCACTAGCCTATGAACTGCACAAATGCTTATATGGTGTGTAAGAGACGGAGTTCTGGAACAAAGCAGTCAGGCACGGGCATGGGCATCTATATACCGAACTGAGGATGGCCAGGACCTCGAATGGAGATCATGGTCTAGACCCTCTCGGAGACAGGACCGTGGCATATTCACAACCTCGTATATATCTGCGCTCCCGCAGGCCCTTTGTGACTTCGGGCGAGCTAACAGAGATCTCATGAAACGAAGTGACCCCAGGCGGGGGTAGCCAAACAACCACTGGGTACGGTAGATGAGGAGGCATCTGGCTTCTAGAATGCAAAGTTGATTGCGCAATCGTCACATGGAGAGATGGAGGGCGTCCGGCACCATCGGCCATGGCTGGCACGGCACTTCAGGGCCCTCCCAGCATGTCGGCCGGGGTGGAGTAGTAAGTTCCGGCCGAAGCCAACTTGTACAGCGCCGCTACGCGGTGGCTCGTGCTTGGGGGGGGGGTGGCAGAGCGGCG
>Ga0247760_1000048_pt1 | contig 103491 bp, 82 predicted proteins | sample UWRJL171409R4_FD_179936 | JGI IMG/M metagenome (GOLD analysis project Ga0247760, IMG submission 179936) | Plant litter microbial communities from Arlington Agricultural Research Station in Wisconsin, United States - UWRJ-L171-409R-4 | ecosystem: Environmental > Terrestrial > Plant litter >...
CGGTATCGAGGGGCGGGGGGCGTTTCCAGGGTCCGGGAAAAAGTCAGAAGGCAAGGGTTGGCTCACTTGGCCAGATCATAGTTCTTGCCAGCAAGCCCGGAGGCGTATGCGTGGGGAAGGAAGGCGACGAAGAATGCCGCAGGGACCTGGGTCGTGTCAGTATCATGAAGGCTGGGCGGGGTTTGGGTTATGCATACCGTGTAGTAGGAAAGGTTGAGATCCAAGAGAGACGCCATCTTGAGTATCGGGCCTGATATGTGCAGCGGAGAAGACGAGAAAGACAGTTTGCTGATTTGTGGTTGGATAGTTCTCTGTGATCAGTGAATCTCTTTGGGGGATCAGCTCAGTTATAGTTAGTTGCTAGATTCAGCATCAAAAGTTTGGACCGTGTCACGATTTAAAAACCCCAGGAAAACTGGGCCGAGGCTGCCAAGACCAGGTGATTAAGGGGGTCAAGTTTTCATCCAAGCTCGCAACATCCCGGCCGTGCGTGGATGGCAACACGTCAAGAATCCACCCGGTCCGCAGAAGGCGGCAATGCATTCGGACGGCGTTGTTGCTGGTGGGCCCAAGAAGACAGCAACGCCCTTCCGAGGACGTTGCTGTTCATGGAACCCCCGTCGGCACTCCGAAACGCCGGCCACTCTGCCCGGGCTGACAGTTTAAGTTCGCATCATGAGTGCAGCGCAGAGAACATTGCAGCTTGCCCCTGCAACACAAACAAATAAGGATCCGTACCAATGGTCTTCGAAACTATGTTTGGCGGTGCGGGCACATCGCAATGCACCTCCTCTCGCTCAGCTGCGTCTATTCGTGAGTTGAAGTAAACAATATAGGTATCCTAAAATGCTACCCGCATGATATACAGTGCGGTCGTCTGTTGCTGGTAATGGTATACATGGATAGCGTAAGCATTGGCAATCGCCTAGGGATTTCCTTCGCTTCAATTCGTCATCTCTCCGTCCAACCAGTACTGGCCTGGCCTCCCTCTCCTCCATATCAGCAGTCATTTCCCATACGCCAACCCGATGCCGTAAAGCGGTGAAACAACAAGCCCGCAAGCCGCCGAAAAGGCCTAATCCAAGAAAACGAAGTGGGCAAAGGCCGTGTAAATGTCGTTACGCATGAAGGAGAGAAAAGAAAACCCGATGGGTTGGCACACCGCAGTACCAGCCCTAATTCAGACACTGCCTCGCAGCCTCTGCTTTCGCGCCAACCAGTCGCCGAGCATATTGTCCAGTTGCTGCCGTCCATGTTAGCATACCACCTCAGTGACACCACCACAGAAGCCCCAAGAAAGGACCGAACTTACAGTTGTGATCTCAGCTAACTTTGAGTGCTGTTCTTTGAACAAGTTCCCGGCGATAGGATGGTCGGGCCCAACAGGCTCGACATCCGTTTTGTCGTAAACAACCACAAGAAGGTCACGGATCTCGGAACCTGAGTCAAAGAAGGCACGGAGGTTTACATCATTCCATGTTGACGTTGTTGCCGAGCTTGAGGTGGTGATAGAATCCTTGTTTCCATGCGGGTCTCCATCCTCGCGGTCTATCAGCTCAGGTGATGGCGAAGACCTTGGAGAGGAGCGGTCTTCTTCCTGACTGGATGTGTCTATAATCAATGGCGGCGGGTTGCCCGCGCTGACCGGCGATACGTGAACAGGTGATTCGGATAACCGCTCAACCCGCTGCTGGGGTGGTGAGGTATTAGGAGGCACGACCTTTATTGTCTGGACTGTCGTTGGGGTCTCTTGCGTATCGCCATAACCGTCCGAGGTGCCGCTGCCCTGGCCAGGCCTGGCTGTTGCCTGTCGCGCCGGCTCATGATCGAATTCGTCGTCCGAGTCGGATTCCTCGAGCTCCATACGGGATTTCGCCTTAGTGGTCTGTTGTGCTCGGACTTCGCCATTCGGTGTCCTCGAAGGTGCCTTCCTTGCAGCGCTTGGTGACTGGCCCCGGGCCGACTTGGGGCTTCCGTCGGGAGAGTCCCTTGAGCCCGCGTCAACCATCCGCATCGTAGCTGTGCGTTGATCAGCCCTCTGGTCCGTCTTTCCTTCGGATAGGAATGTCACCAAGTCCATACCCTGGTCCTTCGGGCCACCTCCACCAGGTTTCCTGGTCGGTGATGGCTCCGTCCGCGGCTGCTGCTTTTGCAGCTTGCTCGGATTCCTCTGGAGACCTGTCCCCTTCTCAGGCGAAGCTTGAGATTCCTCATCATCCTGCTCCCTTTCTTGAGTGTCGACGTCGAGAGATCGTTTGCCCAGCGAGTCGTCGTCGTCTTCCCCCCTCGTTTTCTTATTAGTCCCTCGGAAGAAACTCCTGATTATGCTCGGCTTCTTTTCCTTCTCCTTCTTCTCCTTCTTCTTCTTCTCGTCCTTGTTGAACACGCTGTCTTTATCTAGCTTGTCCAAGCTTGGGCGTTGCTTTAATGCACCTGAGTCGCTGGAGGACCTCCCCGGGCCTTCGTCACGTAACAAGTTAGGTGTCAAGGTGATTTTCTTCGTTTCGACCGTGTCGTCTTTGAAGAACGAGTCCCGGACTGTGCCGTCGCTGGTTTTCTTGGGCCCATCTCCGGTTCTTGTCTCGAAAATCTCTTCGCTGTTCCGAAGTACCCCCTTGACGGACGGTGCGAGGTTACCCTCGGCACCTGCTTCTTGTTTCTTGGGCTCCGCCTTGGTGTCTTTCTGTGCTCGCGGCTTTAGGGGCTCTACTTTCGCCGTCTCATCCTCGGCATCTGGCTCGGCAACCGCACTCTGGCTCTGTTGTTGCTGTTGTTGTTGTTGCTGTTGTTGTTGCTGCGCAAAATATTCACCCTCTGCATCTTCCTCTTCAGTCGAGTACTCAATATCTGAGTAGTCGACATAAGTGTTGCCCGCAAACTGAACCGTCTTCGTCTTTCTTCTCTTTATTGCGGATTTGAGTAGATTCCGGGATTTGTCGGCCTGGTCACCAAGCATTGTGGCGGACAGCTAGAACGGGGATCAGTTTTAGTTTCAAAAGGCCATTGGCTCCTTCGGCCTACATCTATATTCCGGTGTTTGTTTAGTCGGGCTAGCCTCTCCGTCGGGGTCTCGATGTGCTCTGCTGGTAGGTAGCCTGAGCAGCCAGGTTAGCGGTATATTCGGCTTGGGATGGAGTTGCCTCGGAGGACATACCAATGCTGCTGTCTTTCACAACCCGCACCAACCACCAGTAGCTGTTGCTGTCGTCGAGGAGAACCATCGTGTCTCCTTTTGTTGCGTTGGCCTGCCCCTCTACAGTAGCAACGAACGTGTGGAGAGCGTAAACGAATTCGAAATCGATGTCCTCTGCATCTTGTAAGCACTCGCCACCCCAGCCTGAGTCGAGGAATCTAGGGCCATCAATGTCAAATTGGTCGCCATCATCATCATCACCGATTTCGTCGTTGGAGTCGTACGGAACTGTTAAGCTGTATTCGTTTTCGTCGGCTTGCGGGTCGTTAGTTCCAATGGGATCGCTCCCCTCCCCTGAACAATTGCTAGTGAGATACGTCTCGCCGCCGCCCAGCACACTGGGGTGCATCATTTGACGCGCTATGCTGCCATTCGCCTGGAACTTGCCGACTGTACCCCCGGAAACACTCGCGGGGTCGGTATCTGTGCCTGGTTCGTGACAAAACTCGGAATTGCGACCGTTCTCGACGCAGTCGTCGAAGATGCTCGATGCTGACTCCTTCGCTATATCCCGGGGTTGAAACTCACCGTACAATTGATGATGACGACGACATGGTATGAGAGCAATGGGCGCATCGCTTTGCGAGCCCTGCGGCGGTAAATGCTCAGGATGGACAAGGTATGGTGAAGATAACCTCACATCGCTGACCATGGACGACACTGAAGGGGTGCGCGACAGTGCTGAAGGAAAGGGAGAACCGGCCCTGCCTGGCCCGACGCGCAGAAGAGTAAAGGTGGACCCACCGTCTTCGATTGAAGGCGAACTCGAAATCTTGTCCATCATATCATCATCCATGTCCGCTTCGGTCTCGCCGTCCAGATCGCCTTCGTCCACTTCCTGGCCCGGCAGTCCGCCATTTTGGGCAATCGCCAAGGCGTCCTGCTGTGGCCCTGCCTGCATATTGCTCGTTCCGGCGCTCAAGTGCCCTCCGTTGAGGGAATCGGCGATGCCCGCGGCCAGGTCGTCGGCGTACTTTTGGAGATCGTCCGCGTCGCTGTTCACCCACGAGATGCGCGGGCTGCGGAGATTTTCCTCGGCCGTCTCTGCCGCAACTTCGCGAAGCGTCTCAGCCTGGTGCGGCGCCAGGAGCCCGTTGGTGGCTGGTTTGGTGCGTTCTTGTGCGGTCGGCGCGTCTCGGTCTTGAAGATCAATGGAGTCTGGGTAAATGGGGGTTGAGGGTTAGCAAAACGGTTCCAGCAGCGGCGTCGAGGCTGAACTCTGAGGCAGAAAACGTAAAGGCCGCCTGCCTCGCCCAGCCACACGGCGCCAATGGACCAGGGGCCGGCTCAGCCAGACTGTGAGGCGAAATTGAAAGGGGATGGGATGGGGTTGGATGCACATACCGGCCCGGACAATCGACTTCAACATGGTGAATTGGATGACTGCGGCGCGCAATCCGTCCACAAGCCCCAAGTTATGCTTTCTGCGTCGTTCTACCACAGCTCGGTCGACCGTCGTCCCTGAGTAGCGCCAGTATTTCTCGCAAGAATACCACACTCAGACGTCGCACGGGCAGTCGATCAAAGCAGAGGTGACAAAGTGACAACCCCTGAGTGGCCTGAAGTGGTTAAGCTGGGGCCGACTGAAAGTGGGAAGCGCCAAATGCTGGGTTGGGACTTGGCGTTGGGCACGTCCGGTCGCATTCGATCGCCGCAGTCGTGAAACTTTCTACCCTAACTCCCAGGCCACGACGATGTCTACCGGTACCTTGGGCTTGTTAATAACTCGGACTGGTCGCTCATGGCGCGCCTGGCAACAGGCCAGCCAATGTTTCCAGTTGCTCTGGGAGTTCAAGCGGGGATCTTGGAGGGAGCGCTCGGAGCAAGCAAGGGTGAAACGGCGATCCCGTGGTCCGTGTTCGTGGTATGTGAATATTTGGCAATTGGTTGTAATGTTGCTCGTCAAGAAGTATAGTTCGATACCTCGAAAATGACAATACTATTTTGCCGCAAAGGACAAGAAGGACGCGGGCAAGAGGGTGATATAATTTTGAACACAGAGGGGAAACGAAGGGGATTCGCGCTCAGTGTGATGATGCCAAGCTAGCGGCTTTGGGGAGAAAACCATTGGATCGGGCAGTCACGACAGCTCTGTTCCATTGACAGCACCTGCACAGATTGTCGCCAGCAGCCTACACCATCTGGATAATTTTCTCGGTGGCCATTGATAGTTTTAGCTACACGTCAGCGGCCCTTCGTGATCAAAACAGCCTTGGAATTTGCTTGAGTTGAGAAAACCCCTCCCGAACAAAAATAAATGGGAAACATGAAACAGGCAACTTGCAGGGGCTCCTGGCACACAGTTGGCGGGCATGGCGGGTGACGACAGGGGCCATGACCTCGCAATGTCACTCCCACACTCATTCCTGGGGAAGGTACCACGGGAACAAAGGACGCTGACACAGATCCCGCTCTCAGCTAGGTAGGTTTCCCCGCCTTTGAATTCGGTAGGGAACAGCCCGTTGATGTCGTGGATGCCTGTTCGCATTGTTGGGCAAATTGTGACCAGGTCGACAAATCTCAACCCGAGACAGTGGCATACTGAATTTAAATTTCGTCTCTGATTTTGGATATCAGGTGCAATGGCCTTGGGTGGAGACGGGCAAACAGTCTGGACTATCCCACATGGCTACCCGCGCCACACTGAGTACCGTAGTCGTTTTTGCGTGATCCTGAACGGCCCTTCTCCGCACTACCTGTTGAAGGCCTTGATGCTTTGAAGTATAAGTACTGAAGAGCAAATGGTGGACGTTGTAGGTGGTCGACGAGACAATGTACCCAGACGTAAGAAGGAAACGCGAGTTTACGGATAGCTAGCCACTCGTGTCTACAGAGTACACCCTCACATTGTGTGCGGTTTTGCACAAATAGAACGGGAAAATGGAAAATTGTTGACTGATATACCAATGAACTCGGATTTCAAAAGCATAGGTATTGAATCACCCATGTGTTTTTTGGAACAAATAGGAGGTCCTCTACTGAAAGTAGTTATACTTAGTAACTAACGTACTCGTCCAAATGCCGAAGCACTCTCTAAGAATGCCACAAACTGTCGACCTGGGCCGTTGTACCTACCTATGGGGTCTAGCGACTGTTGTCGGACGCACATTGCAGCTGCAGTTGTCAATGGATACCAAGTTCAAGAGACATAGTCTCCTGATATCGGCCGAGGTCGGCATCGTAGGTATGTGTCGCGTCCTTTGGCTTGTGCTGTGAAGATCGGTTAGGTGACTGGAGAGGGATGCCCCATGTGACATTATTTTGATGGTATCTAATATATGGCTGCGGAGCATTGGAACGGGTTTTGGTAGCTGGTGGCGAAGGCACCTACCTACCTGTAGTGGTAAATTCGGGTAAAAAAATACATCAATGATGTAGAAAGCGCATCAGTCACTCTGAAAAAATAATTCCGCCGCATTTCGAATCCAAACCTTCAGTAGTTTCCCGACCGGGCGGTTTGGTTTTCTGCCCCGGAAGCCTTTCGTGGCGGATTATCGCCAAGCCTTATCCCACGGGAAAACAAGCCTTCGCCAAGACAGATTTCTTGACCTGGGTGGGCAGCTCCCAGTCGCATGGCTGCGGGACCTTGGCGGAAGTGTTGTTATTTTTTTTTTGTTAGGATACTCAGCGCTACCTCGCGAATGTTTGCTAACGTTGATGGGACAAGAAAAGCTGGAGAACTGTGTTCGACCAAAAATCAGACATCCGGGTCTTGGGTTGATCATCAGTCAACAGGAATTGCCACGAATTGCCTCCGTTTCGGCACGGCTACCGCTGGCGACCTATGGGGTGCCGCCTCCCTTGGTTTGTGTCTTTTTCATCTTTTTCAGCACTGGGTTAGGATAAGTTTCTTTTATCAAGAACGGCGAGGTGAACAAGATGGCTCGAGGGTGGTTATTAGGGAGATGGTAAGATACCTAACATAATTCGTACCTACCATGTAACCATCAGCTGCGCGTTCGCCAATGAAGGAGGAAGTTCGATCTCAAACCACGCAGACATTGCCACCCACCTAGGGTGCGGGGCAAGCTTCGTATCGACCCTTGCCGATTAACAGATCTAACATTTGTGCGAACTTCACGTCTTTTCATGGATTGCAGGCGACCGACGGCTCTAAGATACCCCGACGGAATCGGATGTGCTGCTGTCCTGGTCCGTTCCATGCAATTCGTCGTACCAACTGACTGATTGACCACGACATGGAATACATACTGAACCAAGCTTGAAGGACGGTCACAGATAGCCTGTTTCCCTCCTGACCAGGGTGGTTTGTTGCTCTGACCTCTGCGAGCTGCGCCCCTTCAAATGCGGGCATCCAAATGCAAGCGGGCACAGTGCGAGACGACCTTGGGTGAAATTTCAGTGATGGTTGGAAAGCCGATGCGGGATACGCTGCTTGTTTTGCCCGCGAGGGCAAAATGGGCAATATTGCCGCGCAAATAACAGGCGCCAATTAGATGCATCTTCATTTATCGCCATAGTTTCGCCTGACTGGCATCATTGTAGCATCTGGAAACCCCCTTGGCGCCGCGGTGAGGCTCTCGATAACTGTGATACAGCGCAGACGGCCCTATTCATAGTATGTGCTGAGGCGTAGAAATCGCACATAGCTAGCCCCTTAGTGGGAAGATAATATTTTGTTGAATTACCTAGTTGAAACTGTGAATGACTCTTTTGCCCACACTGCTTGACCTTACAGGTTCTGACGTACCGAGGAACATGGGATGTGTGGTGGGCCGAGGATGCCCAGTGCGGTCAGTACGCATCCGCGAGAAAACACGGTGTCCCCGCTTTCCCTTTTGCCAGGCCTGGGTGGTTTAGACACGAGCGCGGTGCCCCCTTTTGGTCCCGGCATTTCGATCGCTCCAGTGTCATGTTCAAACACTTTCGAGACAGCTGGACCAACGATAACGAGGTAAAAAACGAATAACGGCGGCAGCTCAGCGCCAAACCGATTTTTGAACGTTTAGACCCGCAGTGGACTCGTTTCTGCGACTTTCTCTCGCCGCCCATTGCCCGCCGCTTCCTGTTGCGTCAACCCAAGCCCCGAAATCCTCCATACCAAGATCTCTCGGCGCCCAGCCTCTGGGAGCATCCCCCACAGCAAACCAGCGCGACAACGGCAACGACGACGACGACGACGACGATTTGTAGGACGCGGACTACTGCCCAATCGTGTTTTATTTTCGACCCCCGGAGGATTTTCCATTTGCTGCAGCTGGACTAATCTCAAGCCATAAAGGTTCACACCACCATACGATCCAGCGCTTATCGGAATTGCCTCACGCCGCTTTCGGTGCGCTGGCGAGGCAGGCCGACACCACCATCGAGCAGCGACGAATGCGGCACCTGGAGTTTTCCATGGCGATTGAGGGATAACTAGAAGCAGGCGGAAGGATTGCCACGGCGCGTTCCAACCGCGGTTGGCCGCCTTGAAACACCCGTGGAGATGGCGTCCATCACGACCGCGCCGCCAGAGCCGACAGGGCCTTTGGTCATGCCCAGCCTCCGCGGTTGCTCGATATTCAATCTCCCATCCGGCGGAGTTCTCTCCCTTCCCAATGGCGATATCATCACGCTCACCGCCGCAGGTGCTTTCAAACCAGTCTGCACGCCTATCAGCCCTCCAGCAATCATTGCGAACGGGGGAGGTTCGATCTCAAACGACCAGCCGGTCGACCCGACAGTAGCGACAGACGACATGTTTGCGTCTCCGGGCGATATCCCTTTCTACGCGTCGATATTCCCACAGTGTTATGCCCTTGCCGCCACCACAGTCGTTGCATACATGCTTGTCATCATGCTCTTCATCACACCAAGGTCGTTTTTGGATGGTGGACTTGTGGTCCTTGGTCGCAAAGGGTTCACAAACGGCGGCACTGGGACGAGCATTGGCGGGCGCCCGTGGTTGCAAAAGGTTGCTGCGCTCAGCGTTGCCGTCTCTCTCACCATCGCGACGGCGGCGACGTTTCAGGCTGCCGAGAACCAGTACTCCTTCGACAAAGACAAACAAGATGCCAAGATGTTGCAGGAGGAAGTGCTGGGGGGCAACGAGCTTAAAATCATCCGCATCATATCCAACACCTTTCTATGGCTTGCTCAAGCCCAAACCTTGATCCGCCTTTTTCCCCGCCAGCGCGAAAAGGTCATCATCAAATGGACCGCTTTCGCCCTGATTACGCTTGACGTAATATTTCAGTCTCTCAACAGTTTTCAGTACACAAGCACCGGTGCAACGCGACCACGGACCTTTACGGATGCCGTTCCGGCGCTCAGTTACCTTTTTGCTCTTGCTCTGGGCGTCCTCTATGCCGCATGGGTAATTTACTACTCGCTGATGAAGAAGAAATACGCCTTCTATCATCCGCAGATGAAGAATATGTGCTTAGTGGCGGCACTATCACTTCTTTCAATTCTCGTGCCAGTTGTATTTTTTGTTTTGGATATTTCGAAGCCTGATTTCACTGGCTGGGGCGATTATGTGAGATGGGTTGGGGCTGCCGCCGCCAGCGTGGTCGTATGGGAGTGGGTAGAGAGAATTGAAGCTCTGGAAAGGGAGGAAAAGAAGGATGGGATACTAGGGAGGGAGGTCTTTGATGGAGACGAAATGTCGGATATCACCTTAGAAGACCGCACCACAGCCAGGAGAAGGAAGAAGGGCCCGGACGACAAGTTCGACGAGGACGGCGGTGAGAACACCAGGCCCCTCGACGTCCCTCCAACTGGTCGACTTAACGTTTGGCCTTCAGTTGCGGGAATAAGGGCCAGATACAGGCCAGCATCGCACCCAAGAAGGGAGGAAAGGCCAGGCGAGCCGGTGAATACTCAATTGACGAACCACGACAGGATACGCTTCCTGCAGCCGCCACTTTGGCCAGCTCGCCCAGCTCCAGCAGTGACGCCAATCAGCCGCACAGACACAGCCAGTGCGGCAAGCACTATATACGCCGTCAGGTACCACCCTTTGACGGAAACAACATCACGCACCACTCCCCCCCCACCAGCACCAGATCCTCGGCCTATATCTCGCCGGGGAAGCAGTTCCTCAAGTCACAACAGTGACGTCAGGATTCCGACCCCGGGCCCTGAACCGCCAGACCAACCGGTTGGGACTAGCCGCGCGCCCCAGGACCCAACACCTTCTGGAAACCGGTGGCGTGCTCTTGCTCAAGGTCTACCTTTTCGACGCTTCCGCCGACCTGATGAAGAACGTATCACACCTGCGGAAAGGACCCCGCGGGCCGAGCCTCGGGCATGGGAAGAGGGTAGTGGCTGGGATATACGTGGCCGCCTGGAAGAGTTTGCCATGACCCAGGCGGAGAAACTCCGCGAAAAGATTCGTCCAACCCCGGATACGGACAGTTTACCGGTCACAGTCATCCCGGCGCCACCTCGGCGAGGTGCTGTGCTTGCGCAGCTCTTGGAGGAAGAGGAGCTGGAATCACAGCGGACCGCTCCTCGCCCGACCGTTGGCCGCCGGAATAGCAGCACCTCGAGAACGCTACCGCCGGGCGACGAGTCAGTGCCGATGTCGCCTCTGGCGCACAGACCGCCACTCACCACAGTCGCTACTGGTTGGTATGAAACGGAAGTACGCGGTAACGTGAGCGGGAGTGCAGCCACGAACAGAGCGTTACAGTCGGGCAGGCTTCATTTTGAAGATAGCCCCACTTCTCCTTCGAGCGTGACGCAGCGGCATCTGCCTTGACCATTTACTGATTTACAGCATAATTACAAGACTTCTTAGACATGATTATAAAAAGGGACTGGCGCGAAGGCAGGGCAAAGCGTTTGTTGTATTTTCATTGGCATTTTCTGGTTGCATCGGCAGCACGGGATACCCGGGGGATGTGCTCAGAGTCAGCGATCCAAAGGAATGGATTGATTAGCGAGGAAAAAGGGATACATCACATAGCGGGTGATACCTCTGGTCGTTTTCATATGTTTGTGATGTCGGGCTGTTGTTTACTCGCCTGTGATGGCGAATATGAACGTGATGATTTGATATCCTGGAGGAGCAGTTCAATGCTTGAGTAACTACCCCAATACTATAAATTCCTACGTAGGCTCCTATGTCACGGTGGACAAATGGCCTCACAGTCTAGTAAATTATCCAGCTGGTGACTGAGGTGCGTCCATATTCGGTGTCAGCGGCAGACAGCGACTTCCGGGTTCCAATGGCTGTGGGGTTTGGGGTTCTGGTGGCTGCGGGGCGGAAGCAAGACAGAAATGGGGTCGATGCGGGTCGACCGGTCTAGCCGTTGCCAGCCGGCTCCAACTGAAGAAAAACACAGGGGCCCAACTAAAATTCGCAAAGGGAAATTAGACCACTGGATCACAATGGCCGCGGGCTGCCGTTTGACGACTTTAGCGAATTGACTTACCCCCTCTTAGTCTACCGTTCTTCGCGTTCTGCCGGACGACGCCTCTACCATTCTCTCCTCCTTCTTCCACCGGGAAGCAACGGACGAAATTTGACTCGCTGCACCTCCTGATACATAGCCGAACTTGGCTTGCGCACATCCTCTGCACGTCGCTGCACGCTGCGCTCCTGTACAGCAGAAGACCGACTATCAGCTACAATCCGTTATGGCGTCCGCTTCGACAGAGCCCTTCCCGCCGCTGAGCACGACAGCGGATCGTCAATTGGTGAGCGAGATGAGCGCCGCCGCTCGCCGGAGGAGGAAGTCTAGCGGCCTGGGGTCTGATTTGCGCGTTGGTGACACGGGCGCGCCTGCGCTGTCCACGAGCTTCGCCCATCTTCATGGCACCTCGCCGACAAAGGTATGCTCGGATGCCCCGGAACTACGGTAGACAGATCTAACGCCAACTCACAGCCCCAGCAGGACTTGACGACGCCGGGAAAGCGCTTCTCAAAGCGGCGTAAGGCCCGTTCTGCCCTCCGCCGCGCCAAACACTACGCGATCAAGCATACGTGGGTGCTGCCGCTAGTGATCTTACTGGCGTTCTTGTCACTTTATGCTATTAACCCGACCGAGAGCAACCCTGTCCACCACTTCATCTTCCTGTCATACAAACTACCCGTGTCAAGTTCGGACGAGGCGCCTCAGTATGGCAAGGGGCTCTGGGACATCGCCTTCGTAGCCTTCTACACTGTAGTGCTGTCCTTCACGCGCGAGTTCATCATGCAGGAAATTCTTAGGCGGGTGGCCCGCTGGGCCGGACTCCGGTCGCGTGGCAAGCAGGCACGCTACATGGAGCAGATGTACACGGCCATCTATTTCGGTATCCTTGGGCCTGCTGGCATGTACGTCATGAGCCGGACGCCGATATGGTACTTCAACACGCGCGCCTTTTACGAGACCTTTCCCCATAAGACGCACGACGCCCTATTCAAGTTCTACTACCTCTTCCAGGCTGCTTACTGGGCCCAGCAGGCCATCGTGTTGGTACTTGGTATGGAAAAGCCACGGAAGGACTTCAAGGAACTGGTCGGGCACCATATTGTTAGCCTGGCCCTTATTGGTTTAAGCTACCGCTTCCACTTCACCCATATCGGTCTGGCCGTTTACATTACCCACGACATCAGTGACTTCTTTCTTGCCGTACGTTCCCCCCGGTGCCTTTTTCTCACTAAGCGATTACTAACGAAGTATGTTGCATTAGACCTCCAAGACACTCAACTACCTTGACCACTTCCTCACAGGGCCGTATTACTTTACTTTCGTATGCATCTGGATTTACCTCCGACATTACCTCAACTTGCGCATCATTTACAGCCTCTTCACCGAATTCCAGACCGTTGGCCCCTACGTCATGGACTGGGAGGGCGGCCAATTCAAGTGCCCGCTCTCCTTCGGCATCACTCTATCCTTGCTTAGCTCTCTGCAAGCCCTGAATCTATTCTGGCTCTTCTTCATACTGCGGATTGCCTACCGGTTCGTTGTGCATAACGTCGCCCAGGATGACCGCAGCGACGTCGAGGAGTCTGAAATCGAGGACAACGGTAGCGAGGGCAAGCCGGCGCCAAACCACTTGACGAATGGCAAAAGCTTCGCTGCTGTTGCCGCGAACGGTTCCGCCAAAAAGAACAGGTAGCCACTGGCCTGGCATAACCTCTGCATGTACGATACAGTAAGATTGCTTGATGATATAGCTTTCCATTTCCGTCCGGCAGATAGGAAACAGGCGGTGGGAAAGTCTTGGAGTGCAGTAACCGAGCTTTTTGCTCGGACTAGGCTGATGGGTTCTTCTATTTCTCTTCTCCCTCTGTCGTTTACATGATTCTACATAATCGCCGCTTGGCATACATTTGCATTGGGCTCGGCGTTCATTGTGCATCATCCCAAGTGCTGGGATGGGATACAGTCGCTACAGGTTTAGAAGGCGGGAGGAGTCATTGGAAGAATAGGAGAGGCACTGTCGCAAGGAGTGGGGTAAGGATAATGGGAGTTGGTTGTTCTGGGACCCTCCCATTTTCGAGGGGACGCCCAACTGTCACAATGCTGGCCTAGGCATACTAAGCCATTGACTCAGTCGAGCTTGTTACGGTGACCAGGTCAACCATCCAAGCACGGTCAGGAGACAGTGAAACCCCGTGATTGCCTCAAAGCCTACTTGGCATGAGAGCTCTCTCCTATTGACGCGAAGGCTAGTAACTGTTTTAGGTGGAATCGAGTCTGTTTAGGTTGCGATCCCGAAATGTTGGGGAGAAGTGAAGAATTGAGTAGGGAGGGTTTCTTCTTGTCCCTGGATTACAATACAGTATAACTGACCTACTAATTGATACAACCAAATATCACATCAAGAACTAAATGCTGTCTGAGATTTCCCGTTCAATTGTCTTGTTCAATCGGTCTAGTATAACGTCACATTTGGACGTGGCTATCTCCTCCACTTCTTCACAAACAACCTGACCGGTAGAGCTGGATACAAATTACATCAACAAGTATATTGTTACATTGCTCTTCAGCTGGCTTGGTTTTGTACACGCGGCGAGCTAAGCCACCACCCCCTTCACACAATGGCCAGTCTCCTTACTCCATGAGCACCGTAGCGCCCAGCGCCTTCATGGTCTCAATGATCTTCTCTGCGTCCTCCTTGGGTACCGACTCCTTCATGACCTTGGGCGCACTCTCGACAAACTTCTTGGAGTCTACCAGACTCAAACCAAGCAGGGCCTTGATCTCCTTGATGACCTTGGGCTTGGCGGCCGCGTCGAACTCCTTGAGCCTGAGGGTGAAAAGTGTCTTCTCGGCAGCAGCCGGGGCGGCCTCCTCCGCCTCTTCGACAACGGTGGAGGGTGCTCCGGCAGCGGGCCCAGCGGCAAAGCCACCGACGGGGAGGTCGGGGATGTTGAGGCGCGACTGGGGTGAAGGAGTAAGTTGGGGGCCCCTAGGTTACGAAAAACGGGTTGTACGGGGATTTGAGGCTACCTTCAAACTTGCTACGAGATCGGCCGTCTCCAACAGCGTCAATTGGCTAATTTGGTCGACGATGCCGGCGATCTTGGGACTGGGGGCGGCCTCGGTCGAGTTATTTCGTCGCGCGATCCGTTGCCGCAGGCCCGACGACGCCGCACGGAGGGGGGAGGATGTGATGATGCTGGCACGGAGCTGGCGGGCGCAGCATTGTGCGCCGTATCTGCAGAAAAGCGACATCTTTAAGGCTGTGGAGGAGGGAGACGGGGCCGCGTTGGTCTTTCGTTCGGTCGTGATGTGCTTTGCGTATTACTCTTGGAGTTTTTTTTGGCCGCCTGTCGAAAAGTCTCCAAATTGGAGAGCTGGACGGCTCTCTGATTGGTCGGTCTGCCCCGTCGCCACCAGGAGCAAAATAAATCCGGCAACAGCTGGAGCAGCCAGCTGACTGAGCCAGGCACGCTGTGGGGCTGCCTGGGTCCCTCCCTGTCTTGGTCCCGCACTGCAACGTCCATCGTAGCTGCCCCACATTGAATTCTCCAAATCAGAAAAAAAAAAAGTTGAGATGGGGGAAAACTGAATGAAAGACAAGGCGGTTTGCAATTTTTTGCGGCGCCATATAACGAATAACTACAACACACGAAGATGGCGGCCACAATCGACGTGAATATGCAAAGAGCGTCGCTCCTCGCTGATACGGTCACTTTGCAGCTTTTGCCGTCGGAGCTGCTGCTCATCATCCAGGACCACCACTCCACGCAGTTTCTAGAGGCTGTCGCCAAAGCGGCTCTCACAGCCCCTGCAACCGATCGCATCTTTTGCCATTTTGAGTCCGTTTTCGCAGACATATGCGCACGATGGGTTCTCTCGTCAAGACTCGATGTGAGAGTTCTCTCATCGTTTGCCAGGATTCTGCTTTTCTCCCCGTCACTCTCCGTGTTTCTCACAACACACATCCAACAAGGACGTGGGAGGCTCGACTCTCTAGATTTGGCGGCCTTCCGAGATGAGGACCTTTTGTCTGTTCTCCTCGCCCTGTGGAGGCTCAACAACTTTGACAAACGCACCTACGCCCCCCTGTCGAGGCCTTCCCAGCTACAGTCTCTGTTTGCCCACCAAGAACCTGCCGTCAGGTATCTCGCCGTCAGCGTCTTCTGCCAGCTCCATGATGCGGCGGACCTCAAGGTCGAGGCGCTGCTGGAGAAGCACATCCCGAAGAACACGAGTGTCGTTGCGGATTTGGACGGGAGGAGGGCGGACTATGCGTTTCTGAGCCTGTATGAGGATGCAAGGGTCCAACAGATCCGGGACCTCCGCAGTAGAGTTCGGGCTGGCACGACGACTGTACCTCCCCAGTTACGCATACCAATGCAAAATCTAACTTCTCTTGTTGCCACATATGGCAAAACGGTCATCCCGCGGCCCTTGGGTCCTGTGAACACGCCAAGCACTCTCGCCCTCACGCCGGTTACTGTTGAGAACCTTGAGAATCTCGGCATATTGCTTCAACAGCCGGGCCCGATCCTGCTCCATGGGCTCTCGGGATCCGGCAAGACATCACTGGTGCACGAGGCGGCGAGAGAGCTGGGAAAGCGACAGGATCTCGTAACACTCCACCTAAACGAGCAGACTGACGCCAAGATGCTTCTGGGCCTGTATACCACAGGGTCGAAGCCCGGAACCTTCCAGTGGCGCGCTGGCGTATTAACTACTGCGGTGAGGGAGGGGAGATGGGTTTTGATCGAAGATCTCGATCGCGCGCCCACCGAGGTTATGAGCACATTGCTGCCCCTCATTGAACGCGGAGAGCTGCTGATTCCTGGCCGAGGAGAGAGGATACAGGCTCCCAGCGGTTTTAGGATGTTCGCCACCGTCCGGACGCTGCGCGGGATGAACGACAAGGAGAACCTCCCCAGCCTCATTGGACTACGCCTGTGGCAACTCCTCCACGTCAAGGCGCTTCCTCGCGATGACTTGCGTGATGTCATCGATAGCAGATTCCCATTGGTACACAAATATATTGGCGGAATCCTCGCCGTGTTCGACCAACTTGTGGTATCTACCAGTGGTTCGGCACGTTTGCTTCACGGCCGGACAGCGCTTGATCGACCAATTGGTACCAGAGACCTTCTCAAGTGGTGTGGACGTCTTGAGGAGATCCTGCGATCGGCTGGCTGCAAGACTGGCAAGGAGCCAATCACTGATACTACCAGAGACCGGATGTTCCTGGAGGCAGTCGACTGCTTTGTCGGAAACGTCCATGGGATAGCATCCCGTAACGCATTGATCGCGGTTATCGGCAAAGAGATGCATGTTTCTCCAGAGAAAGTACAATACTACCAGACCAGCTATATCCCCGAGCTGGAGGACTCTGAGACTAGGTTGACCGTCGGCCGCGCCTCATTCACAAAGCCGCGACGCACAGTCCGGGCTCCTAAGTCGAAGAGGCCATTTGCAACCACCACACATGCCAAGAGGCTTCTTGAGCAGATAGCTGTTGCTGTTCGTCACCGGGAGCCTCTCTTGCTGGTTGGTGAGACTGGTATCGGAAAGACCACAGTTATCCAGCAGTTGGCAGACTCGCTGGGTCAGCAGCTGGTGGCAGTGAACCTGTCACAACAGAGTGAGGCTGGTGACCTCTTAGGCGGGTTCAAACCGATCAGCGCGCAGACATTGGCTATGCCTCTGAAAGAGGAGTTCGAGGATCTCTTCGAGAAAACAGGCGTCTCGGCTGAGAAGAACAAGGAGTATCTGCACCGGATCACCAAGAAATTCGCCAAGGGCAAGTGGAAAGAGGTATCGAAGGAGTGGCGGAAGGCCCCTAAGATGTTTGAAGCCATTTTGTTGAAGCTCGAGGGGGCTCAGATCCAGAGCGAATCCTCGGTGGATAATCAAGAGGATCAAGATGGCCAGCCGGCCAAACGCCGGAGGACGGAGTCAACGAAGTTGCAGCGCCTACGGGAATTGAGGACACGATGGGATACCTTCTCACGCAGTCTGGACCAGTTTGACAGGCAGCTTTCAAGTGGTCCGGGAGGGTTTGCTTTTGCCTTCGTTGAGGGCAAGGTCGTCAGGGCGGCTAGAAATGGTGACTGGGTTCTGTACGTAATATTATTCCTCCATCGATGTTCAATCAGGACCTGGATCTACGTACTTTGCTAACACTCGAACTCCAGTCTCGACGAGATCAACCTTGCCTCCCCTGATACGCTGGAGAGCATTGCGGGTCTCTTTCAGCCCTCGCCTTCTCTTCTTCTCTCGGAGACGGGAGAAATAGAGAGCATTCAAGCACATCCTAACTTCCGGGTCTTTGGCGCCATGAACCCTGCCACTGATGTGGGCAAACGTGATCTTCCCCTAGGTCTCAGGTCCCGATTCACCGAGATTTATGTTCACAGCCCGGATAGGGACAAGAAAGATCTTCTCACCATCATCAAGACTTACCTGAAAGGAAACAACCTCAGCATCGACCGGCTGTCCGACGATATTGCCGATTTGTATCTTGAGGTCAAGAAGCGGGCGGAGATGAAGATGCTCGTTGACCAGGCCAATGAAGTACCGCATTTCAGTCTTCGTACGCTCACCCGTGTTTTGACCTACGCCAACGATGTGACACCTTTCTATGGCCTCGACAGAGCCGTGTATGAGGGTTTCTGTATGGCCTTCACCACTTTGCTCAGCGAAGAGTCCGAGAGGACCGTAATGCCCCTGATACAGCAGCACCTTTTGAAGAAACCGAACCTCCTCTCCTTGCCTCCCAAAAAACCAATAGACGGGAGAAACTACGTTTCGTTCAGAAACACTAGCAAAGATCACCAGTATTGGCTCCTGCAGGGCAATGAGACACCGGTCGAACGTGACGACTACATCGTCACACCCTATGTCGAAAGGAATCTTCTCAATTTGGTCAGAGCTACGTCCACTCGCAGATACCCGATCTTAATCCAGGGACCGACTTCTTCAGGAAAAACCAGTATGATCGAGTATCTAGCAAACTACACGGGAAATAAGTTTGTACGCATCAACAACCATGAGCACACGGATTTACAGGAATATCTCGGCACATATGTTTCGGACTCCGAGGGCAAGCTCAAGTTCCAGGAGGGCCTTTTAGTCCAAGCCATGAGAGAGGGTTCGTGGATTGTGCTGGACGAGTTGAACTTGGCGCCTACTGATGTCCTCGAGGCTTTGAATCGTCTCCTCGATGACAACCGTGAGCTTTTGATCCCAGAGACACAGGAGATTGTACGCCCATCTGAGAACTTTTGTCTTTTTGCAACGCAGAACCCTCCAGGGCTTTACGGAGGTAGAAAGGTGCTGTCTCGCGCCTTTCGAAACAGATTCTTGGAGCTTCACTACGACGATATCCCAGAGAGCGAGCTGGAGACGATTCTGCAGAAGAGAAGCCGTAATACCGCCCCGTCAGACTGCCGTCGCATCGTGTCTGTCTACAAACAGCTCACCCGCTTGCGACAGGAGAGCCGAGTCTTTGAGCAGAAAAACAGTTTTGCGACACTTAGAGATCTCTTCCGATGGGCCATGCGGGAGGTCGACACGCGCCAGGAGATTGCCGAAACTGGCTTCATGTTACTCGCAGAGCGGGTTCGTAAGCCGGAAGAACGTGAGGAGGTGAAACGTGTGATTGAAGAGGTCTTCAAAGTCAAGATCAACCCTGACCAGCTCTACGATATGGACACGGCACCAGAGTTCAAAGGTGTTCGTGCTCGAAACAGTCAGGGCGTTATCTGGACCCGGGCGATGCGCCGCCTCTATGTCCTGGTTAAGCGCGCAATCCAAAGTAACGAGCCCGTACTGCTGGTCGGCGAGACTGGCTGCGGAAAGACTACAGTCTGCCAGCTCCTCTCTGAATTCGATAAGAGAGTGCTTCTCATCGTCAACGCTCATCAAAATACCGAGACGGGTGACCTTATCGGCTCACAAAGGCCTGTGAGAAATCGCGGCGCTATTCTAGAGGCATTGATGCGGGATCTCACCGAGGCTGCTGCGTTACTTGGAAAGACTGAGGGCTCTCTAGAAGAGCTGCAGGCGTGGTACCGTACCCTCAGCAAGGATGATATCACCAACCTTCCAGACACGCTCAGAGCAAAGATTCGCTCTGGAACCAGCAGAAGCAAGGCTCTCTTCGAATGGAGCGATGGCAGTCTGGTCCACGCCATGAAAGAGGGCAGCTATTTCTTGTTGGACGAGATATCTCTGGCAGATGATTCCGTGTTGGAGAGACTGAACTCGGTGCTTGAGCCACACCGCAGCCTCCTCCTTGCCGAGAAGGGCGTTGAGGATTCATTTGTCAAGGCCGTCGGCGGCTTTCAATTCTTCGCCACCATGAACCCCGGAGGTGACTTTGGAAAGAAAGAGCTCTCTCCGGCTCTGCGCAACCGCTTTACCGAGGTTTGGGTACCAGCCCTTTCGGATGAGGATGATGTTCACAATATCATTGTTTCCAAGCTAGACAGCAAGTTCAAAGGACAGAACAAGTCCCGAAAGTCTCAGCCTATTTCCCGGATCATCGTCGAATTCGCGTCGTGGTTCGGAAAAACGTTCAGAGCTTCTTCAGCTACTGCCTTCTCCGTCAGAGATATCCTGACTTGGGTATACTTCATGAATACCGGCGAGTTCTCTTCCCCAGAGTTGGCCCTCCTCCACGGCGCAGCCATGGTTTTCATTGACACCATCGGGGCCAACCCTTCTGCACTACTTGCCGTTGACCCCAAAGCCATGGAGGTTCAAAGGCAGATGTGCCTGGAGAAACTAAGCACACTCTGTGGTCGCGATCTCGTGCCGCTCTACTCTCAGGTACCACAGGTGCGGGTTGAAGAAACAGTGCTTTCCATTGGCGACTTTAGCGTGGCCAGGGTAACTGGCGCGAAGCCCGACGCCGGTGACGAGTTTGGCGTGCCAACTACCAAGATGAACGCTATGCGCGTGGTGAGGGCTCTACAGGGAACGAAACCCATCCTGCTCGAGGGAAATCCCGGTGTAGGGAAGACAACGCTCATCACAGCACTCGCGAGAGCATGCAACCGCCCGCTGATAAGGATCAATCTCTCAGACCAGACGGATCTGATGGATTTGTTTGGAACAGATGTCCCTGTCGAAGGCGCTGGGGCGGGCAACTTCAGGTGGCAGAATGCCCCGTTTTTGGAGGCGATGCAGAACGGATCGTGGGTTTTACTTGATGAAATGAACCTTGCATCCCAGACTGTGCTCGAGGGTCTAAACGCCTGTCTCGATCATCGTGGCGAGGTCTACATTGCGGAACTAGACCAGGTCTTCAAGCGCCACCCCGACTTCAAGCTCTTCGCAGCTCAGAACCCTCATCACCAAGGCGGTGGCCGCAAAGGACTTCCCAGCTCCTTCGTCAATCGTTTCACAGTCGTGTACTCCGACGTGTTTACCAAGGAGGATCTCCTCCACGTCACGGCCAAGAAGTTTGACAAGATTGGTGGCGAGATGCAACACCAACTCATTGAGTTCATGTCTCGCCTCGACGATGCGGTGGTATCCCAGAGGCTGTTTGGCTCACAAGGGTCGCCTTGGGAGTTCAACTTGCGAGATACCCTCCGGTGGGGTGATCTGCTGACGTCTGAGCATGCCCTTCTCGCGGGTCGGAAGCCTGATGACTTCCTGGACGTCATAATCCGACAACGCTTCAGAAGCGACAGAGATAGGTTCGAGGTCAATAAGCTCTTCTCTGAAATTTTTGGCCGTCTGCCTGAGGATCATAGTCTCTACCATGACATCAACCCCTATTTTTGCCAAGTCGGCATCGCCACCCAACGCCGGAACGCCCTGTCGCAGAAGACGCCATTCCCACCCATCGACCCAACACCAAGGCTCAAGGAAATCGAGTCGATCCTGATTGCGGTCGAGCAAGATCTTCCTTGCATCTTGGTCGGCCCTTCTGGCAGCGGCAAATCAGCGCTGCTCAATCACGTCGCTGCGTTGGCTGGCAGGTCCCTGGTCATTTTCGCCCTCAACGCTGATGTGGACGCTATGGACCTCATAGGTGGCTATGAGCAAGCTGATCCCCATCGAGAAGTCCTTGCATGCCTCACGAATCTTCACCAGGTTCTTCAGGAACAGATCCTACGTGCTGTTCCGGAACCTATCCCGGATGCGGCATTAGACCTGATGGGGGCACTCAACTCGCTCTCGGGCGAAGCGCAGTATGAGAGTATCTTGGCAATGATCGGAGTGTTTCAAGCGAACGGAACCGTCGCTGGCGACCTTGCAGCCGTGTTGCCTGAAGCGTCCGACATGCTGCGCAAGCCGCTGACGATGGAAAACCCCCGCTTCGAGTGGCTGGACGGCGTCATTGTCCGTGCCGTCGAGACGGGTGCCTGGTTGGTTCTGGATAATGCAAACTTGTGCAGCGCGTCTGTTCTTGACAGACTGAACTCCCTCCTCGAACGGCCAAATGGCTCACTCAGTATCAATGAGCACAGTGGACCTAATGGCGAGGCTCGAGTTGTCAAGATGCACCCAGACTTCAGGATATTCCTCACTGTCGACCCGCGTTATGGCGAACTCTCTCGAGCTATGAGAAACCGCTCGGTTGAGATCTACCTCGATGAAAACACCGCCCCGAGAGAAGCCTACGTCGATCAGATCGCACCCATTGATGGGGGCTTGCACAGGTATCATACCGCGACGAGCGTACTTCGGGAATCTCCAACAGAAGATGGCCAAGCTGCACGGCTTGCTCTGGATGTCCTGTCTCTCAGCGATACCAGGTTGCTCGAGGCCTTTGTGCAAGCTTCACACGAAGGCCTGGATACTGCATTGCAGTTGCCAGCTGCCAGCCAGGCGTTGTCTCAACTCCTGGCATATACCGGGTCGGATGATGCAGCCCCCTTGAGGCAGGCCGTTGCCCGTCTCTATGGTGCCGTCCCGGACAGGATGCTGATGTCACTTCATCCTCTGCTGAACTCTCCCATGATACCATTGCTGGAACAGGCCAACGAAGGCCTCGCCCACTGGCTTGCGACCTGCTACGAGTTCTACCTAGATATTCAAGATTTCCAGCTTACGATGGAGGGACAGCTTAGCAAAGTCAACATCAGCAAGCCATCTTCGCTGAACCGCCTCCAGAGATCCTTCATCGCAGATAAGGTCGCGTCTCTCTCGAAAGACTCAACTGTTCATGCCGTCAGATTCCTGACATCGGCTGTGCGCGCATTCAAGGCCTACCTGGTTGAGAATGTCGAAGAGACTGGCAATTGGCAAGAGCGCCGCGCAATCATGAGACGACTGTTATTCTTTTGGAAACGGATGTTCGAATATCTTGCAACCTCTCCATTCGAGGAAGCGAGGTTCCAGGCTCACCTTACACTGGGAGTTAGCCTCCTGCAGCTTGGGCTGTCTGCTCTGCAAGAGCCTGGCTCGCAAAAGATGCTCTCGGCGATTGCCGGGTATCTTGAGCGAGATTTTGTTGTCGGGTTCAAGTTGTCTACTGGCCTCAGCATGGAGGCTTTGTGGACGCGACTACGTCCCGTCCCGACTCCTGATCAACAGACGCTGGGTCAAGTCATTGAGATGGAACGTCTGGCAGACCGGTTCGATTCGCTGCGTTGGAGAGCCGATGTGAACGTTTCTACTCTGCGCACCGTTCAGGACACAATGGCGAGGGCATACGCTGTCGTCAGAACCGGAAAAGGCGACGCCGCTGCCCTGATCAAGGACTTGCAGGCGGAGATATGTTCCCTAGAGGCGGGACTCGAACAGCATGCCGGCGAGCACCAGCCGTTCTTTGCCTCTTGCTTTGATGGCCTCCGTCAAGCAGCTGTTCTCCACCAGTCATCACAGCAGGTGGCGATTCCGTCAGGCTCATCGGATGTTGACGTGCTTGCGAACTTGCCAACAGTAGGGCTGATGCGTCTCCAGAGCGTGAAGCCAACAACCTTGCAGATGGTGGATTACATACTGGCGCAAAACAGCGACGCCCGTCCTTGGTCTGGCGTGTTGTCCAAGACCCTCTTGCTCAAATATGATGCGGCGTCTTCGGCAAGTCTCCAGGAGTTGCGCTCCCTCGAGGTGGAGATGCCTATTATGGGCAAGGCCCTCGCAGGTACAACCGAGGCGTTGGCTACCTCGGCTCTCGCAAAGTCGGAAGCGTTGCTACTAAGGCTGATGAGCGAGGTGTTGTGCGCGCACGACGATTCCTATGCTGGCCGTATTGAGATGTTGTATCAAGACCTTTTAGCTAAGGGCGACTTCTCACCTGTGAACATTTCTGATGTCGCTCCTTGGCTAGATCGATGGGGTGCCTGTGAGATTCCAGGACCCCAACACGTCATTGACATCTTTGGGTCGCATTTTTTCAAGGCGTTGATAGCTTTGGCCGCGGCAGCAAAGGGCCTCCAACCCCGCGCGGCATATACTTCGATCGCTTGGGTTCAGTTCTCTCTTGGATGTATCAAGCTGTTCGTTCCGGACAAAATCTTTGACCCGCACCACAGGGCACAGGTTGAAGCAGAGGAACACCGCGAGCTGCATGAGAGCCTGCAGAGGCAGATAGCAGCCCTCGAGAAGTTCGAGCTTGCTTTCACGGGACAGAAAGAGAATGTACGTTCAAAGCTCATTGCAGAGGAAGCTGCTGGGCTGGGCGAGCCGCCAGCTGTCCAGGAAATATACAGACCCGGCGATGCAGAGCTTCGCGGGCTACAAGGAGAGTTCACCAACGTCTTGAACTTGCTGGTCAGGAACGATGTATCATTCTCTCACCTGCGATCAGTCTCCGCTTCGTCCGGTGGCGCTGCCGAAGAGCTGGCCCTTATTGAGCAGAATGTGGTGCTGCTGATCGGTCGGCTGATGGGACGCTTCGAAGCCTACCAAGACTTGACAATGCCCCTGGTCAGCTTTTTGCGCTGCCTCCAGATGGGCCTCTCTCTTGGCCGATCAGCCGTCCCAGGCACATCTACGGAGGGCGATGGCAACTCACAGCCACTCATGGCAGTCACTCCTTTTATCGGCGGAACTGTGTGGAAAGCCGAAACTGCGGGATTGCCGCTTTGCTCACTCGAGTTCCTCTCCCTGATGCAGGCTATTGTTTCCATTGAGGGGCTCCAAAATGTGCCTGTCAACCTCCGCTGCGCGGTGCATGAGTCGTTTGCTGCTTTCCACGACGAGTGGAGCAAGAAGTTGGAAGCCGATCGCAAGCTTGAGGAAGAGAGGACGAGTTTGTTTCGGCACAAGGGCAGCCTCGAAGACGAGGAGGAGTTTGATCAAGAGGAGTTCGAGCAGCTCTTCCCTGACTACTACGGCGCTGAGGACGAAGAGGAAGCTGCAAAACCAAAACAAAAGAAGGACATCGTCATCAGGGGCGGACGCGAGCTGTCTGTTTTGCTGGCGGAAGCGCATGAGAGAATTTTCCTATCTCCCCTGGAAGCGCAGTCTAGCGTTCGCGGCCTCTGCACCAAGGTTGCTCGTAGAGTTGCCCGAGAGAACCGCAGCGCGATGGCCTGTGAACCAGAGCTGGATGGCCTGCTTCTCCCCGCGACCCTCATGATATTTGACGAACAGTCAAAGGCTTTCGAATCCGGTGTTGAATCGACAAACTGCCACTTCTACACAGATGCCAACCTTGCCGAAGTCCGGAAGCTGCTGACTCTTGTCAATGCTATCAGAAAACGCTTCCTGGAGCTGCAGGGAGTGGATGAAATTGGCCACCATCAAACGCTTGCCGATGTGGTTCTCGCATGCGAAAAGGTGCTGGAGATGTCGATTGACAACCCGCTTGCCAGCTTACTTCCTTGCGTCGAGCGTCTGCATTCATTCATGTACGAGTGGCATGAAGGCGGCTGGGCTACCAAGGTACACAAGGCAACGGTATTGTACGAGAGACTGCGTGATACCATCTGCGATTGGCGACGCCTGGAGCTGTCGAGCTGGTCAAGGCTGCTCGACACCGAGCTCAAGAAGTGCCATGACGCCGCCAAGTCATGGTGGTTCATCGCCTACGGCGCCGTGATACTTGAACCATGCTCCATTCTGCAGAGGGGCCTGGACTTGAAAGACCATGCCGTCAAGCTGTTGGGTATTCTTGAATCGTATTTTACAGAGGCCAGCGTCGGCCAGTTTGCCTCGCGTCTAGATCTTCTACGCCAGCTCAAGAACCAGTTGGATGTGCTTATCCTTGATGAGCCCGCCCTCGGCTTGATTCGTGATGCGGTTCAAAACTTCATCGTCTACTGCGGCCGATACGAGCGCAAGGTGACCGAGACGATCCACACCGGCAGAGTGCCTCTCGATAGGACCATGAAAGACGTGCTGCTGATGATGAAGTGGAGAGACAAGAATATTGAGTCGCTCAGGGACAGCGCGCGCAAGTCACACCAGAAGCTATTCAAGCTTGTGCGCAAGTTCCGGAACGTACTGGAGCAGCCAGTCAAGCCTATTCTGGAACAAGCCCTCCCCAATGAAGACCATCCACCCAGTACTGACATCAGCAGAGCCGTGCCTGGAACCAGGGCTGACAAGAACGCGGTCGAGCTCTGCCAGAAACTTGTCACGGGTATCCAAGACCATCCTCAGTGGGCGCGGATGGCAAATCTCGACAGCATCCTCAAGGCGATGTTGAAATATGGTTCGCTACCAACCAAGGCTGTCAGCGCCGCTGACTTGGTGGAAGAATTTACCTCTGATCTGGTGTCTTCAATGGCTGATCTTCGAAAAGAAACGCCGGCAGAGCTCAATGACGAGACCAAGGACCTTGTTGGCCATCTCAAAACACGCAAGACCAACCTCTATAATGACACACTCAAGACCCTGCGCACCATGGGCATCAGCAGAAGCCTCGGCACCATCGCCCTTGGGCGCCAGAGCTCGACTCATCTTGTGTTGGTCGGCTCGGGACTTGTGCCCTATCTGAGCGGTTCCTCGTTGAATTCGATCGAGTACTTTTATCACAAGACACTAGACCTCGCCCCCCGGTTCCGGTATGCCACCCAGGAACATTCGGAAGACCTAGGCCGCGACATTGTTGCCCGCAGCGTTGGATACCTCGAGGGTGTCTTATACGTCATGTTCCGCCAGCGCCAGTTCCTCTCGCGCGCTACAAAGGCCGAGAGCGGGCTTGAGGATATAATTTCTCTGGTCAAGGAGCTCTCAGCTAGCGAAATTGGCGGAGGCCTTAGGCTACAGGAGTCCTCGACCAACTATTCTCAGGTTGTCCGCTGGGTTGTCCAGATTCTCAAGTTTGCGACTCACTTAGTTGAGATTCACGGAAGACTTGGAGGAGCAAGCAATGCCAGCGTTCGCCATGGCCTAAGCCGCTGGGTCGAGACTTTCGCGACGCTGGATGCTGATCACGATAAGCTGCCGCGCCTCCCTGCTGGCTTCAGCTCCGCAATCCATGAACAACTGCAAGCTGACGTGGAGAGGGAGCTGAACGGCCTCCGTGACAACTTGGATGGGATGTTGCAAGAGAGGGCCGACCTGGCTTTCATCGTCCACCAGGTGCAACTCTGGACCAGCACCCAAACAGTGGGAATCATGAACGGAGTGCACTCTGGCGCCAAGCTGGACGACTTCACGTCGTCGGTCCTGACTCTGTCCAGCAAGATTCTCGTCGCCCTGCAGAACTTCCAGAAAACTGCCCAAGCTCTGCCGGAGAATCCAGAAAACACAAGCTGGTTCCTACAGTACAGTGATGGGCTGGAGAAATCTATCGACTCACTCCGCATGCCAAAGATCGGAGACGAAATCGAGGGGCTCTTCCAGCTGCTTAAGGGCCTAGATATCAAGCAGCCAGCCATTAGACAGTCAGCAACAACACTCCTCCGTGTTGTACTCCCCGTGTTGGAACAGTACGCCGTCGCGTGCAGACAAAACATTGGACAGTACGGAGAGCTGCACAGGACGACTTGCCGCCTTGGCTATACACTAAGCAACTCGTTTGTGCAGATCGCTGCCCAGGGATTCTGCTCGCCCAAGGAAAAGAGCGACGAGAAGGCAGCCGACTCGGGCAAGGTCGAGAGCGGGACAGGGCTGGGTGATGGTGAAGGCGCTGAGGATATCAGCAAGGATATCAAAGCCGACGAGGACCTGTCGGACCTAGCGCAAGATCCGAATAACAAGAACAAGGGTGATATCGAGGACAACGAGGACGCTGTGGATATGGGCGAGGACGACCTTGAAGGCGAACTAGGGAGTGTCGCATGCGAGGATGAAGAGGAGGATGGTGATAAATCTGGAGACGATGATGGAGACGATTCAGACCGCGACGACCAGGCAGGCGATGTTGATGATTTGGACCCTACGGCCGTGGACGAGAAGATGTGGGACGGCAGCGGGGAAGACGATGCCGATAAGGACCAGCAGGGTGATGATGCTCACGGGAAGGAGGACGAGAAGGACCAAACTGCTGCTCCTGAGGCTGGTGCCAAGAAGGATGAAAAGAAGAAGGAAGAAACCCTGCAGGAGGATGGCGCCGAGCAGCAGCCCGAGGCAGATGAGGACATGGATGCTGAACCTGGGCAGGAGGAAGAGGCTGGTCCGCAGGAGGAACTCAATCGACAGGACCAGCACGTCGAGGAGAACGAGACGCTCGCCTTGCCGGATGACATGAACATTGATGTTGATGACGAGTCGGTCTCCGGGGAGGAAGATGACTTGGATGACTTGGCTGATATGGATGATGCTGAAAAGGTTGAGGATAAAGAAGGAAAGGACGGGGAGAGCGGGGATGAGGATGAGCAAGGCGTGGAGGATGCTCCGCAGGACTTGGACAACATAGACGAGGAGGAGGGAGAGGAGGTAGCAGAGGACAGCAATGTGCCTGGGAAGGAAGAGGAAATGGATATGGACATCGACAAAGAAGAGGCAAAGGAAGAGGAGCATGGAGAAGAGGAGGCCAAAAAGGAGCAACCCAAGATGCGAGACGAGGGGAACTCCGCCGATCAAGACAACGCAGCTCCCAGCGACGTTAAGAATGGCGGTGGCCAAGCCCAAGATGACGACGACAACATGCAAGATGAACAGACCGACAACAAGGCTGCTCAGAGGGAGCAAGGTGCCGTGGGCAAGCAAGCTGCGGAAGAGAAGGCCGCAGCTGGAGAGACGGGCACTGCTGCAAGGGCAGACCAGGAGCAAGGACCGTCCGAAGATGCGGACGCAGCGGACGCAATCGAAGCCCAGCCGTTCAAGAAGCTCGGAGACGCGCTCGAGCGGTGGTACAAGAATCAGCGAGAGATTCACAATGCCGCCGAGAGTCAAGACGAAACCCCTGACAAGTCGGCCCCTGATATGACCAGCAACGAATTCCAGCATCTTCAGGATGAAAATGCTGAGGCTGACGCGCAGGCTCTGGGCACGGCTACTGACGAAGAGGTTCGCCCCATGGATGACGCAATGGCAATTGACAACGAAATGGACAATGGCCAAAAACCGGGGCTCCTTGACGACGCTGAGGCGGAAGAGGAGACTAAGCAAGATGTCGAGATGGAGGACATGGACCTGACTGAGTCCCATGACACTTCTAAGAATGATCGTGAGGATGGCCGGTCCGGTGTTGCTACACGGCAAGGCGCGCTGGATGACGATGACGACGATGGAGCGCGGCAGAGGGATCAAATTCAAGATGAGGACGAGAAGATCGAGGAGACCTCCACCCAGCTCTCGGCAACACATCTCAACGAGACCGAAAAGACACTTCGGGACTTCGACGAGGCTCTCGATATGTGGACGGCCTTCCAGACTAAGACGCATTCCCTCTCCCTGTCGCTCTCCTCGCAGCTGCGACTGATCCTCACACCATCCCAATCGACAAAGCTCTCAGGCTCCTTCCGTACCGGAAAGCGTCTCAATATCAAGAAGATCATCCCTTACATCGCATCCAGCTACAAGCGCGACAAAATCTGGATGCGCCGCAGCATCCCCAGCAAGCGAGCCTACCAAATCCTGCTTTGCGTCGACGACAGCAGCAGTATGGGTGAGAACACCTCCTCCGGCCGCCTTGCGCTCGAGTCGCTCGTCATGGTGGCGCGCGCTTTGACAATGCTCGAGGTTGGTCAGGTCGGCGTTCTTGGCTTCGGCTCCGACGTCTTCGTGGCCCATGAGCTCACCGCGCCGCTGTTTGCATCTCACGACGCTGGTGCCCGCGCGCTGCAGCACTTCACCTTCCGCCAGGAAGGCACCGACATGATTCGCCTCTTGCGCTCGACCATCGATCAGTTCTGCGATGCACGCCTCCTCCAACACGGCAGCAGCTCTGGCGCCGAGGACCTCTGGCAGCTCGCACTCATCCTGTCCGATGGCCTCGTACAGTCAAAAGACCACGCGCGCCTGCGCCCCTTGCTCCGCGAGGCCATGGAGCAGCGCGTCATGGTTGTCTTCATCGTCATGGACGATGCTGGCCACAACAAGAAGGGTCACAGCGTGCTCGAGCTCAAGGAGGCGCGCTTCGGCACCGACGGAATCCCTGTCATCCATCGCTATCTCGACTCGTTCCCGTTCCCGTACTATCTCATTGTTCATCACCTTGAGGATCTACCGGGTGCTCTGGCGGCGTTGCTCAGGACATGGTTTGCCGAGGTGAATGCCTAGTTAATTACTTTGGGCATGTGTTTTTAGTTTATTTTTTTATTGGTGTTACGGGATACATGGATGTACAGAAAGGAAAAGCAAATGTTTTGTCTTGCTCTTTAGAGTTAAGTAAATAGTCACATAGCTAGGTTCGATCAATGGACCTTGGTATTCGTCACATATCTTCCCGTGCGACCACGTTGCATCAGCTTGGTTCTGTTTGAATCTTATTTACCACAATCGTAAGTTTTGCAATTCTTCAAGAGATCCTGCTTATATTGACCAGATGTCCTTGCACACCAGTCCCTCTTCAAAACCTGGCAAATGGGTTACATCTCAGATCCCTCACATAGAATAAAAGCAGAGAGGGGTGGCAAAGGTACTCTGTACATCATTGCTATGCACTATGCAACGGCTTGCCGCTTCCTGACATCCTACCGAGAAAGAAAAACCAATCTCATTCCATGCCGAATGTGAAATTCCGTGAGACACATCCAGCCGCATACCCGCCCCTGACTCCATTACACGCGCAAAGACTTAAAGGCACAAGAAAAAGAAATATGATAAATACAACAGTGTCTCTCCTATTCGGAGGGACTACCTTTCCTGGGACTGAATGCCTTCCCAATGAAGTCTCTGGTAACCTGTACCCACTCAACAGTAAGCCATCCTTGCTGAACCTCCCGTTCCACTGATTGATGGCGTGATCAGACGAAGATGTTTGCCGCTATCCATGCTCATCTGCCCTGACATAAAATATAAAAACCTCTACTAAGCCTGGCTAGCAGCATTCTTCTGCCGCTCTTCTTCATCACGTAGGTAAATGAATGGCTGATCATCCCGAACCTTGCCCTTCGCGACTAGTGCTCCTGATACGTCCTCCTGTGACCCCGCCTGTGAGTTCTGGTCAACTTGACTGCCCTCCAGCTTGCCCTGCACTAGCTCGATGTCGCCAATAGTATCGTTGAACACCGATGTGAGGGATGAAAGAACAGCCATTCTATTCCACTCGCCGCGTGTGCGCCAGACCTCGTCCATCAGCTCGCGGTTAATTTGCTCAAGCTGCTCAACACTGCAACCCGATGTTCGGTCGACCAACATAAACAAGAACTGGGTCATGCGGCCTTCGTGGACAACAGGCTGCTGTGATGACCCTCCCGATGAAGAAGCACCCGAGTTGCGAATTGACGTCATCGCCCCTGATGTATGGGTTGGAGTAGACATGCTGGGGGTGTCATTGAGGATGTTGTCGAGACTGGTAACATTGGCTGCCTTGTTGCGTGCGAGGCGCTGCGATGAGGACGGGCTATTCTCTTCACTCAAGTTGAGTCCGCTGCCAGGGTAGTGACTGACACCCATGCGCGACGGCAAGATACCTTGCGCAATCCCTGCCGCTTGTGAGTGCGCCCAATCACGCTCACTTGAAGTGCCCTGGCTGGCCAGTGAGCCGAGCGAATGTCGGTTCTGAGACTGCGTGTCAACGAGTTGTGTCTCATCAGCCTCGCTATTGAGGCCATTCGTCCGCTGGGTGTTTGTCAGTTGCGTGCTCCAGTTGCTCTCACCACGATTTGTGGAGGGATCTGAAGTCTTTGTCGTTGATGCGTCATTTAGCATAGCGGACGGCGATACCCCTGGAGGTACAGAAGTGACAGCAGAACGTTGTGAGAACTGTGTCCCGGCAGTTGCCCTTGTTGAGTCGCCAAGCGGCGGAATGGGTGGCCTTGCCCACCTAAACGGCGAGCCGCCCTCATGCTGTGGTTGAAACTGGCTCTCGGGGTTGGCGTCACCCATTACCACATCTTCAACCTCTTGTCGAGAAGGTGCCGATGTACCATTGGTCAGCGGGTGTGACTCCGACGACGTTCCATGTCCATTCGACTTGGGGCTCATCACCATGAATCGCGCCGCAGTCGTGTGGGCTGCGCCAGATATTGGAATGCCAATCCCGACTGGGCCCTGAGAGTCACTGTCGCCGTCAGGGAGATCGGATTGAATCAAATCGACTACAGGCTGGAACGCTTCTCTCTTCCGCGCCTTTTTTTCGGCATCTTTCGTTCTCTGCAATTGTCTCTGGTAGATTTCTTCAAATCGAATGCCTTGGTTGCTCAGTGTTTGTCCAATATCATGCACATCCACTTCAACGTTGGTACGAAGCTCATTCGCTTTGAGGGTCCGATCCCGATCACCAATATTCTTGGCGTCAAGGTACAGCCGGTTGATGTCTTTGTAGAAGTCAACCGGTCTCGCGTAGTACCCGTTGGCGAGGCGTTCTTCAATGGTAGTTGTCTCCAAATTGTAGAAAAACTTGCCAGTCGCTGTCTCTCTGATTCCACCAGTTCCCTCTTTATCTTCGGCCACCTCAAATGGTCGCCTCTCGCCTTCTGCAAGATCCGGTCGAACGTAGTTCGGGTCTTGCTCGTCAAACAAGTAGGCAACCTGTGCAAAAGGAATAACTGGCTGTCTAAACTTCCGGTATTTGCGGTGAATCTGATCCATAATCGGCTGCAATCGCATCTTTAGCAAATTTAGGTGGTGGAGATCTGCCTTGCGCTGAGCCTTGATTTCTTCTTTTGTGAGCATCTTAGGGGGGGGTGGCGGAGCAACAGGAAGCTCTTCAAGAACCCGCTTCTTGCGGTCTGCCGGGTCCGGGAATTCAGACGGAGACTTTCGAAGATGAGCGACAATGTTGCCAAAAAACTCAAGTCGGTTTTCGCGGTTAGGCCGATCGACAACAGCACGATTCTTTTTGGAGAAACCAAATAGATCTTTTAGAATGCCGGGGTCCAATTCCTCGGGGATAGTATCCGAGGTACCGAGTAGTAAGATCGGGTCGGCAGCAGGGATATTTCCCAGCATGGTGATGAAAGTGGTGATTGCCGAGTCACCGAGACTATTCCACCAAACATCGACATTAGGGATGAATAAAACACCTGGCTTGTGTCGCTTCACTTCAGTGAAAAGACTGACTATTACTTGCTCCAGCGGCTAAAACAACAGTTAGCACTTCTCATATCTAGAAGTAAGGTGCGGAAACTCACTCTTCCATCGCCAAGCAAAGTCGCCAAGTCAAAGTTCTGAATATGTGTTCCCTCCAAATGGTGAAGACAAGCATTTGCCAGGTAGTTCTGGCCCATTCCTGGAGTGCCACACACGAGCAGCCGGGGACGGAAAATCCGGGACCGCTCAAATTCCTGGTGCAGAGCTTCCCTACCAAACCCATGATCGGCATCATGGTGCTGCTCGTACATCGCTTCCTCGAGGGCTGTGGTCTTTTTCGGGCGAGGGAGGATGTTATCTAACACCTTAAGGATCCCATCGTATTGGTCTCTGAGCAAAGGCTCAATAAGACGCGGGAGAGGCGTCGCGGCAGACGACGCGGACCTCTCAGACGACGGAATCATCTTCTTGACGGAGAGCATGAAGTCCGTCGCGTGAATCGAAATTTTATCGGGGTCGACGATAAGTTTTTCCTTGGAGGAGTAGATCTGAGGATATGTTCTTTGAATAGCGTTCAGGGCAGCTTCGGTGCAGAGCGCTCTCAGATCAGCACCACCATAGCCCTTGGTATTTTCGGCAAGAGCCCGCTTGAAGCCATCTGAAATACCCCAATCTTTGGTGTGAATGTCAAGGATAGCTCGTCTGCCTTCGATATCAGGCAAGGGGAAGTAGAACTCTCTGTCGAAGCGCCCAGGGCGACGAAGAGCGGGATCGATGTTGTCAGGACGATTTGTCGCGCCAATAACAATGACCTGGCCACGACCATCCATACCATCCATCAAAGCAAGCAGCGTAGAGACGATACTAGCATGAATTTGCTCCTGCTTACTGGATCGAACAGGCGCCAGACCATCGATTTCGTCAAAGAAAATGATGCTTGGCTGTGTCCTCCTCGCTTCCTCGAAAAGCAGTCGGAGCTGCTTCTCAGCTTCACCAACCCATTTGCTGAGGGCATCAGCTCCCTTGCGCATATAGAAACTGATCTTGCGTCCTCCAGCTCCAACAGAGTTTGCCAACGCTCTAGCGAGAAGAGTTTTACCGGTACCAGGCGGACCATGGAACAAAACGCCTCGAGGTGGTGTGACATGAAACTTGAGAAAGAGCTCAGGGTACAGCAGAGGTAGCTGCACCATCTCCTTGAGTTGATCGATGTGGCCTTCCAGCCCGCCGACTTTGCTGAAGTCAACGTTCAAGTCCACACCCAAGGGATCCGCGTCAGCATATGCCTTCTGGTTTTTCACCTTCCCAACATTCGGGGTGGCACCCCCTATGCCCCCAATACCATCGGCATTGGGAAGCGGAGCCATGGGATTAAACAGGCCGACGGGAGGGGCGGCAGACGTAGGTGTCATGCCAACGGTGCCACCGATTCCAGAACGTTGGACCAGCTCATCATCACTGCTGTCGGAATCAACACCGCCTGTGGCGCCGGTACCCCATGGGCCTCCAAGCAGGGATCCGCCTCCACCGCCTCCGCCGAAGGGCCCATAAGTGCTATTGAAGTTGCGTTCCCATGCTTGACTAGCACCGCCTTTGCCGCCTCTGCGGCCTTTTGCAGGAGTTTGCGATGGCTCTTCCTCTTCGTCAACTTCAAGTGCGGCAATGTCAATTGGCTGGATACTGTAGTTCACGGGTTTCGCAGTGCGGCGCTTTTTAGGGGTGCGCTCCTCATACTGAATAGATGGAGACCGCTTACGACGCCGTGGCCGTGAACGTGAGCTCTGTCTCAGTTCTTCAAGTTCCTCGGCCATCTCGTCCTTATCAAGCTCCACTTCTTCGTCTCCGGAATCTTCCCGGGAGCGACGGGTCTTTCTAGAGCTCCTGCTGCGAGCGGCACGCCCCCGAGCGGGGGTAGAGCTCGAGGAACCATCGTCGGCAGCGTTGCGGTTCTGTATTTTCTTGGCTGAGACTTCTGAGGCCGACATTTCGGCATCGGCCGACTCTTCGCCGGGGTCGAAGTCGCTGCTGGGTTCTTGCGGTGTCTTCCGGCCACGAAGCCCCGACCTTTTTCTCAACAATCGGCGCCCAGTGGCGTTGCTTTCAGGCTCGGCTTCTGTTTCTGCCTTCTCGGTGGTAGCAGACACGGTTCCACGTGTCGCTCTCGTTCGCCTGGTGACTGGGGCATCGTCGTCATCATCGTCACCATCTTCAGCTAGCTGATCTGCAATCTGCGCGGGTTGGTTTTCCATTGTGGCGTCCGAGGAGACCTTAGCTTCTTCGACCTGCGCACTTTCTTCAACATCGCTGGCGTCTTTTTTTTGTTGGGTCTCTCGATCGCTGGGTGCGAGTTCATCTAGACCATCGGTGGGTGCGTCGACTTCCGTCTTGGGATCGCTTTCCTGTGTCGCTTCCTCAATGGTAGAGGGTGGTTTCTTCAGGCCTTTCGCACCACGCGTGGCTCTCGTCGCTCGACTCATGGTTTCCGGACTACGGCTCCGAGAAGCACGAACAGGAAGGCCATGTCGTCCCGAGTTTGACAGCTCCAGCAATGTCTCCTCGGTTTCTTCGGTCCGCGCCCTTGTGGACCGGCGGCTGGGTGGAGGCATTGTGGGTTCCTCCTTCCCGCGCTTTGCACGTTGATTTGCCGATGGAGTTTTGAGAACAACGATTCGCGAGGGACGTTTCTTCGGCTGATCTTCTTCGTCGCTGTTATGGCCGGAATCCACGGCGCCAAGCACGTCAGAATCGTCGCTGCTTTCTTTGTATGAAGGATGGACAACTGCGGCTTTTCTCATGCGTCGACCGGTTGATGTTATCGGCAGGTCGTCTTCGTCGTCCTCTTCGTTGTCATCCTCAGCAAACGAATTTTCAAGTTCGCTATCCGAAACGCCCTCCTCGTCGTCTTCGATATCTGAACCTCGATACTTGACACCGCGCGACCGGGACTTTCCGCCACTAGTTCGTCTAGTCTTAGACGATCGCGTCTTCTTGTTGGATTTTGGAGGCTTGTCTTCGCTCGGATCGAAATTCTCGTCTTCCGGATCTGATGCGTTCGGGTCAAACCCATCCAAAATATCGCGCTTCCTTTTTACAGGCATGGTTGTCTACTCGATTGAGACAGGTAGATGGTCGGCTCTCAGCTTGAGATACAGATCCGACAGCTCGTAGGATGGGGTGACGAGATTCGGGACGATGAATATTACGGGAATAGACACGCCAGTGTCGAAGCTAGATGCTTAAGTCCGCAGGAATGAAGATGAGCATGTATCCAAATGCGACAGGGAAAAAGGGGCTACAGCTTCATCCATTGCGATGACTCGGCGCAACGCGGAGACGATGGGTTTGGAGCAGAAAGTGAGCACATACTGTATCTTCACGTTGCTTGTTGGTCGAAACAAGAAATTCTGGCGATCAACGTCGCTCTCGTACCGACGACGACGGTCTAAGACCGCGACAGAACATGTGCTGAGCAAACTTGATCGAAGGCGCTGAAGGACAACTCCGGCCTGCCAGAAGCAGAATCGGCATAGGGTGAGCTGATGACGAAAAGGGAAGAGAAAAGTATGTTTCAAAGGCTATCTCATCGGAATGAAGGACGGTGGCAGCAGTCACAATGGGGCGCGTTGCCTCTTGACCGTGAAAGAGGGATGTTCGTTTTGTGATGGTGGGCCAGCAAAACCGAACTGCCAAAATGGAGGGTGAAGCGAGCAGGAGCCAGTCTGCGTCGCGCGTCCATTGCGCGGGACCTGTTCAATAGGACGGCGCTAGCCAATCAACGCCCCACGACACACCAAAAGCCCCACTCTACCTGGCCCGAGCTTGCAGGCACCAGCCCCGTTTATGAATCACCTCAGGAAAATCGCCGTCCCGACTTCCACAACGTGAGCTCAACCACGCGTCGCAAAAGACGAATCAACGCATTGATACCTCACGATACAAAAATATTGGTTCTATTGTTCGGAAAGCCTTGAGCCTGGCCTCTAGCTGCTCCGTGTCGTATTTTTACGAACCATGCATGCATACAGAAATGACAATTCCCTCGGGCGCAAATCGAAAATTCATGTTCAAGACGCGCCAGAGAGGCATCGCGAATGTGGTTTTGGTGCAGATGGTGGCGTCATAACCTGCGATCGATTGACGTGGGAAGTTCGAACCGTTTGTGGGGATTTTTTTCACGTGGGCAGGGGTTGCGATGCGGCTCAAAACTGGTGCCGCCAACGGAGGCCGACAGCCAGGAACAACCGGGCTCTCGGCCCAGCCCTGTGGGAGATGGGACAGGTCCGAGTCGGCTTCGGTCGAATCGCTCTGGTCTGGCAATGCCGAAGAGAGGAGCTTGCCTAGGGTGGACCCTTTGCTTTGTCTGCCGCCAACTCAACACTGCGTTGACTCCCCCGCTGCTCTCAACGGAGCTATCCCGGTTGCTGCGGGAGGCAATGGAACAGTCTGCTTGGGGGCACGTCAACCACATGCTCATATCCCAGCCCCGCCCCCGTTAGCAATGCAAACGCGCAGATTACACAGCATGCTGTCTTGTTGATTTATCATGCAAGTCATTTGTTTGCTAATCTAGAATCGAGGTCACCAATTGGTCCTCGCGCCAGTTTTCTGCCAGGAAAACCTATAGGTCCCTACACAGACCTGAGTGCTGTATTATCACTTCCAAGGCCGACCACCATCGTAAACCCACCCCCCGCTCACAACGCATACCGTGTTCAGGCTCTCATACAATCTTCAGATTACACAAAATGAATCATTTGCGTGACCTAACCTGCCGGACTTTGGGGAACTGGAGTGGCAAGGCCAACCTCGCGATGTGATCGACCTTGTCGCCCTTCTTCGACTGCGTCATCCGCGCCCCGACCTCCATGAAGTACTGAGTCAGCTGCTTCTGCTCCAGCTTCAAATCCTCCCTCAAGTCGAGCGTGTTGACCTCAAAATTGTCGATGATGCTTGCAAACACGCAGCAGTGCGTCATAAGCAGGTCGACGTGGGTCTTGCGCATCACTCCACCGTCCGAGAACTTGCGGCGGATATTCTCAACAACCATATCTGGCACTCCTCCCATAACACTTTTTAGTTGGTCCCTCTTGCCGATGGTCCTTGTTCCGCGCTCTCTGCCCTGTCTGGTAGTGGCCCAGAAGATGATCACCAAGAGCAGATAGCGCATGACCCGTAACCGCTCCACCGCGTTCTCATTATGAGCCACGCGACTGATGCGATTGGCAACAAAACGAGATGGGACGCTGATCGCTTCTTGTGCCTTGACACTATCCTGCCAATCCATCACTGGTATCGAGTTGAGTATTTCGGCCCCGATAATTTCCGCGGGGATGTAAACATCCTGGATTTCCTCCGCATCGTAATTACCCTGGGGCACCGGTCGGGCTTGTTCGACCACAGCCTCGAGCTCCTCGCGGGTCGCCATGTTTTCTGTTGTGCCCTTGATGGAATCCATGAGGGCCAGGTCGCCTTGAGCCATCCTGCCCGGAGCACCCGTCGACGTGATGGCATTCTCTATTACTGCCCGGATGGCCTTCTTCGACTTCTTTGTACCGAATGCCTCTCCCAGCTCAGTTCTCATCTCAAAGGCCGTCTACAAGGGTCAGTCCATCTTCTCAAGTAGCACAGGAGGAGTACACGGACCTTCTTCGCCTTCATGGCCTCGTCGGAAGGCTTCTGCGCACGCACTGTTCCTCGTACCACCATTTTTCTAGACTCTATGACCTCTACCTTCCCAGTCTTTGGGTCAAATAACCCGATGAAGTGTCTGACAAGAGGCCGCAAGCCCTTTGGGTGGTCTTCTTGGGCAGTGTAGTCCAGCGACCTGTGTGAGGTGGAGTGCAACAGCATCTCTGATGGCGGGGCATTCTTTTTTCGCTTTTTGATCGTCTTGGCGTCGACCTTGTCATATGGGAGGAAATCGGTCGCTTGAGAGAGAGTCAGGCCAGGTGCCACGGCTATTCGTCGTGTTAGCAGCCGCTCCTCTACCATCAGCGAAGCCTAACTTGCCTACTACTGGTGGCGCAACCTGCGGCATCAGCAACTTGGAAATTTTGAGGGAGCGGGGTCCGCCGGCGCCGGAGTCGGAGTCGACCCTCTTCTTCTTCGCCTGTGATGAGGCATCTTCGGAGTTTTTTCGTTTCTTTGTTGATTCGGTCACCATTGCGTAGTTGTTTGGCCAATTCCACAAACGAAATGGGCGACCGTTGCTGGATAGCCTGTTGCAAAAACGAGGTGTTGATTGTGGACCTTGCCGAAACTTTTTTTCTGCCGAATGGCCGTTCTGGCTCACCGCCCCGCCCAGTGACCGCCAAGCACCTCCACCCTGACCTGCGATCTGGATCTCAGGTTAGGCACGCCTGATTCATGTTTCTCTGGTAGTATAACTGATGAATAACCTCAAATTGAATTGAAGCTTGAGGCCTCTGCCTCCTGGTTTGAACTGCTGTTAAAATTGGAGTCTGGCTGCTATTTCGATCGGCCAGCGACCTGGAGCTCTTGCTGCCGGCCTGCCAAAACTAAGGTCACGAGCAGGACACTCCATGGACGGGAAGCTCCAGGATTTCGGCACCAATGTAGGCCCCCAAAGTTGTCGTGTCGCCTTGTTGATGGTCGGTAACTTGAGTCGAGCATTTTACGCAATCCAGATACAACTGACGCTCACACATTCACGAAATAAGCATGAGAAATCAAGGCACCAAAGCGAAGCTGTTTAATTGATTGTTGCAAACCCTAGAGATCCCGAGTTCGCATGCCAGCTTCTACTGATCTTCGCAAACACTGCGATCCAGCTCAACCATGATTGACAGGCAACCAGCCTTTACCAAATCCACCGCGTCTGTCCATGCAATGCATACCACATTCCCGTCAAGATAACGTGGACCTAAGAACGCCCGAATGTCGAGTTGTTGTGCTCCTAGGCGATGATGGGTGGTGAGACGAGGAGCTTCGTTGTCGAGAGTGTCGAGGACGATGTGCTCGATTCGTCAAGGGTTCTGAGCTCGAATGTGCTCAGAGCTGGCTGAGGTCGAGGTGGGCGATGTGTTTATTTGCTGGGAGGGGTCAATAGCTGCTGGTGGCAATTTAAGCAGCGGGGCAAGACTCACGATCTAGCCCTCATCTTTCTTCTCTTGCGCTTGAGGCGTCTGACACGCTTCTTTCTCCACTTCGCTCTCATCTTGATGCTAAATGGCGCCGATGTTAGTGAGTGCGGGCGGTGGCAGTAGCAAGGGCTCTTACAAGTCTTGATGAGATTGTTGGTTGAAGGTTGAAGAGGGAAAAGCTTGGGATGCGAATTGGGAGGGGAACTTTTGTTATCTACGGTGGGCAGGAGGGGGAGGGCAAGAACCCTCCATCCAGTGGGGGAAAATCACCTAGTGGAGCTTTGACCTCAGTGCGAAAATGACGCCCAGATACACTAGCACTGTGCTATTGTTAACCCAAGCTCCCATTGCTCCACCTCAGCCAACGTCCGCACCTTCCATATGGGTGTAGAATGGACTGTGCTGTGCCAGCCAAAGATGATGGCAAGAGCTATAGTTGCCATGCCTGTCTCTGGAGAGGGAAGGTGAGGAATTGCGAGATAGAGACCTTATTTCTCAGCACACGTCCGATCGTCCAGGAAACACCAACGCCCCAAAGCTTTATGGCGGATAAGGTCGTCGTGTGTGCCATGCTGTCACATTCATATCATATCAGCAGGCCAATTACAGCATTCTTCCTTTGAATCACTACATCATGGGCACGGCTGTAGCTGAGCTTCATCTTGAGGACCAGAGTACCGAACCTCCAAGGACGGGTGGGAATCTCCGTCTCCAGCATTGATGTTTCAGTCCACCTATCCACACCGTCTCGTTGCCATTGCCCAACGAAATGGCTCGAGAATCTGACAAGTCGTGAGGCAGGAATTATACAGGTTCTCCGGGATGATACCATCAAGTTTGGCCGCGATCCGGGCAATAATCACATCATTGTCTCAGATCCTCAGATATCGAGAAATCACCTAGAGTTCTACTCCATCACAGTAGACGAAGGTTGCAGGCACAGCCCTCTTGTCTTCGTACGAGACCGGAAGTCGAGAAACGGCACATACGTCAATGGCCGTCTCGTTGGCACCGCGCCTCGCATGTCCCCCGGGAGGCTCCTCGAAGATGGCGATATAATCACCTTATCGATTCCACCCCTTGTGACATTCCGATTTTCCCAGCCCAGGGAACTCCCGTCATTCAGGCTCAGTAATGTACAGCAACACGAGTCCACCGTACTTTCCCCTAGACAAACTGTTACTGAGCATGTTCTGACGCTGTTTCTAGCTCTTCAGGGACAAATACATCATCAGCGATCGTACCATAGGCGATGGCGCACATGCCCTTGTTTTCTTGGCAACAGAGAAGCGGACTGGGTGCCAAGTCGTCTGTAGGTGGACGGAGTCCTCAAGACATTCCCCCGGTATGGAAGCTCCCGGTTAACAGTTCTTGCAGGCAAGGTGCACAGCTTGGCCAGGAGCCGTGGCTCACGTCACCGCCTTCAAAGAATCCAACAAGAAGCAATTCTACTAAGCTATCTGGATCATGTAGGTGCTCTCGTTCGAGATCGTGTTCCTGCAAAGCTAATGGGCGAAGCCAAATATCTTGTCGATAAAGGCGGCATTCCGAAGCCATGAGACAATGTTAGTCCTCCATCCTGAACCAAAGCTGTCATTTTCGGCTTGGATCTAATATTCGAGCAGATATATCTTCACGGAGCTAGCCACGGGCGGCGATCTGTTTTCACTATATCAGAGATATCAAGTATTCAATGACTTAGAGATTCGGTGGATCCTATGGCAGGTGCTTCGCGGCGTTATCTACATCCACCGTAAGGGTGTCGCACATCGGGACATCAAACTGGAGAATATTCTCTGCGCCATAGCGCCCAACGCAGCATTTAGAATTGTTCTCTCGGATTTCGGAGATGCTGCCACACCGAGCGCAGGAAGGCTGAAGTCTCAGGTCGGAACATCTTTCTATCGAGCACCGTAGGTTTCCAATACCGCTCCATCAGATGCGCCCGCTGATAGTCTTTAGTGAGTGCAATACCCCCGAACAAGGGCATGGACTACCAGTCGATGTCTGGGCCATCGGGATGCTTTCGCTACAGCTGCTCGCTGGGCCACAGGAACTACCCGATGTGGAAAGAATGAACTTCAGTAGCCAAATCACCATCGACCACTACCTTGAAAGAGTCTTTGATGTCATATTCTCAAGCACTCCAATTTCAAGCAACGGGAAGGATTTCATTCGCTGCTGTCTCACCTACGACAATGAAGCGAGACCCACGGCGATGCAAGCATTCAAGCATGGATGGTTACGCGAACCCGAGGATGAATTTCAACTCTTCAAGGGCCTGGAAAAGAAGATCTTAGACTCGTGGGAGCCTCGCGGAATCATTCTCCCCGTGATAGAAGACCTGGCAGTGGAATCGCCTGAGTCAAATATCGATCACCAAACCGATAATACAAGGGCGGTTACCACAGTCTCTCCTCATTTCAGGAACTCGTTGCAGATACTGGCCCTAGATAAGGTTTGCGACATCGAACCGTTGTCGCGAGACACCCAAGTCGCCAACCAGTCGTCACAGGGAACGCTTAGAGGGGATGATACAGGGCTGGTGCTCGAAGATCTACTCCATCCTATTTCAAGTGGAGGAGAGCTTGCTAAAAAGTGCGGCACAGAGTGTGTTGAGGGAACATCTCTCGAATGGCCGAAGCGTCATTTATTTTGATACGGCAATGCTTGGTATCTGTCAGGGGCTTGCCTCACGCCAACCAAAACGTGATTTTGGAGGAACTGAAGTGTGATGTAACATAATCCTGTGAATTTTTGTGGGCATTGAGATTGGCCACGTCGAGGAGTCTGGTTGGCACTCTACTCTGTAAGGCTAGGTAGACATTAGGCAGCTGGCTCAGGAAAGAACAGACATATGCAGAGAAAAAAGCTTGCAAGGCATCATATAGACCCTTGAAGGGAGCTTCATGATTCTAGAACATAATAATAGACCACTGAGACTGATACTATGATACCCAAAGAGAACGTTTCTTTGCACTATAGCTTCCGTCTAACTTACACTAATGGCATCTCACACACTACCACCGCGCATACCCAGTTCCATTCACAACCCTACAGCTAGGACAGCGAGGTATAGTAGCTACATAGTAGGCCTTGCCTGCATTCTGGGACCAAAGTGTAAATGGGACGGAGGGCCATAGTGCAAGGATACATTCTCTACCCACCCAAAACATCCCACGTACTCCCGGGCCACGCACTCCAATCCGCCGAGCAGTAATTCAGTAACCGGGTATACCTTGGTACCTGACTGTACACATGCCGTAGAAGCCTTCCCATCGAGCCCCACCTTGACAAAACCTTACCACCTCGTCCCTCGTATCAACTCGCCCGATCAGAGCTTCGCAGCAGCTCTATCCTCGGCACTATCATGCCTCACTCCCTCATCATCCTGCTCCTTCACGCTCAGATCAGGTAACTCTACCGGCATCTATGATGGACAGGTATCAGCGAATATTCTCTTCTGAGATATTTCCTCATGCCCGAGGAGGAACTACTAGGTCCCTAGCTATCCCTGTCCCCGAGACAAGAGACAAGAGACAAGGGATAAAAAGAAAAAAAGAAAAAGGACACTCCTCTCTAGGCAAGAGATAGTTGAGCACTCACAATCCTCCTCGGCGAAGACCCCGGCACGACCGAATACTTGGAGAAGTCAGTCACCCCCGCATGCGCGTGGAGGAAATCCTCGTCTAGCAACAGCTCGCCATTCACGTCGGATGCCGGGGCCCTGAGCATGGCGAGGATGGCATCTGAAAAGATTGCGGGGGTTCGGAGGTCGTTGGCGAAGGAGGGGTCTTTGCGTGTGAATTGGGCGGTGGCGGCAGATTTGATGGACTGGGACGAGGGGAGAGGTTAGTGGTTTGGGGGAAGGGGGGGAAAGGGGGCTTCACCACAGCCGGCCAGATGCTGGAGATGGCCATATGATTCAGCCCCTGGCGCTGAAAGTCCATGGCAAGTCCCTTGGTGAGCACGCTCATGGCGACCTTGGTCATGGCATAGGCCGTCTTCCCCCTGAAGAACCGGCTGTAGATCGGGGGGCTGACGACAATAATCCGGCCGCCCTTCCTGCTCCGCTTGAGGTGCGGGAGCGCAGCCTGGACGGTGCCATAGAGGCCCTCCGCGTTGACGCGCTGCATCAGCTGGTACCGCTTCGTGGGCGTGTCGTCAACGGAGGCCCACCAGATGGCGCCGGGGTTGTAGACCAGCACGTCGAGGCTTCGGTATTTCTCGACTGTCTGCGCCACTAGGCGTTCTACGCTGTGCAAGTCGGTCACATCGACGGGGATGGCGGTTGCGTCTCCGCCGGCCGAGCGGATCTCCCGCTCGACGGTGCTGATGGTCGAGGCGTTGGAGGTTGGGTCTGGAGGGAAGGGCGCGGTCTGGTCGCTGTCATTGCTGTGTGACTTTGCGGCCACGACCACGGCATATCCGTTCGCAGCGAAGTCGATGGCGACCTGCCTGCCGATACCCCTGGATGCTCCCACCACCAGCGCCACGGGCTTTTGATTGGTCATCGCCATGTGTAAGTCAGTCAGTCGGTAGGTCTTCTCAAAAAGAAATTGTTGTGAACCCTTGATACCTGCAAATAGAGCTTAAGGCAGGCTAAAAATACAAGGTGGGTAACCCGCTCGCAACCAGCGGAGCGAATGTGTTCAAGTCGTTTCCAGCCTTGAAGATTACGTCCCGACGAGATTACTGATCACCAGCGAACCCACATCTATCGGTCCGGGGTAAGTAACGGTCGCGGGATGGCGCGCCCGAAAATGTGGGGCAGCCGAGGCACATCTGGGGCTAACTCTGCTCACACGGAACGGCGTCAACTCACCCTCAATGGCGTAAATACCCTGGCTCCTTGAATTCATTCATATCCGTCAACTCGCTCTCCCATCGCATCCAGACACGCCGCACCCCTCAACGTGCAAAGATGAGTGGCCGAATCGATTGCTATGTTGACCTTGGTATGCCGCTGGCTCCGAGACAGATACACAGATTCATGGCCGCACTGACTAACATGCCCGATCAACTACAGCGTCCTTCTACAGCTACCTCATCTTCCTCGACCTGCTCAGGAACCGGGACCTGTTTGCAGCCCATTCCATAACAGTTGAGTAAGCTGTCCCTCTAGATATCTCCAGTTTCCACCCGAGGTTGCTGTGGACTAACAAGCTACCGTACCAAGATTCCACCCTGTCCTTCTGGGTGCCATCAATGCCGGATCAGGTACCCATCTAGACTCACAGTAACTACCTTACATCAACGTGAGTCTGCTGATCAGAAACGTAGGGAACAAACCGCCATGGACACTTCCAGCCAAGGCCACCTATGGCCTTTACGACAGCCAGCGTGCCATCGCGCGTTTCCCCACCTTACAGATCCAGTTTCCCGCAGACCTGATGTCCGTCTCTCTAACAGTATTACCGCTGCGTGCCCTGCACTTCATCAAGCGCACGTATCCCGACCCAGAGGTTTTTGAGACGGCGTTGCACTGCTTTTTCCATTCATTCTGGTCGCCACCCAACATGAACTTGACACGCCCTGAGAACGTGGCCAAAGTCTTAGCTGAGATATCTGTCGGCTTCAAGGGTGATGGTAGTGATCCTGCGGCGGCGGACAAGCTTTTCAATGCCCAGGAGGTCAAGGCGATCTTGAAGGGCGCGCATGATATGAAGGATGCGCTGAAGCAGACAACGCAATCGGCACTAGACCAGGGTGCGTTCGGGGCGCCATGGTTATGGGTAACGAATAGTGCTGGGCAGTCAGAGCCGTTCTTCGGCAGTGATAGGTAGGTTGATGGCGACCGTATCGCTCTGGATCCCTGTGTAGCTGATGTTGTTGCAGGTTCCACTTCATTTATAAGTTCCTGGGCCTTCCATTCCGAGATGTTGCGTTACTGCCACCATCGGCCAAGTCCCCGAGCAAGTCGAGGCTTTGATGGCAGATTGAGGCTTTCCCCCGTGGGCGTTACCAAACGGTTGCGAATAAATGCGTAGCAAGGCCGGTAAAAACAGATCAAGCCCGGAATGAGGTAGCCTTGAGCTGCAATAAAAATGCAATATATCCCATAATCTTTCAAGTCTTGCCAGCAAGCCTGACTCGTCTGGCGTCGTCCTCCCTGACGGCCTCGCTCCTCGCCAGGAAGTCCTGCCTCGCGGCAAATGAGTGCTTCGACTTGCCTGCAAGTTCCAGTTCGTCCTTGATACCTTCTTTATCGACATAACCAGCCCAATCCATGCGGCTCTTCTCGACGGTATTGAGCTTCTTGGCATTCGCTTCGTTTGCCAGCTCTCGAGCCCGCAACCGAACAGACATGCCAAGATTCAGATCTGTTCGAAGCAATGACTGGTCTGGGATGGGCTCAAAGGCTGACCGGAAAGCCCTTCTGGGCATCCGTTTTGGCACTGATGAGTCGTCCGCTGCCTCTGCCACCGCATTGGCATCGTCCCCAAGCGAGGCGAGGTAGAGCCGTGCCTCGGCGGAATCGCGTGCCACAACCTTCTCCTCCGTGTGCACCTTGCCGGCGAAATTATAAGTCCGTTTCATCCGTATGAACTCTGGTTGCTCATCGGCTGTGCTTTTCGCTATCGGCTGTGTCTGTTTTTTCTGCTGGGGCGAGCCCCCTGCGTCGTCTCCCTGTGAAGAGGTGGGCGTGGTGTCGCGAAATTCGTCCTGTGCTGTGGCCGAACCTCGCACGCCTGGCTCGCTGAGCATTTGCGCCCATAATGCGTCTACGTCGATTGTGACGGGCCCGCTCGCAACTGCGGTGCGTCGTTCGGCTTTCCTACATTGCTGCTATCAGCGGCGTTCACACGGGACCGTGGTTTGGAATAAATCGTACTCAACCGCGCGCATGCTCCGCGTCTTGATGAGGGGGCTATCGTCACCGTCGAGGCCCGCCGCTTGTTTGGCCTTTGGTCTTTTCTGTCGTTTTTTGCCCTTATCTATAATAGCCTCATCGCCAGAATTCTCGAACCCGGCGTCTTCCGCTTCCGCTTCGGGGGCTGCGCGTTTCCGCTTCTCAGGGATTGGTTTCTCGCCATTCTCTTCATCGTCGTCGTCTGAGGGGGAGGACTCCTTGGCGGGCGCGTCTTCCGGGGCAAAGTCCGAGTCTTCTTCTGACGCGTAGCTGTCTTCAAGGTCCATATCGGGCTCTGGTGGTGCCATCTTTGACGATTTCTATGTTTGGCAGTGTCTAGTTGCTGCAAAAGGATCGAGCTGCCTGGCGTTGGCTTTGGAGGAAGACAAAATATTGTGGAGCCCAATGAAGAGCCGGTCGCATACCGGGGACCCCTGCAGCGCGATGGATGGGGAGCTTCCCCCACCTTTTTTTGGCACTGACAAGTGGTGGGCGTGTCTGGATTGAACTCGGGCCTGAACCCGGAGCTTCGGGCCAAGATTGACCAGAAAACTTGGTCTATCACCGATCTGGAAAGCCCAGATTCCTGTGAAGCCTGAGTGGATGCCAAACATCCAATGAGATCTACAATGGTTAGACAATACAGCTGCTTCCCCGCATCACTTCGGGTGGTCCGGATTCGCCGCTGGCGGGCATATAATGGGTCATCGCTCGGATCAGTACTTCCTGCCCAGCCATAAAAGGGGGAGTCAGAATGCATGGACTGGCATTATTGGAGGGAAAACCATTTGATCCTTCCACGGAGAATTATACTTGTCACGGAAGTGCAAAAAGTTCTGGATATCTACCCCCTACTCACGACTTGAACAATGTCGCCGCCCTCGGTCCTCACCGCTGAGGAAAAGGAACATTTCTTGACCCATGGATGGATCAAGTGAGCGGCTTCTGCTCTCAGTGTTTCCCATGTCGATGAGGTTCTAACTACTTTCAGGATACCTGGCGCGTTCACTGTGGAACAGTCAAATCGTGTCATTGGGAACGTGTGGGCAAGGCTGGGCTTTGATCAGCAGGACAAGTCAACTTGGACACGGCTGCGGACAAACATGCCTTCTCATATGAACTTCGACGCTTCAGAATTTGCACCCCGTGCATGGGCAGCAATCTGCGAGCTGTGTGGCGGCGAGGACCGTGTAAAGCCTGCGTCGAAGATGTGGAAGGATTCGCTGATTGTAAATCTTGGAACACCTGAAGGTGAAGACAAGCCTGTGGCTCCGCAGGACTTGGATGGCTGGCACGTTGATGGTGACTTTTTCGTGCACTACCTCGACAGTCCAGAGCAAGCCCTTCTTGTCACTCCGCTCTTCACCGACATTGCGCCGTCTGGGGGTGGTGAGTGCCCGATTCAAGCAGTTTTCCCCCCCGTTGTGACCCTTTCATCCTGTATTGGGAGTTGTTAAATGCTCCCAAACCATGAATATTGCCTGAACGGAACATGTCAGCTGAAAGTTATGATAGGTACGATGATCTGCCCAGAGGCTGTGCCAACGGTTGCCAAGCACTTGTACGACCATCCAGAGGGCTTGTCACCACGAATGACACCGCGTGGAGAGCCTGGCTTCTGCAATGAGCCGGATCTTGCTTGGTTCAATAGCGTGGCGCGTAGCTGCGACAACTTCGTCGAGGCAACAGGCAACATCGGTGATGTTTATCTCATGCATCCGCTGAGTCAGTGCCTTTTTCGAGCGGCTTTTTTAATGAAAAATATCAGCTTATCTTTGCAATAGTGCTCCATTCGGCATCCAGCAACGCGCTGCGCAATGTGCGGATCATTACCAACCCCCCTGTATCATTGAACGAGCCATTTCGCTTTCATCGGGAAGACGGTAAATATAGCCTGGTAGAGCAGGTAACGATGCAGGCGCTCAGCGGGAGAAACCCAGAAGAGTGGAAGATTGCTGGGGTCCGAGAGGGTGTTGTTCCTGAGAGGGTCCGAATCCAGGAGCGGATGAAGAGAGAAGAGGAAGAGAGGCTGGCAGCGCTGAAGGCAGAATCATCTCAGCAAATCAGCGCGGCTGCTTGAATTTGGAGATTAAATTTGATACGTAGGTAGTAACGAAAGACCGTATTAGTATTTCAATAATTGCGTCGTTCAGACATAAGGTCAAGACAAACTGATGAAGTCGGGTGATTTCGAGCCGAGCAGGGGTTGTTGCTCGCTAAACTCTTGGTGGGTCCTGCCGTGCCACGCCAAGCTTCTGGGCTCACCTGGGCACGATGACGATCCTCAAGTCGAAGGATTTCGCTTGAGCCCCAACTCTCGACAACCCCAACGGTGCATGCCACTTTTGTTACATCAGAACTCAGACGACGAGCAAAATGAGCGACAGCGATGACTACCTGGTGGAGCAACCCGTGCTCGCCCCAAACGACCCCATGCGGTCTTTTCTGCCAACCTCCTTTGGCCAAAAGTCCAAGGAAGCCAACATCGCGGCTCAGATAGAGCAGACGAGGAGACAGGTGCCGCAGCCTGAAGCGCCCAAGAAAGCTCGCCCTGACGTCGAGAAAGATAGTGACTCCGACTCCGACTCCGATTCTGACGACTCGGAAAGCGACTCGGAGCGATTCCCCGTTTCGCACGAGATTATCCTCAAAACCCACGAGCGCGTCGTGACTAGTGTTTCTCTCGACCCGGCCGGTGGCCGGATGATCACCGGGTCTCTCGACAGCACTGTCAATCTGCACGACTTTGCTGCAATGACGCCTACCACTTTGAGAGCCTTCAAGAGCGTGGACCCATGGGAGACCAAGAAGTCTGCGAAAACGTCCGAGTCGCACCCGATCCAGCATATCGAGTTCAGTCGCCTGTCTGGAAGCGTCTTCCTCTGCATCACCGCGCACCCACAAGCAAAGATTTTGTCCCGGGATGGCGATGTACTGACGGAGTTTGTCAAGGGCGATATGTATCTGCGAGATATGAACAACACCAAGGGTCATGTTGGTGAGATCGCAACCGGAACCTGGCATCCCTCCGACCCGAACCTCTTCGTCACAGCGGGCGCCGACAGTACACTAAGGATATGGGATATCAACAACAAAAGAAGCCAAAAAGACGTTATAGCGTTCAAGTCAAAGGCACTTGGATGTGCTGGTCGCACCAGAATGACGGCGGTTGCTTGGGGCGCGCCTACGCAGGGGAACAGCCCAGTTCTTGTGGCGGCTACCCTGGATGGGTCGTTGGTGATGTATAGTGGCAACGGACCATTCAATCGGCCTATGGGAGAGATCCGAGAAGCGCATCGGGCTAATACATGGACTGGGGGTATCGACATCAGCTCCGACGGTCGGATGGTGGTCACGCGCGGTGGGGATGGCCTCATTAAGCTATGGGACACACGCAAGTTCAAGGAGCCCCTTATCAAGGTCGAGCACGCTTCGACCTCTGACCGATTTCCGATGACAAACATCAGATACTCACCAAACTCTTCAGCTATCATCACTGGCTCGCTATCGGGAGATCTCCACATCCTGAACCCAGGAAATCTGAGACCGGAGCTTGTCACGCCCATCACACCAGGCGTGCCGCTTGTTGTGGTAGAGTGGCATCCCAAGCTCAACCAAATCATTATCGGCTCTGCCAACGCAGAGACACACGTACTTTATAGCCCAAAGTTGTCGACTCGCGGCGCGCTTGAGGTCATGTCCCGTGCGCCGAAGAAGAGACATGTTGATGACGATCCCAACTTCACAACTGACCAGAGCGCCGGAATTTCGGGTGATTCAATCATAACTCCAGGCGCCATGGGGGGCGCAAAGCGCGGTGTCACTGCATCGGGCAAATCGAGGGATCCCCGACGGCCGCAAGTACAGGAGATCACGCCGTTCATGAGGAGCCAGCCCGACGAGAAGCATATCGCGGATAACATACCGCTCAGCCGCATGCTTCACGAGGACCCTCGGGAGGCGCTCCTGAAATACGCAGATATGGCGAATAAGGATCCCAAGTTTACAACAGCATGGAAAGATACTCAGCCAGTTACGCAATACGCTGAGCTGAGTGATGATGAGGATGGCCCGGAGAGGAAGAAAACAAAACGCTAAAATGCTGGTCGCTAACAGACCTGATTCTTTTTTTTTTTTTTTTTTGGTGGCGTTGAGGTTTTTATGTTGGTCTTGGAATGATACCACAATGCTGGGGAACTGGTCGTTAGAGTCTAGGCAGGAACAGAAAGTGATTGTAGAGAGTGTAATCCGTAGTCCAAGTTGGTGTTAGAGGTAGAATTTGCACGCAAATTCTTGCGGTCGCCCTTTTCTGCAGGGTTAGGGTTTCCGAAAGCAGGATTTTCCTTTTGCCGAAGATTAGCCGAGAATGTTACCTAAGCCGTGCTGAAACCTGCGCCTGGGCCTTTCAGCCCGGGCTTTCATCGCCCGCCATTCAATCTCCTCGGCTCTCTGCCTTCACCTCTCCATCATTGCGAAGGGTGACGGCGCGCATCAAAAAAATCACCAATCTTCCTTTGCGACTCATCGAGGCCATCTCGAAATCGCCGACCAAAAACGGGACACGCATTTCTTCGCGCATTCCCACCCCGCAACCACACTCCCCACGCCCCCTTCGGCTGCCTTTCACTTTTTTCACGACGCCCATCCACGCTCTTTCTATTTTCCTTTCTCCCGCCCCCCACAGCACGCCTCCATCCAGGCGCGGCTGAACCTGCTCGACCTCCATCGAGTTTGCGCTCGTTCCACCGACGCGACGACAACCGCGCATCCCGTAGTCCCCATTCTCGCGAACTCCGACCGCATCTCTCCGTCTGCCTCGAGCGCATTTGTCGTTACCCCGACGAATTGTGCGTTCGCACATTTCGACGCGACGCCACCCGCAGATTTTCTCCCGTGTCCTCTCCTGGGCGCTGCATCGACCGCAACCATCTAGGGTTCCACAACTCCCGACTTGTGATCGACCCGCACTCAGATATGCGCGTACCGTGACGGAGTAGCCAGCAATTGATACTCCAGTTGGCATACCCGACCTCCCCATCGCCATTATGGCTAGTGTTCAGATGCCTGCTGCCATGCAGCACCACGGGTCTGCTATCCCTGCCAACATGACATCGCAACAGGCCAACGAGCTGTACCTGGTCCGTCTATCTCCCTATCATGTTTTCACCTGCCTGTTGTCCTGGCGTCGCGTTTTAGTTTCGCTAACAACTTGTAGAAATACCAGCAACTCAAGAAGGAAGGCGTGCCGAATAACCATCCCGAACTTATCAAGACCCAGGCGATCCTTCACAACCTGCAGAAGCAGAGCGAGTATCGCAAACAGCAACAACAGCAAATGCAATTGCAGTTGCAACAGCAACAACAGCAGCAACAGCAGCAGCAACAGCAACAAATGCAGAACGGTGTCAACGGGACCCAGAGTAGCCGACCACCCCAGCAACAAAGCACCCCACAGACAAGCCAAGCTTCGTCGTCGAATGCGCTCGGCGTCTCCGCACTCCCAGCTGGGTCGAACACTGCCGCCGCCGGCCCGCCTGGCGCACCGCCCGCGCAAGGTCATGGGTTCACGCCTGCCCAACTCCAGCTTTTGAGAACACAGATTCAGGTATTCAAGCTGCTCGGCAAGAATGCCGGTGTCCCCTTTCAGCTGCAGAAAGTCATCTTCGACCAGCGAGCAAAGCGACAGGCTTCTGTAGCTGAGCAAGCCGCGCAAGCATCTGCTGCTGCTGCCGCCGCCACTGGGACCGCTAAAGATGACCCCAAGTCAGCTGGCACCGGACCTGATGCTCAAGCCGATGATGCGTCGGCTCCTAAACCCCGCTCTTTCAAGACCGTCAAATCGCCATACGGCGAAAGCGGTCTTGTGCGGAAATCGATTAGCTATATCGAGCATGGAAAGCGGCGCAATCGCTTGATAATACCTGGGATTTTCCCAACTGGCATCGATTTTGAGCAGCTAAGAACCGAGCGTGAAAAGGTAGTATTCAATCGGATGAGCGCCCGATACTCAGAGCTGAAGACTCTACCAGCCAACTTTGCCCACTGGGATACAGCCAAGGACTCCGCCGAGCTTGATGATACCGCCAAATTGAAGGCTATCATTGAGATGAAGTCATTGGCACTCTATTCTAGGCAACGAGCTTTGCGCGAGAAGATCGGCAGGCAAATGCTGCATTACGATAACCTTGCTATGACAACAAATCGTGCGCAGTACCGACGGATGAAGAAGCAGAATGTCAGGGAAGCTCGTATCACCGAAAAGCTTGAGAAGCAGCAACGGGATGCGCGCGAACATCGCGAGCGGAGGAAGCATGTCGACTTCTTGCAAGCGGTCTACAATCATCGGGGCGAGATCCACAACTTCGAGCAAACGGAGCGGAACAAGATGCAGAAACTTGGGCGCCTCATGTATTCTCATCACTTCAATATCGAGAAGGAGGAGCAGAAGCGCGTGGAGAGGACTGCCAAGCAGCGTCTCCAGGCTTTGAAAGCCAACGACGAAGAGGCTTACCTCAAGCTGCTCGACCAGGCTAAGGATACTCGTATCACTCATCTTCTGCGCCAAACCGATGGCTTCCTGCAGCAGCTCGCCTCCTCTGTCCGTGCTCAGCAAAAACAAAGTCGTTCAGAGCATTATGGCGACGACGAGGAATTGCCCGAAGAGGAAAGCGACGCGGACGACGATGATGGCGGAGACACGGGCGGCAAGAAGATCGACTACTACGCGGTTGCACATCGCCACAAGGAAGAAGTTACGCAACAAGCTGACCTTCTGGTTGGTGGTAGTCTCAAGGAGTACCAGGTCAAGGGCTTACAATGGATGGTTTCATTGTACAACAACAATCTAAACGGTATTCTCGCCGACGAAATGGGTCTCGGCAAAACCATCCAGACCATCAGTTTGGTCACCTACCTCATTGAGAAGAAGCAGGAGAATGGTCCCTACCTGGTCATTGTCCCTCTCAGTACGTTGACCAACTGGAATCTCGAGTTTGACAAGTGGGCGCCATCCGTTACCAAAGTCGTCTACAAGGGACCCCCCAACGCCAGAAAGCTGCAACAAGAGAAAATTCGCCAAGGCAAATTCCAGGTGTTGCTCACGACATATGAGTACATCATTAAGGATCGACCTCTGCTCAGCAAAATCAAGTGGTTCCACATGATCATCGACGAGGGTCATCGCATGAAGAACTCGAACTCGAAGCTGAGCGCCACTATTCAGCAATACTACAGCACCCGGTATCGTTTAATTCTAACCGGTACCCCTCTGCAGAACAATCTATCGGAACTGTGGGCCATGCTCAACTTTGTTCTGCCAACCATTTTCAAGTCGGCCAAGACCTTCGATGAGTGGTTCAGTGCGCCGTTCGCCAACACCGGCGGTCAGGATAAGATGGAACTCACCGAGGAAGAACAAATTCTCGTCATTCGTCGTTTGCATAAGGTGCTGCGACCATTCTTGCTCCGTCGTCTCAAGAAGGATGTCGAGAAGGACCTTCCGGACAAGACCGAGAAGGTCATCAAGTGCAAGTTCTCTGCGTTGCAATCCCGACTGTACAAGCAAATGGTCACCCACCAAAAGATTCTTGTTAGTGACGGGAAGGGTGGCAAGGCGGGTGCCCGTGGTCTGAGCAACATGATCATGCAACTCCGAAAGCTTTGCAACCATCCTTTCGTTTTCGACGAGGTTGAGAACCAGATGAACCCCCTCAACACTAGTAATGATCTCCTGTGGAGAACGGCTGGCAAGTTTGAACTTTTGGACAGAGTTCTTCCCAAATACAAGGAAACGGGACATCGCGTCTTGATGTTCTTCCAGATGACCGCTATCATGGATATCATGGAAGACTTTCTTCGTTACCGTGGCATCCAATACCTTCGCCTGGATGGTACCACCAAGTCGGAAGATCGCTCCGACCTCCTCCGAGACTTCAACAGACCAGACTCGCCGTACTTCATGTTCCTCCTTTCCACCCGTGCCGGTGGTCTAGGTCTCAATTTGCAAACGGCCGACACCGTCATCATTTACGACTCGGACTGGAATCCTCATCAGGATCTGCAGGCCCAGGATCGCGCGCATCGTATTGGACAAAAGAACGAGGTGCGGATTCTCCGGCTGATCAGCTCTGCGTCGGTGGAAGAGAAAATTCTGGAACGCGCCCGGTTCAAGCTCGACATGGACGGCAAGGTTATTCAAGCCGGTCGCTTCGATAACAAGTCTTCCGAGACAGATCGTGATGCCATGCTCCGAACCTTGCTTGAGACTGCCGACATGGCGGAAACCGGCGAGCAAGAAGAGATGGACGACGAGGAATTGAACATGATTCTTGCGAGAAGTGAAGACGAGCTCGTCGTGTTCAATAAAATGGATGAAGAACGGTACCGCGATCCTCTCTACGGCACTCTGCCAGGTTGCAAGGCTATGCCTCGTCTGATGACAGAAGATGAGTTACCCGAAATCTACATGTCCGAAGGAAACCCCGTTGAAGAGGAGAGTGAGGTCATACTAGGTCGTGGCGCTCGCGAGCGTACCAAGGTGAAGTATGACGACGGCCTCACCGAAGAGCAGTGGCTGATGGCCGTTGATGACGATGACGACTCACCTGAGGCAGCGGCAGCACGGAAGGCGGCCCGCAAGGATAGGCGAGAGCAAAACAGAGTCAAGAGAGTTGCAAACGGGCTTCCATCCACTGAGAACTCGCCGATCCCCAGCCGCGCTAGCACCGAGGAGGTGGAAACGCCGATTAAGAAGCGCGGACGGAAACCAGGCAGCAAGAACGCCGAAAAACGAAAAGCCGAGGATGGTGAAGATGAACCACCGGCCAAGAAGCAACGCCGTGGCCCGCAAGGTCGCCCATCCAAGGGTGCAGCTGCGGCAAACGGTGGGGATGGCCGGATGTCGATGGACACTCGTGATAGGCTCCAAAGGAGTCTACGAAGAATATACGATGGTCTGATGACGCTTGAGGTGGATGATGACGCCCCCGAGGAGCACCCCGACGATAAGGATGACGAGGACGGCCCCCCGAAGCGCCTCATCATTGGGCCATTTGTGAAGCTTCCTCCCAAACGCGAATGGGCCGACTACTACATTGTCATCACAAACCCCATTTGCATGAACGACATCCAGAAAAAGATCAAGAAAGAAGAGTATCAGAGTCTGGCTGATTTGCGCCGGGATCTCGACCTCATGGTTAAAAACTGCAGGACGTTCAACGAGGAGACCAGCGGTATTTGCCAAGACGCGAATCTGATAGAGGTATGTTGGCCTTCCTTTGATATGAAGCAGGCCAGGTGTACTAACTTGTCACGTAGTCATTTTTCAGGTCGCGGCTCGACAAAGAGCTCTCGGATCATCCTGATCTGCGTAGTTTGGAGGAACCCTCGTCAGGCTCAACAAAGGATACATCAGTCGCGCCGTCAACGGCCACGGAAACGCCGCAACCGACACCTAGCGCACCTCCAACGAGGATTAAGCTAGTGTCAAACTCTGCTTCTAATACGAATTCAAACGGCGCGGGTAGTCAGGTTAACGGTGGTGGAAGCGGCGTTCAAAGCGACGAAGACTGAAGTGGCTGTGTTTGCTGGGGACAGCCACCACGGGGTTAATTGTGACTGCATTACCCATGTCTTTTTATCGGGTGGGCAGACGGGCTGGCGTTTTTGTTTGCTATCCTTGGTATTCTTGGGACAGTGTCAGCGGCGACAGGATGGCGATTCTTGATTGGGCGGTGGAGGGAAAGTTGAACTCTGTTTTTTTCTTGGCATGCTGGCGCTGCTGGGGCTGCGTTCTGCTTCGTCGATGTGTTATGTGAGAGTACGAATATGAGAATAAGGTTATGGTCGCTACGTTGTGTCTCAGGATGAGGCATAAGGTTGTGATGAATCAGTTGCGTTCAGACTCTTCTTATTTATGTTGCGTTGCTTTTCTCGGTGATGGTGCTCGTGGCCGAGGGGGACGTCAGGTGCCTTGATAGGGAGGGAGCTTGCTTTGCGGAAAATGAAGTGGTGGGGACACATGGGAAGGGGATGGTTAGGCGGAGCCATGGGTGAATAATGTGCTTGTCTAGAGTAAAGTGTACACATAATAGAACACAAAGTTCGATCTTAGCTGCAGTTCTAATGTGTCTGTGGGTCATCTATGTTGGATTGCCAGACAGAGTGAAATCTTATCTTCCGACCTGGTGATGGGAGCAGAGCCAACCTGGAGGAGGAAAATATAGCAAAAATGAAGTCCCATGCCTGATACTGGAATCGAACCAGTGATCTTTGCATGTCGTCGAGGAGAGGATACAAGTGCAACGCATTAGCCACTATGCTAATCAGGCGTGTGGAGTGATTGGTGAGCCCAGAAACATCACCTCTGTTGTTGGTGTGACATGCCCCACTTTGGAACATTGACCCTCACTTTCCGTTCGCCCTCGAGTTCAGGCGTTTGTTTCCTTCACAACAGCCAACCACATATAAAAGACATCTTAAAATGCCTCACCCACTCGAACTTACCCTCGTGCTCGCCGCCACGCGTGACATGGGCATCGGCCGTAACGGGACCCTCCCGTGGACTGGGCTCAAGCGCGAGATGGCTTACTTTGCGCGCGTCACAAAGCGGTTACCACCACCCCTAGTATGTAATTACCCCTCCCCCCTTTTCCCCCATACTACTACCAACACCAATCGACTCTTACTATCCTTTATACTCACATCTTAAATAGGCCCCTCCGGCTCTCAACGCCGTTGTAATGGGCCGCAAAACGTGGGACTCCATCCCGCCTCGCTTCCGCCCTCTCAAGGGCCGGCTGAACGTCGTCATCAGTCGATCTGTGACTGCGCCGCCTGGCCCTCCTGAGGACCACAACTCGGAGCCTGTCATGGCCGGGTCGCTAGAGCAGGCTCTTGCGTTCCTGCAGCAGCAGCAGCAGCGGGACGGGGACGGTGGTGCGCGGCAGTTGGGGCGGGTGTTTGTGATTGGAGGGGCGCAAATCTACGGTGCGGCTCTGGCGCTGGGTGAGACGAAGCGTATTTTGCTGACGAGGGTGTTGAGTGACTTTGAATGCGACACGAAGTTTCCTCTGGAACTTGGGGGAGAGGAGGGGGCCAAGGCCGAGGCAGCAGCAGCATGGAAGAGGAGTTCCCAGGCCGAGTTTGACGCGTGGGTTGGCGAGGCGGCGCCGGCGGGGATTCAGGAGGAGAACGGCACGCAGTATGAGTTCCAGATGTGGGAGAGGTTGGATTAGATATCTATGTATAAATGTAACCGTTCTAATACTGTCCCACTGTCCGTGACGCCCGTCCTTTTGGACCCCATTTACATCCCTATGATACATAAGTGTACATCGTTAGTTGATATAATCATCACCGGTTTATGCCGTCTCGGGCACGGCGTTGGTGCCCTCCACTTTCGCCGGTGGCGCATCTATGTTCTCCAGCTCCTCCCTCGCGATATCACTCAGCACATCCCCCTTAAGCCCCTCTATCTTATCAACTGATCCTAGAACTTGTAACATATACATGAACTGGCCATCATCCATCCTGTCAAACTCAGCCATGCACCGCCGCATGAAGCTCACCACGCCAGCCAGGAGGCGCACATCGACGTCCTCGCGCGCCTTGTACAGATTCCTCCACACAGCCGACGCCAGCACGGCATCCCCCTTGACAACGCCCTCATCATACGCCAGCAGCAGGCCCCGCCACTGCACAAACAAATCCTTCAGATACCGCTGACGCACCATGCCCGACGAAATCTCATGATCCACGCCCATGCGCTTCTCGGCCTCATGGAAGAAGTGATCCACCAGCTGCGCCTGCCACGCCTCATACACCTCCGGCTCGCAGGCGCGGAGGCGCGCCACAACCAGGTACATGTGCAGCATTGCGACGTGAGCCCAGGCGCTGAAGGTCGGGAGAAGGCCAAACTCTGTGTCATTCAAACACAACGTCAGCAAAAAAGATACCCATAACCCCTTTTCTCCAATACTACCATCACAGGGAGAAACTAACCGCTGAACCAAGCCCCCTCCCCCTCCCCAAGCTGCTCGCCGTCCTCTGTCTCTGGCACAGTCCCAGCCTTGCGTGCCGCCGCATCAATGCGATATGCCGCCTGCCGACACAGCATGTCGCACAGCCGCTCAGTGGCGCCGTACACGGCGTACCGCTCCGTGATGCTTCCGGGGTTGTCGCGCATGGCACGGACGATCTGGCGGCGGATGACGCCCATTGTGTTGGTCGGCTTCTCATCGGGTTTTGCTGCTGCTGCTGATGCTGCTGATGATGGTTTCGCCTCTACTACTACATTTCCGAGGGTCACCGGCTGGGGAATAGTGGCCTGCGGCGTGCCGCATGAGGGCGTTGCGTGGTAGTGTCTGCGGCTGGCGAGGGGAGGGGAGGGTGAGGAGGAGGAGGGCGCGAGGGGCGAGTTGAGCGTGGTTGAGAACAACCTTGCTGGGCGCGAGGAGCATATCTGTCGCAGCGATGCTGTTGATCGCTGCGAAAATATACTGAGGCTTCCGCTTCGGCAAGCCATTGTGTCTTGGTGTTGAGCTGGGTTGAGCTACGGGAGGTATTGTTGGACCTTGGTTAGCTTCACGTCATGACCCGGAGCTTGGGGTCTAGAAAATTGATTGAGCGCGTTCCGGGGTAGGGTTAGGGTTGTATGAGACCCTGACATTGAGATGATCAGACCGACGCAGGTTGAGATTCACAGATCATTCTCATTCTATACAGTTAAACATTTAATATTCGAGTAAAATGGTTCTAGTACACAGTTGTTCATACATTTCTTGGAAAGGATCACTCCATCGCGGCGAAGACTAACGAAGCATTCGTACCTCCAAACCCGAAGCTGTTCGACAAGGCAACCTTCACCTTCTTCTCCTGCGCTTGCAAGGGCACAAAGTTAAAGCCTACGCCCATATTTGGATTATTCAGATTCAGCGTAGGGGGCACAACTCCCTGTCGAGAAGGTTAGACTCTCAACAGCCATATCTCGAGAACAGCACGGAAACGTACCTCGGAAATTGCCAGAACGGAGAACAGCGCCTCGATTGCGCCAGCAGCCCCGAGTAGATGGCCAATGGCGCCCTTGGTGCTGCTCACTGTGACCTTGAATTCATCATCCAAACCATCCTCGCCCATCATCAGTGCACGGATGGCTCTCGCCTCAGCAATGTCTCCAACTTGAGTCCCCGTGGCATGTGCGTTGATGTAGTCTACATCCGCGGGTCGCACCTTAGCGTTCACGAGTGCCTTCTTCATGGACAGGAATGCGCCGTAGCCGTCCTCTCTGGGAGCCGTCATGTGATGAGCGTCACCGCTGCATCCGTAACCCTTCAGTTCGGCCAGGATGCGGGCGCCGCGAGTCTTGGCATGCTCAAGCTCCTCAAGTACTAGTACGGCAGCGCCTTCAGACACGACAAAGCCGGACCGGGCCTCATCAAACGGGCGACACCGCTCTGCGGGCTCGAGGTGGTGAGCGTTGGCCAGCGACCGGGCCCGACCGAAACCGGCAAAGGTCAGGGGGTGGATACAAGACTCGGCGCCACCGGCAACCATGACGTCGGCGTCGCCAAAGGCAATGAACCGTGACGCGTCACCAACGGAGTGGGCGCCCGTCGTACAGGCGGTGGTGGCGGCGTGGTTCGGTCCCTGGAAGCCGTACCGCATGGCGATATGGCCGGCAGCGAGGTTGATCAGAATCTTGGGGACGAACAGCGGCGACACTTTCTTGTAGCCCTACATCGCCAGCAACACAAAGCAGCGTTCATCTTAGCGTTGCACTCTCTACACGTCTGGGCCGCTGGACCCTTACGTCTTTCTCATAGGCCACGCTGGTGGCGTAGAAGTCGTCCAGGTTCCCAATGCCGCTGCCGAGACACACGCCCGTGGCCTCGAGGTCGGCGGCGGCCGAGGGCTGCCAGCCGGCGTCGCAGAGGGCCATGTCGGTAGCGGCCATGGCATACTGCGAGAATCTGGACATGCGGCGCTGATCGGCGGGCGTGAGCCAGTCCGTTGCATTCCAAGCATCATGCGGGACGAGGCCGGCGATGGGGCTCGGTAGGGCGCGCCACTTGCTCTGCGGCTCGAGGTGCGCTGCGCTGATAATGCCCGAGTCTCCCGCGATCAGACGCCGCCATGTCGGACGAACGCCGACGCCCAGCGGCGTGATAGCGCCAAGACCGGTCACCACAACTCGTCGCATGGTTTTGATCCCATGTTATTGGGAAGCGTCGTAAAAGAGAGTGTTTTGCACCAAGGCAGGGCTGAAAAGCTGGAGTGCCGTTGGTCAACCAGATGTGGATTGGATGCTGGCAGCAGCTCCCCGTTTCAAGCCAAGCGTAGTGTGGATCAGCAGCCCGTTGTTAAACGCAGATGCTAGAGCAGGTTACACCAGACACGATACACAAAGCACGAGTCAATGGGCAAATACATCCCTGACGTTCAAAGAGAACCAGTACTCAAAAACCGTTCCCGCAAACTCATGATCTAGTCTGTGGTGCTCGATGCATATACTTTCAAGTGTTTCGTTGCCTAGCACTCCTCAGAAGAGGCTGGGCGCTTGCAGGGTCTACAACGACTATGTATTTTTGAAACATGGGAGATGTGGATACGTATTATTACCTGCCCAGGGGCTCCCGTCCTTTCCAACGACGGGAGAAGAGCCTCCAAGACAAGGATGTGTCCAAACGCCACCTGGCATTGAATCCCCAACTCATCAACACAAGGCTGATTGGCCTCGATCAATTCACACCCTTTTTGAGCCTCTGCAGGCACAAAGGCCAGAAAGACATCTTTTAGTTTACGGCAGACGCTGTAGAATACCGTCCCGACGCGGACATTCCTTAACCAGGCCACAAAGAAGCAACATCATCCGCCGTCTGTCCCTCTGCACATTATTTTATAAGCTGCTTGCTCCAATGAAGGAATAACTGAGGGGCCGCGTTCTGTCTTTTCTGCCCGGCGTCAGTTGACAAATCGGCATCATCACCACATCTCTTGATCTGCATCACAATTTCAGAAACCTTACCGCATCCATGCGAGTAGACGGGGGCTCAACCAGAGACACGTCGTCTTGGACAATTGGAGCCGGCAACAATGGTCCAATCGACGAAGTCCAATCCGTTTGACACGGCACCCATACAAGAAAGGATGGCGGACGACTCGGAAGCAGCCGCATCAGAGGCATTACTCGCAACTGCCGTCTCCGAGGATGGTGACGTTTCTCGTGGGCGTCACCGCACCTCCGCAGAGAACTTGAAGGAGGAGGAAAATTTACCACGGCGAAGCGAGTCGGGCATTCGTCGGGCTTCCCTTGATGATGACGACGATGACGAGGGTTCGGAATATGAGCTCCTCTTAGATCCCAACCTTCCAGAAGAATATGCTCATCGCATGCATACACTCCCACGACACTCGTCCAACTTGGATGACGAGGACCCCCTAAAGCCAGCGACCCCGGGAGGCGAGGAGGACTCACCTTACCCAGAGGTCCGCGCCGCAGTCCGCAACTACGATGAGGACGTACCCTGCAACACTGTTCGCGCGTGGACTATCGGCCTCCTGCTTATCCTCCTTGGCGCGTCTATGAACACGCTCTTCTCGCTACGCTCGCCCTCCATCAGCCTTGGCTCACTCATCGCGCAGGTCATTGCTTGGCCAATGGGCCACGGTTGGACACGCTTTATGCCCGAAAAGACATTCGAGACCTTTGGCATCAGGTGGAGTCTAAACCCAGGACCATTTAACATCAAGGAGCACGCCATCATCGTCGTCATGGCAAACGTCTCATTTTCGGTAGCATATGCTACCGATATTATCCTTGCCCAGGTGGTATTCTACAGGCAGGACTTCGGGCTCCTCTTTCAGATGCTCCTCACCATCTCGACGCAGTCGCTGGGATATGGAATTGCTGGTATGATGAGGAAGTTTCTGGGTGAGTTTTGTGTCAGTATGGTTTGTGATTCTTGAGATACTAACTACGTTGAAGTGTACCCGGCTGCCATGATCTGGCCTGGAAACCTCGTTGCGGTAACCCTGATGAATGCCATGTACGAAAAGCGCGATGTTAAAGACCCTAGTATCATAGGCGGTTCTATGCCCCGATACAGGTGGTTTGCAATCGTCACCTTCGGCGCCTTTGTCTACTACTTCATTCCTGGCTTTCTGGCCCAGTTCCTGAGCTCGTTTGCATTCATGACTTGGATGGCCCCCAACAGCCCTGTCATCAACCAGCTATTCGGAGCCACCAGTGGACTTTCCCTTATCCCCATCACCTTTGACTGGACTCAAATATCAGGCTATATTGGCTCTCCATTAGTTCCGCCATGGCATGCCATTGCCAACACCATGATTGGTGTCGTCGTCTTCTTCATCTTCCTCGCCTCCGCGCTTCACTACAGCGGAACCTGGTACTCACAATTTCTACCAATGAGTGACTCAAGTACCTACGACAACACCGGGAAGAAATATGATGTCCATCGTGTCCTTACCCCCGAATTTACTCTAGACGAGGAAGCTTATAAGAATTACTCACCCCTGTTTTTGAGGTAATGACTCCACAATTTGTTTTGTTGTCTGTGTTTGAATGTCGCTGGCTAACAAAGTTAGCACAACCTTTGCCATCTCATACGGATTGTCCTTTGCCGCCATTTCCGCCTTGGTCGTCTATACATTCTTGAATCATGGCAAGACTATCTGGAGGCAATATAAGAGTAGTACGAGCGAGAAGCCCGATATTCATATGAAGCTCATGAGGAAGTACAAAGAGGCGCCGACATGGTGGTATATGTCTTTGTTTTCTGTTGTGAGTTGACCTGGCTTGATCCGTTGTGTCTTACTGGAGGTCGGGGCTGACTGAGATCGATCAGATGCTTGGACTAGGCTTCATCACCATCCTTTGGTGGCCTACTAATCTTTCCTGGTGGGGGTTTTTACTGGCTGTCTTCATCTCTTTCAGCTTCTCGCTGCCGATTGGAATTATCCAGGCCGTCACGAACAACCAGATTGGGCTGAACGTCTTGACCGAGTTCATATATGGCTACTTGGAACCCGGCCGGCCACTAGCCTTGATGATGTGAGCCTCCTCTTGACGCCGACTCAACAGAGATAACGTGGTGCTAACTACGGGCTCCAGCTTCAAGACTTTCGGCTACATTACAATGTCCCAGGCACTTACTTTTGTCTCGGATCTCAAGTTCGGCCATTACATGAAGATACCTCCTCGGACAATGTTCATGGCCCAGGTGGTGGCCACTACGTTTTCGTGCTTCATCCAGATCTTGTCACTGAACTATGCGTTGAAGAACATCCCAGGGGTCTGCACGCCGGAGCAGCCTGAGCATTTCACCTGTCCTGGAGGGCAGGTTTTCTTTTCGGGTGAGATTCTCCACATCTGCTACTTCAGAAATATACATTGGCTAACACTTCACCCAAAAGCCTCAGTAATATGGGGCCTCATCGGACCCGCACGCATGTTCTCACCGGGGCAGATCTATTCCGGCCTTCTATTCTTCTTCATTCTCGGCGCCGTCGTCCCTGTCATCATCTATCTATACGTCAAGAAACGACCCAAGTCACTGGCGCGATACCTCATGGCGCCTCTTATATTTGGTGGCGCTGGGTACATCCCTCCTGCTACGCCACTAAACTATCTATCCTGGGGGATCGTCGGGTACGTGTTCCAATACCGCATCCGCCACCGTCATTTTGCATGGTGGAGTCGCCTGAACTTCCTCACGTCCTCCGGCCTCGACCTGGGACTCGCACTTTGTACATTGGTGATATTCTTCGCCTTTACTCTCAACAATATCAACCCACCGAAGTGGTGGGGAAATGATGTTGTCAGCGGGACCATGGACTCCAAGGGAACGGCTGTGCAAGTTATTCTGCCAGAGGGAAGCACATTTGGCCCTGGTACGTGGTAAAGGGAAGGGCGTGTTTGATAGCCCGGCGTTTGACTCATTGCAAGGGTCCTTCTTTCGGTTTTTTTCCTCCTGGCAATAGACGGGTGGACGGCAGCACGATCTCGACATGATGGGCCCGTATGAGGACAGTATGGCGAAGATCCACGCACGACAGGGGACTCAAGCATATTGGTTGCCAACGCATCTTGGCCATGCACCGGGACACGATAGTCTCGCCTCTGGTATATTGCGCCGCTGCGTATATATGTGAAAACCTGCTCCGGTTTGGCAGGATAGGCCAGGTGAGCCAATCGGTGAGCGGAGACGCTGCTCACACCGTCTTACCAGACACCAACGCTGCATCTCGCCCCTGGCTCGTCTTGACCGCTACAAAGGATTATTTATCACAAACGGCACGATTGGGGCCGATACCGCCACCGCTAGGTGGTTTAGCTTTTGTTTGCCCCGCCGAGGGACCAAACCAAGAAGCCAGTTAGAAGCCAGACAGGGGTGAGGACATGGGCTTCCAGAAGGCAGGAAGGGTGTCAACGGGTTCGCAAAAGAGAGCTGTCAGAATTCAGATCCCGAGCCATGCATACGCTACTGCCGCTGCGACTCGCTTTGGCCGCTAACTCATGCACACTGCCTGGTTCTTTGGGACACTTGGGCTGTACGTTTTCTGTCCGCTTTTGCAGCAAACACGTGTTCTTGCCCCAAAGCGTTGGGAGTCCATTGAACATTTTTTCTATCGTTCTTCGATGACAGGCCTCCTCACAAGCCAAGCTAAAACCTCGCCGGCAGAGGCAAGAAGGACTCGGACTTATCTCCGCTAGGCCACTCAGCACCCGCTGGTCGGTCCGTAACCCCCCGGCACATCAATTCGTCCGTCATGTACGAACTGGATTTGCTCCCAAACCAACCAATCCCCATCTGTTTTCTGCCTTCTCATCATAATCGCACCGAAAAGAGAACCTATAAAAAAAAAACATACTCATGTATCATCGGTCATATCGCGACACCAAAACCATCATCACAAGCGTTTCGCTCCTCTAGGTAGATGTGACGAAATGCGGATGCCTCGTGGTCTAAGCCTCATGCTTGACAAGCTTGCAACCCCCAAACCACTGCAGCGCTGCAATAAATTAGTTAAGCAAAGAAACTCGCCTCTCTAGACTCTCCACCTTCCAGATGTTTTCCAGAAGCCACAACAACGATACCGACAGAGAGGACACACCTAAAAGAAAATTAGCCCTTCTTCGAGCAGCAGACACTAGAGCAAGGTAAGCAAACCACGTTTCTGGGCAAAACAGAGACTCGCAAGAAGCCAATGAGCTCTGCACACTCGGACAGGAAAGAGGGTAAATAGATGCCTAGCGCCAGGCTAGCATATCCGCAGTCCAAAAATCAGGCAACACATCAAATAAGTGGGCAAAATTCACCCTTTCTGCATATAAATTTCTGGCGGTTTGAGCATGAAGCATGAGACGCGACCTATCGGAGACACGGATGAGTAACCTCACCAACAATGGCGCTGGATATGTGGTGTGTGGGATGTGGTATGTGTGTGGTTTGCATGAGCACCGTCTTGTTACTCGCCCAGTTACTTTTCTCTGTCGCAAAGCGGGAACTCTAAATCTTGTGCGAGTCTCGTTTTGGGTATTATTTGCCCATCCACCAAGATATTGCCCGGGGATGATGACCGCGTATTCCCAAAGCGTAAAACATTACCCAAAGCTGGGTCGCTTTCGTCCGGGCCGTATCTAAACGCAGCCACACGGCTTCCACCATCTCTGCTCTCTAGCTTTTTTCCCCTTTGTGGCTAAGCCTCCCTCTAGCTAACCCCTTTCTTCCCCCCTTCTGAATATGAACTGTAACTTTTGAGCCAAATTCCACGCCGTGCGACAAAGCATCTACATTGATGAGGAAACCCGCATGCTCCGAACCCGTATGTTAAATTTAGTTTTTTGTGAGCGTATTTCGCCGTGTTGCCTTAGGACCATACCTCTTCCGTACCACCAACCGGAACCACCCGAACCCCGCTGCACCCGGCATCGGAGAAGTGCCGTCCTCCTGCAGACCTCAGGCCGGGATCCTCTCAAACTCTCTCCCCCCCTACACGATCGGCCGTTGCCAGATCTCCCTTTCCTTGCAGCACGCCCAATCGCAGTCGGTGAAGCCCTGCTTGGCAAGGCGGTCTGGGAAGCTCGGCAACGCGCAGCCAAGGTGCGGTGGCGGCGTTTGACTTGACCCTCGTCCTCTAGCCCCTCGGCCGTGGTCGTTGTTCAGCCAGCCCACGACACACCTGTCTTGCGTTGGTTTGCGCGCGCCGCCGCCCGTGATGCGATATCTCTCCTGTTCGCACCACACCGTGTCCCACGCAGTGAACACAGTGAGTACAGTGGGTGGTTGAGCGTGTTTGGGTCCCTGACTGCGGCATCCCGGCCGCCCGGAATCCGGGATTAGCGGCCGGACCCCACTCGGAGGTATGTAACCTAACATCCCAGCGGTCGAAACTCAAGTCGGCGGAGTCGCCATGTTGCTGCTGCAGCCTAGCTACATCAATCAGCACCTGTTAATTCTGCATCCATTGCATCTCCGTGCACACCCCGTTGCAATCGGCATAGCTCCGAGTGCTTAACTGAGCTGGACATGCGTAGCGTGGCCGTAGGGCAGCGTGATCAGCGCACGCCCAACGCCTCCTCGCGACTCATTGGACCAAACCCACTTACACGGACGGAGCCCGGGCGTTTGCATATCCACCACCAAAAACCGAAGAAGCGGTGTTCGTTCGACAGTTCATTCACTTTCGCTGCCCTGCCAATGCCCTGCCAACGCCCTTGTTCGTCTCGTTGCGCTTAACACATGTAGTCAGGAATAGTCGCCGCCAGGCAAGCAGTGAATGCAGCGTTGCCTTATCGCGATGCCAGTGGGGGCCGAGGGTGTACTGAAGCCGTTGCCGTCTTTGTGCATCGATGACCATGTGTGTCACCTCCACTCCCGACGAAATGCTGTGTGCTGTGCTGGCAAGCGGCACCCAAGTCGTGTCGTCTCGAAACTCATAAAGAGAAGCTGCATCCTGCCGAGTTTAGTGTCGACTCACACAAACAATTCCATCCCACCTTCCCTTGGGTACTCACTCTCTTCTGCCTCCCTCACTTGCCTATAAAAACCCCACCAAGCGCCTTCCTCGAGACACCACCTCTCCTAGCCAACCCAACTCTCCCATCATATTCTATCTTCGACATTCTTCGATATCTTTGGCGCTGTGCTCCCACCACGTTTCGGCTCCCAGTACCAAAAATGGGTCAGACACAACCCCGCATGTCATCATCTGACTCGGCCGTCGATGTCAGCACGATCTGCGAATCCGAGAACAATTTCGGCGGTAACGAGAAGGGCTATGATCTCACCTTGACTGACAAGGTCATCGCGGCGACGGGGCCCAAAGCTCACCCGCGCCTGGCCGAGATAATGCCGAGTCTGGTACGCCATCTCCACGACTTCACCCGGGAGGTCAACCTCACCGTCGACGAGTGGACCGTCGCCATCGAGCTGGTAAGCTTCTTCCCTCCCCAACTTCTCGTGTCGTGTGGCCCTAATAGTCCCGCCAGATCAACGAATGCGGACGCATGTCCGATGACCGCCGCAATGAGACCCAGCTCCTCTGTGACATCCTCGGCCTCGAAACACTGGTCGACGAGATCACCGCCAACATGGTAGCCGACGCCTCGGCAGCAGGCGCAGCTACGCCCTCGGCTATTCTCGGACCCTTTTACCGCCACGACGCACCCGTGCTTCCCAACGGCAGCTCCATCGTCCGGGAACTCACCCCTGCCGTAACGTGGTATGAGACCGCCATCGCCGACTCAGCACTGATCACGGGCCGTGTGCTCTCGTCTGCATCGCCAACCATGCCCATCTGCAACGCGGTCGTTGACGTCTGGCACACCGCACCCAATGGACTGTACGAGCAGCAAGACCCGGACCAGCCCGACATGAACCTGCGCGGAAAGTTCATCACAGATGACGAGGGTCGCTTTTCCTTCTACTGCCTGCGGCCAGTGGCATACCCAATTCCCGACGACGGGCCGGCTGGCAAGTTCCTCACCATGCTGGATCGCCACCCTTACCGTCCTGGCCACATCCATTTCGTCGTGTCGGCCGCTGAGCACAGGACGCTGACAACGCAAATCTTTGATGATCGCGACGAGTACATCGCCAAGGACTCCGTGTTTGCCGTGAAGGATGAGCTCATCGTCAGCTTCGTACCGCGGGAGGGTGACCCCAACGGCAAATGGCTCCTCGAGTACGACTTTGTTCTGGACGTGGTCGCTTAGTGTGATATTCGGCTTGCTTTCGGATGGGGGTGAAGGTTATTTCATTTCTGTCACAGGTGCTATCGGACGGCGTTTGGTACGGTGTTGGCTGGGTATGGTTAAGGCATGCTTCGACATGACCCAGGGGTTGCTTTTGGGCCGATTGATTTCCCTCCATCCAAGTGGACGGGCCGGCCAATCAGGCGACCCGTCTCATAATCCATAATAGATGTTGATTCTCTCAGAGACTCGTATCCGTGCCACTCATTATCTATCCCGTGCTGTTCCATTGTTGAACCACCAAAAGTTAACTGAGATGCACTTAGATTGCCAAGGAAACCATCCACACCATTTCAGTATCACGCTCACTGTGTGCTCCAAGCCTTGTCGTGTATGATGATCTCGGTCCCTTACTTCTTGGTTCTCCTTCAGCGTTGCTAAGTTCCGTTGCAGTCCGATGAAAGCTGTAGAGCACTATCCTGCCAAGCAATCTGACAAGGTGAAGTCGTCATCCATTTCGATCCTGGTATTTGTAGCTGCCTAGACGGCGGCAAGTCGGGATGACTTTGGTGCTGAGAGACGCAAGTCTGCCTCTTTGTCGTCCTCAATCCTAGTTGGAAACCACGCCTCGTGCCCTGTTCACCTCATCCCATCCGGCCCGGACGTCGATGTCACGCGGGATCCCGACGCTAGACTCGTGCGCAGTCACCTAAACCTTAGGCTTCCCTCCACGATCACGAATGAATGTCGTCAATCGTCCACGGCATACCCGTGATGCGGTCATTTACGCAGGACGGCGTGGTTTTTTTCATCCGAAGTTGGTAGAATGATAGAGGGGTATCGTTCCGCTGATTACCGCTGCTGGGGATATTCTTGACTCGGGAGGCAGAGTGAACGTACCAAAGGGTTCGGGGGCTGCGTGGGGTAATGCTGGTGAGAAATGGGGCGCCAGAGGGGATATCCCGGGAGCCATAGCGGACACTGGCACGACGTGATTTATCCAGTTATTCCACAGGCCGTCAAAATCGAACTCAATGTCCTCATTCATCGGGTCGTGGTCGACCATTGGGTGGGAAGAGACCCCGGCACGAGGATCAATCGGAGGATTCAGAGACTGCGCAGGGCCGTGTGATGGCGATATACCATTCATCCGGGTGTCCACGATAGAGTTTGACGGATGCGGAATAAGCAGTTCGGAAAGCGAAGGCAGAGGCACCGCCGGCCCAGGGAGCGAGGTCTGGTGCAACGCGTTGAGAATCCTTGGTGTCTCTGGCTCGGCGGGACTAGGCATGCTACCCAACGAGCCGCTGTGCTCATGAGAAAGGTGGGGGCTAGGCATATGACTATACAGGCCACTAAGATCTCCAGCTAGGTCTGGGGCGTGGTAGGTATGATCCTTCGTCCACTTTGCCACGACTTTGGCAAACTTCTCCATGATCTCTAGGACCCGGCTGGCTTGTGGGTCAGTCTCGGCGCAGAACTTCATGATGGCTATTGCATCAGTGACGGTCTGAGCATATGCATTTGTGCGATATAGCGACGCAAACTCGTTCATGAACACGACAAGGCTCGCGGCAAAGAGAAAGTATCTAAAAGCAGTTAGCAAGCGCAAGGTAGGCCAAGCGGCGAGTCTCACATGATGAAAGGGTTCCTCCGGGGAAGGTATCCAGCCTCTCGAGCTCTCTGGAGTAGGTGGATAGTATGATAAGAAGCAATCACGCAGGCCTCCGAGTATCTAGCCATCGGCGAGCCGTACATCGGGGACGGCTCGGTGAGCCCCGAGCGCTGTTCTTCGAGCTTCCAGTTGTGCATAATAAAGAGCTGTCGGGTGAGAAGAATCAAGGAGTGTAGCGAAAGGAGATCCTGGTGGAGGTTTGCAATTCCCGCTGCAGGATGTATCGAAGGCCCTTTCGCCTGCCGCCGCTGCAAGGTTGTGTGCGGGCCTTGACCACCGGCATTCGAGAGATCCACAATCCCCTGGACCATTGAGGTCGAGATCTTCCTGGATGAAAAGACTTTGAGCGTAACACCGATGACATGACATGACCGAACGCAGGAGTCGAGGCTCCTAGCATGAACGGACCCAAGAGACGGCTCCCCGGAGGCCAGGGGGCTTGCGATGTCATTGTCCGACATAATCTTACATGAGCAGTCATCTTCAGAAATGGCAGTAGGTCTTCCAAGCGATGCTGCCAGGAATCGGTCCAGAATGAACAGCGTCTTCCACAAATTTCGTCGGACGGTCATTTGAACAGAGGTGAAGATGAAGTCGTTCATGGTCTCCTCTCGGTGCAATCCTAATGCATAGGCAGATCTAACAGCCATGCCTAAAGTATGCAAGTTAGTCGTTGAGAAGTTAGAGGTAGTGTGCCAGATTCTGGTGGTCTTACCAAGATATGCATATGCTCTATTCCTCTTGGAGACCGCGAGCATATACACAGTCATCAGTGACAAGGCTTGGACCGACCAAAAGTCGGCATCTTCAAAGCCGCTGTCGGGATCGCACATGGACCTGGCGCTTCGGAAGAAGAGCTCGGCTCTGTTCTCCTTCGCCGACAGCTGCTTTTGAATGATCATCTCCTGCCTGCTCCCCGGGGTGGGGGCTGCCAGAAGCAGACCGAGAGCCAAAACGAGGAACAGATGACACAAGAAATGGTGGCCAGCCGACAGCGGATCTCTGTAGACAGATTCTACTCCATCGATGAATGCCTTTCTGTCAAAAACTTCGATGAGGCCACAGGTCTAATCAAAATCAGCAAATGCCAAACCAGCGGGGGCGGGTAGTCTAACATTGATGAAATATGATTCGATGAGGATATCTGCAGTTTGCTTGTCTGGCAAGATACTGGGCAACCGTGCGTTTTCTGGAAAGTCTATGATTTTTTCCAGAATACGGTGCCTCTTTGGGTCATTGATAAAGGGGGAGCCCATGTCCGTTCCAGCAGTGTTTTCCACGATGATGCGGATCAGCTGCAGGATGGAGAGGGTGGAAGCATCCCCGATGTACACTAGACATGATGGTTAGGCGGACTCGAGCAGGCGGGTCGGCATTGAGAGGGCACGTACGAAGCCGCCCTGTCTGATCTTGCAACATCCTGGTCTCTGTGTAAATGGTGGCTTCCTCGGCTTGACCATGTGTGTGACTGGTTTCCGGCTGGGTACCATGCTCACTCATCGAGCCCTTTCGAGCGTGGTCATAGCCAGAAGAGGTTGGCGGATGCGGTCCCGTGGACGTCGACACCGAGGACGCCCCCTTTCTGGACTGCCCGATTGGAACTTCGTCCCAGAGAGTCTTTGTCTCGTGGGCCAGGCGCTGCGGGGGCGATGCTACAGAGGACTCCAGCGCAGCGGGAATTGACTGCGGGGAGGTTTCAATATGCCGACGTTTGGTAGGCGACCCGGCAGACTCGCCAACGCTATGGTCGGCGGAGGAGTTTGGCGTGTAGGCGCACGTCAACCGCCTCTTGACACATGTTTGGCAGGGGTTCAGGCCATTGCACTAGAAGCAATCAGCATCCGCGCCAACGCACGTCGTGATGGACCCGAGACGCTCATGATGGCCGGAGGGTGGGAGACACTGGATCATCGGGTCGTGCCCCAGCCATGTGCTCGGGAGAGGAACGCAATCAACGAGAACCCAAGACCAAGACAAGACATGGACCCGAGAGGATCGGGAGGGTATAGTGGTCGGCAATGGTTCGATACAGTGGCCGATCAACACACTTGTGACACTCTCAAGCCGCCTCGGTCTCTCAAGAGCTTGTGCTTCGTAGCAGGCAGACACGGGGGCGCACTTGCCTCTTGGTTGGAAGTGGGTATAATCCCCCGAGCGACATGCACATGGGTTGCAGCAACGATGCGGCAGACAGGCAGATATTGAAGGCCATTACGGCCCACAGGACGGGTGGTGGCCGAGACATCTCAAGAAGGCGGCGGATGTTGAAGATTCAGGGTGGAGAGGGAAGTTTGGATTGGGGGTCCATGTGGTGGAGAGAAGGGGTAGAAAAGGAGACGGCCGCGCCACACAGAGGCGCGCAGACAGAAAATGGGACGAGCTAGCTAACCTTTTGCTTCCGGCGCTTGCAAGAATCACAGGCCTGCGCGGTGCGCTGGCGCTTGTCGTCGGGGACTCTGGGGCGCGTCATGTTGGGCGAGGGGCAGAGGGGGGCGCGAGTGGGCGCCCCGCCATCGGGTAGCAAACTGGTCACTGGTCCTGGCGCGGACGACAGCAGCCCCTAAAGTGTGCAACGGCACAGCAGGCTGCTGGGGCACTGAAGGGGAAGCAACGGGTCCTCTTAGCGACTGACTGGCGGCGCGTGGGCTGCTACCGTGGAGGTGGTCGGAAGCGACGCCGCCGGGCGCGTGGGCAGCGGAGCGGATGATGCACGACGAGACACGTCGGCAGCAGGGCCGGGAATAGTGAGGTGGATTGTCGGAAGAAGGACTCGGGGACCCGGGGCTCGGCAGTGTTTCTGGAGCTAGTGCCGCAGCGGGAGGCTCGTGACACGATCCGACGTGCCGTGCCTCTTCTCCGAATCGACACCTGCTGAGGTCGGGAGGGCGAGAGACAGGCGCTATCGAGGCAGTGTGGACATCGACTCGGCCGGCAGGCGGAGCGGTTATGCAGATACCGTGGTGGAGACCATAGCCGGGGCCGCGCTCGACGACCGGAGAAGCAGAGAGGAGAGAGAGAGGAACAGACGACACTGGGGATGGGGGAGGACGCGGTCGTCGGATATGGGGCGAGGGGCCGTGAGGAGAGCGAGCGGGAAGAGCCTCTAATACCCCCTGCCTGCTGAGTCTGGATGCTGGCACATTGGGACAATCAACCGCTGCCGAGCGGTTGTCGCCTTTGGGCGCAAATCGACCGACCCAAGATCTCCTCCGCACGGGCGCGGTAGGCAGTGACGCCGCAGTGACCAGCCTGTGCGCGTCTCCCGCACGTGGCGCCGAAGTATCTGCATAACGCGCGCGACCAGCACGGCCGGGGCCTTGCGGGGGGCCTTGCCATGTCCCATCGGCAGCCGCGTCTCGCCAGCAGCCAAAAGCGGCCGAGAGCAGGCTCCTGCAGGAAGGAGTGGGATGGTCCAGCCCAACCTGCCTCCATCGATGTGTGATGGCGGCAAGTAATTGATCCCCCGCCTCCCGGCCCGCATGCCGGGCGTCGAGCTTTCCCCGAGCGGGCGCTGGCTCTGGCCTCACCACCTACGCCTTTGGGCTCGCCTGTGGTCGTATCAGCGTCCCGAAGAGGGGCATCCGCGAATGCGAGCGCCTGGCGAGAGCTTGCCACATATCCGTGCCGTGGAGGTTGAACCACGAAGCCGTGCACCACAGGCACCAGAGACACCAGTGCAGCAGTGCAGCGACACGATCCATCGCATGAGCTGCGTCGCCGGCCTTGTTCTGCATGACGTTTGGACGGGAGTGGCAGGAAAGGGTCCTTCCTCCCTGTGTTGCGTGATACATCGCCTCAATGCACCCCATCGTGAGAACCACCTGAGGGGAAGAACTCCGCTCGCTTATTCCCCGACTGCCCGCGTCAGCAGCATCGGCTACACCCTAGCTCGCGGGGCAGTTCGAGAGATACGAGTGCGAGGCCGGCCGGCGCGGGTCAGATCATCTGGGACTTGCAAGTTCCAGGTTCTAAGTTGAACGTGGGAGAACGAACGGCCTTGGACACCAACCAACGAGAGCCGCCCGCCCGTAGGTGGTGTCCAGGTGGCCCGAGTTCCGTCGGGCATCCGATGGAGCGTCCCTGCCAACCCACCTCAGCACTGTAGGCGAGGAGGCTTCCCGCGGAGCAAAGGCGTCTTGAACCACCGGGAACCCGCAGCTCGGCGCCCAAAGCCATCGGATAACGCACCTAACCACGCCATCTCAGTGGGGAGCTCCTCCCTCCGTGGGGGAGACATAGCGGCCTAGGAAGGCAGCTAAGGCCGGTCCCGTCCTGCCCGTCCCGTCTGGACTGAGCAGCTAGGTAGCTGCACAGCATTCCACGGTAATTTTCGCAACTGAGGTACCTGCTCTCAATCATGGTAGAACATCCAAGGGCCCTGGTGTTTTATAACTGGGATTTCCAATTCAACTGTGAAAGAACCATGCAATAACTGTCTTGACCCTGGGGAAGAGGCGTTAGGAAAGTCACAAATACGCCCCTGTCAAGTCAGCCAGTTGCGAAAATTACCATGGAATGCTGTACGACCAAACCCCGAAGCTCGGCATAATTTGCTTTTTGAATAAATGAACTGGCTCCATCTTTCGAAGCTCAGCTTCGATGCGATGCATGGCCCGGATTACGGCTGGCGCAGCTCAGGCCTTTTCTCGGCATCTCCCACTGTGGCACGTCGGCGCCAGCTCTGCCCTCCTTTGTCCGAGACACCCGCATCACCACAAGACCTCGCCGATAGGGCTTTTCCCGCTCCGGACCTCTCCTCGGCCATTGGCAAATGGGACTTGACGGAGCAGTCCCCTCCCCTCGCGGTAGCGGCATCGCACCCCCCCGGCCGACGAGAAACCAAAGCTGTGATACCAGCCACTGACAGGCCTCCGAGACCATACCATGCGAGGCCCTCGCAGCTAGGCCCTCGCAGCAATGGATTATCAATTAGGCAGATGACTTATTCGCAAGAAGTGCCGGCAGGGCGGGGGACGGGGCAGCTTGAATGGACGGGATTTGTCGCTGCGGAAAGGCGATAGTTGATGCGAAGGGGTGGAGGAGCGAGACAAGAGGGAATAACATTCAACCTCGGCCCAGGCAGTCGACAACGCCCAACGCCACCCCCGACCGAAGCAGCACCCCAGTGGTGGTCTCCCGTCTCCCGCCTGCTCTTTACGTCTGCCGCCGCCCGCATCCCGGCATCCCTGACCCGCATGTCCGGCCTCCACTCGCCGCCTCTGACAGGCTTCCCCCCGTCCAAAGCTCTTGGTGCCGTAAACCTGGCAGCACATCGGCCTTCGAGTGGATCAATTCAGCTTTCCCCCGCCTTTCGCAGCACCTGCATGGTAATGCCGCCCCCGCGGAACGACCCCCCAAGATCGAGTTGCTGCGCGCTGCAAGTGTCCAGTTTCCGGTTCAGACAGGGGGGTCTTCGCAAACTGCCCCAAAACCCTCAACTCAGACGCACCTCCAGCGGCCCCACATGTGTGATGGGAGAGCGAGGCGTGCCTGAGAGCGTCCGGAGTGCAGCTCTCCCCGCATGTTCGCGACGTGATGAGGACTGTGGAACGAGGCCTTCCAATGGGTACCTCCGAGACGAATTGGTTACGCCATGTCCTTCCATCTCAACTAACTTCGGTCACAGGGATCAACCAGCCGCTGCGTCCAGCCGCTTGCCCGCGTGATCACGCTCCGGGTGTCGACGCTCGATGACATTGCTCTCCACCACGAATCCCTCTCCGCGGAGCCGCCATGCTGCCAGGTCCCGACTTCAGTCGGCGGGCCGGGCCATCCCCCACCTCTCGCTCTCGCTTGTGTCTCGTTGATATTTGGGCACGTGGTGTCTGTCTTAAACGTCCCCGGCGAATTATCAGCCTCGTCAAACCCGGCTAGCGATGTAGAGCTCGGAAGGAAGCCAGGATCTCGTCTTTGCCCCCATCACCAACTCCAATCACGTCCCATCTTGGTGTCGCCCCCGCTCCCTTCGGCCAATTTCTCCCGATCAAGCAGGGAATTCCTCGGGATGGTGAGGAGGGACTGGCAATTTGAGATGGATGCCGGGAGGCGCTCTCGATCCGGCAGTCATCATCCCCGTTTACGCTTGCCATTCACTTCCCTGGCTGATCCCCCAACTTCTCCACTGGTCAAGCTAGCCCGGAATGACGCGCAGGAGAGACATATTCACCTGACTAGGGGGGGAGCGCCTCATTTTGATTCACTCGCGCCTCTTAGCTGCCAACTCCAATTCACAGATAGCTCCTTCCGAGCCTATACAATGAGTGCCCTTCTCACTAGCAACGCCATGAGGTAGTCACCTGCACATGAGAGGCGAACGATCATCCATCTCATCTCATCTCAGTTCGTTAGGGGATGTGTATAAAAGGCCACCCTTGTACACGACTTTCTCTCTGCCTGGCCAGAGCACCACTCTTTTCCTTCTCGGTCCACTGCCAATAAACACTCGACACCTTCAGAATGGCCATCACTCGTACTCCTGGGGCTTCCCCATCCCCAGCACCTTACTCTGTCACCCGGGGAGCGTTGCAGGCTCTCAAAAATCTGATCGAGTCCTGCGAATACAACATCCCAGTCGAGTTTCTGCGGCATGTTGAGTACATTTCCTTCACTGCGGCATCTCCAGGCAGCGACATGGTGCACTTTCCGACTCCCCTCCGAGAACAGGATACTATGCTAGCCATTAAAGCCCTGGAGGCTTGTGCTGCCGCCGCAATCGCCGATCTTCGGTGTGGCGACGAGACCCCTTCAGAGAGCGAAGACGGACGCCAGATTACCGTTGATGTCGACAAGACCTCCTGTTTTCTCATGTCAGCATATCTCACTACCGTTGACGGAATGGGCAAACAAGATGCCAGAGTCAAGACCAAAGTACCAGGTACGTTGATAAGAAGGCCCTGCGGTTACTAAGGCCAAGCATGCTAACCCCCTCATGCAGACACGGACTTGAATCGGGCCCAGTCCATTCTGTACCGTCGTCTATCCGCCAATCTGTACGAGACCAAGAACCCTGGCGAGTACTATCACATACACGGGTCTCTTGAAGCCACCAAGACGCTCAAGATGATTGGCCTGCCACCGTTCAACCCCGCAATGACAGACTACCGCACTTGCATCAACACCATTGAGAACGCAGTCAAGAAGTTCACCAGTAAGGAGCTCGACAAGCTGAATGTGCGGCATGGACAGGCTGGCATCCCCGCATTGACATGGGGGCAATTTCTCAATACGCCGCATGGTGAGGTCCTCTCGAAGATGGCGCCCCTATCAGTCAGTGCCGCGGAGCTCTGGACGCCACCTGTCCCATTTAGCCCATCCGAAAACCTGTCGGGCCCTCAGTACACTCTGTGTGGCATCAAGGTCCTTGAGTTGTGCCGAGTCATTGCCGGACCGACAATCGGACGCTCGCTCGCCGCGCATGGCGCCACGGTATTGAAGGTCACATCTCCCAACCTGCCAGACGTCCCTTTCTTCCAAGTCGACGTCAACGCGGGCAAGCATACGACCGCACTGGACCTTCGCAACGAATCAGATCGAGCGACGTTCGACAAACTCCTCGCTGACGCCGACGTGCTCATCGACGGTTACCGTCCCGGCGCTCTCGCCCGCCTCGGCTACAGTGAATCCGCGTTGATCCAAATGGCAGATCGCCGCGGCCGCGGGATCGTATACGTTGCTGAGGACTGCTTTGGCGGAACAAACGGTACGGGCACAAGTAGCGAACCAGGGGCCGAATGGGCATACCGCCCAGGCTGGCAGCAGATTGCAGACTGCGTGACAGGTGTAGCATATGCCCAGGGCAAGTTTATGGGGATCGACGCGCCCGTGGTGCCACCTTTTCCCATGTCGGACTATGGTACAGGTGCATTGGGCTGCGTGGCGGCTATGGCTGGCCTGTACCATCGCGCGACTAAGGGAGGCTCCTGGATCTGCCGCACAAGTCTGTGCCAGTATGATGTCTTTCTCATGAGCTTGGGGCTCCTGCCAGAGACCGAGCAGCGACGTCTGCGTAAGGTGCATGACGATACATTCTTCGAACTCAGGCATCACGACTCAGTCGACGAGGTCGGTCGCCGTGCCCTAGCTAGCATGCGCCGTGCCGTGCCACATCTATTTGACCAGGCGCTGATGCAGCGAGCCTGGAGCGTTGGATTCGACGGGGTTATCGCCTGGCCAAAGGAACCGATACGCGTGGAGGGCCTGCGCGTTGGGCACGTCCGCGCGGCGAGGCCGAACGGCTTCGATCAGCCCAGCTGGGAAGACTGGGAGGAGGACATGAGCTTGTAGCGGATCGACTAAGCGTAGGCTCGGATCGTTGAGCTTAGTGCCTCGGCGACCTACTACGAGCAAGGGATGTGGGCTGGGGACACGATGCTCTTATGAATTTATGAAAAAAATACCCGCATAGCAGAGCGATAGGAAGGCGGCATTCTGGTTTTCTGCTTCGCGTAAGCATATATCTCCTTAGATCGCCACGTTGATGCTTACATACAGCTCTTTTTGTACCATTATCTCTCTGGCACGGCGGGCTATCTTGCTCAGTGTGGTTAGCGAGCGAGCGGTTTTCTGACCCAGGTGGTCTGTTGCATTTCTTTAAGGTGGCTGTCTATATTCTCTTACCACATGATGAGGATAGCACGTCGCATCCCCTCCCGGAGTAGCGCTGGTGATATTCGCGAATATTTTGTAGTGTGACAGTTTCGGTATCTTGGTTGATGACTACCTATATATACACTCGGCCAGTACGGTATCAGTGGTGATTACATGGTATTGGTAGCAAAGTATCCTTTCCAAACCCGTCTGCGATAACTCGGGACCACCCCATCTTCGCATTTTCGGTGACGGGACCATATTACAAGCCACCACTACTTCCACACTATTCCCCTCCCCCTCGCTGATATATACGGGTATTGCCTGAATACCGAGTTGCCACATATCTCATACTGATGATCTGTATACTATTTAGTTCACAACATAAACAGATTCAAGGAGCGCTTTGTACAATAAGAATACAACGTATATGTACAGGATATCTGGAAGATATAACCGCCGGGGTGGAGCTTGATACGCTATACTTTAATCTGCTTGATGGGAAACAACCGGTCCATTGCCCGCCCGTTGTCCATTGCCCATCCTCCGCTCACGTCAATCTTGTATTGGACTCCATCGAGGTCGATCTTGGCGAACCCATCTCGGTAAAATGCCCGCGATATACCGTCCCACACAACCTTAAACCCCTTCTTCGCATCGCGGAACGGTATCGTCATGCGGTGCTCGACGTCGTACTTGTACGCCTTAGCCTTGGCATCCTTCTCGGCGCGCGCTGCCTCCACTTGCGCTTTGAGGGTCATAGGGGGCTTGTTTGGTGCCCCGCCGCTGATGCCTCGTGCTGCGACAGCGTCGGCCATGCGGAATGGGAGCAGGACCTGATCTGGCCAGAGGAGGACCTTTTTCCTCGGTAGGAACGGAACCATTCGCTGTGTCTGAACCTCAATGTAGATCGGGCTCTGGGCGGCGGCGGCGGGCGCGCGGGCCAGAGCGCGCGGGAGCTTGCGCTTGGTATTGACGAGCAGCGAGGCAACGGAAACAGCGTCGATAGAGCGCACGATGCGCAGCGTCCCCATGGCGAAGTAAACACCGGCTGAGGCCATGAACACGCAGATGAGTCCATAGGCGTGAGGCACCCACCAGGCCAGGTCCGCCGGCGGGGTCAAGTAGATGGACCAGTACTGGTATGTTGTGTAGCTGATGCAGAAGACTGCAGCTGATATGCTTGAAAAGCGATACCAGAAGTGGGAGGGCGCTTCGTAGAGAGTGACGCGGTTCTTGAGGGCTAGCTGGGAGGCGTATGATATGATACGAGACGACGGCAGCGAGGCGGCCGGGGTGGGGGTGAGGAGGGGGGCGCCATTGTTGCGTGCAGTCTTCGGGACGGGCGCGGTTTTCGGTACGCTCGCGCGCGCTGCTGTCTGGAGGAAGCGGGAGCGAGTATGTTGTTGCAATGGAAGTGGAAGTCGTAAAAGGCGGAAGAGAATGTGTGCCGTTGGATGTGGTGTTGGGGAGCACTTGAAGGGTGCTTGCTGACGCGCTAGGACGAGGAACGGGGACCCAAACCCTCGAGAAAAGGAGGCCATATTGGCGACGGTCTAGGGAGAGAAAGAGGGAAAGTCAGCAAGACGCTGCATGATAGGTATGCCAGGGGACTCACCGAAGCCAATTGAGGTGTACGGACTAGACTCCGTGAACCGGCAACCTTGAAGCTGATGACGACAGTGAAAGTGCTGTCGGTAAAAAAGTTCAGACACCGGGCTTGGCGCGGCTGGCCCGACAAGGCGGCGCGCCGACAGGTCGGGACCCACTTGGCCGTGCTTCTAATCCCTGTCGTCCCGTCTGATGATAGGCTGTGGCCCAAGCTTTTTTTTTTGCTGAGTGGTCCCCAACGGACTCCAACTACGGACTCCAGGCGAGCTCACCTCCAAGCTCTCGACTCGCCGAGATCCACCACGTCCCTGCATCTCAACCCACAGTCACCCATACGGCGCCAATATGGCTTCTATTGCGGCGGCGGCATACCGTACCTCTCTGAGGCTGGCTCGGAATCGATTGCACCGCGATGCCACTGCCAGAGGTCAGTTTCAATTGCTCCGGGAAAGGAGCCAAAAAAACCCCCCCAAAAACCAGGGCAAAAAAAGACGCGCTGCTGACAGTTGGCTTCTATCACAGGCTTCAAGACAACAGCTGCAGCGCTGGCGGCCCAGAACTTCACTATGCCTGCGCTCTCGCCCACGATGACCGAGGGCAATATCGCAAAGTGGCAGGTTAAGGAGGGCGAGAAGTTCTCAGCCGGCGATGTTCTGCTCGAGATCGAGACCGACAAGGCGACGATGGATGTTGAGGCTCAGGAAGACGGCATTCTGATGAAGGTCATGCAGGGAGACGGCACCAAGGCCATTAAGGTCGGCACACGGATCGCCGTTATTGCGGAGGAAGGTGATGATATCAGCGCCCTCCAGATTCCCGCCGAGGAGAATCCGCAGTCACAGGCAGAAGCCGAGCCGGTCAAGTCGGAGCAGTCTCATGCCGCCGAAGATTCTCAACCTGCAGTACCTACATCTTCAACCCCTAATACCACATCAAAATTCAACGGGAAGGCACCAAGGAGGGTCTTCCCGATGCTCCCGTCGGTGCTTCACCTCCTCAAAGAGAACGGCCTCGACGAGTCGGCCATCAGCAACGTCACCCCAACCGGGCCCAACGGCCGAATTCTCAAGGGCGACGTTCTCGCTTTCCTAGGAAAGATCGACGCTAAGACACCGTCTGATGTCTCCACTCGGTTCGAGACAGCCTCGCACTTGGATCTGAGCAATATTAAGGTGGCAAAGGCTCCCGAGCCCAAGAAGACTGGAAAGGCCGCTGCCCCTGTTCCCGAACAGCCAAAGATCTCGACAGTGAAAGTATCAGTCTCGGTCGAGGCTGTCTCTGCTCTCCAGAGGACACTCAATAAAAAGCTCACACTTGACGTGCCCTTCTCATCTTTCGTCTTCCGTGCCGCCGATCTTGCCAACGAGCGGCTGCCGCGCGCGAAGGCCACGCCAGACCTTTTGTTCAATGAACTATTGGGATTGGAGAAAGAGTCCGACTATGTCTCCCGAGGCGCGTATCTCCCAGACGTCGGCACCGTGAGGTCGATCTCGACTGCTCCTGCCGCCAAGCCCCGTCAATCTGGAGCGTTGGATATCATTGATGTGCTTTCTGGGGCGTCTCTACCGCGCACGGCCAAGCAGAATGCCCAGGTCAGCATTTCTTCCGGGCCCGCTACGACGTTCAGTCTCACGGTCCCGAGCGCTGAGGCTGAGAGGGCATCAGTTTTTCTGCACAGAATGAAGGTGCTATTGGAAGAGGAGCCTGATAAGCTTGTACTGTGACGGAATGGGAATGGTATGCTTTGTAAATTAGTTTTAGCGATAGAATATATGGCGTTCGATTTTGTTTATATGCTGAACTCCTGAGTTAAAATATAGTGTATGGAGCTGTGATCAGTATGGTTCCCCAACTCACCGATATCAGCTTAGCCGGGAACTTGAGATTCCAGTTCCCCGAGTCCCTTACCCTCGTGATGTTGAAAATCAATGAAGTCCCTCTGTGGGGGCATAACGGAAGGCAGTGCGGTTTTCCCTCGAGCATTCCACCTTAAAGGTCACGAGGTTATGTCCCAGCGACATGTTGGTTTTGGTCAATCTTGTTCAGCTCCTCTTACAGCTAGCTAGTTGGCCCCGAAAGCCTTCCTTCACAATGTTTAGGGTACCACGACTTTCATTCTGAGAAGGATCGTTCGCATGACAAGTCAAGATTTCGCTCAAAATGATACATGATATATAGGTAGGTAGAACTACCTGCCCTTCGCCCGTGTAAATAGGGTGCTATAAAGGGAAGAGGCTCATTAAAACTACAGGTAACGAGAAACCTTGACTGTTGGCTTGTAGGTATGCTGGATAGGCACTAATCTTCTCGCCATGTTTGTCATGTTGCACACCCCTTTTTTAACACTCTCCGAGTCATATGACGTCTGTCTCAGTTGCACCCAAACGTGTTCTCCCAGACCGGGGGAAGACAGCAAAGAGGGAGAGAGGGGGAAGCCATATTAGTTGAATACACGGCTTCAAGATCTGCCATATGTACTGATGATCTCTGCGGGCATCTAGATATCTGATGCAGTTTAACGAAAAGCAACCACAACTGCGGCCAGAGCGGCTCTGACGTCTTGTAGAAACTCGTCCCGGATGAAAGACCACAGCTATGAGTCAGACGAGTTCAACATCTTATATGAACAGCGAGTATGAATACCACGAATTTATTGACCAAAACGGCTCACCACTACGACTCAAGCCCTCCAACATCAGAATAGAACCACAAACATTGGTCTTCCCTCTCATGAGAACCCCTCGGGATCCCCCAGCCAATGGTTTTATAGCTGCAGGAAGTTCTTCTCCTCAACCCCATCCTCCAGAGTCGCTAGATGGTATTGCGGCCCTACAATCTATCTCAACCCTTCATACACGAACGATGCTATGGATGAGAAAAGGGCATGGCTGCCTAGGAGCCGAGACGCCCCTCTGTGATCCAGCCTCACAGCCCCCAGGAGCCCAGACATATCACCAGACTATGAGCCATTCGCCTGCTCGGCTCGTGCTGATATTGCCATGTGGTGAGCACATTTCTCCAGCATATCCGAGCTACAGTCCAGTTCATCTTGGATCCTGCGCAGCTGCATCCCCGGTTCCCCAGAACCGGATAGTTGGCGTCCTGTCTGCTGAGAATCCCCTGTCAACGTCCCAAAGAATTCATTACTTCACACGAGGAAGGCTGGCTGGCCGCTGTATGCCAACCCCTAACGTCACATCGAACCAGATGAACCGACCCTGTCCATCGAAGAAGCAAAAACTGAGGACCTTGAGCCCGAATATCGCCGATGTCGACCAACGGCCCAAGGTGAAAGCCAGTACACCACAGCAACCAAAGGCAGTATGTTATGTTCATCTCGTGTTGCGACCAGTGCCGTCCCGCGAGAACTCTTTTTACAAAAGTTTTGGCGCCCTCCTCCCGCGCCCAATCAACCCACGGCTCAGATGAGCCGGAGCAGCGTCCATGTAAGCCAGAGGCTAAAGCCAAAACAGACGGCATCGCTGAGCTAAACCCAAGCAAACTCTCCTCGCCTTGCTAGACCAGTCATCATGCCTGGGTTGAACTTGACCGGGGTATATGATCGGCGGCACAGTTTTTTGTGCATAAAACTCCGCGGCCTTGTTGCGGGAAACCGAGCGTGAGCCGGCGCCGACTTCGGCAGCTTCATTGTCTGCATTGGAATATTGTCATCTGTCCCATCAACATTTCCTCGTCTCTACATCCCCAGACGAACACCGACTGAGACCCGCCAGATTGGGAAAAAACAGTTTGCCCCTTTACGACAATGTATCATGTCACAATCTGGAGAGGGGTTATGGGATTTTATTAAGAAGAACCTGTTGGACTTGTATCCACCCGGTTCCAGCTCGAGCTTTCCACCACGTACTACAAGATACCGTGTACGGTAGTGTCGCGATCGTCGAGGACGGGCTGCCAGAGAGATCGAGGCGGTGACCACTTTGCGAGATCGAAGTAAAACCGCGAACTGGAGCAAAGTAGGATGTACGATGCACGAGAAAGAGGCTGATCCCTGCCGTCGACACCAGCACTATTTCGGCAAGCCGAAGGGCAGATCGCTTGCCGGCCTGACCCCTTTCATAGCTCACCCCGCCTTTCCCACACCACGACCCCTCCATCAAGGGAGGATCAAGGTGGGAGGAGGTCGGTCAGTGAGGAGAACGACGGGGCCGGGGGGCAAAGTGTAAAACGAAACGACAACAGGAAAAAAAGACCAAAGACGAAACGAGGGGGGGCGCCACTAATGCCCGGGGGTCTTTGCCTGCATTGAACATGGCTCTACTGCAATGCGAGGGCAAAACCCGCCTGCTTCTGCATACTGCACACAATATTTTCCCCAAACCCTTCTTCCACACATCTGCATCCGCATATTACCCAAGATGAGCGGTGAACAGAGATCGTTGAAAGGAATTGACATATCACCGTCTAGACATAGATAGCCGGACATCCTCCACCAAGCCATGTCATTTATACCTGCAAGCAAGTGTGTGTGTGTGTGGTTGAGCGGAGCAAAGAACTGTTCAATTCGGCCAGCGTTGCATCGGGAAGTGTGGGGGTCCCCTCCTCGCCAAAGGCCAGATCCTCGATCCCGGAGACGAGACGGGAAAGCAAAAAAAAAGTCTGAACTGTGGTCACCGAATGAGGTGACTCGTAGACCACTTCTCTCGGAATGGAGAGGTGAGGAGCGCGGCAAGGGGGTCCGTTCGTCAATACCCTCGCTTCTAGCCTTTCTCTTGTGTCCGCGACATCCTTGTAACTCAAGAGCCGCGGTTGACGCGATACCTTCGGGATGTATGCTGTTGTTGCCCATACCATTCATTGCCTTCGGGTCCGAGTTCCGTACTTCGTCTCGGGGGCAGACAGCCTCGACCGAGGTGTGGGAACACGTTCTGGTTACACGCCCCGTGCTCACCTCGTTCAACCTGCATGTCTCCAAGAGTGGTGATGATCTCTACTGCAGCGAGCTGAAATATATCGCCAGTTCGCTGCTCAAATGGCGACCAGAACCAGTGGCCTGCGAGTAGCAATGTGGGCTCACGAAAGGCATTGCTTGATCATCTGTCAAATGGCCTCTTTGACACCCAGGTTCGAGACGCCAGTGGATGCTGGATTGAGGAAGCGGTGAGGCTGCAGCATGCAGGATCACACACTGATCTTATCAGCTTGCCACTCACCCCACCTCTTTATCGATCGGATTGGTAGGTGAGTCGTTGGCTTGGGGCGTTGGTCATGCCCTAGCTAAAACTTCGAGTTCTGAATGCCGTCGTACTTCTGACCGTGTGCTGCGTACACTCGTACCTCTGTTCTCGGCGTGCTGGTACTATTTGCTCGTATGTGGCTTGGTCTATCGCCTCAGGTGCACTGAAGCATCAGCCGTTGGTCACTTGCACCACACAGCTTGGCGTGAAACGCTTGCTGGCGGGACCTTCGGTACACAGGAATGATGCGATGGGAGGTCCCATGCCATGAGCGAACTTGACCCGTCATGTTGGGGCAACGCAAGTCAGCCCTTTAGCGCATTCCTTGGTCAGACAGTGGGCTGTCGTCAGCGCCTATGGCCTCCTATAGCAGGTCTACTGGACCACGGAGCCGTCCTTTCCTAACGTGGTGAGATCGCCCCTGATTTCGAGATCGGACACGATAGTCTCCTCGAGGAGGACCAGGTCGGTAGGAGTGTTTTGTACCACAAAGGTCGCATAAGGATGAGAGCCCGTGAAGATGCGGGGAGGCTAGTTCTGTACAGCCAAGACGACTGGAGAGATACTCTAAAGCAGCCTGCATGGTTAGCCTGGGCTGGCACGCCATCCCGGATGCTATTCCCAATCACAGGACGTTGCGACCTGAGGTATGACATAATTGAACACCCCGTCTGTGCAGAGGGTCTTGGTTATGGCCGTCCTGGCTGGTAATATTACCACCGTATTAGTGGTCGTCTGTGATTTCGAATATGCGTCAAACACTCTATCTTTATAGAAAGAATGGAACCCACGTACCTGCCTGCTATATTGCCGTCCTTCGGGGTGGATGGCATTGGCGATGGAGTTTAGAAGGAGCGCCTCGCTGTAGCGGGTAGTGCTGTCCGCTCGAATCTTTCGCATACACGGCCCTAAGAAGTAGGCGGGGTGATACAAAAACTGGTGCTCCGGCCTGTCCAGATCTCGAAACTTGGTTGTCTCAGCGGCTGTGATTTATCGTCGCCAGGAATTGGGGAATCGTGCACGGCCTTCCGCTAGGCTCCCCAGTATGCTTGGCGTGCAGCCACGGCAGCTGCCTGCCCCCATTCCTTCAAGATCCTGGACGGGACGGTGGACCGGTCACCGCCCCAAGTAAATCCACCTTTGAGACCTCACTAAAATGGAGGGAGACATAATCGACATGGGCACCGGAGCGTCGGCATTGCCAATGGACGTCGTTCGACCGCGCTGAGACATATTGCCTCATATCACAGGAGGTGCGCGCCGTCTTGTGTGGAATGTGTGGCTTGGGCTGGACGCACATGCAGCAACAAAGCGCACGGCCAGCTCCGGCGCGTTGGGCGCTTCAGCGGCAACAACCCTGGGATTAGGCCTGGTTCAGCCTCTCAGTGCTTCTCCACAATCGACCAGCCGTCCCAATTCGTCCGCACGAGCGCGATGGTGGAAATGACCGTGCTCATGGCTGACGCCAGTCAAGCAACGGATTACCGGCCGCCTGTAATTTGGGTAATAGCCACTAGCAACAACGCATGAGATGCTAATTACCGATTTAGGGGCAAAAGCGTTGTATTTCCTTGAGCCGATGTAAACAAATGTGCCGTGGGATGGGAGTAAACAGAGGACTGACCCGCGAGTTCTGCGTCGTATGTGTGGAGGGGTTGTGTGCGAAAAGAGGTAACTTGACTCAGGTAATGGATGGATTTGTGGAAGATCGTAGAGGGTCGGCTTAAAGAAGCTTGATGACGGAAAGATCATCACCGTCAGACGAGAAGCGGCTGGCTTCGAAACTTCTTGGGCGATTTACACGATGATCTGCCGTGGCCGACGGGTTTGTAGGGACAGCCCCGTACAGTGCGATACACTGTGGCTGTCGTCGAGAGGCCGAATGAGTCTGGCATCGCGGGGTCGGCCAGCTGAGACTGCCACACAATCCTCTTTCGAATCTTCCTCGTGGGTTCCTTGATCAATCTCAACAGCACTGGCTTCGTATCACCAAATTCCACCTCCTCCGTCGCTTGCCCAGCCAGCAACGTGAGGTTGCCGTCCTCTGACCAATTCGCATCCAGTTCTGAGACATGCAGCGTCCTACGGGAGTGCTGTGCTGCAGTGCTAAAATGCAGCTTGGTTGAAAGCCGTTATTGGCTGAAGCACAGGGACTGGTTCCATCTTGGAGGTAGCCCACAGAGGGAACCGAGTGGCAGCCATGCCCTCGAAGTTTCTCTGTATGTCGTTAGTTCTACGGGGTTCCACGGCGCATGTCTCGCAGTCTGCGGTCTGTTGCCGCTATGCCGCTCGAGCGTATGCTTTTTTGTATGCCGTACGAGTACGTGTATGGACGATGGAGGTGCTGTGAATGGTGGTATTTTGATGCCGATAATATGCTTCACTTGAGAGGACAAGCGAAATGACGGTGAGGGTGCGTGTGCTGCCGCTTGCCAAATGTCCGCCGAATGTGAAGGGCAGGTGTGCAGATATCACGTAGATGCTTCCTCCGTTGTAGACAAATATATCGAAACACTTCGGGTTGTAACTTGTCTGCCGAGGGTGAGGTGTCGGGATGATGGACAGGCCGCTACGGGGTGACTTGCAACTTCTGACGCAGCCGATGATCAGAACGGGACCCTGAACTAAACAAGCTGGGATTGCCAGAGAACAGTGCGAAAACTTGAGAGGTGGGTTCAGTATGGCGGCAAACCGTCCATCGAGTTGGTGGCTCGAGGGGGTAACAACGGCAGGACCGAACAGAGCGGTTTCCCACAGCTTTCTAGGCCTTCCAGGTTTCTATATCCGCTGCCACCCCCGCTCCTTCACCATTGGGCTCCACATCGACCCCCAATCCACTCGTCGTATTTTAATTTAGTCGCTGGCCACCCACCCCCGATATCGAAAGACCCTTTCTTTTCCCTCCCTTTCCCGTCCCTCGGTGGTTGTGACGGAAAGCAGCAGCCTGTGTGAGCGAGAGTGTGCGAGTTGTGAAGTGAGAGCGGGAAGGCTTCGTCATCTCCATCAAACCTCCTCCTCCTCAGCCTCCTCCGCCTTCCAGGTTCTCTTCTCGCCCTTCATTCCTTTTTTCTCGGGCTGGGTTGACTTGGAACTGTGCTTATCCTGGAGCACGTTTCGCGAGCGCCTCCTTCCGCCAACCTTCCTGACAATATTAGGTTGGACCTAAGGCCCTCCGCCGCCTGCTGGTGTCTCTGGTGTCGAGCCAGAGCCGAGTATTCGGACGTTACAGCTGTCTAGGTAAGTTGGAATCGTCTTTCTTTGGCCTGTTTGCCGCCAGCTACCGGCTGTGTTTCGCGCCGTCCCTGTGGGTTCCCCAGACCTGGATTCTGCAAGTTGTGATGTTGGTCCGACCGACCTGTCCTCCATCAAGACATAGCACCGTTGAGCATTCTTTTGTGGTTATCCGGTGACTTGCCCGCCAAACCTGAGCTGGCCGGGGCTTTCCAATAGCCTTGTGCTGCTCCTGTGTCCAGCCTGACCGCGCGTGACCTGTTGCTCATTCCTGGCCTGCCCACCATTAAAACCGATCGCCTCGGGTACCACCTAAACCTGTCGTCTCCGCCCCGATCCTCAGGTTTATCTTGCCGTTAGCGTTGGCTTGGGCGTGGCTCTCGATGGTCCGGAATTCCCGACGACGCCCGCTGTTACGAACATCAGCACAAGGACGCCGGCGCGCGGGGCACTGGCTACAGCAAGACCAGACGACAACGAGGACCGACAGGCTCTTGGTTTCGCCAAAGACACATCGTCCAGCCGTCAAGCTACACGTTATACCGCCTACGCGCCGCGTTGTCTTCCACCCCCACCGCTCTCGGGCGCCCTAGTTCGAGTTTCTTTGCGACTTGATTTAGCACGCCTCAGCCGAACCCCGCCACGCCTGCCACGCCCGAATTTCCATCTGGCCGCCATACATGGTTCTGTTCACTTATCGTTGCATACGATCCGATTGCCTTTCTGTCTGGCACAAGCACCTGGGCTGGGAAATCCACCGCAGGGACATAACACCGAAAGCTGTGCGAGGGCGAGTGCGAGGTGACAGGTCAACTAACATATGACACTGCTCAGGCTGCTGTCCCACATTTGCCACAGAACCCGCGTCCAGTGCGGCTCGAAGTCCCAGATAAACTCCTGGAACCAGCGGGGTCGTTCATTATCATCCCTCGCCCGTCAGGCTTGGGATTTACAACACTTCGCTCCTTAGAACACCGCATGCTGATGCATCCCCAACTGTGAAAAATGGATTCGGAAGACGGGGAGTTCTTCATAAAGGTATGTAGCCGGCACGCATTCTATGTGACTCAGTCGCTCCTGCTGTGGACGCAAGAACCTGACCAACTTGTCTCAACAGCAACTTGCCACATTCGTGCGCACACACGAAAAGGCGCTTGCGAACGCGCTTCAATTCCGGAGACAGAACGCGCCTCGTCATGGACCCTCCCAAAGCGTTTCGTCGGTTACGCCGATAGTTGTCCCCTCGTCGCCGACGGTGCCTGAGCGTCCGTCGACGTCGGCATCGACGTCAAGCACGCTGGCAGCTGCGCTCTCCCTCGGATCCCTCAGTTTTACCTCGCATAGCGTCAAGTCAGCAAAGTTGGCCCTTACCCCTCACCACCTGTTTTATCTGCTCTCGCGTTTCGAAGAACTGGGAATACCTGTCGGGCCGATGAAGGTTCGTCTCGAGAACTTGCACGACAGCACGACCTCGGCAAACTATGTCTCCTTCCTTGGCCAAACTCAGCGCTCAAAGAGCCGCGGCTCCGATGTGGGCTCCATCCGCTCCGTCTCGAGCATCCGGAGTGTCATGTCAGGCATGTCCGCGCTGTGGGCCAGCTTCGGGCTCGGCTCTGGCATATCTGCTGCTAGGACGGAGAGGCAGAAGGCCGCAATACAGGCTGATCTGAAATATCTGTACTCCGCCTTTACTAAGATTCCATGTCTACGACTGTCTCCGGACTGGCGCGCCCGCCTAATCAGAGGTTACGAGGAGTTTCCCTTTGACTCGGCCGTGCCATTGTATGTTTTCAAAAACGTCCAGGCCCTTGAAGTGAGCGACATTGACTTTCGGCAATTTTTCGGCTGGGACAAGCTCGCCGACCAGCTGAGGTCCCTTACGGTCAAGCGTGCCAGCCTTGATGACCCTGCAGATATCTTGATTGATATTGTGCTGGATGACATGGATAAGCGTCGGCGTCGCACCTCGAAGTCCCAGGGATCGCCGACCACACCTTGGGCCGGAGCCCCGAGCCCGAGGAGGAGCCCAACTGTTTCTCATGCCGAACTTCATAAGTCTACATCCGCTCCCGGATCCCCCGAGGCCCGGAAGTCGACCACGGACTTGCCAGTTGGATCACTCAATAGCGAACTTGGTACCGACCAGGATGGATCCAATGACCCGGACAGCAGACGGCCATCTCTAGCTCGGGCCGACAGTGACGAGCCACGGAAGTCTCCCACCAAGGAGAGCCGCCCGCGTAGCCACTCTCCACGCCGACCTTCCAGCTCCAGAAATGGATCGGCCAACATGCGTGGGTCATATAAGATCAGGCGATCGGGATCTGGCAGCTCGCACTCCAGCCTCTCTGACTCTTGGCACAATTCACGCGGGAGCTCTTCAAATCTACTGGCCATGGGTATCCTCCCAGCTTCCAAGTGGCGGTTCCTCAAGCACCTCAGTCTTGCTGACAACTCTCTGACGTCGATTCCTGCCTCGAGTCTCTCCCCGCTCTCTAACACACTGCACTCGCTGGACCTCTCGTCCAATTTGTTTACGCAGGTTCCTGACAGCTTGGCCGGCCTCACTGCACTACGTGCACTGAATTTGGCGTCGTGCATGATTGATTCGCTGCACTCGCTCACCCGCAACCCACTGCCTGCCATTACGGCCCTCAACCTACGAGGAAACCGCCTGCAGTCCATCGCAGGAATCGAGAAGCTGTATCCACTTGAAAGACTTGACCTCCGGGACAACCGCTTGACAGACCCAACGGAACTTGCACGTCTCACTGGGATCCCGGAGATACGCGAAATCTACGTAGAAGGAAATCCTTTCACTCGTACCCACCGTGAATACCGGATCACCATTTTCAACTTATTCCGAAGGACGCCGGGCTACACCGAGGATATCACTATTGATGCCACGGGACCAACATACTCGGAAAAGCGTTTCCTAGTAGAGCGGGAGGCTCTGCCACCACCAGTCCCCGTAGTCAAACCCATACCGCAGGAGACTCCCGCAATTGATGTGAGCAAGCCTGCCATCATATATGACGCACCGCCCAAGGAACCAGCTGTGCTTCGAAAGGAGCGACCCGTGCCTAAGAATACCTCGAGCGAGGTCAACACAAGCTCAACACGTCGGCGACGGGCACCCAAACGACGTATCGTTGATCTCGCTACTAACGACAGCCCGATCCCCCATCCCCAGCCAGTTGAGCGATACGCATCCCATGATGCTGGGCTCGGTATCAACAACAACTACCGCATCTCTCGACCTGAAAACGTCCTTGCGGAGAGCCCCATGCCTAATACACAGGGAGGCACCGATGTTCCGCGAATAGACACCAGCGTTGCCCCTCAACTACCACCCATATATGCGTCTCATGACAGTCCACCTTCTAACCACAATTGGAATGAGAACCCGGACTGGGATGCAGGCGGTGAACTTTATCGCCGCAAGATCGAAGCACTCCGCGACAAAGTCGGGACTGGCTATCTCAGCGTTCTGAGCGAAGAAGGTTGGGATCCATCTTCCCGCCCACCGGATTACCATGATGCAGAGTTCGGTGCTGCCTCTCCTATACATACGAATCCTACAACCCCTCGAGCTGCGAGCGTACAAGCGATCCACAGTGGTCGTACTCTCGGCTGAATCTTGTATGAGATACCCCAGCTTTTGAGCATATTTCTGTCTTCGGTATATCTGTAGGCTATACGTTGGAAGGATGTTGGAATACCCATCTCTCGCTGCTGGTGGTGCAGTTATCATTTTCATTTTGGGTTTGTTTTTCCCTTAAGATATCATTGGCGGGAGCATAGCGTACTGGCGTTTTGTTTTCGTTGTTTTTTGGACAGGGGGAGGGAGGCGTTGGTCGGCATGTGTCATCTTTAGTGCAGAGGGCGGTCTTTGTCTCAACAGGGTGCGAAACCAAGTCAATCTAGACGCTTGGGGAGCTCTCGGGTTTAGCTCTTCTGGCACTGATATGTGTTCGGTGCGCGCATGTGTCTGTTCAGCTGTTTTGTCTGGCATGGGGTGGTCGTCAAAGCATTCCCCTGGTACCCCTTTTCTGGACGAAAAAACTCACTTGCATCCATGGGTGTTTCTCTAGTAGTTCTTCTTCTGATGCATGACATATTGAACATTGGGGGACATAGTGATCTCATTTGGGTCCTCGTACTTTAATTCTTGCTGTGGGCGGAGTTGGAGAGAAGGTGTTTTCCTGATTTGAACGGGCCCTAGGCTCTCACTGTAGCCCACTCCTCTCACCCTAGGGGACAACAGGGGCCTCGCTACGCCCGTAGATCGGTAGTGGAAATAGCGCGCATTTAGAAGTAGTTCTTGGCCGGCATTTCTATGACCAAGTGATGTGATCAGATCATGTTGGTGCTACCGGGACTGGACACAGAGGTCGGTAGAACGTATGCTGCCTGGCTTCTCAAGTAAAGCTTGTTTCATAGTGAGCTTGTATGACATGGGAATAAATCCTGTTTACATTGTGATGGGCCATACGAGGATACATATAGTATGGCTGCTCAAGAGTGCAACACGGCCTGTGAGTGTGAACTCCGTGACTTGCTTTAGAGTGAACGGACACCTTCCGCATTGCTTTCAGGAGCACTTCATTTGGCCGGAGTACTTATAGTTCTTGGCCCTCTTTGCATCTTGACCTTACTCTCTGGTGGAATTGCTGGTCACTGGAAACACCCCACGAATTGGCGTGAAGTTTCGTAGTTGTCTTTTAAGGGTAACGCTGAATCTTCACTTCGGTAGGTAGTTGAGGGCGGCATTTCTAATTGTGATGCCTGCAGGTCGTAGGATACTTTTTGGTGTATTGAAGGTGGTGTTCTGGCGCGATCGTCATTCCGTCTGCCGAGAGTCGGGGTTGCTCCTCACCGTCCGGTGGAAAGCTCAATTTAATTTTGAGCAGTAATTCCGGGCCTCAAGTGATTTAGTGAAATAGTCAAGCCGGATTCTTGTTAAGCTAGACTCAGAGAGGAGTTCCGAAAAATGAGGGAATTGGGTGTAGGTGCCCAACAGTGCGGAGTGAGCTGGTGAAGATACGCCTGACTTCCTCTTGGGTTGTGGGATTTGGGCGGCGTCTGAGTCTCAACAATCAGTTCCAGTATCCGTTCATCGTCGGAGAGTGGGAACAGGTCGACCGCCAAAATATGAGAGCGGACGACGACTCAGGTAATGTGGGAGGCAGGCGTTCTGGGGGCACAAATAATGCTGCTTTCTTTCCGAAATAAGGCGACTCGCTTCAAGCCATTGGCCAATTCGAATAACTGGGATGGGTGCGTGGAGAAAGAGCAGCGCTGTGATGTAATCCGACATGGGGGTACGTGTCGCGCAACGGGAGGCTTCCATTGTCTTGGGAAAGCTGAACTCTACTGGAATGCGCTCGCTTTCTGATTGGTTCAGATGTTCAAGACATTAGGGCCCAGTTGCAACCCCATCAAACATTAGTTCGGCATGACGGCGACCACAATGGTTTTAGGCCCAATCGAGGGGTTTCTAACCTTTCTCAAATTACCAGACGATTGATGCGAGATGGGTGCGAAGGCAGTCTGGAGTAGTCGACTTCGTGAACGAGACAGGCTTTGAATTATTGGCTGCGAGTATGGCTGAGCATCTCGTTGTGCTCATGGCCCGGGGCCAAGGGGCCATGTCGGGAAGGTAGGGGCTGAGTGGGTGTTGATGCCTGCCGCTACCTTGGCAGGTGAACGGGTGGCTGTTACACAGTAAGTGTGTGTATCGCATCTCTAGGAAGGAAATCTTGCTCATCAGAGCCCAGTAAATGGGATAGCGATGCTGAGATTTTGCGTGGTTGTAACATTCTAGCTGCTGTTTGCGCTGAGAGACAAAAAAAACAACCTGGTCTGACTGTTTTGAAGTGACAAAACATCCAGGTTGACAGCTTGACAGCTTGACCCGCAAAGCTCTAGGACACAGCGTTTGGAAACCAAATCCACAGCGAAGCTCTCTGAGTGGAGGATCCACTTTGGGAGTGTGGGGCGGGCAGGGATTTTGATTGGGGGCGGATTTATGGGGCAAATTCAGCCAATGAGAAGAGGAAGACCGCCAGCCGCGACAGGAGAGATGCAGTTTCCGTGAACGTCACGTCGTCGAAAGCACCAAAACTCCTCAAGACAATTCTGCGCTCTCCAGCATCCACTAACCATCCTACCGGCCGCTGGCTCACGGTCGCGTCTCCGACGGCGCATTTCAAGGCTCGCGACAAATGTGCGAAATTATTTGCCGCCTGCCGAACGTGACCCCGCACCCAGCAGCCCCAACACGGTGATCATTTTCGCTTTCCAACAACCCATCACGCATCACTTTTTCCGAATCCCGACAGCCTTGATCTTCACATCCGTCGCAAAACCCGTCGCCAGCCATGGCTCCTGCGCCCACGACACCCAGGCGCGCTCCCAGGCTGGGAGTTCGCCCTCGTGGCCGTCCGAAGGGCTCCACATCGACGAGCGCGTCTCGCGTCAGGAAGCTCGCCACCGACGTGGCTGCCTCGGAACCCCCCCCTAAAAAGCGGCGCTATATTCCTGGCGGTCCTGGAGGTGGCGGTCGCTTTGTAGACGAAGATGGCATCGAGACTCCTGCCGAACCTGCGGCCACGACGGTGTCGCGACCACGGGCTACTGGGGCGAGCATCTCCAACGCCTCGCCAACCGTCTATCCGCGCAGAGAACGAAGCACCCGCATCCGGACCGCGGTAAACCGAGATGAACTCGACGAGATGCAGTACAGCTCCGCAGCTGCTGTGGCCGCTGCTGTCGTACAGAGTGAGGGATACAAGCCCAGAGAGGAGCGCGGATGGGAGGAGTTCCACCCGCATCTGGATATAGAAGCGACATTCATGGTTTTCCCCGCCAATAAGGTTGATGGTATCTACAAATCATCACCAAATTCCCCAGCTGCCGTCCCGGGGCCAAGCACCCCGTTGAATGGCGCAAGCACGCCAACGAAGGAGGCGCAGGTGGCGCCAGAGAGCGCGGTGAACGTGACGCCCAATGGGCAGGGCAAGCCGTCGCTCCTGGCGCCGCTTACAGACACGCCTAGCAGGCGCCGAGTTGGACGGCCGTCTCGGGACTCTGTTTCGCTCTATGCGTCACGGACCTTGGATTTTGGCATGCCGCCCAAGGTACCAAAGGTTCTTCCAATTCACAACCAGACCCCCAAGGAGCGTCTCGACCTCAAGCTCCCCTCATATCGAAGAACGAACCGCATATCCCTTTTTGAGAGCAAGACATTTGGGCAGGCCAGATACGTGGACAAGTCGATGATGAACGTCGGATACCAGGAGAGCGACAACTTTATTCGACCAGACCGTAAGCTTATCAAGGCTATGGATGCCAATGTCGAAGAGGACATGGAGCAATCGGCTGTGCTAAACACCGACGGCGACCCAATTCAGCACACGGCTGGTGGCGTGGGCCGTGTCGAGTACGACATGGATGAGCAAGATGACATGTGGCTTGAAAAGCTCAACGACCAGCGGAAGACCGGCGAGCTTGACCCTATAACTCGCGAGATCTTCGAAATAACGATAACGAAGATTGAAAAAGAGTGGCATGCTCTTGAGAAGAGGATCCCGAAGCCAAACCCAAAGCCCCCGCAGACCCATAGGCCGAGGTCTAGCTCGGCGGCCGCGGTGAATGGCGAACCTCAAGTGGGTGAAGAGCAAGACAGCAAATGCGCCATCTGCGATGACGGTGATTGCGAAAATACCAACGCGATCGTCTTCTGCGATGGTTGCGATCTTGCGGTCCACCAGGAGTGCTACGGCGTTCCCTTCATCCCTGAAGGGCAGTGGCTATGTCGAAAGTGTCAGCTAATTGGACGTGGCATTCCAGTAAGTCTGCGAACCCTTGCTGGGATCATTTTTTTTCTCTTTTCAACAACTCCGTACTGACATTGATCTACAGACCTGCATATTCTGCCCTAATACAGATGGCGCTTTCAAACAAACCAACTCGTCCAAATGGGCCCACTTGCTGTGTGCGATGTGGGTTCCTGAGGTGAGTCTTGGGAACTCGACCTTCATGGAGCCTGTCATGGATGTCGAGAAGATCCCGAAAACAAGGTGGAGGCTGTCGTGCTATATTTGCAATCAGCGCATGGGAGCTTGCATACAGTGCTCTAACAAAAGCTGTTACCAAGCCTTCCATGTAACATGCGCCCGACGATGCAGGCTTTTTTTGAAGATGAAAAACAGCCAGGGTGCCCTCACCACTGTCGATGGGAGTCATTCATTGAGAGCGTTTTGCGACAAGCACTGCCCTCAGGACTATGCGAAGGAGAATGCGGTCACACAGGCCACGAAGGAGGCGAAGCGCTTCTACAAGCGAACTATGAAGAGGCGCATCTGGGCAGACAGCCAAGCATCCGCCCTCCAGATAGCTGCCACCCACCGCCACGCCATCACCGAGCACCCGCCCGACGAATCACAAATGACAGGTGCCAAAGTGTCAGCTGTCCTCGGAGATAAGAAGAAGGGACTGCCAGGCAAACCTATCTGGAAGCTACCCTCTGGCGCGCCCATCATTCCTCAAGCGGTATACGACATTGTTGAGTGCTCTCTTGCAAGGTTCTCCATCAGAAAGCGCAAAGAGTTCGTCGCGGAGGCATGCCGGTACTGGACACTGAAGCGGGAAGCCCGCCGCGGCGCTGCACTACTGAAGCGGCTTCAGCTGCAGATGGAAACGTTTTCCTCCATGGAACTGACACGCCGGAATTTCGCTGCTATGGGGCCATCGGGAAAGGCGCGGTTGATAAGGCGAATCGAGTTTGCCCGGAGTCTCATCAAGGACCTTGAACAGCTCAAGGCGCTCAGTGAGGGTGTTGTCAAACGCGAAGCCAACAAACTTGAAGCGGCCGAAATGGAACAGGACTTTGTGGATAGCTGTTACTTCCCCATTTACAGGATGCTTGTGCCGGTTTTGGAGAAGGCATTTTTGTAAGTCATCGCACCCAACAGCTGTCGACTGGAATTCCGCGTTCTCGCTAACATATCCCCAGGCTCGACAAGGACGTGTTCAAAAAAGGCTTGACGAAGCTGCAGGATAAACTTGATGTGCGGTTCTACACCACCAGTCTTCAATTTGCCCATGACCTTTGTCAGGCCATCAATTTGGGCATCAACACAACGTCCTCGCCGCCATCTACGGAGACAAATGGACCCGAACCCATAGAGGCATCTCCCGCCAAGCAGAGTAACTATGCGGATGTCAGGGATCGTCGGCGCCTCGGCAAACGAATCCTGAAGACAGTCCAGCCACAGCTTGAGGCCGCACTGAAGGCCGAGTCTGATATTTGCAGCAAGCCGATTGACGCGCTGCTTAAAGAGTTGGAGGGGATGTTAGATTCCAGCCTTGAGATCAAGCAACATACCATTGAAGCCCCCCATGACCAAGTCACTGCAGGCCCCGAACAGGCCCAGGACGTTGAGATGGTCGATGCACCGGAGGAAGCTCAGATCATTGTCGCCGACCAGTCCGACGGCGATGTAGCTGTCAAGATTGATGGCGAGGCGGGGCCCTACGACCCAATGGACACAGATGTTGTCCCACGCACACAGGGCAACATTGAGGTCAATACGTCCGACCGTGAAAACGCCTCCCTTTCCAGGCCGACCGGTGTTATCTCTTCGGGCGGTTCTCCCTTGGGGGAGCGACAGCTCGCGTCTACAGTTGTGCAGGTGAACGGTGCCTCACACAAGGCAGTCAATGGGTTCAAGAAGGTCGACTCAGGCTCCCCACCTTCACTATCCGCCTTCGGCTCCAGTGGCCTTCAGCCTCCGCAGCATTCGGGCCCACTCACGCCGCCACAGTCTAATGGCAGCTTCGGCCGTGATCCAGCCAACATGCTGTCGGAAGGTGGCGTGCCCTGGTATTTACAGGGCTTCGACCTCAAGGGCACATCGGCCGTTGAAGAACAGTGGACTGGTCGCGATGCTGTCCGTAGCCTCAGCGAGGAGCTGACAGACATGGACGACGACGCGCTTAAGGACCTTGAGTTTGATGTAGACGATGACACTATCACAGCGTCACCGGTCAACGCTGGCGCGGATGGTGAGCTGGTGGATGGTAATAGCGGCTCTGCAAAGGCGGTGAGAAAGAGGGAAAGAGCCAACCCTGCCAAATTTAGGAAGGGAGTCAGGTCGTCGGCGAGGAGGCGATGACCTCTTTTCTTCTCACTTTAGTTCCTCGTGAGGACGCTGGCTCGGTTCTTGACGGGTTTGTTGTATTAACTCTTTGATTAAGTGTTTCGGGGTATTGGTTTTCATTCACACGTTCGGGTGTTCGGGAACGTCGGTTTCAGTCACGACTGATATTGGGGGTGTTTTATGTTTCTAGATGGAAGAAGCGATACCAAACCCCCTTTGTTACCACTTAGTTGGTTTTGTTCTTTTTCATCATTTGGGTTTTTTGCTATCGCTGCTTTTCAGGGGTTCATGGCGTAGCCGACATACCTTGTTTTAGTCTTCCAGTACGCGCAAACTCACCTTGGCCATGCCATTTGGGTTTTTTTTCCCTGCAAGACACAAAATCAGATATCTTGCCAAAGATCTTGACTCTGTTTTACTCTTCCCTAGTCTTGCTCATGATATTTCGTGTAGTTCGAGGTTTCGATCCATACCCACCTGTGTTATCGTCCGTTGTCATCGATGCGAAAGTCAAATTAGATTACTCAGGAAATGGGACTATGGCCTCTGTGGATGAGTGCGAGAATGGTTGAAGTGCTAGCTTTATTTGTTGATGGAGTGAGAAATGGCGGACAGGTCATAAAGTTGAACAGTTTCTGCAGAAGAGGGGGGATATATAGCTCATCAATCAAGTCTTCTGAGAATTTCTGGGGGCCATTGGGTGGCTTGGACTCATGCTATCCGGTTTCTGGGAGTGCGAAATCCCGTCCAGTTGAGGCCAGGAACTGACCACCCCACACTTGCCCCTTTCCCTATAAAACGAACAAGACCTCAAGTTGCCGTCAAATCAGCTGCGGGGATCATGAGAGGCCATTGCCTCATTCATTGCTTACCCTCTCCACACATGTTGATGTGAAGCAGATATGTAATGTGGGCTATACAACCGCCTGTCATTCAATTTCTTATGAGCATCCCAAGGTGGCAAGCTTTGGGCTTGGAGGTTGAGACGGTGTAATTTTCTAAAATAATAGAGAATGTCTCCTTGCACTGTGGCCTCGGTCTCATTTACACCATGATCAAAGCCCAATTCTAATACCTTTAGCCTCTTACGATGCGTGAATGGCCTGTTATGTGGCTACCTAGGCCTTATGGCCCAAGCTGTAAGGTTGCTAATAGGACCGAGTACGCCTTGTGGGTAGGTAGTTGTTGAGATCATAGTGCAAGTGAGACGGAGGCATAGTGCAAAGAGACGTTCTCAGAGAATATTCGTGGGATGGGCTCACGGAGCTGGACAGGGCATTGCGACTTCATGGTCCAGACCTAGTAATGACCTGTTATGAGTCTGCCCTCTGTATCTATACACCGTGTAAGGATCATTGACTATCGAGATCCAAGTATGGCATCTCAATTTGACCAAGTGGGCATGTTTGAACCGCTGGTCTTGAAACCATACTGTACCTACATCTCATCAAAAACACAGGCGGTATTCCAAACTTGAAGCCCAGCACAAGATGCTGGTGGCCGGGCTGGGCTCGCGTGTTCATGCCTATCAGTGGAGAGAAACGACGCAGCCCAGTGGGGGGAAATATAATGCGCACATGAGGATTAAAAACAGACAAAGATCAGACCAATGCGAGGTTTCAACTTTATCCGCCCAAGGAATTTTGACAGTTGCACAGGGGTGGATTTTGCGGCTTCTCTGGGACCGCCATGTGACCGTTCGACTCGATTCGTGAGGAGGTTCGCGTCGCCGGTTGATCCAGATCAGCCAGCCTCACCCAATTGGCGACAGACTCGCGCACGATGACGAAGTAATGGAGGGGATGTATGGAGGGGGATGGAGGGGCAGGTAACACCAGAGCCCAAGAAAGCCCCGCGTTTTCCGGTCAGAGGGCGGATGACCTCAGGTGCCCTGGAAAATCCCAGGCGGGGCAGATGGGGAGTTTGGAAAGCAAAATAGAGGGGCAGCTTCTGGACCGCGATAAGAGGCGGCGCAGCCCAGGCCAAGGTGAGCTGGAGGCGGAATGGATAGAGGTGTCGACATCAATTCGATTCTTGGATCCTCGGGCGCAACACACCTCCTCGCCTGCATACTGTCCCGTTCACACGCCCTCTGTAGTTGCTCGAATTTTGGCCGTGGAGGATTAACCACGATTTTTTTGGACGATGTGCCAGGGCAGTTTCCATGGTGTCCGGGTGCTCTCCTCTTCCCCTGAATGCGCAGCCAGAACCTAGCCGGCGCCAAGGAGGCAATGCGAAAGTTTGCATGGGGCAAACCCTCGAGCTTAATGAGTTGGCAGTATCGACGGTTTTTGTATGGATGTACGGATTAGAACTAGAGGTGAGCGCGCGACCGTGAATCCCAGGGGGGCGAACACCCCCTGGTTCAGGGGCAGTGCAACGCGCGAATTCTCCTCTCTACCCAACCTGTTCGTACATGCTTTTTGAAGGGAGTCCAACCATAAGAGGGTATGGAGATGCTCTTGAGCCCAGGTGTCGTGAAGCCTCGACGCCGCGCTACATTCTTGGTTCACCCCGCACACACCTCTTGATGCTGGCATCCCTCCTCAGGAAACAACTCCCAAGGCGGCGAAAGCGAGGAAAGGCAGAAGTGCGACCGAGGATATTGAGCAGGATTTCCTTTGCCCATGTTTGATGGCGAAGACTAGTTACCGTTTGGCCGTAATGCTGGTGTACGTGACAGCGGAAGCCGATAGAGGGATAGAGGGAGTTCAACATCCGGGACTGGTATTGTTAGGTACATTGCCGCGGGAGGATCGGTAACACAGACCGCGGCAGCAAGCGGAAGGCAGTCACGAGAGCAAGCCCGACTTGCCGGTCAAAATGGAGAGTCGCTGGCATTTGTTGATGCTTCATGAGAAAAGCCCGGTCATCAGCTTCTCATGGCTGAGCGCCTGGTGGAGAGACGACATCCCACCAGGAGGACCGCCCAGAACCAGCCAGACGGTCGATGCGACGTGCGTGCATTGGCTCACTAACAGTGTGCAAGCCAGTGCGGGCTGAATGATGTTAGTGGGCGCAACATCTTTTTCGAAGTGACTTCTCGGTCTTGGCCCCCTAGCCGCCGGCAGGAGGACGGTGCACTGGGACTGGGCCGCCCGCCCGACCAATGCCTTCCTTCCTTGTCGCTGTGCTCCCTGTGCATCAGTGCTGCTTTAGTAACCCCCCCGGTGTGTGCCGTGGACCTCCTCCAACCTAAGTCTCAAACGCCTACCACCAACTTCGATTTTTTCCGACCTTCTGTCCCAAACTCCCCACGGCGATTTCTCTGTCAACCAAGACGCAGAACCTCCACCAACAAAAAAGGCGATCAAAGTCCTCTATCAGGCATCTACGCGGCATCTGCTCTGTCTCGCTGAAATTGAGACAATCCCCGCGAATTCCTGTCGATTGCGAGTTTACAACCGCACGCCCCGACTGTGTTTTCCGACCGTGGCAGCCTTCCCAAAACACGGAACACCCACCCTTGCCCCCTCGCGAGACCTCATCGACGACGGCTCCTGCCTTGATCATCGACGACGCCAGTCTCTTTCGACCGGCATCTGCTTGTTAGCCCCCGCGTTACCTAACGACAACGCAACTTCGCGTTTTTTTTTGGCGACTGACACCAGGATTGCCTGCGCTCCCTGAAAAGAGTCAGCAACTCCACCAAACCCCGGTGACGATAACCACATCCCCATCCGCCGACAACCGAGAAGATTTTCTTCTGGACACCCCATAAATCAACAAAGCCCTGGTTCTTCGGTAGACCTTGTGTCAGACGGGGTCCTCTCTCCCCCCCCCCCCCTCACCCCCCCCCCCTCC